>JACCDZ011877284.1_pt1 | contig 110862 bp, 122 predicted proteins | sample 7449551 | NCBI WGS metagenome assembly JACCDZ01 (sample SAMN15323452, study PRJNA562643) | freshwater metagenome | isolation source: river surface water | place: USA:Blue River Watershed | collected 2017-08-18
CGCTAATATTTTTATTAACATAGCTAACCCTCTCGTGTAATTTAGGAAGAGCATTTCTTAATACATCGCTCCCCCGACAAAGCCGTATGTAATCACAGCCACCAAACCTCCTGGTAAGACCTACTCCTCGACAAAATTTAACACTGGTGGAATAAAGCACAAATACCTTTACTCCGCCTACCACTTCGACATGGATTGGTTTAACCTCAACCTCGCCTATCCAATGGCTTTCGCGTAAAGCTCTCCCAGCTGCGTCTGTTAGCGATTCGTTATCTCGAACGATGGTAGATGGAACCACATCCGGACTAAGCTTAAACTCATAACCAGCCATGGCATATTTCATATTTCCGTTTATTAATCCTTTACCTATAACCAACACTTTCTCTTGCATTAGATCGCTACCTTTAACGAGGATGATTGATTTTGATATACTCCGTTTATTACATTGACACGAGTAAGGGTTTTACCACGGTCGCAATAGTTACCTACTTCAGCATGACTGCTGATTAGGTTTACGCTGTAAAATCCTTGCGCTTTAACTCCGAGTTTTACGACGGATTCTCCTCCTGAGAATACTACATCATCAACGGTTAACCAGGTACCGCTTGTGTCGTCCTTTTCAAAATTAACAATTCGAATTCCTTCGATGGTACCCAACAGCGCTACTCGACCTTGAATAGGTTGTTGGTCCCAAGTCTCTAAATCATTAGAAACTATTTCTACCCCGAACAAGCCAGTTGGGGCTACTTTACTATAAATAACACTCATGGCTATATACCTTAAGGATGAATTCATTAGAATGATATATATCTGAAAAAATATAGCATAAAGGCAAAAAATACTACCAGCCTAGTTAGGCTGGTAGTATAGTTATTAATAGGTATTATGGCTATCTAAATCCGTATAGCGCTTAAATATATCTTCGTATGTAAAAAATCTCCCTACTTCAAAACTAGCCGAGTTGATAAGATATTCCTTTGGTAGATAGCGATATTCTGTAAAGTATATCTTAGAGCTTGGTACGATATTCCCCAAATAGCGGCCTAGGTTTTTGAATGTCGAACGTTATCAACTGCCACGGACAGTCCTCTGAATCGCGATCATATAAAACGAACATACTAGCTTGATCAACTTCAATTGAATCGTAATTTGAAATCTTAGTGCCCAGACCCTCAACAATCCTGACAGTGCAATCCAATTGAAGTTTAGCCATACGTCTAAAGGCATCGGCCCACTCAGTGGTCATTGCAATGTTCGTTGAATCGACGCCAGGTATATCATGAAAGACCAGGTATGAATCTATTTTTAAGCTATCACTTGATAACGATCTATATGATATCGGTAAATTTTTCATAGTAGTGAAATAGATTTTCCGGCTATTGCCCATATTAAAAATCGACATAATTATCTCCCGCATCCAACCGATGCCTGATTTTCATTAAAATACGACCGAGATGGTTTTCACCCACCCCATCACACACGCCCCAATATTTATCTCCCCACCAATTCCCCTCGATTAATTCATAGCCTCTGGTAGACATGAGTTTATCGTAGCAGAATTGATGGGTAGTATACTTAATTAGGTTTACTTCCTCCATCACCTGAAGCTTTAATCCATCTTCCCAACCAGGTCGTAATTTAGTAGCCCTGCCGCGTTGCCTAGCTTCGTTCCAAGGTAGGTCTACTAAGCTCCTTCTAAAATCCATATTAGTAGACTTAGCCGCATGGTAAGCGTGCTCGGTAGAAGGAAATACAATATCCTCGTATTCAATATAGACATGATACGGATTTCTAAAAACCTTCCATTCGTTCTCGAAACAATCAATCACTTTTGCCATACGCTAGTCTCGCAATGTAACAGCCTTAACACTATTGATAGTATTTCGGCACATGTCAGCTATTTCTTGCGGGGAGTCGAAATCGCTCATAGACAAAATATCCTTAATATCGTTAAACGCTTCTTCGGGGCACGAACCAACAGATTCGATGTTATGAGCTGTCAACACCTCTTCCAGTTTAGGATGTATTTCTTTTAATGTAATAACCAGGAAATTATCACCCGACAATATAGCGGGTATATCTTCGCGGGTAATGTTTTTAGCTAGATAAACATTCATGTAAAACTCCTAATAAGTTTTATACAAGATGGCCTGATTCCAATTACGATCAGGGACAAATAGAACATCTGTGTTATAGTGGGTGGCGTTAGTTACGATCATGGCTGGTGATTTATAATCATACTTAACTAAACAATCCTCGGGCACTATTGTCGGATTATTCAGAGGTAAGTGTAGGCCGTGATGTAGGTTATTTTCCTTAGAGAATCTAACCTCCCCTAATATAAACTTCATATCAGGATCAAAATACCCGAGTAGGTACATGTTCTGCGTATACTCGGGTATTTTGAGTTTACTTGCTAGCGCGGTTAGTTCTGAGTAGCTAAAGTCCTCTTCATGAATTATTTCACTACCCTGGATAGGTTTAGCATACTCAAATACAGCACTACCCCCTTTGGATACTTTATAAACCAAAACGCCATACTTAACAGATTTAGGTCTAGCGTACGCCGAATACCACCCGAGCTTATCTAACCTGGCACATAGCGTATGATAATCGGTTTCCTGGGAGTAGTTAAATAAATGCGACCTAAATGTATTCAAGTAGATTGACATTGGTCACCCCTTTTACTAATACTGTACCTAGTTATCTTATCCGACAATTTTTTATTGTCGGCAGCATGGATAATTCTAACTACTGGAGTTGGGCTACCTACGGGAGTGGTGTTGTCAAAATCTATACAGCCTAAATTAAATAGTCCGTCATCCCAAAACACTCCAATAACATAAAAATAATCCTCTAGCGTAACAACCTCCCCACCGTGCATACTAGAGAACGTAGCGGTATTGACAGGTATAATATCCATTTTTCGTAAGATTTCATACGAACAATCTTTAGGGATTAACTTACCGGCTTCGCAGTTATATACCCCAACACCCCTAATCCGTTCTACCGGGCAGTGTACAACCTCATATACGGGATCAGGTTTACGCTCAGTCCCTAGATAGGTAGCAACAACAATAATATCCCGGTAATAAATACCGAGGGGTTTACTATCGTCTACTATCGATTTAAGAAAAGAGCAAACCATATTTAAAACATTATTACCAGTAATCATAATTAAGCCTTACGCTTATCGTCGAGTGGTTTAAATTGGAAAATGATCGAGCTATCGTTCGCGGTATAGCGGATAGCGGAAAACTCCGTAGGATAGTTATCCAATAACATATTTAGTATCGACCGATGATCATTCCACCACATGTTGTACAACGTAACATTAGTAGAGGATTGCTGTAGGGGTACATCACCTAGCGGTAATATCGTTAAGCCCCGGATAATATACCCATTATCGTTAATGAAATCGAGTCTACCCCCTAAGGCAAATACCTCGGCTAGCGCTATCTCAGTAGTTAGTCGCTTACGGTCGTGGTGTACGAAATACACGTTTAATATCCGCGTACTATCGACGTTGATTAGAGTGCGGACTGGGGTCTTATCGAAGAGTTCTCCTAGCGCCATAGCTAGGTACTTATACCCTTCTAATAGCCCATTCTTAGTATCGCGTACATTAGCTCGCTCCCGCGAGGTACCGCCAGTAATTTCAATATCCACGTTTAATCCTCTTTTTATTAATGGTCACGTTATTGTTGGTTATATTACTTTTTACATCATAACTAGGAGAGGGGATATCCCCTCTCCTATAGTTGCGTTAATCACTACTAGGGCTATCCGAGCTACTAGAGCTAGAACTACTACCCGAGTCTAAGGTATCGAACTCCGAAGGATAGGAAGTAGTGATATTACCTTTCGGTATACAACTGGGGGATTGCTGGGTTGGGGTATTGTATTCGTCACACGTTATGTGACTAGGTATTTCCCCACGTTTACTTTTCGAGTTAATCATAGCGCAGTCCTGGAAGGAGAAGTCAGCATTATTGCCAACTAATTCAATAGCGAGATTATTGTCTATAACAGGATCGTTGAAATGTTTAGGCTCTGGCCGAGCCCCATTAAGTGAGTTATTAACCATCTGCATAGAGATGCGCATAATTCTAACCAGCTCGTCTTCCTCGATCTCTTCGATGGTTCTTGTATCGTGATCTAATTCCAGCGATGGCTCTAAAGGAATATTGGGATCAATAGTACGCCTACGGGTGAGATCATTTAATGATTTAAGATGATCACGCAATTCTTCCGCAGACGGTAGTTCAGTAAATCCTTCGGGTGGGTAAGGTACTAATCCGGAACTATCTAACAGCTCAGTAAATCCACTAGGAAACGGTACTAATCCCGCTCTAACCGACACCCGTCTAACATTCCAATACCCCTCAATACTATCCGCTAATTCACACGCTACGTTAGCTAAATCTTTACCAAACGTTCTGTTCGAGTTACCCGTGGTAGTATTTTCCGCTTTAAAATAACTAAACCGGATAGGGTAAAAAGGGAATTTCCTAGAGTAATGCCCTACACAGGTAAGTTCTTGTGTATCCGACACATTAGCCCGATTAGTAACCGTTAGGGTAAAGGTAATCGTACCGCGTAATAACCCGCCCTTGTAATTACTGACCACCGCTACGTATTTGCTATCGAATTCACTAAGCCCCGCTAGATTACTAAACGCCCCTAGGGTCTCGACGTAGTAATAGCGATTGACTATACTCAGTAAGAATAGTACCGCTACCATACTACCTATTAAATATTCTACCATAACTGTTCTCCGATATTTTTATAGTTTAGAATGATACCGCACAATGCGGCGTATCTTATCTTCATTACCTTGATAATCCAAATAAGGTAACGATAACGATAGAGCTACATTATACCCTATCGCATTATCTAACACTCCTAACATCCCCTCTAGTTTTTCCTTAAATGATCTAGCAAAGAAGTCTATCTTTAAAGGCTTAAAACTCACCACAGCCGGTACACTAGCCTCCCCTACCCCTACGGATAATACGACGTAATTATACTCCGCATTAGTACGCACTTCCGTTAAGATAATATCCTCGGGTAATCGCAAGGCTTCTCTCAGAGTAGTAATAAATACTTCAGGCATTTTTATTTCCTATTTGATAATGGTAGATAGAGAATCAATTAGAGCGTCTCCGCTGGCTTCTGAGAGCACTACTCGTTTAGCGGACGTAAGGCTTAGGGGTATATCATAAACCGTCTTATAAACCGTTATAGGCAGTTTTATAGAGTGCCCTGATCTATCCGCTATAATCCAGGTCACTACATCCGATAGTCGTACTTGGATCGGTATACGCCCCTCTACCTCCGGTATCGAAAATAGCATTACCCCACTCGTATACTCTAACGTATACTCTCCTCGATATAAAGCATTCCAACTCTCTTGGGTTAATCCCATATCTCCGTATATAGGCCGCTTAGTACTTTCCTGTAAGTGGTTTAATAACACCTCTAAAATATCCCTACGCTCTTTCTCCGTATAGAAACTCATCACCGGAAGCATAGTGCCTCCTGATTATTATAGACTAGCATGACCCTGTTACTCCGTTTCTAATTATTATTCTGCGATAATAGTAGATACCTCTTCTAAGCTAATATCAGCCGGAATAAACAGCGTAGTAAACATACCCTCATCAAACCCTCGCCTGCCGACTAAGACTACCCTAACGGCGCTTAGAAACGCTTTAAAGCTAACTAACTTATCGTGTACTGGAGTGATCTCTTTTACGATCGAATGTAATACATCCAACCCGAGTTCATTGACTGGGGTTACTTCTAGGAAGGTATTCAAATCCCGATAAGCTAGAGGCTCAGACTTACCTTGGATCTTAAATCCCATTAAGACATCCCGTATAGGGAAATAAGCGGCCTTAGGATCTTTAGTCTCTAGTGCTTTAAGTCGAGCTAGATTACTACCCCACCACTCTTGCATCATGGGTTTGATGTGATCATCGGGATTAAAGTTAATTGGGTTAGGTGCATCGGGATTTAAGAAAGGCATAGTGGGTATTCCTCGGGATAGTTAGATTCATAGCATAGGTAACTGTGGGGTTTTTAGTGGGTTTTACGGCATAATTCTCAATAATACCCCCGTAAATAAGGCATTATTGAGAAAATTGTATATTTTTTGATCAAATTTCAAAAAAATCTAGAAAATGGCGATCTCGTATAACGAATTCTAAGGTCGATTCTGGGAGGATTTTTTTGACACCCATCACTTTGGGTTAAGTAACTTTTAAAATTGTATATTTACCTATTAGGTTTTGATTTTGATATTATCATCACTTAAATTTTAGGTTCATATACTATCATTTATATAGGGGAAATACCGCTACTATATAGCTCAATCAGAATAGATAACAGTTCAATAGCATACGTTACACTTAATGCATTTCACGTGTTCTCTCTTCTTCAACGCTATATCCGCTCTTTCCCCTAGACACCCCTTTCCCACTAAAGCCAGTAACCACAAATTTTTCAATTTGCATAGTATTATTTAAGAGTTGGATTTTAATATTAGTATTAATTTAGTTTATATTCTTTATTTACTTTATATAGTTTATTATTTAGTTATATACAACCCCAAATAAACAAAGAATATAATAATACCATTAACTACCCCTACGGAGTAGAACTAATAAAACAAATATACTAAAGGCGGCGCGCGGGTTAGGCGGCCGCCGGGGAGTACCGGTACGACTAAAGATTATCTGTCGGTTTGGGCGCGATAGTATCGTATCGTACTGAGTTGATGCGCGCCATGTTATCTCTATACCACGCCATGTAGTTTATATACGCTTCTTTATCTGAGGTTAGGTGGTATATGGGGTATAGTAACTGACCACAGTGAATATGCAGCTCCCCAGCTATCGCGCTAATAACCTTGATATTATATATAATCCGACTACATGCCTCAATATAAGCCCAAGCCTCCTGTATTTTAGGTAATGCCTTTATAAGGCGATCCGCACTTATCGAGTCAACAGCGGACGGTATGATATATTGTATTAAGTCACCATCCTCGTTCAATTCTCCCGATAGTAACGTTTCGATTTCCTTTATTAGTCCGGTACTGATGTGCTCTATGTTATCTATATTCAAATAACCCTCACTTAATGTGGCCATGATTAGTATATCCCTATGTTAAATCCAATCCCGTTTATCGGAGTGTTCTAAAAATCCATTATAAAGTACTTCTAACTCCCTATAATCAATAATGAACGACCTAGCCCCATCCCAATAAGAATAGATGTTGTCGGATAGCATAGTTACCCCACTGCCGCTAACTTGTATAGATTTTCGACTTTTAATAAGTATAATTAATAGGTCGAAAATATCTCCAGCCCCATTAAAGGGTAGGTGAATAGTAGGGGTATTGGTATCGCTAGTCTCCCGATAACCCTCTATGCTCCGTTTACCCATACCTACTAATCGGGATACCAATACTTCAGAGACACTACCATCTTCCTCGATAGTGTCCTCGTCAGATACCGATATAGCGAACCCAATACAATCCTTAAGGAGTTCTTCGATATCACCTAGCTTACGATATACCTTGTACAAATCCTCAATAAACATTACTTAACCCCCCAAGATAATGGCTTCGGTACGCAGGTGTTCGGCATAGGCGATAAATTTATTACTAACCATCGTGGGCCCACCTTTAAATATATCTACAAATTCACGCCGCTTATTCCATTCTGGGTAAGCGTATTGTATATTATCCTGAATCTCCACTACCACTAACTTTATCCCTTTATGAATGTAAGCGATGAGTAGGATACGATCCCTAATACTCGCATATACGTCATTGTATACCTGAGCACCTATTCGCTTACCGAGTAGCGGCATTAGGTGACTAGCGATTGTTATAGCCGAATGGGTATAGACCATGTACGTTTCTATGCTATACTTGTTTATGGGGTAGAACTCCACCCAACCCCCCAACGATACCCGCTTTTCTAGCTCTATTAGACCTTTAGCTAAATCCCCTAAGTCCTTCTTAAATTCCAACGCGCATTCCATTGCGTCGTCTACGGTAGCGTTTAAGTAATAACGTACTTTAGGGTCTTCAGCCGTAATGGCACTTACCGCTGTTTTTTCGTTTTCAGTATTCATTATTTCACCCATGTTACGTATGGTTTGTCTACTTCCCATTTACCTGATGATATGCTTCTAGCTAGCAACTCTTCCGCATAATCGGAAAGAGGCTTAAGACACATCCGCATGTTAACTTTTTCTAGAGCCTCAAATAGCCTACCATCCATTTCCCCGTATACGTCATGCAAATGTTCCGCCAGAAGCATGTTTTTGCAGACATAGACGATTAACAATAACCGGTTACAGATTTCCCTGGTTCCCTCTTCCTGACTAACACGGGTGGGTGCCATGCCCATGTAGTCTCGAGGAATTAATCTAGAGATAATGGATTTAGTGGCAGCAATAAGATTATTAAAGCACCGTGGTAGTTCTTCTAAATCCAGTATCGATTGCCCTATCACTTGTTCTGGAAATCCTTTAGACGGGGCGTAATCTGCACCTATAATCCGACTAAGATCAATTACCCTGATAGTAAATTTATCTAGATTTTCAATAAGCATTGAATAATTGTAGCCTTCGCTTGTATCAAAGTAGTCACGGAAGTAACGGATGTAGTAGTTCATCATTTATTTTCTCTTATGTTATTGCGGGCATAATGGTAATAAGATGCCCGTCATTTGTTACGGTCAATGGTTTAAGCATTACCAATTCTCCAGTATAGGGTTGTATTTGAGTCGATCCTTAACTCGCAGTGGGTTAGGTAGTAGGGATAGTAATAGCAATAGGCAATAGGCTATTCCTATATTCCCTACAGGGATAAGTACTTCAATTGAATGTTTATCGAGATCTTTATATACCGAGATGCTCCACGCCCCAAACAAACCGATAGCTATATACCGCGTAACACGGCTGTATGTCGCAACAAATAGCCCCCAGATACACGCGCAGGTAATACACGTGGTGTACCACCAGACGTTAAATGTTACGTGCCATTTATTACTATTAATGCTGAATTTAATAGCCGTCTTGGTTAACTCGGTAAATAGCCAAGAATTAGTATTAGCTAAATACCAATCCACTATTACCGCAAATAGCATGGCCATTGCGAAGTATAATTTATCTAAGCTCATTACAGGCCCACTCCATCATTCGTTTAGATTCAATAATAAAAGCCTTCCTAACTTTATATAGGTGCTCATTATCGTGTTGAGTTATTATTAATTGGGTCAGATGTTCTATTTGCTCTAACCCACCATTAATCGCTAATGCTAGTTGATCTAGATAGTCTTCCATCATGTTACCTACGTTTAGTATATACTACAATAATGTATACCTAATAAAAATTAAAATAAAAGGCATAATAGTACAGGTAATATCCTGTACTATTATGCCTGAGATATGATAACTAAGCAAGCTTACAAAAAGCATCCGGGTGCTGTAGAATTGAGAGCATTAATAAGTCTATCAGGATCCATTGGTAATGGCTTGTTATATGCTGGTCGATCGGTAAAACTATCACCTAAAACAATTTCAGTCTCAATAAAGTCCTCATGATACACCTCTTGAAGATGCTTATCGAATAACTCAAGTTTTTCAAAATCTATTACTTCAATAGCCTCTTCTATAGATTTTACCCGCACAAAGTTATCGTAGGCGTCAATATAGCTTGATATAGCATCTATCAAGCTATCATATAAGGAAAATATATTACCTTCAGAGATACGATGATCTCGAATATCTATTAGATATTTACGAGTATTAGTTAAATGATGTAATGTACTCTCTAAACGCGACAGCTTAATTTTATAGTTATCCGATGTCTCTTCCACCGCTACGGGATTTTCACTATTATAGCGAAGATAAGATGCCGCTAAATCTCCCTCTGGCGTTAGCCCGTCCGAATGCATCGTAATATCGGTAGGCCCCACCCCCGCAGCATTAGTTGCTATAACCGTAAAGGTATAATCGTTACGCGATAACAAATTCTCGTATTCATTTATAATTAATACCGGAACTGTTATACCTCGCGATTTAGCTAAATTACCTAATAACTCTACGTATTCATCCTCAACCTCGTTAGTTATATAATCATCTAGCTCGCACATTAAGCCATCATTTAACTGAGCGGTAGCCCCCACTATTAACCTTAACCCATCTATAAAAGTTTTTGATAACATACTAATAAACAGCGTACTATCGGGTACCCGTATCACCGCCCCATTAGTTCTATAATCTATAGCTTTTATGTGATTAATATATTCCTTATAAAGTTTAAACATATTTTCTAGATTTGTAATATCGTTATCAGTTACGTTTAAACCTATCGTACAATACCTAACATTTAGTAAACCCTCTAACTCCAATTTTAACAGGTTAATAAACATTTTATTATGTTCTATTAACGTATTGGTTATTGGTGCGTCCCCTACCCAGTTTGACGATAGCTCGGAACTTATTTCTAAATGAGTAATACACGACTCTACTAATTTCAATAATTTATCAGTCCGTTCCATACGACCCTTGTCATACAGTCCGGGTATAGATTCTACTATACGCGTTGTAAGATCATCGACCTCAGCCGAAACAAACCCGTCGATAATATTAATCATCACGCTATTAATTGTGTCTCCGCGTAATTTACTAATAGTCTCTAGTTTAGCGACCAGCTCGAACGGTAATCTGGTTACTATGTCAGTTTCTTTGGGTGGTATGATATCAATAGAGTACGTTTCATTTGTCATAATTAGTTCTCTCTTTGGGTTGGGTTACATTAGGATAATGTATGTTTGATAAAAATTAAAATAAAATACATAATAGCGACGGATAATACCTCCTATAACTAAATTACACGTTTTCTACTTACCGACCCGCACCACTCACGATAATCGTTACAGAAGGCGCTTCATTCAGGTACACTTCTAATTTTATCTATTGTATTAATGATATACAAAGTAAAACCCCCACCAAAAACACCCTTGTTTATAGCTCTAGCGCACGAGTCCTCATGCGATCCTTTCTCGGTAACTAAGTACGCTACGGCTTCATTACCTTTAAACAAATTAATGTATTCTTCCTTTACCTTAGTACCATCCGATATCAGCTCTAGTATGTTTTCACGCGAGGTTGCGTTCGTGCTACCGCTATGGATAGCATCCTTTAACGCTAGTAAACTCTCACCCCCACTTCAGGGATAAGTCATTTAATAATAACATACGTGTGTTGAATTCCTCGGCATCTATACCAATTGACTCCATGTTAATGGCCTCTCTTTGTTAGCGTTAATTTTATATTACAGTCTGTTTCGAGGTATGCTTGATTTGGCGAGATTGCTAAACGCTAGTAAAGCTGCCGCTAGTTCATCCCCTCCTACCTGCTTACTAATAGATACCATTACATCCGCACGCTTTAGCGTATTATTTACCGCGTGATATAGTAGTACAAACGGCGTTATATAGATAGCGTGTATGTAATCCAGCTCTTGCTGATAATATGCTTTTAAGCGGTTGGTATCACAGCCGGGAGGTAACTTAAAGCGCGCTATCTTGATTAGCGTATCTAATTTAGAATATTCGCCATTAAGTTTGATTACAGTAACAATAGTGAGTACGAATCTACTGTGTATGTCCCTAATATTGGTAGCATCACCCGTGAAGATGAGGGTATTCACTTCCCCCAGGGCATCATTAATCGTCGTAGCAAAATCGTTGGCATCGGTACGTAGTCCGTCTAATCGTATACGTATTTCATTTGAATCTGACATGAGAGTAGTCCTAGTAGAGTAGTGCGAATATAAGCCAATCCCTGGCTATTTTAGACGCTAAGTCTTAGGTAAGTAGATAACTAACTTAGCAGTACCGTTAGGGCGCTTAGGGGGCTGTATAACCACCTTTAGCTGGGTGTTAATTACCGGTTCTATATCCGGCTTATTTAGTTTCTTTTTGGGTTTCATGAGGTTTGCGCCCCTCGGTTAAAATATTCATCTGGGAGATTAATTGGGGGTAATACCCACGACTGAGTAGAAACGAGTAGGGCCCACCCGCGATCGACAAGTAGATTAATATAATCATCCCGCTTATGGAATTGCACCTCACTAGGACGGTGTTCGTATTTAGCGTCCTTATCGATATAATGTATACGTATTAAGCGTTTAATTTGATGCTTAACAAATCGAGCTCCGTATATCTGCCTCGCTATAGGTAATAGCTCTTCATGCGTGATATTATTCATCCCCTCTAGCGATAGATCCATTCGACCCGAATAGCGCGCTTTACGATTTATCTTCTTATAGGCTCGCGCATAAATGGGGCCGCCTACCCCTTCATTATCCAGCCTATAGAATACGACGGTTGGTTTACCTTTAGTACCTAGATAGATACGCGGGGCTATAACGTCGCTGTCTATTACGACTTTATGCCCGCCCAGTTCTTCTGAATCGTTTTGCATCCTACTTTCCTCTCTTTAATTAATACGGCATAATAGGTAGAGTAATCCCCTACCTGGTTTAAATTATTTCACACAAGTCCGGTTTACCGGTAACCCACTTATCGTAGATATACCAGACAAATAACACATCCCGTATCTTCGCTATTTCCTCACTAGTGAATACCCTTTCTAACTCGAATATCCGTATATATGTATCCCATTCCCCACTTAAACGCGTTCTAACCACGTGAGTTTTAAAAGCAGGCTCTATAGCTAGTAGTTCATTCGGTATTAAGTTATATACCTTAAATAGCCATTTAAACGCATCCTTATTAATCGGTAGTTTAGAAGTAGCCTGCACTAGTATGTGGAGTTTATTCCACGCATTCCGATTAGGGCTCTTGTGGTATTTACCTAGAGTTACATTGACTAGAGCGGTAAAGTCTTCTAGCCATTTAGCTTCTATTTGCATTAATGTATCCTAGCGCTATGAAACCCTTCAATCGATCTAAGCTCGTAGTCGGCTTGGTGTATGATGGTATAAAAATTAGAATATAACCATAAGACATTCATCAGCTTACTCCGTTTACGGATTAATGACTTCATATCCTCCTCGGTTAAGATGGTCGAAGGTAATGCGCCATACACCCTACCCACTTTAAACCTGAGCGATACAACATCCGTATCTAATCGAGCATTAGTGTCGTCATCAATAACTTCTACCAGGGTAGGCGCTAGCGTATTGAGGTGGTCTATTAATTCAAGCATGGTATCAGTTAGAGTGTTGTTGAGTTCGTTGCTCACTAAAACTGGGATAATTACCTCTAACCATACCGCCGCTAAAACCATCTGCCGATTACTAAACCGTATACCCTGATCGATATAGATAACTTTATTATGTATTGAATACAGCTCCTCTAGACCCTTAACTAATACCCCCATAGACGGGTTTTCAGTAATCGCCAGAGAAACATCAATAATGTTATCATCTAATAATCTTACTGTTATATTATTTGCCATTCTTACCCCCACTATCATTTGCTAGTATTTGACAAATACGTGCCGGGGTTATATTGAACATAGCCGCTATATCTTTTTGCTTTACATCTCTCTCAGCCAATGAGTGGATATATAAATCCCTAATATCCGTTGCTACTTTAATTAGGGTCTTAATTTGGCTAGCGGCGTAAGGGTCTATCTCGACAGGTGTACCGCCCGACATAGGCGTTAGCTTGGTCGATTTCCTAAGTAATAACAGTAAATTATTAGCCTGGACTATAAGGCTATCTATACTTGGCATAAATGATCCTCTCTACGGATTATTGTTTAGTTGAAATTATCGTCAATAGCCAGGAATTCTAGCCGAATAAATTTCAGTTATGCTTTCGACTTCGTCGGCGTTCAATCGATACATGTAATATCCATGACATGTCGCTTCGAACTTGTAGACCCGCCCTAAAATAGAACAGTGCTCTATCTTCCAGGTAAGCTTAGTTTTTTCACCACATATAGGACAAGGTGGGGCAGGAAACCTATTACTATCTAACTCTTTTTCCTTAGAGTCAGTATCTTTAGTTATAGGGGTAAAGTGTTCAACGGGTAGCATGGTAATTCTCTCTTTATTGGATAGATTATCGTATTATTTAAAACTACAACATTCTTTATACAATACATCTAACCGCATTTTCATTTCTTCAGCTTTAGCCAAAAAGCGTTCGCATAAAGCCTTAGTTGTAGCGTACTCACTATCTATCCTAATTAACTCCCCAGATATAGGATCTAAGTCAGATTCCTTTACCCTAAGACTATCCCTTTCGACTGTTAATAACTTAAGCTTTCCTTCGCATTGATCGATAACGGCTATTTGTAACTTCATATCAGCTATTATCCGCCGGGCCTCGGCTTGATTAGCGATAAATTTACGATAGCGTTCGTCCGCTTCTTTATTATATTTAGCTTCCCTATATCGGAGATAACAAACCCACCCCACCCCACCAATAGGTAGTACTAATACAATTATCATGAATGCAGTTATCATGTTTAGATTATCCTCTTATAAAACAATAGTTATAGCGAACAAAAGGTAGGGGTAATTACCCCTACCGATTTTATTTCTTTAGGATTCTTCAGGTTTATCGATTTTGTAATTAAATCCGTATTTATTAAGTTCTAATAAATCCTTAACCGATAATTTACTATAATTACCTTGTTGCGTCCATACCACCCATTCTAGCTTCTTAGAATATCGATAGTTTATAAACCATCCGATAGCAGTGAGCAATCCCGCCGCCTGCGTTACAATCACGGCTGATTTTGACGGTGTTAAGGTTCCATCGGGGAACATGAATCCGATACCCAGTAGAGCTAAGAACACCGTTAGTATTACTATCACTCGATACAGCGCCTCAAGTAGGTACTTATTAGGCATCTAAATTCCCCCCAATAACTAGGTCTGGAAACGTATCTTCCACGGTAAGATCGTCGTCGTACTTAGCGTTGTAGGCTAAGGTTAACTGCTGTAGCTCGGATGCCTCGATAGACATGCGGGTGGTATTTTTAATAATCATATCCTCTATCAGCTTTTTATCAGAAGCTTCGGCATCGGTTAGGATACCTGACATAAAGAACAGACTTTCATTACGCGTACATCTATCGCGTAGCGCATCCTTTAAATCCGTCAGGGCTTCTAAGTCCATAAAGCGTTGCGGTTTACGCATGGTAAAGGGTATAAAAGAATCAAACATAAATAGTTCCTCTCTTACAGATTAATAGTTACGGCATACGCCGAGATACCCCACCGTTCTAAATCTAACCTACAAAAATAAAGAACATAAGAGCATAATAGGTAGGCGCTACGCCTACATATTATGCTGGGTATTAGTAATTAGGAACCATATATCGACTATTAGCAATTTCCCAACATCCAGGTACTTTGAATATATTTACGTGGGGATTATGCTGCGTTAAATCGCAGAGTATGTGATGTAGGTTATACTTAAAGTTATTTATTATGACTAACAACCACTGGTCTTTAATAGCCTCTTGTATTTTATCACCCAACCCCACTAAGATTTCTCTATCTGTAGCTTCCTGCCCCTTCTCATGAACTAGATTGATTTTATAAAATATAGACTCAAGCTCGCAATTATCGGGGTATACTCGACTATTCATAATAAACACGCAGTATGGAACTAATACCTCAGCTCGATACTTATCCACTTGCTTAGCATGAGCTACCGCATTTATAAAATGATGTATCAGCAAATCACAATAGCCGTTTTGAGCGCAATCTATTAATTGCCGGAATCCCTGTAATGCAATAAATACAGATAATACTAGGGGATTAATAGAAATAACGTATTCTCTATTATCCTCTAAATATTTACCATAGGCTACCTCAAACTCGCTGGGTTCTAAGATATCCTTAATCATTATATCAATAGTAGAACTCATGACTTCCCCCCTTCGTTAAATGATAGATAGACGCGTTCCGCTATTTGTGCGAACTTTATATCTATCAGAAGCATATCTATCGGATTGTATTGAGTTAATACCGATAGCATTTTCTGCATCTCGGTTACGTATAGACGCATGAATCGTAATAGAATCACCAACCCGCCATTAGCTACATAGACATCTAGTTCACTAGCTATTGCACCACCCGGTGTAAACGATCGCCCCGCTCGATATGTGGTAACCTCGGATAAGTAGTGTCCATTAACATACCCCGCTAATGCTGGGTAGCTAGTTTCTGGATTTACTCGCAGCGTATAACTAAAAGCAGTAGTTAGATGATCCCACCCCCCGAGTAATACGTCTATCGAATAGGCTTTCAATAATCGTACATACTCGCGGATAATCTTATCCCTAGCTATTATGCCGGGAAGATAAAAGGTTAAAGCTTCTACCGCGCTATCCCTATCCCTTAGTACACAAAAGGACCTAATATCCTCTATCAGACTGATGTAGTGTCGAGACATAGATAGTTGCCCGGCGTGAGAGAATGCGCCGATATATCGTTGATAGATACGCTCAAATTCTCCTACAGTAGTTATCGATCGAATGTTTTCGGCGATAAGCTCCGCATGGAACCGCTTATCAGGTAATGCTAGTAAATCTTGATTATGAATTTTTAGAGTATCAGACATTGCGGTTATCTCGCTTATATTGGATTTATTTTCGGTCGTATGGAGTGGGGGGCAATGCGCCTATTCCGGCGGCTAGCGCCGCACTGAGCATTACCTTATTTAGCGCAGAAGGCTTCTTAGGTTTTTGAGTGTAATCAACCGTTTTATCGATATTGAATATACTGTCTAAGATGCGGAACTTCTCGGTTACCCTACGGCCTATTACCTCACTTTCTTTTATACTTAGCTTGGCTATACCCTTCACTGCCCATTTAATATAGGAAAACGAATGATGCACATCTGATGTTAGGTTAATCCATAGGACTGCGTCGCTAGCGAGCTCACTATCCCGAGTATCGACTAATAAATCCCCTACTAGGATATTATCCTCGTCATCAAAAACCGATACATATTCTCCGTCATTTTTACAATGTATGCGATTATTTTCAACTCTAATGGATCGATAATTATTAACAGCGGTAATTAGATTAGGTATTATGCTATTCCCTAACTTACCCTCGGTCTTTAGATTGCACCACCGATAAAAATTAGCGGTTAAGGCATCCGGTATGGTAAACCGAGTCTTAAACGGATAGTCGGGTAAAATCTTCTTAAATTCGATATCCAATATCGCACGCATAACGAAGGCTTTAATTAACTGCTTACCACTATAACTACCGCCGTAGAAGTCACCCTGTTTGGGCATCATGGACTTAAAGGCTTGCCGCACTGTATCAGCCTGCGCTATATATGCGCCTATTAACCCCGCATGTTCAGGATACTGCATCATCCACTTAGGGCAGTTTTCGGTTAGATTATAGTCTATAACAGCCTCTAGATCCTCGGTAGTGGGAATACCACCGGATTCATCATAGATAGCGGAATCGCTCAGATCAACAAAACACCCTACCTTATTTTGCATACAACCAGGTACTTCAAACTTAAAACTCATAATAAAACCCTCTCTTTAATTAGTTTATTTAACTAGGCTAACCAAGCACTGTTTGCCTAATTCAGTTATAGCATAGTGCGCGTTAGTACCATTACCCTTCGCCTTAACGAGTTGTATATAACCAACGTCTACTAGCTTACGTAGTAGTTTACACAAGTAATGAGACTCGATATTAGAGATACGGAATATCTCAGTACGACTAATACTCGTTTTATCCCGTAGCGCATTTAGCACTACTAAGGAAGCGGCGTCTATGCCGCTAGGTGCGATTTCCCTATTATCCGCGAGTTGACTCCGTATTCTACGTCGCACGTCCCACATTACCGCTAGGGCGCTAGAGTACGCCACTAAGTCTTCTACGGCTATCATAGCCACCTCATGATTAGTTAGCTATAAGGTTATTTACTATATCAGATGAAAACTCAAGCTCATCAAACGGCTTATGGTACGTCTTACTAAACAGCTTATTATAGACTTCGATAGCCTCTCGACTAGTAGACGGATTGGGTAAAGATCTACCGACATAGGCGGGTATAACTACATTCAAATCAAACCCTAGCGCTATGGATTTATACGAGTTCATCGATACCATACCCACTCGATTACTTAGTGTACGATAGCTAGAGGTAGCCTCGGGATAACGATCAAACATCACCGCAGAGCTATACTCGACATCGGGCGTATGAGGGCAGTATAACGCGCTAGCTGATTCCAACCCATCGCGACTAATGATGTTATTGGCTTCTATTTTAGCTAGGGTTACTAGGATATCTGAAACCCACAAGTCCTGTACGTTATAGACTTCAGCTATCATCTTACGAATAACCGATACGGATAATATCTCAGTCTTAGCTATCGCATTAGCACTAATGGTCAGGTGTGTTAATATTACCATATTCGCTATTTTAGTATAACGCTCACTAAAGTCGGTAAACATTAATGTGATAATATCATTTATCACATTAGCCTGTTCTAAGGTATCGGTTAGTGGATACGGTATATTGTCTCTTATGATATTGAGCGTTTCCGTATAGGTACTAAGACTGGTGTCGTCTACGATACGGCTAAGCTCCACATTAGCTTGGTGTTCCAAGCTGTTGAACTTATCGACCAAAGTCTGGGTTCTTTCAGTTAACATTGTTATCTCCTGTAGTAATATTGCTAGTTGTGTTATACTCTACATCGACTAGACCGCCATCTTTAACACCAGTCAAGGTAATTAAATTACACCATCTTGGATATTTGATTAACTCAGATAGATCCTTACAGAAGTGCATCCCTCCCACGACTATTTCCATTATCTTTAGGGGTATTCCGTAGTATTTACTTAGAAGTATAAGTAATGGCGATGCGTTAAACGGACCACCAACCAGAGGCTCTAACCACTTAAATAAAGCATCAGGACCTCCGGTTAATTCCACACAAGCCTCTAAAAGTATCTCAACACCCAGGGGCGTAGGCTTACCGTAAAGCATGCTGAAGGTAGGTTGTTTACCGGCGAGGGGATGTTGCTGCGCTATTAGGGCACATGCTACTAGTAAGCGTTCCCAACTCTTATCGATCTTACCGCAGATATGAACCTCATCGCTAGTAACTTTAGCTACTCTCAGGATATTACGCGATTTATACCACTTAGCACTGTTTTGATAACAGATATAAAAATCCTTATTAACTAGTTTGTTTGGTATTAACTTAGGTAAGGTAGTGATGTCGATACCCGGTAGTTCATTAAGTAATATATCGATATCTTTTATATTCTCTACACCAACACCCGATGTAAAATAATCGAGTACGTTAGTATAGCGGTGCATTCTCCAGTCGATAGTTTGTGGGTGCTTACAGATACGGGATTCTAAATATCTACGTTTAGCTGCTATCAGACTGGGGGTTAGGTATACTTCTGGAATAGGGGCAATTTTAGAAGCTTCCTTATGTGCACTCTCCTCTACGTATCGATTCCAATTCGCCTCTAACTCATCGGGGTATACAGTCATACCGCGTTTACGCATCTCGGCATGTGTCTTATAAATGTCATCTACTGGATCCGCCCTACTCACCCCGCAATTCTCCTCAGCCTGAATAATATCAACCACCCCTAGCTTAACCCCTCCGTTGGCACCATCACTTAGAATCTCTTGGATGTGTGGAATACTACCATCATCTATTTCCCGATCTAACTCAACAGCATCATTAAACGGTAACTCTTCCCCCGAACGCGTAGTTTCAGTATCTTCTATGGATTTAACTTCGGTTACTATACTTGGATAAAACATAAAACGCTCTCTTAGTTGATTATTGTAGACTTCACTATAATAATAAATACCTACTAACTATTTAAATAACGGCATAATAGCTAGGGGATTCCCCTAGCTATTATGTTAGTGTATCCTAAAGTTAGATGGAGGTGAAGGTAGTACTGGGCCTAAAACTACGGTCGGAAATGTATTACCTATATACATATCATCAATATAAAAGTTAGTTGGATCATCATAACCTGGATTACTCCAACCCATCAAATATCCCTTTTTCCAACCGTTAGGCCCATTAGCCGGACTGGGCATATCGGCATCGTCAACTCGATGTAGTCGAGTATACGCAGTTTCGCCTTCCCATTTCCGGTACGTTTCAATTACACCGTCGTTAGATCCTCTAGCTGTACTAGCCTTAGCGTAGCAGACTATATGCATCCACCGACCCCTATCTTGTGGGACGGTTATAAATGGCTGCAACTGCTTAGGCTCAGAGGTTACAGAAGTATTCTCAGTATTACCTGGCATAGCTCCCGGATTATAATGCACCGCCAAATCGCTACTCAGGGGAATAGTTTCAGAACTCCAAAATACCCATACAACGGTAGGTCCCATCCCTTGATATGAATACCCATCCATCCAAATGGATAGCAGCTTACTATTCGAGGGTATTGATGGTCTATCGCCGTAGTGGGTGAAATTAGTAGGCACCCGCCACCAAAAACTAATATAGATTTCGCGGGTAGGGCTACCCAATTCAAAGCGCTCCTCAATACTTGAATTCCATCCGGCTGGATAGTCAAAGATCATGGATTTACTACCACTTTTAGCTACCGTATTACTAACCCTACCGTAGCTAAATATATTACCGAGCCAGAAGAACTTGTCCGGAGTACTATTGGGCGAAGTGCCTTCAAAATCATCACTATAGTAAGTTTCAGCGTTAACTGTAGAGCATATTAAGATTAAAACAAAAATAATATTTTTCATATAATGGGGGCTATAAGCCCCCCCCCTAAAAAATTAATTACCAAGCGTTTAAAAGTACCCTAACGCTACCCCCCACTATATTAGCGCCCGATACCGCTACCTCACTAATTAAGGTATCGGAGTCAGATAACTCGTACGAGGATATTACCGCGTTATTAATATCGGTGGTGGCTAAATCAATAGTGTTTAACCCCGTAGATAGGTCATTCCAGGGGGCATACACGTTAGCATTTAGCTTTTTTCGGGTAATGGCAATAGTACCCGTAACACCAGAATCTGATTTTTCTATAATCAGTTCATATCGACGCGATTTAAGTTTAGTCGGGTTTATGTCATCAAAAACCACCGAGGTGTTTTGCGCAGTTAATGTACCATCTTTTTTGTAAGGGAGCATGTTAATAACCTTTTCTATTAAATTGTTTAAAGTGGACCAAGTTTACTATGCTGCTAAATTTTCAAGTAAATTATTAGCGGGGTAATACTCAAAACAGCCTATACTAGGATTAAACGGTTGGTTTATCTTAAATAAGCTATTATCCCTATCGGTAAGAATTAGTCCGGTATTTGCGCCAGTATTTATAGCGGGTGAACCGGGTTTTAACCTACCACTTTCAGATAGATTTGGATCAACCGTAATAGTTGTTGCCGGAGTTACAGGATTAGCGAAGCTATACTCATCCGCCTTAACACTCTTAAAACCAACAACAATATTATTAAGCATCGTTAAGCTAGATCCCGATTCAGTAAGTACCCCATACCCCGAATTAACCGCCGTACCAACGCCCATCAGTATATTATTTCTCATGTCGTAGGTGTAATTGCTTGCGGGTCGTGTAGGCCCTTTACGGCATGATATAGCCGTGAACCTAGCGCCGGGCATAGTTGGGTATAAAGCATTCATGCCACAGTTAATAGCTGTATTATGGTAGAACCTGATCGTTATCGGGCTAATAGCTTTGTTATCTTGATCCGATATATTAATTACCTTATCGCAGTTGATAATAAGATTACTGTGCCACAGATTAGAGCCATTACCGGTATTATCCTGTAACGCTAGTGGGGAATTAGCAATAGTGTTTCTTCTTACCGTCATACCGATAGTACCCGTTTCTAAATAGATACCGCACCCATCAGTAGTACAACCACCAGTCTCATATTTAGCGTCAATGAAGATATTATCTTCAATATACCCACCATACCCTGGATATCCACCTACGATATAAACCCCGCCCCCGTCGCTACGACCCAGGTTGACACTTCTAACGTAGTTCCCTTTAAATAGTAGGTTCTTAGACCCCCCATGAAATGCCCCGCCTACACAGCTATAGGCTTTGTTGTTAAGAATTTTTAATCCATCGATATTCTTAACACTATCCACCATCCCAGCCACTACCAAGTTACCGCAATCATACGACTCGCAGTTTTGCACTGTAAACGATACCACATCGCCAGTACTAGACGCGTCGTTATAGGGCGATACCAGCGCACCTGATTTCTTAGCGACTAGGTTGTCAACCTTAATATAGCTACCGCATCGGTTAAACTGGAATATAGCGGTTGCATTACTGGAGGCAACAATAGTATCACCGTATACACTACTTGGATTAGTAGCTGGGTTAGCACTAGCGTTAGGAGTCCACATGTATAGTCGACCCGGAGTAGTAATTTGATATACTGACACTTCGTGATACGTGGCGGGATCATAACCTCGTGTAAAAGTAGCAGACTCAAATTTAGTTACCTGACATAGTTTGCCCCCAAGCGTAACCATTGGGTAGTGTCCCCAGGTTAGATTATTGCTCTCATATGCAGCGGGGTGTTCCCAATACCATAAGCCTTTAACCGCGTCCCATTTCCAATCACTGACTTTAGGGCGATAGTTAAGTTCAAACGTAGGTTTCTTATTGGTTCTAACCCCGTAATCGTACTTACCAAATATAATAGGGTTATTGCTAGTACCATTTATATAAGTACTAGTTTCAAAACCACTACCAATTCTTAAGTATCGAGTAGGCTTAAATTCACTCTCGCCCTCAAATAAAAACATGTCACCCGCCTGAACGGTTCCCGTTAATAACTTGGCGCGAACGGCCTCTAACGATCGCCATGGCGAAGCTTTACTTAGCCCAGTATTAGTATCTAGGCCACGCTTACTATCAATGTAGTATTTAGTCATGTTACGCTACCTTAGTAATAAGCTCAACCCTATAATCATGCAATGTATATACTTCTACGTTTGCACTCGATAGAGAAGTTAATGATAGAAACAGCGGATTACTATCCATGTCCGGGACGGTAACTGCGGCCGGTATTGCGGTAGTGCTAGGGCCGTTATAACCGCCGGTAATTGCCATACCTAGCCGTAGTAAGCTAGTGGCGCTAAGACGCTGGAATTCTAATATATTACCAACAGCTACGTTAGTGCCGCCAGGGGCACCTGTATTACCTATGCTGGTATCACTAGTTGTGCCAGTTAACCCCAGTCGAAAGTTATGCGCACAAGTTTCGACAGAAGCCGATTTGCTAAAGGTATAAGTTATGCGTAACCTGCTACGATTAGTTATTAATCCGGCGGGTATTAGATTCTGAGCCATTACCTTAGCAGTACCGAGCGTTTGTGCGCTTGGGGCATCTAAGTCATATAGGATGATAGTACCTGATTTCGGCGATAAAGTGATCCCATTAGAAACCCACCAGCTACCACCCCCGATGTCGGTAATATATAATAAACCTTTATAGTCGGCGGGCAACGGAGCATTTGCAAAGGTAGTGTAAATAACCTCGTTGCTATACTCTGTCAACTCGCCAACTACTGAAGTAAACGACGGATCGCTGGACATTTCTGCCAAGGTTAAAGCCTTACTTAGCGGTGATAGCGTCATCTACCCACCCCAAATACGATAAGTTAAACCCTCCTATCACACCGATAGGTTGTGCTTTTATAGAGACGATATCTACCTTAACGGGAATGATAACCGGTTCAGTTATAGACCCTAAGTCAATTTCAGCTAACATAGACCACTGCTCGCAGCGAGGTAGCTTAGCACTAACTACTACTAACCCAGTAGCGTTTCCGATACGTTCTAGAAAAATATTAAGGGGGTCTATTCGTTGAAGTTTACCTAACTTTAACTCAAGTCCGCCTACTGGCGTAGCTTGGTTTAGGTTAGATAGTTTATTACTAATTTCTCGCATTTTTATTTCCTCAGTGAAAGCGATAAGTTGGCTACGCTTTATAATCGACTAATTTACTAAAGTCGCTACCGGTAACCGCAGGATCAATGGATACGATACCTTTCCCAACAAACTCCTCTACCAAATCGCCGGGTAATAATACTAGGTCACCTTCTTTGTGCTTACCTTTATTTTTTAGAAAAACGCAAATATGAGTTGGAATAGTTGACATGATAGTCACCTTAATAGTAGACAAATTTTGGATTGCCAGTGATGGTTATTGATCCCCCGGATATATCTACGATATTACCCAAGTTATCAATACACCGCTTAGCGCCTGCGGCTGGTATAATTACCGTGCTATAATTATCGCACCAGTATAAATACCCCTTAGCACCATTCACTAGAGTGAACGAGACCTTATAATACATCTTATTATTAGGTCCGGTAACTTCTTGCAAGTCGCTCAAGTACCCATTGTCCATGATAGTGGAAAAATAGGAGTAAGCGTTAGCAGCCGCCAGTAATGTTCTAGCCGCTTGATACGACGTGGGGTTAATCATCACGATCGTGTTATAGCTTTGCACCCCATCAATGGAGTAAAAGTAGAAACGCTCGAAACCACCTACCCAGCTTAATATTAACATACGGGTAATGTACTGAGTGGCTATATCGTCTGGCATTTGGTTACCTGGATATCGCATAAAAGCGTCATCCTGATCTCGCCAAAGCCCATAGCCCCATTCAGTATTCCATAACGGTTTATTAACATTGTATTTAGCCATTGTGTCGCGCACTAGCTTGGACATAGCTATCATACCCTCGGGACGAGTCCAGACCGGGAGGGTGTTATATCCATGTATACTAATGATGTCGCAGTACTGAGCGCCACCAGCTGCTAGAAAACCATCTAGTGTAACTGCCCCCTCTTGAGCCGATTGAATACCGGCCTCTCCTACAAAGTTAGGAGATGCTATCTTAGCTGTAGGATCAATGGCGAGTATTGTTTGTCTGGCCAATTGGGTTAGGGTAACTAAAGACGCTATGCTACCCATGTAACCGCTACCCGCTATACCCGGCTCATTACCAAAATGCTGGTCATTTACCTCATTCCATATCTCATAGACAACCCCTAGCCCTTTATAGCGAGTGGCTATAGCAGTACACCAGTTGATCCAGATCTGATTACTGGCAGGCGGAAATGGGTTATATCCTACCCACAAGTTCGGTATTCCAGGAATATATAAGCGTCATTACCCGGCGCTCTGTCGCCAGTAGTGAACATTTGGAATGAAAAACTTAGCTTCTCTCCATTGGGGGCTATTGGGGTTGAGTATACAATGGTATTAGGTGGTGCGTTGGCTGCGATACTAGGAGCCCCTAATGCTACAAACGCATAATTGCCGTTTTTAATAGTAGCGGTTACGGGCACAGGTGCTGTAGAAGTACCTATAGACGTTAGGATATTTGCTATCTGGTTTAATATACGATTAGTAATCGCTATTATTCTATCTGACATGATTAGGTACCTTTTTTAAAATGGTAAGTTAGTTTAAGCCCACAGTATAAAAATAAATAAAACCATAAATAGTCTATTACTGGATATCCAGTAATAGACTATACCAGTTAGTTTAAACAACACATGAGCTGATTAGAACCGCCTTCAATGGTAAAGTTAGCCATCGTAATACCGTAGATAGCGTACCCGTTAGGAACAGAATATAACGTTAATCCTAACGAGCGTACGCTATCCGATAATATTGATTCCAGGCTGGTGAGTTCCTTTTCATTTTGTGTCTTCCTGTACACTACGAAGGGGATAATTACATTAGCAATAACGTAATTGATAATTTGCTTCATGAGTGATCCTCTCTATAGATTATTAGTATCTTCAGTTAATTTAGCCGGGCGTAACCTTAATTAATCATCGTAATCGCTAGAGCTATAGCTACGAGAATAATACGATCTTTCACGTCTTGGGATAGTAGGGCCGAAAATAAGCTCCATTACCGAACAGAATACCATACCCAACCCACCAAACGCTAAAATAAACAACCCTAGAAATAGATCTTCACTAACCTGAATATTGAATCTAATTGCTAGATCGAACAACCATATTAGTGGAGCTATAAAAACTACTAACCCGACTATTATTAATTTTAAACTTAATTTCTGCGATGATGTCATTTTAGTACCCCTTAGATTGATTTTTCGTTTAAGCTTTTAACTAGCTGTATAGCTTCTTGTAGATTTATCGATCCAAAATCACGATACTCCATTTTGTGAATGTTAAGATAAATCTCCCGTACAGATAGCCCACCTCTACTAGCTAGCTTAACTAAAGTCTGACCGTGAATTTTACGCGCATGATGCTCGTCTAGCTGTTCCCATGGGATACTAGTATAGCACCCTCTCGGCGGATTTGATATGGGAAATGCTTTGCACGGTCGTGTTCGGTTAGGCTCTTTTTGCGTGTCGGACATTTTTATATTCTCGTACATTTAAGGTAGGCATTAATCTAGCCAGATCCTTTAGGCTATCAATAATTTCAGCTACCTTTGATTCGTTTAAAGGTCTATCAACTAAACAACTGGTTATGCTATAGATAGCGGTACCAACTATTAGCCAAGTAGCCCTATCGTACCCGTAATAACCATCAAATTCCCTAACCGAACGTATATTGGCTTCGGTTAGATAGTACGGATTACTAAAAATTTCCTTATTTACCCAATAAAAACTTATAATCTTATCACCTTCCCTAGAATCATTATTAAATTCCCCCAACCCATGGAATACTGCCAGGTTGATTATATTCTCAAGTACTCCATACGGTACGAAGTTTTTATAAACGAAAACTTCATCAATACGATCTTTTACCCAATCATAAAGACTACTCATACAAGCCCCCATCAGCGATTTATTATAGATTACATCATTAGAGTAATATATATCTGAAATAAAAATAAATAAAAATAGGTAGGGGATATCCCCTACCTATATAACATTTATCGCTTAGCTTCACAGGCGCTATTCAGCGAGCATGATAGTACTATACACCACCCGATTATACTAGCGCCAAAGGCTAATAAGACACCTAAGTGTTTAAGAAGCTCTCTATCTATCAGCATATCTGTATACTTCAATATAAATGTATCGAGTCTATAGATTGTATAAGGCTTAGTTGCTACCCCTATTAAATCTACCGGATCTATTCCTTGTATACGACCTCGTTTCTCAATAGTACAAACCCCATCAACTTCACACCACACTAGCCTATCGGAATAATCATCTATCCCGATAGTCTCCTGTAGAATAAACTCCGAATCCCCTATCTTTTCTAGCGCATAGTTATAAGTACCTATATACGCTAAAGTACTAAGAGCAAAACCTGCTAAATAAGTAATTACAGCTCGCATACTTCACCTCGCTTAGTAACGTAACCAATTAAACACCCGTAACGACCTTGTATATATTCCTTCATAGTAGAAGCCACTTCCTCATCCTTAAATACAAATAAAATATCCTCGTCAACGTAGGTTCTTTCTCTTAGTAGTGTTTCTGCTAAGGTAATATAGCTCATGCGGATATTATCGGGGCGTTTTTCCGATCCAATTGGTGTGTACTTCGCAATTATCCGATCAGTAATATCGAAGTGTTTTAATTCTGAAGCGGTAGGTAAATACGAATCATTCTCGTAGTTAAAGAATGTTCCACTAGCATTAATAACGCAAATACTCATGAGTACATCTCCTAAAAAATAAATAAAAAGAGGGGGAGAATTTCTCCCCCTAAAAGGTGTAGGTAAAAACCGACTCCGAGGGATCAGAAGAGTCGGCTCCTGGTATTACCCCACCTGGGTCAAAGCGCGCCAATCCCGATCGCCAGGATAAACTTCTTCGGCTTCTACTACCGGAATAACAGCCGTTTTACCAAACTGTATCAACCGGCGACTAGCACGTTGCCGATTAGATTCTGCAATAGCCCTTCCTAAATCTACCTTAGTGTCGGCTAGGGTAAATATTGTACTTAATAATTCCTTAATGTGACCATTTATCTCCTTGTAATCAAACTCGCCAGTTAATAGATAACCTTCGGACTCATCCCCATTGGCTCTATAGCCATCAGTGTAAAAGTCAAAGAAACCGTTTATATGCGGCTTATCAATACCACCCACATGACAGTTATCCTTATAAAGGATAGGCGTAATTGTCACCCCGCTATGTTCTAGCGGTATATCACCTAAAGCTTCCACGAGGGCTGTCATCTCCTCTCCACCAATAACTAATACTTCCATAATAAATCTCCTGATAATAATGTAATTAAATTTTGCATGATTTGCATGACCAGAGCACCTATTAATTGTAATTCTATTAGAGTAATATATATCTGAAAGTAAATGGGATCGAATACTATGCCTATCGCTATTAGCAGGTAAGGATACTCTTATGATATAAGAGTGAATATCAGTCGTCTTAAAGCTTTTGTATAGGATACTCATGTTAGCGATATAATACCTCACGTGGATAACTATCCACGTGAGGTATTATGCATCTAAAATGGGATTATATCATCATCTACCTTAAAATTAATCTTATCAATAGTAGCTACTATAAAGTCCCGCTCACACTCACTTACATCCAGTATAGTAACCCCAATCTCCCTAGCTATGCCAACTGTCGTAGCGGTACCACCTATATAAATACCACCTAGCTTCCTAGCGCAAAATAATACTAGATCAGAAGGTACTTTCCTAGTATTTATCTCTCCCATGACTTGGAAATAATTACGGGTATGTAATTTTCTAAATGCGTCTATTTTCGTGGCGTAGGCTTCGGGATTGTTATTCTTTAGGTTAACATATACTGAATTCCAGTGGGGTACTATCTCAGATACACATTTAGTAGCTTCGGTATAATTACCTAACTCTAAAGTATCCCAACATTCCCCCGTTTTAGCTGAATACGATTTATAGGGGCCATAAACAATACAATCGCCCACCTTACTTCCAGCTAACCACCCTTCTAGAAATGCTAAATCCATCCCCGATTTAGCATCCCCTGTTCTAAAGAGTATATTACGATCTGATATATAACGACCTAGCTCAAAGGCTAGATCAATCATTGCTTCCTTAACCTCACGAGCCCCCACCCCAGTTATTATTTTATCAAACATAAGTACACTCTAATTAGGCTAATTTTAAATTGGTATTGTAGACCGACGGTAGTGTAACATTACGTTCACATAGGACATTAATTTCACTTGATCCTGCGCTAATGTACTGCTCTATAGCGTGTGATATATAGAATACCTGACTAAAGGTACCATCTTCTAAACATTCGCTAATATAGCGGGTTAGAGAGGTTTTATGCGCCTTATCAAAAAAGCACCCCATCTCGTCTAAGAATAATGGATACTGCTTTAATCCCATTAGCTGATATACCATGATACGAAATGCCAAGTCGACTATATCCCTTTGCCCGTTACTACCCCCCGAAACATCTTTACTATTTATTCCATTAAACGGGAACCGATAGGTAAGCTCTCCTTCTTCTATCCCACACGGTATGATATATAGATCAGATTTCCATAATTCACCAATAACCAAATTAATCCCCTCAACGATGGCATTAATGCTAACTGATAGCTGCTCCGCTAATAATCCTCCAGTAGGACCCAATCCCTCAGCTATTAATTTATAATGCTCTAGATATCCCTTTTCCTCTAGTATACTAGACTCTAGTTCATTAATTGACCTAGCCAGCGAATTACGCTTATCTAGGTCTTCCTTTAATCGCCCTAGCGTAACTTGCAAATCTGAAATAAGACTATCAACTACTTCGGCTTCTATCTTCTCGTGGTAAAGTTCAGCATGCCTATTAACTTTAGTATTGATTTGATTTAACTCTCCTAAAGCCGAAAAATACCGCTGGCTATAGCGCTGAAATACTTTTAATTTATCGCCTACCGACTCCCACCTTCGCATTTCACACTCCAATAGCTCTAAATCTTTTTCAAGTGTTAACTTGCGCGAATACCGTAACGAGATATCATGCTGATTACTTGATCCTATATCCGCTATTTGAGACTCTAATTCGGTAATTATTTTTAGCGAGCGTTTTATTTTAATTACTAGATCTATTTTATCCAAATAACTATTTATAATAGCCATAGCTGACTTAGGATTATGCTTAATAACCGAGTCGGATAATATAGAAGTCATTAGATCGTGTAGTATAGGGTATCGGGTACTAATTCCGGTAAGAATACTGATATCCCGCCGATAGGTGTTATACCCCTCTATCCAATTATGAATGGATTCTATCGACGATAATACAATATCCAGATGCTCAGTCTTATATGAAATTAATTCCCTAGCTGCTTTTACTTCGATTTCATCATACCCAGATCGCCACTCATTACCACACCGCTTACATTTCACATGCTCCGAATTTTCACACCCTATAATGATGTTCTTAGCGTGCGCTATTTCGCTTTCTAATAGCGCTTTATCCGATAATAACTTAGTTAAGTAGGTTTCCTTTTCTACTAGTGAATGTTTAGAATACGTATTATCAGGATCGGGTTTTAGTTGAGCGCATATTGCAAACATATCACTCACTAAACTACTTCCATTAGCGTATAAAGTATCCTTAGCTACTTCTACATCAAATCTAATTAAATCATCCAAGGTATCTGTTGGATATTGACTATTGAATCGAGCTAACAGCTTAGTATGAAGCGGGGTTTGTTGTGCTAGTTTTTGCTCTAATATCTCTAAGCTATCCAATCGTTCAATAGCCGCTAAATGCTCATTTAAATGCGTTAGTTCCTCAGCTTTAAGTAAGTAGGATTGTTTAGCTAATTCGTATTCCCTATTAGCTAAGTTTACGGCGTTAGCAATCTCTTCTAAATTTACTAAGCTAATAGTATTCCCATTAATAGTAATTGATTCGTCAACATTATCACATACGGCAATATAGTTATTAGTTATCTGTGTAATAGACTCAGATAGCATATCTAGCGGGGTGATATTGGGTATTTTGGTTTTGAGTGGGTAAAGAGAATCGAGTAGCTCCGATACCAACTGACTTTGTTCTCGAACCCCCTTATCATCGCCAAGCTTGTTTAATGTTTCAGTGGCTTGTAATACCTTTTTCTGCAAATACTGAATATTATTATTCGTAGATTTTACCTTTTCATTAGCTTTAGTAAAAGCTTCTATAATAGTATCCACGTTAGTAGGGGATAGCCTACTCATCCACTGTTTACGTTTAGATGGTGTCATGCTAGAGAAGCGTTCCGTACCTAGGAGTATTCCAATAACATCCTGGTCAATCTTTATATACTGTTCAATTAGTTTGTTCTGTACTGTACCTGTACCCCCTAGATTTAAATTATCCCCCGCATCTATTTGAAACGTGAATTGCGACTTAGGAGATTTGGAATAGGATAAGGTATATTCAACCCCATCTTTCTCTACAGTAAGGATATATAGCCCCTCATCAGTAAATAGAGTAGAAGTAGGTACATGGGGGATTAGCAAGTTTATTAGGGTACTTTTACCGCTCCCATTACTCCCAATAATAAACTGTAAGCGTTCTTTAGGGGTGTAATGAATTTCGTTATTACCACCATTCATTAACCAAATATACCCTTTCACGTATAGCTCTTTTACAATAAACATGTACTATATTCCGATTCATTAATCTACAAATCTTTAGATTTTATGATCTATTTTAACCATCATATAAAGGCCTTTATATGTCCAAGTTTAGACTAATTTCAATTGGTACGGTATCAGAACCAAAAGAAACGCCCCTTTCATTATTAATACAGGTTAAGTTAGACGAAATACATCCATTCACCGATGGGGATGTTATTTCATCAGAGGAGAAGTATACCGTTCATGGTGAAGATAGGTTAGGTAGAACCTATTCAGCTAGTATATCCGCGGATAAGGTAGTAACAGCGACTTGGTTGCGCGAGGGTAACCGTGTAACCGCCCCTGACGTAGAAAGGGGGGAAAAGGTTGGGGTATATCGCAATGATAATGATGAGAACTTTTACTGGCAGTGGTTAGGAGTTGGCGATACATTTCAAAGACGTAAACAAGAAACCGTCGTAATCGCAATAGCGGCGGATGGATCTACTGATGAGAAGACCCAACATACTACCGATAATTGTTATACTCTAACTATATCGGGACATAAAAAAGTAGCTGTTTTAGATATGCCTAAAGTAGCGGGTGCCAAAGGCCACATGCGTATAACGCTAGACCAAGAAAGTGGTATTATTAATTCTGAGATTATCGGGGTGTCTAGTATTAAACAATCGAGCGATGGTTATATAAATGCTAGTATTAATGGAGGGGCTGAGCTGGATATGAATCAAGGGGATATTACCCTTAAGTTCGATAGCATAAAGCTAGAGGGAAGTAAAGCCGAGTTTAACATCGGCAAAACGAATTGGGCGGGAGACGCTAATCACAAGGGTAACTTTACCAATACAGGTAAGATGACTAGTAACAATGTATCGGTAGACAAACATGAACATCCTGTTGTGGGTAGCGCAACTAAAGCGCCAATCCCTGGCACTTAGCTAAACTAGCGATACCACCTGGGTATATAACTTTAATAGATAGTTATTACACGGTAGATAGGGTTGTGTGGGGTCTAATGACCCCTCTACATAGGTCATGGTTTCCCAGTCTTGGTTGTATAACTTATAGTTTCGATAAAATGGATCAACCCCACTAATTTGCCACCAGGTACCCTTACGATCAACCCAGTATTCACAAAATCTACCTAGTGTAGATAGTAGCGGATACTTAGGCTTAGTAGTCGTTTCATAGTTACCGGTAAACCTAATATCCTTCACCAATTCTAATTCCTTATACAGTTTAGGGTTATTAATGACGATAGCGAAACTCTGACTTCCGCTAAAATAGGTAGCAATAAAATCATCGCTATATAAATTAGCTACCCGAATACGCCAGTTTTCGTCAAACTCTAATGTATCTACTGCATTTCCAATATGAATACGGCTAACGCTATCAAATAAGCGCTGTACCAATTGATACGCTCGGGTTTTAACTACTACGGTACGACTACGCTGATCGTATACACTACCATCCAGAGCATGTAAGTAACCCCCTAAACTTAAGAGGACTGTTTTACGCTTTAGGTCTTTATTAAGGTTTACTACGAATCGATCTCTTAGGGGCGTATTAGTATCAAACGCACTAATATCCGATTTCCGAATAGGGATAATATCAATATCGCCAAATGAAGAGAAATCATGGATACCAATTTCAAGGGAACCTAAAGCATACCCCGCACTCGCACCATCTAATACTCTAAGTCCATATGTCTCAGCTACGCAGCGGTGTAATAACCCATTTACGCTTACTAAGCTTCTCTTAGCCATTAGATTATAGTCTGTATCTTCTCTATAAAGTATAAGATCAGTTTTTTCACTATCCGCTACTAGTGCGTCAGGGCTACTATCGCGCGCAGCCATACGCCAGCGATAGTTAGCTTTAGCCGCGTGGGAGTACTCCACATAGCGCAGCTTTATTTGCGGGGGTTGGTTTACTACGGGAATTGGTGTATCGCCTAAATAGACTAGCCATTGCTGTAGGGTACGGGTTTTATCCGTAATGATATCTGAATTATGCGCTAGATCAAAATAAACGGTATTACTTGCTATAGGGTTGGTTAGGCTTAATACAACCCCGCTATAGGTATCAATTAGACTCTGTATAGTCGCATTTTGTAAGGTTGTTAAGTCGGCATCTAAGTTTAGAGTAACCCACTCGTCATTAGCAAAATTATGTACAATGGCATGGTTCAACACGTAGGCCATGGAAAATACCTTAAAAGTTAATTAATAGAGGGTGAGCTTTATGCCCACGAGTTTAGATACGTCAGGTGTGAATCCCAGTAACCGGTTTCAGCAGACGTTTGTATTACCATCTGCTCAGTACAAAAATTTTAGATGTGTTATGTCGAATAAAGGTCCTTTATTCCGTAATAATCATCAGGTATATCATATACAGACCAACGGTACCCCGGTATTACTAGAAGAGGGGGTAGATTATTTATTAGGGCATAAATATGTCGATGCGTCTAAACAAACTAATCGACTAATCTACGGATCTGTTTGTATTATTAATGCCGGACTATTAGGTAGTATTCGCGTAGACGCTAACTATATAGGTGGTCCATACGAGCTTACTACTCAGCGAGTAATAGAGGCGTTAGCTAATATTTCAACTAATCCAAGAGATATTAGTTACGAACAATTACTCAATATCCCAGAAGCATTTCCTCCCGGCCCACACGAGCACACCGAAAACGAGGCTGCTGGTATAGACCAAGTGATCGACGGTTTAAACGATATATTGCAGGCTATTATTAACAGACCGATACAAGTGTCCCCGGCTACGCATTCCGCAGCAGTGTCGGCACTGAATTCCAGAATTGATGATTTAATAACCACCATCTCCGGTCTAAGTTCTACAGTATCAGCAGGTATCCTAGGACCAGTTAATACCGCAATTAACTCACTTATTAATAGAGTAAATAACCTAGAAATCTTTGATACCAACCTCACTAATAATCATATTGCCTGGATAACCGATACTATAATTAATAGTGGGAATTTCAGTTATAGTAACTCTGTAAAGTCTAAAAAAATTTTAGTAAAAACGGCCAGCACTATTACCTGGACAAATGAGATTGTTGATAGTCCGGTTATGTGGCTACCATCCGCTTCATGCTCACAATTTACATTTAGTAGTGTTGGGGGTAAAGCTAAATTTACTGTAATGGAGGGATATAATAGCGGCGGTAACGTTTGGTCGACCCCTAACTCAGCCGACCTTATCGTTAATACTGGCGCAGTAATGACCCTTGTGCAAAGTGTATCCCCTACGGATATTATCGTAGAAGTCCATCCAATTACTAGTGTAAGGTAGATAACATGCCGCTACTGAGTGACAAAAATATATCACCTAAAGAAAATTATAAATCTATCCTCGGTTTGAAGGATTACGGTAAGATTTATAATAATAATCAAAGCGCATTTAATGATGGGCTATATACCGACTACATGATAATGGATAATAATAGTCTATTTGCATGGGATCCCCTAAATTCAGCAGCCCCTAAGCGATTTAAGTTATTTCGTAAACCGGGGGTAGCTAGTTTCTCATTTACATCTCAGGGTGTATATCCTATATACGCTAATAGTTATATAGGGGGTGTTGTTCAGCAGGTACAAGATACTACTTGGGTAGTGAATGGCCCTGTGGTTGGGGTGGAGATATTTGTCGATACAAGCCAAAATCCACCTTATATAATGTTTAATCCAATTATGACATAAGGTACTTCCTTAATGAAAACAGTAGCTAGTTTATTTGAGAGTAATGTCCTTATAAAGGATTACCGTGAAATTGGGGTTACCTTCGATGTACCCAAAGCTGTAGTACCCCCAGGCACTCGTAACATGGTACAAGCGATAGATGACGTGGCGGTAGTTAATCGCGATTATGACTTTACGGTCAGGTACGAAGACTTACCCGAATTTTACAATAGTTTTACGGCGGTTAATAATTCATCAAGTCCCGTTAATAACGCTCGCTATCGCGGGGGCTTTAAATCAGATGATGACCAATTTAGGTTAGCCGTAGAAATACCGCTACTAGAAGAAGTTTTATTTGTTGAGATGTCGGCTAACTCAATTTGGGTAGTGACACAACAAGTGGTGGGTAACGATATAGTAGAAAGAGCGCGGTGGTCTAATGATCCCTATCTCACCAACTTTTTCTTTACTACCAATTCATCTGGCAAAGTTATTATATCTAATACCTATCCAAAACCCAACGGCTCTAGTACACCGCTATCTAAGTTCGGTAGGCCTGTTCGTAATAACGATACAGGTAAATGGTATTTACCCGTGGAATATTCTTGGACAATACCCTTACCCAATGGAAAGATATACGAGCTAGACGAAACTAACGGAAACGTAGCTACGCTGCAACCCAATAAGCGTCATGGAGGGTATCAAATCCGCCTGCCAGGAATAATCAATACCGCGAATAGATCAAGTGCATATACGTTACAGTCTGGTCGAATGTTTCCAAATTTCTGGCGTCGGGAAACTTATATAGATAACCCGGCCATGTTTTTCTGGAAGGGTAGACTTATGATGCTGGACGACGCGGGTGGGTTAAACTATAGTACTACTGATTTCGCTACTTTCCAAACACAGCCTGCGCCACCTACCGGATCAATGTTTTATATAGTGGACGAATACGATAGGGAGTCTCGAATTATTGCCGCCGGATTAGATTCGGCGACTAGTCATCGCAATATTGTACTATGGGAATTACGTTCTATAGGAGGTGCATGGACTAAAATAGGTACATGCGTCGACGCTGGCCTTTCTCCAGGATATTCTGGTAGAATTACCGCTAATACCGGAGCATTTAGAGATATAGTTCCTACCGACCCAACGCCTATACCGCATACGGATACTATAGTATCCGCCGGGTTTTCTTCTTTACAGTACTGGTACCCGTCAGGTACTATTAGTATTAGTCAGGATGAAGGCGGCGGTACAGTAAGGCTTAATATTGGTTTCGCTTATTGGCATGCAGGGCTATATAATGGTGGACCAACTGCCAGCGAAGACGCCCTATTAGTTAATACCAGTGATAGTTACCAGACCATGTTGCAGGCAACATTATTACAAACGACTGATCCGGGGTTCTCTACCGACGTAAACAATACCTTTTATTTGGGATTACGCCAGCAAATGAAGGGGTGGGCGGTAGTTCCTGATAATACACTGGATCTAAATACGTCTTATATGAACTTGTTCGGCAACTATGGAATGATATTTGGTGGTAAACATTTTGCGTTCAGTAATAAGTTTACACATTGGGATGCGGCAGGTTCGTTCCCGAACCTTAACAACTCGGTACAAGTTGATCCTATAGACGCATTTAAATATATCCCATCCTATATATCTTTATTTGATTTTCCATCAAACCTGTTTCCGCTATATGACTCGAAGCTGTTAGGTCGGCGTAACATATTCGCCCTATCCGCTATGGGTACATTTTTTGTAAAGGGCGAATATAACGGAGCCGATTACTACAACACTATCGATAGGAATGATGTTACAGGAAAACCTAGATTTAGGGCATTTAGCGAGATGCTAGACCCTAAAGATATTTATCCGCCTAATTCTAGTAGCGGATTTGGTAGTATATCGGGTATATCGGCCACTGGCAGTGGTATTGGCATATCTAGCTATAGTACCATTGGGGGAGTATTTAGTGGGCCAAATGCCAAAACTATAGGTATTCAAACCCCCAGCGGGCTTCATGCGGGTATACCAGCGGTATCGAGTATGGTCTGGTTATTAGGCTCCAATCTTAATCGTCGTGAACCTTTTACATTGAATAAATTATTACATCCCTTCGATTGGAACAGTAAAACTTTATATACAATAGTAGGTGCGTAACATGCCAGGAATAGTAAGCAGTTTAATTGAAAATGTAACGGGTTCTTACTCTAAATGGCCTATGGGGGCGATTAAGTTAATGATGGTTACCCCCACCACCCCTAATGTGAATGGGCGATATACTCTAGAGCAAAATAGTAAAACCTATCATTTTATAGCTAGGTTATATCCCGAAACCATCGCTAGAAATGATAGCTTTTTTGCTGATTATTTTGCCCACTTAGATTCGATATCAGGCACCCAGGTGGGCCCGCAAACGCTAGCGCCGTATTACTATACGGCGCTGGGAAACAGAACCCCTCCGGGTAGTATCTATGGTATACCCGTAATGAGAGTTAAGTAATATGCCAGTAAAAAAGAAGATTACTACCCAACCTACTATCTATGGTACGGTAATTGACACGTGCCTACGCTATAATTTACCCTATACCCCAGAACCCTATTGGACAATTAATGAGCGGTACCAAGTCCACCACAATACCGTGGTACCTAATACAGCCATATTAAAGCATAACTGGTATTGTGCCGGTATCGGTGGTATAGATGCTATCCCAAATTCAAATGGTAATTTAAAGTTCATTGAAAAGCCCATGCGTACCGAAGATAGTGGCCTTTATACACCAGTACCTTTTGTGGTTAGACCTATTGGTAACGACCTAACACCGTCAGAGCGATTAGCGATGCGGGTGGGTGGGAGGTATAAGGTAACTGGCGTTGGTAACGTTGAGTATTGGGGGTATTATCTAAAGAAATACGCTATCCCCAACACCCCACCCACTATTAAGAAATTAACCGTGGTAGATGGGACTACTACTATTGAAGATTTCGTAGCTAATAGTGTTAATAACGCACCCCAACCACCCGTATTGCCGGTAGGGCAAGCTAATTCTACTAATGGTATTTATTTTTCACCTAGCTTCCTAATAGACTTGTCTCTACCCGATATTGAGTACGATGAATATCAAGCCGCAGCTGAAGCTATCTACGGTGATATTGGATACGGGTATATTAGCGAGATAGGTATGGTATCGGGGTATGAAGCTTCGGTACCCCTACTAAATGCCTCTCTACAGCCTACAACAGGCAGTTATACTGAGATACTAAGAGCTACTATCACTAACCGGTTAGAATTGAATATAGGTACCTCTGGTAGCGGATTTGAGTTAATCCTCGATAGCGCTGCGGCTATACCACAATTTGGTATTACTTCAACTGAGACACCGTAATATGTTACGACCTACTAGGATTATAAATCCCCTGCTACTGGGTATTGATCCTAGTAGTACTACAATAGGGTACTCGGTGGTTGAGTACGATATGGATGCTAACCTTTACCGTATAGTAGAGGCTAGCTCTCTTTGTGTCCATCATTCGAGTACCGCTCAGTGTCTACTGGAAACAAGTGATGAGAAGTATCGTCGGCTTAAAATAATAAAAGAGTTTGTTTCGAGGAAACTATCCGAATATAACATAAGTGATGTTTATTGCGAAGACGCCTATTTTAAAAATAGCACTGAAGCATACGCATCTCTGCTGGGTTGTATTCAAGTAGTTAAGGATGCTGTAACAGAATGTTCATACACGATTCCGGTTACACTGGTACGTGCTAGTAGTGTAAAGGTAGGGATTGGGGTACAGGGGGATAGTGGGGACAAGTTACTTATGCTAAAAGCATTGAAAAACAAGGAACATCTAATCATACCGCCGTATAGTGGTTATGTGGATGAGTTGGATCAACACGCCGTAGACGCAATATGTATAGCTGTTTGCGGGGGTATGATATCATATAGGGTATATAACGATGAAACCTTTAAGAAGAAAAAACGGAAGTAACAAAAAACTGCCACTGAAGGCTAAGTTGCTTATAGCGGTATTATTGGGCATGGCGCTTTATCAGATAGCTGGTTATCTAGCTATTATAACAGGAAACTTTGAAAAGATAGACACCCTTTATACCTATATAAAACACACATCAGAAGAAATCAAGGACCAGCTAGAGTAAAGCATAATCCCTACTGAGGTATTAGCCTCAGTAGGGATTTTTGCCGTTATATAGCGCGTACTATACTAGGGATATCGGAGGTAGTAGCATTACCTGCGGATATACCCATAGCCACATACAAACGCTTCATGGCTTTGCCTTTGTTGAAATCCACCGTAGGGGTAGGTAAAGTGCCACCTCTACGTGCTAGTGCGAATCCCGTAGCCGTAATCTTAGTAATCAGATAGTCGGCACTACCGATACCGAATGCGCCAGCGGGAGTAATGGGGAGTATAAATACTCGATCAGGCGTTATCTTAGGCGGCTGCACAAACTCCCTACGGAAGTTGTGGAATACCTCCATAGCCGTATCATCGTTAACTGTGATTTCGCCCATACATAAGCAGAACCCGGTACTACGCCAATATATCGATATTTGTGCAGGGTCTAAGATATTAACACTTACTTCAAATGAATCCGTTCTAAGATCTAAGTATTCATACACCTGATTCATAGTCGCAGAATCTCTAAAAGCTAAAGCTTCTGCTAACTGACCCAGCATAGATAGTAATCCTGGCCAGCTAATGTCTTGCGCTGAATGTAAGTGATATAGAGGCGGGAAGCTGGTAGGTAAATTACGTATTCTATTGTATTCAATATCTTCTTGAATACCTGATAGCGCAGCGATTAAATCATTAGCCGCCTGCTGACTAATAGCGTAATCGCCCCCCACCGAATTATAATCGTACGTAACACTAGTAACCCCCGCCTTCTTTACTTTAAATCCGAAGTAGGCAGGAATAGAAGTTCTTAGTACATGTTTAGCCAAGCCCGTTACTAATATATATTCAGCGGGTGATAACAGTACCCCATTCTGATCACGTATAACTAAATTTTTTATATAGAACGGGGAATGCTCGGGTACTATAATATCGTTGGGGGAAACGGGTCTTACTTCCCCAGGTACTCTATTAACATCACCAGTAGGGTCAAACGGAAATAGCGTATTAACATTGGTAGGCATGATCAATTACCTGATTATTTTTAACGGCTTTTATAGTTATTGGAGTATTGTTATATAATACCCGCAACGCGGCATAGAGCAATTCAATCCCCTTATAGTTGAATCTAATAGGGACTAATAGATTACCCTCGTTTTCAATTGTTAGATACATACCATCAAATGTCGGTACCAGATTACCAGCACTATCCAGTTCATAGAGCCCCTGGTGCGAGTATGAGGTTATGTGTCTATTTGAGGTATTGGTTAATACTAAATAACTTGTATCGACTATTGGTGGACTAGATACCATTTCTTCGTACGAAAATGAGCGAGATCGGCTTGGGTTACAGATAGATCCGAAATTATTTTCCAATTGCACCCGTATAGACGAATACAGAACTCCTAGACCGTCAGGTCCGCTAGGGGTAACATTAATATCCATATTAAAAACGCGGATAATAGTACCACTTGGATTAACGCCTAATAGTTGGTTAGGGGGGATAACTCCGATATCAGCTTCACGCTCCCAATACTCTAACTCCCAAGCTAGGAGACTGGTATAGAGTATTTTAGGGTGCCTACTAAGTACTATTCGTTTAACTCTGATAAATATCTCGGGTATACTATTCGGTACGTTGTATAGATTACCCCAAATGTTCTCTACTCGTACAATATTGTAGTTAGCGAGGATTTGATCCATTAGCCTTCTCCAGCTCAATTAACTCATTCATACGCGCATTATGCAGCGTAACACGATCAATTAAATTGTTATACTTACTCTGCAAAGTACTATACTTAAATACCATATCACTAATAGTACAGAGTAAATCCCCATCATCGATGACCTCATCCATATTGCAGTCGACTACATCGGTAGCTAGGCGATTATTATCTTTAGTGTGGCTTTGTAGATCCATTTGGAGCGTTTGACTCTGGTGTATCGGTTGAGGCGGTAATCTGCTTGTAGACGCGCAACCATTCACTAGAAAGAACACAACGCTTAACGTCACTAGCCTGATACTGTTTAATTGCATTTAATTTCTCCTGAGCTTGTAGCTTCAAGGTGTTTAATTCATTAGTTAGATTAGCTACACTATTAGCGGTATCTTCTACCTTTTTAGTATAGATTACTAGCTCGTTTCGAAGACCACTATTTTCAATAAGCAGCCCATTAACCGCAGCTTCTTTTTGGTCGATTACTTCATTTAAGTTAGTAATAGTATTTTCTTTACTACCCACCTGATAAAAAAGAAACCCCGTATACCCTATCACTAGTACTAGCGGTATAATTTTAAATATCCACGCAGGTATACCAGTCTTACCTATTAGCCCTAATAGTAGGTTCATTTACCACCTCTTTTAGTTTTAACGGGTTTATTAGTAATAGCTTTAATAACCTCAAGCGCCCAATTACCTTCAATACTAGGATCGGGAATAGCATAACCCAACTCGTACGCATTAGCATAGCTATTTTCAATGATAAATTGGGTTTGTCTAAATGCCGTTATTTCTGCTAATTTAACCACCGCCTGAGCATGGGTATAGTTAGTACCTACCCCTAGCCTATCTATATAGACTAAATTATTTAACTGCGAATCAACCATTTCACGAAATGCGTTTAACTCACGATCGCTATAGATAGAATTATTTAGCTTATCTCTACGTATAGCTGATAGGAAATCCTTAATATAACTAAGTGGCCGTTTAACGATAGTTACCTTGGGCGTATTATTTTCAATAGAATACTCTAGTGTTTCAAACCACTTAGTAGCACGAGTGGGCTCAGGTGCTTCGAATACGTGTATACCGTTATTAAAGTATTTCTTACCCGATACAACCCCTACAATTAACTCGTTATATTGCTGCTCACTAATGGCTAATAAATCATAGCGTAATTCACCAGTAGTAGTTTCAGATTCTTTCATCTTAACCGGTAGTTCGGTTACTTTATTGTAATAGAAATTGTACATAATTAAGCTCTTGAAAGGTTAGTCACATTAATTATACTATATTAGGGGTATTAATACCCCTAATATAGTATAGACTATTTATAACGGTGGTCCAATAGTCCCTGGCGCAGCAGATCCGTCTAGGTAAAGTACTTTCACTGGATTACCGGGCCCGTTATTATTGGTGTAAAACATATCTCCATTATAAGTTGTACCAATTGATGCAACCGGGTTTGAGGTATAGTTGTATATCTTAACCCCTGTTGCATCAGGCTCCATAATAGCTAGACGGTTCCCACTAGGCTCCCAAGACACGCTTGTGTGATACGGAGTAGTCACAACTCTATTAATGAGTAATAAGTCCGGGTAGTCGTTATAGATATCAACTCTACCGCTAGCCATAACCACCGCCATCGGTAGAGTACCAAAAGCGTTAGCTTTTTCGGCCACTTGTATGGCTATAATATCCTCACTACCGTCTGGATTTGGTATTGACGATAGTGTACCCGATAACGTAAAATCATACCCGGCGTATTTTCTTAACTCACTTAACCCTCCACTAGTTACTAACCCTACTATAATATCATTACCGTTATAGGCAATAGCCGTAATTCTGGCTATATTAGTCGGTTGTGGTATGCTAGCAGGTGTAACTGAGGATTCAGATACATCGTACTTAGCAACTCTAGGAGATTGCCCGTTATTACATATCCACAAATAGTAATCGTAATTATTCCACGCTACTCGAGTATCGGAGAAGTAACCAGTATATAAAACCTGATCATTAACCAGTAGGAAACTAGCATAGTCGCTTGTACTATAAATCCGATCGACTATTCGGTTAGAGCTATTAACATGCGTTATCAGTATCTGGGTACCTGAATAATTGTACTTAATACCAATAATAGGGTTTGGTGTTACCGGCCCTATACTACCCACCCATGGTGTTACACTAGTATCATAAATAATTACCTGATTGGAGTTATCGGGTACTAGGGCTAATTTCCTAGTATTTATGTTATAATCCATTAGCTTGGGCGTAAATCCAATAGCGTCTAGATTAAATTCGTTGTTCTCGATATCAAAAGCTAATAGCTTATCAGAATCGCTAACTGTGCTCATGAGTAAATAGGTCTTGTACACCGGAGGCATGGTAGTTGGCAAAATTGAATAATTGTCCTTAACCACTCGTATCTTAGCCGGATCTAGGTAATAGTTATTAGTTACGATAAGATTACCTATTTCCCATGTTACCCCTAGCGGCTGAGCATTGTTGGATCCAAACGCCCTAATCTGGTTAGTACCACTAGCAGCCGGTGTACATGTTCCCGTTAATATCAGTGCACCGTCGATGTGAACCGTAGCTACCCCGTTAATTAGGTTAACGGTATAGCGCTTACGTACATTAGGGTCACATCGCACCCAGCGATCATAAACCAAATCGCCGGGGGTATAGTTAGTCCCTACCGGAAAATTACCCACAAAGAAGGCTAACCAAGAATGTTCGGCGCCTAGTGGGTGCTCCATCGCTATGAAATACGAAGTAGCCCCATTTTGTATTTCAAATACCATTCCCGAGTGCCCGTACTCATTAAGCGGTGAGGTGTGCATAAACGTGAATTCAAACGAAATATTACCCGCATCGGTATACACCGGCCATGACCGTAGTCCTGCAGAGCCACCAAACGCCTCTCGAGAGCGAGTCATCCGTAATACGCGATAACAGGGATCTTGGGTCTCTACTGATAGGTCGTAAAATACATCATCAAAGTCAGTTGATGTTATTATACTACCTCTAGGCGATTTATCGCGTATCAGGTCGGGGTATTGCTCCGAAAAGTTTAGCGCTAATATAGAGTGTCTCCACCAGTCTGGGCCGTCAAACTCGTTCGTAAATCGAAGGTCCATCATTTTAACCTGAACTGGTAGTCCACTATAGTTAAGATCTATCGGCTTAAACCCATATTGGGTATTCCATCGCAATTCATGCGTAGTAAACCAGTTATATATTAACGTATCGTCGATAAATAGATATCGCACATAATCCCTAGACCTAAATTCTATTTTGTGTACCCCAGTACTGATGGGGGTTTTAATAGCGCTATTGGTCGGATTCCTAACGTAGTACTGCCCTAACGCGTCACTTTCAAATTCTACTCGTATTCTATAGTTATAGTTACCACCTGGTTCTATACCAAATATAGTAAAATAGGATTCGCCGGTAGCGGGTAATAGTTCTATATTAGTAACGATATTATAGTTGCGTACTATAGGTGGCATATTCTCGTAGGTATAACTACCTTCATAAGTCTCTCCTTGAGGGACCAGCATTTGTAATGCTGAGTTATTAATAGTTAAGTTAGAATCATCTACTAAAGTCTTAACCCTATTAAAAGCGCTATGATCGATAATACTGGAAACATTAGCTTCGTCAAAGGTAAGATTTAGAATAACTATATTTAGCAGGACATTAGCCTCTGAATCTACGGGACACCCATTACCCGGTACTACATCCGGTATGATTTGAATAACATCATAAATCCCCATTGGAAGTCTGGTCATAATGGCTTTATAAGCTTTTAGGCTTGAGGTGGTTGGGGGCGGTAAGTCACCTACCACTGATATAGAGACAGAACCGGTCATTTTATCCGCTACGTCCACAGCCCCAGTACTACGTATTATAGCTGAGTTTAATTTGTAATCTAAAAATGGCCTAATCCTACCCGCCGCTATTTGGCGTAAGCTAATATTCGTGGGGAGTAAAGTATGCATATCCAGCGGTACTACGCGACCGTGATTGATTTCATATATCCATTGGATCGTATAGCTTGTTAGACGCTGTACCAGACCTATTAGACCAGCTTGTATTTCAGCTAGAGATCTATCTTCTACCCAGCCTGTAGCCTTAGTAAATAGCTCGTTAGCTCCCTCTTCCCACTCCGATTGACTGACTAAACTAAGGTCCAGTCGCCTAGCATTAAACCACTCAGTATAGTTAGCTTCGCTAGCCACTTCTATTTTGATTGTGTGATAAAGATGTCGGGCAGCACCTTCTACCATCCCTCTCCCCCACCCATCATTCTCACGAGCCCATTGCAAGCGGTGCTGTTTAAATCGAGTATGCAATGCGGTTACGTTTTCATAAAACCCGATGGTAGAGATATGCTCCCCCACCACAGGGATATTAGCCAGCAATGAAAATATCGTATTATCCGATACGTATTTCTTATCGGTAATGCTTCTTAGCTTACTAAACGTCGGTCGTACGGGCTTGAGTATATTGTCCGCGTAGAAGGTTGGTATAGCATCTAAAGTAATACCCGCCGCCTTATATAACGCATACGTATACAGTACAAAAGCATCCTTAACCGATAATAGTATTTCATTACCACCAATGGTAACTTCTATAATAGATCGGTACTGACCTATACTTGATAAATAACCCCAATAATGATAAAGAGTATCGGTTAGAATTACGGGTACGTACTCCCCTAAATCTACCATTTTAGATTCAAGTACTTTGGTCGGTAAGGTATTAAAACCGCTACGCGCTAGGAGCTTAGTTGTTTTAGGTAGCGCTTCTATTTCAGCATCTTCATTACCTGACGCTATACCGCGCTCCTTTATAAACATTTCGGCAATAGTTAAAAAGCGATCACGCACACCTGACGTGGATGTATTAATTGGGAAACTAACAAACTCTCCAGTAGGAACTCCGTTATTTAAGAGATACTCAATATTTTGTTCTATCCTAAACTCTCCAACCGGAATACTTCGGGGGGTTAGTATATTATCAATCAGCGCATCGAGTATTTCCTGCTTACCGATATTAGCGCGAATGTAGTCTATATTTCTATATAACCACAATAGCTGTTTCTTATTTAGCATATCGATATACTGATCTAACCCATTACGACTTGCCAAGTACTCGCGAATATGATACGAGTGCGCTTCAGGAGTTTTACATCGCGCTAATCTCTGATTAAGTGTTATGTTGATTAACGAACTTACCAAGAACGAATAGAATACCGCTGGGTATAATTCGTCGCTAATAACGTAGTCTTCAATATACCATCGACTCAGTATCGCGTTAATGTTAGACTGAATATCATGTATCAAGGTAAGTTCGTTTTCTTCTACTAAATCGGTATCGTAATAGAGGATAGTGCCATCATCAGCATTAATGGCAGTGTTAATATCAATAGGATACAAGATACCTCGTATTAAATTAAACTGCATTGGATATTGTTCTATTAATGCGTTTATATACCGTTTATCTTTTTTGTAGTTATGCGCGGTGGTTTTATGCACTAAAAGATTTGTTTTAGTAAAACTAATGACTTCCTGTGTATCGTGCGATATTATCTGCATGGGGGTATCCATATCGTGATACTCTCCAGCTAAGTGCTTATAATACCGCCAGCTAGACTTAGTTGTTTCATCAACAATTCCATGATCAAAGATCACCCCTCGATTCATGGCATCCGCAGTAACATTACTTTTAATAATCAAAGAGCCTATCAATTGAATAGTGTTATTCTGATAGATTAAATACAAAGACTCTGTCATGTTATGACCTATATTCTAGGAGTTTATTTATAATGAGTAAAGATAAGCCAGATAACGAACTATCGTTACGTAGAACTACCTCCACAAGTGCGAGTGATTTAAATAGAGAATTAATTCGTAACTTTGTACCTAAAACTACTAACAACACTAGCTATTCTCAGGGCAATGAACAGGCTAATATCGCCGATCTATTGAGCGCTTCAGATACCGTCACCTCGCAGATTAAAACCTACGATCTGCTACGGCAAATTTTACCCGATATTGAAATTATCGAGTCTATTGTCAGTACGGGAATTCTAAAACCGAAAGATAATCAAGATCCTGAATTCGTTTATAATTCATCGGATACTATATTAGGTAACACATTGGTTACTGAGGCTAATAGAATTTTAAAATCTCACTTTACCGAAGCGTTAAAATTAGAAGGTAAATTAGAGGATATTATTCGTAAAGTATTGTTTCGTCAGGGTAGTTACCCTATAATGGTATTACCGGAAGGAACCATCGAAGAAGCCCTTCGTACCTATAGTACAAACTATTCTGCCGAACACTATAATAAATCAATTATTAAAATCATTAGTGATACACTCTCAAATGTAGAAAATACTAGTAATGGAGTAGTATCGTTAGAGAGTTATACTGATGATAACTATCTTATCAAAAATTCCGATAAGGCTACATCCGCTACCGATAAGATGGGGCTGTTACTTACCAGTAACGTTAATATACTAAAGATCCCCTCACTAGCGAGTAAGTTATCAAGCGCTAAACTGACAACAGAATCATCTACTGCTAGCGGTAGTCAGGTAGCTAAATCCAACGCTACCTTACGTAATGTTGAACTAGTTCGTGCTAAATTAGCTAAACGCCTACCTAATCAAATAGTACCAACGTTTGATATAGCTAAGATGAAAGATAATAAAACTAAATCCTTAGGACACCCTATTGTCTTTAATCTACCCGCCGAATCAGTTATACCTGTATTATCTCCTACCGGGGATAATGTTATTTGTTACCTTGTTATACTGGATAATAAATGCAATCCTATTAGAAACGATCTTAATACCGATCAGCATGCCGAGATATCAAGGTCATTTAGACGATCAAACCCCCAATTTACACAAATGCAATCTAGACTTAATAATCTTGGATTTGGGGTTAATGATCAGGATATTACGGATATTGGCAGCTCGCGAAACATTAAGCGTTTTTGGGATTTATACGCCCAGAAATTTGAGGAAACTATCCGTAAAGAGATAGAAGATGGTGTAGCTTCTGGCAATGTACAGTTTAAAGCTGATCCAACGACCTATCAATTAATGTTTACTCGATTATTACAGGGGCTACAGACTCGCGTATTAAACGTACCTGCTGACATGTTGACGTATATTGCGTTTGATACAAATGAGTTTGGTATCGGTAAATCCTTAATTGAAAAAAATAAGATTACCGGCTATATTAGGGCTAATTTACATTTATCTGGGGCGGTTGGGGCATTACAGAATAGTATCAATCATAAAGAGATTGCTATTACGCTAGATGCTAAAGATAGACAGCCTAAACGTACAGTAGCCAACCTAGTGTCAAATGTAATTGGTTTAGATACTAACAGCATCCCCACCCTAATGGCAGGTAGCCCCGCTGAAATGCTACAATATGTAGCTAGGTCTGGCTATTCAATTACCGTTAATGGTGAAAATAAGGAGTACCCTAATACTGCGGTGGCTTTATCGGATAAGGGTAGGAATGTAGTTAGGCCCGATACTGATTACATGGATACGTTACGACGTATGTTTATTACAGGTCTATGGACTACCCCAGAAACAGTTGATGCTGCTCTACAGGGTGATCTGGCTACCCCAATGATTATTAATAACGCTATTAATACCAATCGCTACGCTACGGCTAATAGTAAGCTATGCGAATTTATTAGTAAGCATATCGTACAATACGTGGCTAACTCCTCAATACTCATGGATGCTTTAAAAGCCGTTATTGAAAATAATATTAGTAGCATTACGGATAAATATAACGAGTATTTAGGTAATGACACGCCCAGAGACATAGAGCGTAAAGAAGATCCGCAACGCGAGGATATGAGCGCTAAAGTAAATGATATCCTAGAAGTGTACTTAGCTACGTTTAGCGTAACATTACCGAAACCTAACACCAATAGCATACAGTCACAAGCTGAGGCGGTTAATAGTATTATTCAAAATGTCAATACTATATTGGATGTTATCTTTAGTGATGATACCATGTACGGGATTAATCGGGATTCATTAGAATCTGAAATTAAGCTATTAAAATCAGCCCTAATTACACGAGAGATATCGCGCTGGTCTAAGGAAACTGGTTATTTACAGGATATCTTTAATTTAGATATTATTAGCGAGGATGATGATTCTCTGGAAGCTATTATAGCCGGTTTATCCGCTACACCTAACGCTATAACTAAATCAGCTGCTATGCTAGCTAAGAAAATACTTAGTGTTCAATCGGAGTTAAAACCTGATGTCGACGCTATTAAAACTGATAGAGATAACTTAACCGGAGGTGGTGATGAGGGTGGTAATTCTGGGTATGATAGCGATGGGGGTAATACGGAAAACGAGTCAGACTCGGACGAGGAGATTCCTAGCTTACCTGATGATGATTCAGTTGACTCTGATGCTGAGCTGGATGAGAGTGAGGGTAAAGATTCATCTAATGAAGAAACCGCTCCCGACCTACCTGAGGTAGATGAGGCCACTGACGATGAAATGGACGATAAATCCGAAGCAGATAAGGTAGATGCCGAGGCTTCGGAAGTGCCCTCCCTACCAGAAGAAAATGCCGGTAATGAGGATACTAACGAAACCCAGGATGATAATTCTGATGGACCTCCTGAGTTACCGGGGGATAAAAAATAAAAATAGGTAATAAATACTACACTAGGGATTAATCCCTAGTGTAGTATTATGCTTAGGTAGGCTTACTTTTGTTTTTACCTTTAGCAGACATAGTAACTATTTTAACACCGGCCGGTTGTGGTTCCGAAATAGCTTCAGCAATAGCCTCTTCAGCAATATCCTCAGCGGCATTAGTGTTACTGGTCGCCATTTTGCGGGATAAAGATTCGCCAAAGTTAAAACTCCTATCAAATCCACCCTTTAGTGCCGAACTCAACATATCGGTATCCTTAAGCTCTCCCAATTTAGCTAAAAGGATCTCTGGGGTTATCGGCAGCTGCCCATGCTCTCCAACCTTTTCCAAGACGAGTTTTTCAATAGTGTTACCTATTGATAGATATACATCGTCCGGGATGATGGCTGCTACCCAGTTAGGAATTATCCCTACCTCACTAGCCCAGTCTACTATATTACGCATGAGTAATTCGGTTGGCGTAGGTTTGTTTATCAGGGCCGCTATTTCAGCATCGGTAGTATCTACCGATTTTTTAGTGGTAACGCTTTTCATGGTCGCCGAGTCTTCGGTTTTTTCAACAACGCGATCGTGCTCCCACATTAAAAAATTGAACCCATCTTCGTAATTGTCGTTTTCTTCAGTTACCGCAACATTTTGATTACTCATAAAAATCCTCTCATTGATTTAAATTACTTTAATATTTAGTTACCTAGAATTAACCTAGATACTATTCACTACAGTAATATATATCTGAAATATTTTTATTCTTCTATAATAGCTAATTAAAATAATATTAATACTCTGGTTTATTTTTACCTACATAATAGGAGTTAGGTATGAGTATTGACGATAAAAAAATATTGAGCAAGTTTGACGACTTTATTGGTTCTGCTACGGATGCTGGTATGGTAGTTAATGGTGAGACCTATAAGAAGATTTCTGAAATTCGTGACTATTTATTAATGCAACAAATTGATGGTGACTATCCAAAACTTGTGCGTATTATTTATAAAATGGGTCGACAGTTGCAGGGGTATTTATCTATTGCCGGGGGTATTTATTTAGCGAGTAAGGGTATCCCTATTTCAGCTGAATTAGCACTATTGATGTCAGGTCCTTCAGCCTTATATATTTGGGCAAAAGGAAAAGGGATGGGTAATACTAATACTTAAGAACAAATAACTCCTAGTAGGGAATACCTACTAGGAGTTATGTTCGCTTACATAATAGCTTCGGCTATATCCGCTAGCCGCATATTCACTGCATTAATACCATCAATACGAGCAAACAACAAACCGCCCGATGGATCATCATCGCGATTATTTCGTTTAGTCGGTACCGCCGATGTAGTGAGTGCCAGTAGATAACCATCTTTAGTCAACAGATGATATTCACCATGAGTGGCTATAGCATCCCGAACCGTATCGGTTATTTCCTGGAGACTATCCATAGAGGTAGTAATATACCCTTGCTTGGCAATACTAGCACCAAACTTCAAGTCTTCCAGATTACGCGATATATACCCTACACCAATAATGCGGCTTAGTTCTATATCATTATCCGAAGTGCTGATTTTACCTAACACCCTAGTAACCGCACGATTTAATTCGGCGGGAATATCGAGATACTCAATGACAGGCGATGTAGATTTTTTCTTAATCGCCTTCGTTAGTATAGACAGCATATCGGTACTACTATCTTTAGGTGTAAAATCACCCAAGCTTTTGCAGTATGAGGTTGGTGTTAGACCTAATACCGACCCTAACGTATTGTTGATCGACGTAATAATCTCGTCCCGGATAAAGACCACGTCGATTGGATGCACTACGTTTTTATCCAATATACCGTTCAATATTGTATCAATATTGATTACAGTAGCAGCCTCAAGCGCCCGCGCTACTGTAGATAGGCTTTTGCTATTAAGCACGCGAATAGTCTTAACGACTTCGGCTATATCCGTATAGAGGTAGGGCCCATTTCGATTCGATAGTAATGTTAATAATTCGCGATCCAGAGAAGTAAACCGAGCCTTAGTACAGCTCATTATTTCACGCGCATCGTCTTCACTATCCTGCCAAATAATGATATCCTCAACCAACTGGGATCCTTTAGGCCTAATCAGGCTATTTTCTAAGCGAAGCTGCTCTTCTTCCTCGGTACTAGCTTCGTTTATTACCACGGTAGGTACCGTTAGTGCACTACTATCCCTATTTTTAGCCTCCATTACTTCTTCATGAAACTTATCGTGTTCGCTTTTGTTCACTTCATTCCCCTCTTTATCGATAGTGGTCATACTGAACGTAACCGAGTGGCTAGTTAACTGCACCAGTTTACTCGTTACTTCCGGTATTGGGTTATGAACCGGTGGCGGTTCCATTTGATTTTGATAAGGTGCTTGAGTGCGACTAGGGGCCTGTGTCCAGGTAGTAGCCCCGCTACGTACGCCAATATTAGACTGATTAACCTGCGGGGTCGTTCTATGTACCCCACCTACGGGATATGAACCTACGCTCATTCCAGGCTGTTGATGCCCCCCGTACGGTTGCTGGTACTGCCGAGCAGGTTGTATTTGCTGAGGTCTGACATTAAACAAATTGTACACCTCATTAATATACGCTATTGGAACATCCCGGTCGTATCCTTCAACCGGCATTCTAATTTGATTTTCTATCCATTGAAAATAGCTGAAGTATACAGCATACTCAACAGCCCTATGTTCTTGTATATTAGGAATGCTGCGCATGATTTCATCGGTGTTAATAAGAATATCACACGTAATAAAATTATTCGGGGCGGTACGAATAGCCTGGATGAAGTCTTGACGTTCCCGAGTATTAATACAGATAAATCGGTTTCGTATCGTATCTTGCAAAACTGCCCCGTATACCTCGGCTAGCCTATCAATATTTGCATTCATTCTTAAGTTCCCAGATTATAGTTAATTTTTATTCAAGTTCTAATAGAGCGCATAGTCGATTGGTATGCGGTATTAGGTGTTCGTGTGGATGAATAACCAGATTATCATCCAGGTTAACACACGCATTACCAAACTTACTGATAGGCTGACTAGACTTAGGGGCTAATGGCCTACCGGTTTCCAGTGTGCTTGGATGTAACTGTACCTTAGGGTCGTTAGGATTGATCTTTGATTTACCCTCCCTAGCAGTACTACTTTGATCCTGCAAAACAAGATCAGTTAAATTGAAGTAGGTATTATCGGAGCAACTATTATCAGCATTAATGCAACCGATACCACTTAATCCGAAGAGCGATTTCGGAGTGATACTACGACCTAATGCCTGCGCTAATGCTCCCTCATTCAACTTACCCTTCTTATGTTCCTTATTTAGACCATACGCCATGGTAGTAAATTTAGAGTTAACCCCCTGTGTTACATAATACAGCAACTTTAATTGCTGACCATACATACTTCCCGATACCCCATGGTTATACGTGGTATGATAGTTAGCCATGATATAGATCATCAAATCGTAAAACGACCTAATATGAATACCAGAGGTAGCATAGTTGGCACGTGTTACTTCGCATACGTACTTATCTACAGAGTTGATGTGCTCATTCATTACACTAATAGCATTAGTACTGTGAGCCTGCCCTAGAATAATAATTCCCAGTAAATGCTTCCACAAATACGTATCGTCTAATGATTCAACAACCAACTGCTCGGGAAAGCAGCTAATCGCGTAAAACATGCTTGCAATCAGCATGTCAGTAAGCGATGTACGGCTACTACGAAGAATAGCCAGCTTAACCCCCGATATCCCGCGCAGATGAAAGATATCGTAATCTTCCTCTGGATAAGTTGTCGTATTGATGGTGTCATCATACCCCAGATGCACTTGGCATTGAGTATATTTTTTAAAGGTACCTAACACCCCGTATTTAACAAATACGTAGTGCGCTACTGAGCTTTCTTTCTTCTCAATATAGGTATTGGCTCCCTTATAAACCTTACTCGTAATCATGAACAACTGATAGTTACGACCATTAGCTATTAACTGAACGGGCTGTTTAACGGCCTGCACTTTGGTTTTCTGGAACGGAACATACATCGTCCCACCCTTAATAGAAATAGCTACATCCGCTACAATTTGAGATACATTGTAACGGCTACCACGACTATTGAGGATAGATTTCCATTTCACGGTAGGAACAAACAGAGGTCGGGGTTTTTGAGGTACCCCATTGAAACTGAAGTGCAATAAGATAGCGTAGTAATCATGTCCCATGATCTCATAGCCACGCTTCTGTAGCTTTTTCTCATTATTCCGTATGCGCTTGCTCTTATTATGTTTTAGCTGGACGTACTCATCGTACGCACCCTTAGGATCCATCATGGTAATACCATTGTAGGTTACCGACTCAGGTAGCTCAGCACTCGCGATATCGGCAAATACTCTATCCAAGTAGGGAACTATATTCCCTAATTCCCTAGCGGCTACCCCCTCTACAATTTTATCATTAAAGGGAAATACCGTTTTTGCGATTTCTTGTCTTAACGTCATAACACCTCGCTTCTTTTTTAAAATAGCCATGATGTAAGTTTACTAATACTAGTACATACTACCCCCTTTACAGCCGAGATAGCCTTACCAGCAAAAGATACTACTGTTCCTACAGAGCTTATTAGCTTAGGTACGGAACAGATTAACTTAGGTATAAACCCGACAGCCCCAAATACTGGACTAATACTACTTAACGCGCCCGATTTAATAACAACCGCTAATAGCGTGCATACGGCAGTAACTGCTCCAGTAATGAGTACCAGGTTATTATTCGTAGATTTAACTACTGTCTCTTGATACTTAGTTTTAGCGACAGAGTTCTCTACTTCTAATTTCCTTAATTTAGATTCGACTTCGTCATGATTTAACTGACGGTCTTTTATACGTAAGTCAACGTGTTCGATAACATCTTTTTCTGTATAGAAAATGAGTTTACGCGTAAGCGCATCCTCGATCGAAATACACGTCCACTTTGCTTCTTCATTATTAACACCCTTTCCTTGAGTGTCGAGGGCAATAATCGACGTATAGACCCCGTTATCTAAACCGGGAGCTACTACAGTCGTGATCCTTTTGTACTTAGTAATTGGATTGTCATCAATGAATGTCATCGCGGGCATATAAAACTGCGCCGGATAAGCACATAATCCAGTTGGGCTAGGATTATTAACAATAAATACAGTCTCGTTATTTACGTGACTATGAGTAAACTTATCTTTTAAGACCTCATTGAGATTAGGCAAAGCGGAACTAGCAACTGATCCTAACAATTGTCCGGTTAGTTTAGTCTCTAAGCTAAGACTATTCGGGTGTTGGTAATCGTGATCAAACGGATAATTACTGAGCATATTCCCGGTAGCCGGGCATGTCAATATAAAGCTATCCGACATATTAAATCGTAAGAAATCATCCGTAAAGAACTGAAAGGATATCGTAAAATACGAATACCGAATCTTACCTTTAGGAATAGCTTCTGTTCGATTATGTCTATTATCGCTAGTTATTATAAATTGCTTATACTCTTCGAGCACATGGGTAATATACTCAGTACTCGCATTTAGTTTGGTTAGTAGTAACCTTATTTCTTCAATTCCCGGGACTATAAATTCGTGTAGTTTAGGATCACCAGGTTCGCTCTCCTGGGGAAATGTACCTTTCCTAATCCACGTATTAGTAGCCCTAAACATGAACTCAACACCCGCTTCTCTACCTAATTGGCGTTCAGCTAGAATAGTACCCCGCTCACCCGAAGGTGATAAGTAATATAAATTCCTACTGGGCATGCCCACGTACCGATACCAAATGTTCTTACTATACGGAGAACAGTTGGCTAGCTCACTTTCATTTAAATAAGCTAGATTAGCACAAATGGGATCATGTCGCGTATTAGAAATAGGAAACCGGTATTTAACGATATATCGCAAATACATCAAGTAACCTCATTAGTTAATTTAAGTATCCGAACTGGATACTCTACTACAATAATGTCTACTTAAAAAAATATTAAATGTACCTATAATTACTCATTACGGCAAAAATACTCCTGGGGTATTTCCCCAGGAGTATTTATTATCTAACGTACTATTAAGCTGTAACGTATGCAGTTTGTAACTGAACAGCTTCGGCCAGGTTAACAACATCCAACAGCACCATGATTTCGTTCATGGCCACATGGCGTTGGCGTGGGTAGTAAGTGGTACGTTTAACACCACCAAACTTAGACGCCAAAGAGTCGTTGATTTCGAAGATAGTTTCAGGGGCAATGAAGTGCTTACCAAATGACAAGAAGTCATTCTCATCAACTTCATCGGCACGTAAACCTAACGCCAGAACAATCTTACCTTTCATAGCGAGGTTATCGGTTGCCACCAATTCGCAATCAACATCATCGCCCAGAGTACGAATATCACCTTGTTGGATGATGTAACGCGCCAATACAGTATCTGTACCGATCTTAACGTTAATCTTCTTATTAGGATAAAGGATCTGGAAGGCTGCGCGATAGCGAGACAAACGGATCATTTCGTAGGCTTCTTGGCGAATATAGTTCAATAACGCCGATTGGATGTCAGCCATCTTTTCAGATGACTTGATACTGTTAACAACAGTAGTCATGTCCAGGGTAGCATGCTTGAAGTACGGCATTACGTAGTGTGAAGACGGTAAGCCAAAATCATTACGAATGCGCACGTATTGAGCTAACCCAGCCGCACCGTACTTATCTTCAAGAATACTAGCCTGTTCCAACAAACGACTAACACCTAGGCCGCAGGTTTGAGCGTAGCCAGCCTGACGCATGGTTTCTACTTTCAAATCAACCTTGGTCTCATCGTTTAGTTCAGAGATCAGAGTGTTAAGAACGGAGATAGGGGCGCCGAAGTCTACAGCAGTAGACCATTTAGCCATTTTATAGTCAACAAAGATACCAGCTACTCGAGCTGTAGTGTTTGCGCGGGTAGCGTTAGGCCAGTAAGATTTTTCTACTGTAGCATCTGTGAAGTAGTTACGAACTGCAGCAATGTTAGCGCCGTTAGCCGTACTAGTCAGTGCAATAGGTGTTTTAACACCAGTAGCAGCTACTACGGTAAACGCCGATTTAATAACCGGCACACCAACTACAAAGTTGATGGTACGATCACGCAAATTAACATTACCGGTAACTGAGTACTCTAACTCCACAAAGGCGTTAGTCGCACCAGATTGCAAAATGGTGTTACCAAACAGAGTAGCGCCGGAAATGTCCTTAGTGTTGGGGCCAATGGTAGTACGACCAGTCAGGTTCAGGATATAATCGTATTCATTGCCGCCTGCTTGGTTACGCTGAATTTGAGCACCGGCAACTGAGCGAGTATCAATTGCAAAACCGATTTGAGTGCCGCCACCAGCAATTTGGTTTTTGAACGCAATTTTTTCGATCATCAAAGCCGGTGAGATGTGATCCAAACCATCTTCAGCAGCAGGTGATGCTGGATTTTTGTCGGTATCAAACAGGTCGATTTGAGTGCCACTGATAATTGGATTGACTGCCAATTTATCATTAACGCCGCCAGGGAAGTACACGTTTAAGCTAAGCGCACTATAGGCTACCGTAGCGCCTGTTTTAGTAGTGGTTAGGTTGGGGATTAAACGAGTAGTGGCACTGTTCAAGATGCTGGGGTTGTACAACGAGTCGATCAGGTTTACAGCGGTATCAAAGAAACGGTTAGGGGCAAAGTCAGCACCCATCACACCGTCATAGCGGAACGGGATAGCTACTTCGTACACTTTACCCGCTTCTTCTTGCTTAAGTGGAGTAGTAGCAAAGAAGCACTCGCCAAATTTATCCTGTACCGCAATACCAACGTTAATTTGCGCATTAGCGGCTACGAATCGGTTAGGGTTGGTAGGGGCGAATGATTCCATGGCTGCTTTGTAGTCTTCCGGCATATTTACGCTGCCGATTTGAACTGAACGCACGTCACCAGTAGAAGAAGATTCAATTGTAGCTCTATCCTTTTTAAAGGACTCGGCATTGAAACCAGCTACAGAACCGTAAAACATAATACGTTGCGCTTCGGTAAGGCTGCTAAATTCACCGGCAAGTTTAGGGCTGCCGGAAATATTGTTTTTAACCGCGCCGGAGAAATTTTCAAAATCTACTGATGCGCCACCAGCTACTTTCGCACTGGTTTCGGCAATTGCGCGTTGAGCTAATTGATAAATTGACATTTTTCTTTTCCTATTCACATGTGAAAGTAAAAATTATTGATTTTTATACCGATACGCGGTACCACGTATGAAGCAGGTATAGCTATCAATATATTAAGATTATACTTAATCTATCAGGATAATAGATTAGGCACAATATCGTTGTGCAAAATTCCTAAATAGTTTCGATTTTATTCCCGCATTCATCGGAACTACTTCGAATATTTTACAAAAGGATTCTTTAATGGCATCAACTACAGGTATCGGATCTTTCTTATATCCGTATACCATACCTTGATACACCGCAAATGGTTGTACGAGACAAAACAACTTTACCCAATCCGTAGCTATTAATACATAGTCCAAATTATCCTTATTGGCTAAGTCAGATGTACTAACATACGGACACATAGCGTGAGCATATTGATTAGCATTAGGGAGGGCAATTTTAGAGTAATCGGTTTCAACAGAGCCATTATCACACATCATATTACGATTATATTCTCCTAACACACCAGCGCTTTCGTGATCAACATAACCGGCCTGTGCTAAAAAAAGAAGATTACTATTGGATATTATGCCTGACTCAGCTAACTCAGAAAAATTACCACTTAAAGGCATATTAGCTCGAATAGTCTTATAGAGCAAGCTGGGTATAATCCGCATATTGACGTTGGGTAGATCACTAAACATATCTGCTCCTAATTAACATTATCAGAACCATTGGGGAACGTACCATGGAAAACAAACACATCCTCGTAATGTGTATTTGTCTACTATATAAAGAATCGCTAATTAGCAAGGAGCTTAATAGCCAAGATCTAGTAGAAGAAACACTAAAAAACATTACGATACCAGAATTACGAAGTAGCGCTGGTAGAACTCGAGAGATAATGCTCGAATGCAAACGCCAAATTAAGACCATGATAAACAATGGCCCAGGTCATAAGTATAATTCCACTATACTGAAGTCTAAGCTATCGTCTATATTCGGAAGTGATGATACCGTCACATTAGATATGCTAATGGGAATGATTGTCGAAGATACTACTGGTATCGATAAAGACGTTTTAATGGAAGAAATAGCATCACTAATCACCGAGTTAAACATTTTTAATAGTAAGGGTAAGATAGCCGAGATTATCGAAAAGTATAGCGCTATGGTGCGCTTTAATAGTACCAGCGTAGATTGGGATCATATCGCCCAGGAGATTACTGAAAAACTAGCACCGTATGTTACTATGGGTAACTGCTTACGTAAGAAAGGGGTGGTTGATATAGTTGATTTTAGTAAGAAAGATAGTATTCTTAATATTCTAAGTTATGCAAAAGATATTGATTCTGGGGAAGGGTTATTAAAATTAGGTCACCAAGAACTTAACGACATGTTCGGCGATGGGATTAGATTAGGCGAGGCTATTCTAATTAGTGCTGAAGAGGGGGGTGGTAAATCTCTATTAGCTAATATTTTTATGCTTAGCATAATGGCCTTTAATAAGGCCGAGCTTAGACCTAATAAAGGTATTTATCCTTTAGCTATTCGTATTAGTTTAGAAAACGATAGTATACAAGATATCCCGTGGATGTATAAATTTATAGTAGAGAATGATACCGGCCTTGCCGTAGATATTAAGGATATTGATAACGTAGAGGCAACTGAGTATTTATCGAGCCGATTCTCATCTAACGGGTGGTCGTTCGTCAATGTCCGTTTAGATCCAACGACGGTTACGCAGCAGGATGTAATTAATATTATTAATGAATATATCCGGCAAGGCTACGACCCGCAGATAATAGTGGTGGATTATCTCTCAATGCTATTAGAATCGGGCGCTAAGAGTTCAGAATATCGCGAAAACATGCGCCGCATGTGTGCTTTTACTAAGCCGCTAGGTGCTATTTTCATTACCCCACACCAAGCCACTTCGGAAGCTATGGCTAGATTAAAGGCCGATTACCCTGGTAGAGTAGTTCGTCACATGGTAGGTAATAAACTTTACGCTGAGTGTAAGCAACTTGGCCAGGAGCCGGATATAGAAGTGCATGCTCATAAGGAGTTAGTTGAGGTCGAAGAGGGTGTAGTTAGAGCATATATGACTATAGCTCGCGGTAAGCATCGCGGTAGGCCCAGACACACCCCAGCTAAATATCTTTACGCATGCCTACCGTTTGAAGAGATAGGTACCCTACCATGGAATATGGGGAAAGCTAGAACCGGTATAGCAAAACCGGGAGCCGATATAGGTAATGGAGGTAGCGATACTACTGATTGGGCCGACTAACCAGTTTTAAACAAAAAAATAATACTCCTAACAGGTAATCCCTGTTAGGAGTTATGCCGCTATAGATCAAGCTTAATATTAGTAAACTTGATCTTACAGATATTGTAGTAGGTATCTACGTTATCGGTACCATTATCAATTAAACTACCCCAGCACGAATTGATGAACTCGCACGTATCGTCTATAAGCGGTTTAAATTGGCGTATAATACCACGATGATCAACCATCTCCTTTTCAGTAACGGTTAGTTCGAAATCCCAGGCATTATCAGGTATATCTCGTTGCCCGATTATGAGTCGCCAAACTGATCGAACCGACATGGTTAGTACTACGGATTCTAAATCTAAAGACGGTGTATCTTTAGATGATGTAGTACTAACTACGGGAGCGTTTTTACGTACAGCTTTTAGGCTAATATAGGATTTATCCTTATACCCACTTGACGATTGACGAATGCGTAGCAGGAAGCGGTTAAGTTCCTCCTCACTTATGCGATCGTTCATCGCTGACATCTTTTCATATATCTCTTTAATTTTGATATTGAAAAGAGCATCTATCTTACCCTTCATTATATCGGCATAATTGCGTAGCTGTTCGCTACGCAAAATGCTTTCTTGTAATGCGGTTAATTTACCGATACTACCTTTAACTGCTACTTCCATAACTGTTTCCTCAGATTGTTTATTAGATGTAGTGAGTAAAATAACATACTCTATTCACTACAGTAATATATATCTGAAAAATAATTATTTTAGGATAACTTTAAATTAGCTAATACCTTATCTAATATTAGTTGCTGCACTTCAACAATAGGTAGTTCGGTACTGATAAAATCATGATTACGACCTTTCATATGTTCTACGTATAGGTCGCGCATGTATTGATGATTGTTTACGGATAGTGATTCCTTAGTATCTTCAAATTCTTCTTCTGGTCTAGCTTGAGTGCGCTGTAGCGCTGTTTCAGGTAGCGCAGTTAATATAATCGTATAATCGATCGGAAATGAGTTTAACATCTCCTCGTTTAACATACGAAACAGTTCCGAGTTACCCCCTAATAGCCCTACCTGATATACGTACGTGCTATCGATATATCGATTGAAGATAACCACAGTACCATAACACCTGCGATGCGTGGTACGATTTACCTTATAGCCGTTAGCTATATTACGATGTATATTTAGAATGTTAAGATACCACATGGAAAATAACATTGCCAACTCAGCATCAGGGTTCTTTATTACCCCTGACTTAATAGCTCTAATAATATCCCTACCGTATTCGGTATCATACCCGTGATGAGCTATATAGGTGTTATAACCTTTAGAAAGCAATAAATCCGATAATGCTTGAGTATGGGTATCCTTCCCCACCCCATCTAACCCTTCTATGGAAATATACTTTACGTTAGCCATAGGCTCCAATTTCATTTAACGTTCCTCTATTTTACTGGAAATAATAACAGTAATAACACTATTTGTGGAGTATTTACGATCAAGCGCTGAATTAGTGCTGGGCGCTATGTATGTGGTTATTTTCCCCACCACACCATACCTCACGATTGTTTTATTTTCCCGTTGATACAGTATTCGGGTAGGCATACCTGGATAGACAACACCCACTTGAGAATTATGCCATTCTATATCAGCCTGCTCCGTTACAGTTGGGGCTAATCTGGAATATTCCTTGTAGGGGTTGGTGGTAACCATATTAGGTGATACTCCAGCTATAGCGCGATTACCGTACCGATCATCATGTAAAAACTCCGTTACATCACTATATCGATCCGTAGTAACATACCCCTTATCAAAAACTTCTTTTCCTTCGAGTAAAGTACTACCATCAATAAAGCGAGTACCAGAACCTATATTATATAATCGATCCGTAGTAGGACTATTATTATAGGTTTTTCCGGTTGCTAGTATAATGGTTTCCTTTTCGTTAGTAATAAACGATGATTCCGTGTGGGGCATTTTATTAGCGGGCATATCTAAAATAGTCAATGACCCAGGAGTTTCATGATATCGATCGGTATTATAGGTAGGGTAAATATACCATCTACCCTGGGTATAATACTGACTCATACCCCCACTATAAATACCCAGGGTATTTTGCAAATAATGCGCTAACGACGTTATGGGGACTTTGTTATCAACTATTATAGTTGAATAGGTTTTGGTATTATTCGCGGGTACCATATCGCAACCTAAGAAATTAACATCCGTAAACTCCTTTACTTTACGCGATTTACTAGCGTAGGTTAATAGTGATAATAGAGCATTTTCAACGGTACTATCGTATATAGTAGTTCCTATATACATACCCAACATACTCTCCAATCCCAGATCGATTAGTTGAATATACGCCGGTACTAGGTTACTAATATTAGCGGCTGAGAAAGACCGGTTAGCGGGGTTACTACCAATTAATCCCGACATGGTCTTTTGTACCAATATACCCCGATATCGATAGATAATAATCTTGCGAGAGCTATCTATTTTATTGGAGGCTCTAATAGCCGGAGTAAGCTTAATTGTAACGAGAATATTAGTATCACTCGTAATAAGCTTTTCTAAATAAATACCTTCCGGTATCATTAGTTCGCAGGTAAGATCGTCACCAAACGCCTCTACCCCATTGGCTTCAATGGATATACTCTTAATAAACGTAGTACGTTTATCCATTAGTACTCCATCTAATGTTACATCAATATCCATTAGATAGAATTGCTCTTGCTTAGAGCGTTTAATAGCGTCTTCTATATCTCGATATAACGCGTGATTTACTAATGCCATACGCTACCACCTAAATGTACGATTGATGATACTCGTGTCATTCATTGCAGTATCAAAACTAACCTTACCGCTCGCTATATTCATTCTAGTTTTACCTACCTCTACTAACTGCCTAACAATTTCACATTCACCCAACACTTCACGCTCGATAGTATTCCTAAGATTAGTATCTTCATAAGGGCTAATGAGTTGATTAGTAGCTAGACTAAATTGATAATTTAGATTTTTAACTTTACCAATGTGTAGCCTAAATTGAATAGTAATTGTGCTTAATCGCCGTAGTAACGCTTCAAATTTGATAAGATCTTCTATCGGTACTTCTTCTTTCGGGTTTTTATGTATCTTTTTAGCTATGGCACTTACGTGATCACGCACTACATCAAAACCCCAGGGTATGTAATGAATAAATCGTTGATCCACATAGAAAGGACTTACCTTACCTAAAGTTGGATTGGTACTTTCCATTTCAGCCATATCAACTAGCGATAAAAGTACTTGAACTAGTGAGTTATCTTCAATAGCATCAATAGCCGTATGACCAGACATAGTCTCTAATCTAAAATCCAAATCCGTATTAGCCGCCAATATCCCGCGATTAGCACTACAGAGAATAATACGTGAGAATAATTTATCCGGTATAAATTTATCGCTATACGACTCAGTTAACTGATTATAACGATCAATCAACTCTTCCCATGAATTACTCATAAACCACCTAATAAAGAGATAAAAAACCTCCTATAAGGAGGCTATTGAATAGTTAAACAGCATGATCATAATCGGCGCATAGAAGAAACGATTAGTGGCCGACATACCCAAGTAGAATGTATAGATATCCTTTACCTTACTTATATCTGCAGGCTTATTATTAATAAACAGCGTAAGTAAGTTTTCTATCTCAGACATCCCATCGGTTTGACCGGTATAGAATTGTCTTGATAGAATATAAAAGTCATCTACCTCAATAGGCTTTATTAACGGTCTGATAAGGGTAGGATTACTACTAGCGTAAAGTGATTCATCCACAGCCCATATCGGACTGGTATATTGTAACACTACCGTATTTCCCGGGTCATGCTGAGGGGCATCTGGCACTACCGCATAATGAATATCGTTATACGTAGCAATATTCATAGGCACATTAGTGTAGAGCCCCCCTAAATCTACCAATACTGCTTTCTGAACTATATTCCGTAGATAAGAACCTTGGCCAGTTAAAAATACCTTATAAATAAGATCTTTTCTAGCTGGAAAATAATTACCTAGTAAGTACGTATCTAACGAACCTAGTATAGGTAACTCCCTAACGGATACAATACTTTTAATAAAGTTAACAAGATTACCATCATAATACCCCTCGGGGGATAAAAAGGTATTGCGACCTGGATCGTAGAAGGAGTCATTAAAGTGATATATAATCTCTTTACGCAGATCAATAAGATCCTGCTTAAGGATTACAACTTCTTCATTGATTAGGGTATAACTAGGTCGGTTGTTGGTAGGTGGGGTATATACTTCGGTCACTACCACCTTACTATCAAGCTGATTAATATACTTGATATTAGTATCGCTAAACGCCACAAATGCGTAACTAACTTCGTATACTTCTTCGGCTAATATATTCTTCTTTTCAGGTACCTTGTTAAGGACAAATATACCTTCCCGACCACTTCCCACGTCAGCTAAAAACATATCCCCTTCGTTAGGGATAAAACCGCCTAATGTAATGGATACACCATTTAGCTCAGGATCATTACTGCTCTCATCCTGACGATAATCTAGTGGAGTTGTTACTCGTAATTGCACAGTACGTATTTTACGGTATTGTTGATATATAGGAGGTAAGTTAGTATCAAACGGAGTAGGCTCTTCACTCTTACCCAATACCTGACTATACCACGTAACCCCCCCACCCCATAACGCACCGGATATATGCGTAATCAAGCTACCTAGCGGAATATATTTAGATTCTACTACGGCTGATTTATATACCCTATTATTAATGCGTACTTCTTCCCCTAGCTGGGTAGGCTCTTGACTAGGTGGGTTAGGTACTATTGGTCGAGTATAATCTTTAGCAATAGGCATTATCGTGCTCCAATATTGATTGAATAATTACCGACATTTTTAATAGTCCCCTTATTCTTAGTAAAGTCGGATAAGTAGTACGCTTTTATAATTCGTACCATGGCTTCCCAATCCCGCTCATTTAAACTACCGTTAGCCCTAAGCGTAGGCTTAGGTAACCTACGTCTAAAGATATTAACGTATACGTACTCAAAGGTGTATAGAATGAGTTCTCCGTAGGGTAGAAGATTTTTTAAATCTCTACCCGATATAGCCGAAGGATCGGCAGTTACGTTGTAGGTCATTCGATAGGTTTTACGCATATCCAAGTCAAAGGTAGAGCGTATCTTAAGGTCGCTATCAATTGTGAATAAGTTACCCTGTAGCGCCTTAGAATTTTCATGAATAATAATTGAAAACAACCCACCGTGTCGACGTAATATTGTTTCTGGATTACTTTGTAGATACGGGATGAATAGTGGATGCAGTTGATAATCACCTAAACCATTTAAGTCCGCTACGTCCCGTCGATCACTCGCATCTACCTGCAGGAGAAACATATATAGCGGCAATTGTGCGGTAGGTATGTATGTAGGTACCCAGTCGTCATAATAGGGCATAGAAACCATTACAGGAGGTTTAGAAGGGGGTGGATTATTAACAACTGCTCCTACCAAATTAGTAACTAACGCATCACCCAATACCGCTACCGGTTTTACTAACCCTCTTTCTGCCTGAGGTATATATTTAGCGTCTATATACGAGTTATGTATCATAACCGGATAGGTAACACACAACGATATAGGGCGCTCGAGTATGATCTTATAGCCAAACTTAATTTCCCATACCACGCGATCTTTATCCTTTTCCACCTTATCGGGTATCGTATTAAAATCGAAGGTACCAACGATATTAGCGGCGCGTTCCATCACCGCGAGTTGGCGATTATTACCGGCTTGATCCGATAATACTTCTACGGTATTGCCTAACCTAGGTTTTAGGTATTCCGGTAGGGATTCGTTATAGGGCGCTTTTAGCTCTCTAAGTTCGTGTATGTGATTTAAGAATAACACGAGTTCATTAGGGAGCATGTAGTGGTAGTTGACTTGATGTTGGAGTTGCCACCTACCCTGTTGTGCTTCGCGTCTATTACGCAGTCGCCACTGCTCTGCTTCGGTTCTACTGCCGAATCGAGCGATAACCGATAGGTTGATGACGGTTTGCGTTCTAACGGGGAATACTCGTACGCCGGTATCGGGGTCGTTAAACACGGGTTTAGCATATTCGAGCTTAGCCCTACCCGACCCTAGGGATTCGTCGATAATTTCCTCATCTACCTCGATACGGATGGCTTGGTCGTGTCCCGTCGGGTTTACGATATCTTTTTGACTGGTGTTACCGATAGCACTACCCGGCACCATAGGACCTGAGTTCTCCGTAATAATAAATTCCTTATTAAGCGTAAGCTTAGTAATCGAGGCGATTTGATCTACTACATCCGCGACTACTGGGCGTAGAAATGAGTTATTCATTCCCACCAAATCGATCATTTGGATTGGCATAGGGGTATTCCTAAATAGGTTCATACGAATTAGCTATATAGGACATAATAGATACTAGGGTGTAATCCCTAGTATCTATTAGCTTAGTACTTAATTACCAGATGCAACACTAATGCTTGCATTTCCCGTATTAACGCCGTAATATCCTTAGACGCAAGATTAACCCTAGCTAATGGTTCATTTAGATAAGGTTTGTGTTTATCGCCTACGGACATGGTCTCTAAGCGCTCGCCTAACGCCTTAATATGCTCTACGTGCACTTTAATTTCCCCCACCCTAGATTCGAATTGGTCAATTAATCCAGTGGTAGCGTGATTACAGCGCTCGACGAGGGTATTGAGTTCTTTTACCTTATTAGGTTCTAAGGTAATAGCGATAGCCCTATCGGTATTAAATGATACACTAACTAGAAACTTACTCAGTAAAACATCCTCATCCGCATTACGTAAATGTCGTAGTGCATCATCTACTCGTTGCGTATCCGATAGGTTAGCTAATATTCCACTATCAACTGATCGGCTTGACGGGTTAACGATCAACACTCCGATGTTTTCATGTAGGTGAGTAGGATATAAGCCGTGTAGGCTACCTAGGGCACTACTGAGATTACGCTTATATTCCTTTTTCAGTTTATCGACGTTAACATTCGTTAATTTGTCTTTGGTCTTATTAACTATATTAACAAACGGGTTTTTAGATAGCTTAACGAAGTTATCGAGACGAGCTTGCACTTCGCGTATATCCGCCGCTATACCGTCTAAATCTCCTTTTACGAGACTATCGAGGATACCAATTAACTTAGTTATCATCTGTTCCGTTTTATGATAGCGGGCTAGATAGGCTTCTTCGGTACTATCTAAGTAGCCTTTAACCGTAAGCGGTTTATCAGTTTCTAACTTAGCTCCCTTAGTGCTACGCTTCTTAAAATAAATAATAGCAGCGGTAATAATAGCTATAATGGCTACTGCTATTTTAATGATGAGAGCGGGTATTTTATCGAGATACGATTTAGCCGCTTCTAATAAAGAAGACTCGGTCGATAGCGCTTCTAGGGTTGTAGACTCTACTAGAGACTCTCCAGTTAGCTTAAGCAGCGTAGCATCATCTCGAATAAAGTTACTATAGGCCGCAGTAGCTTCTTTCCAATCGCAATGCTCGATACTAAACTGTAGTGTATCTAAGGATTCTACCATACCCGAATAAATAGTCCCTAGAGTGACTAGTTGTTCAAGCGATACGTTTTCCTTAGTTAGTGTAGGGTAAAATGCCATAAATAATCCTGCGGTTAGTAATACGGTTTAATTCGTAAGCCTTTAACTAGGGCATGTAAGTCGCTGACTATTCCGGTGGTTAAGGCTCCAGCCTCCCTTACCTGCCCCATTACTTGACTTATCTCCCACATATCGCGCTGTTCGATCTCAAGTTTTGATAACCGCTCTACACAGCTTTGTAATTCTTTATTATGATTTATAGCATCTTTCGATAACCTATCGAAAGATTTAATAGCGTTTTCAACTTGATCCGTAAAGTGTTTACAGGATTCATCTATATCTTTAAGGGCGGATGATGGGACGATTATATCCATTTTTTCCGAACTTTTAAAACGTACTAGGATTATTAAGTGCCTAAATAATCCGTTGGCATGAATATCACGATTGCTAAGATATTTAACAGCATTTTCTACGTGGTCGATATTTTCTACTACCTTACGCATTAAATCTGTTACTTCGGGATGCTGTGGGTTTAATATAACCACCCCGGTATCACCGAGTTTGCTATCCGTGCAATATACCTCGTTACCTTGTAGAAGACCCACGTGACCACTGATACCCTTACGATAGCTAATATCAACCTTATCCCCCTCCCGCTCATGATCCTTTTCCTTGTATGACGTTTTTTCGTTACCATTATTTTTATAATCAGGGCTATTAAATTTTTCTTCTTTCAACTTAAGATAACCCTTAGCATATTCGAGCTTAGCAATAGCTTCCTTAATAATATCTTCAGAATAGCCGTGAAAAAGATTAATGATATTTGCGGCTGCTTTTTGATATTTATTAATTTGGGTAATATAGCCGTGGAAATCATGACTTAACGCCGATGAAACATAATACTCTTTAGAATTACCAGCATGATCCGAACTATCTTTAACCGGTCTATGCTGTAGTATTGTTAAGGTATCTTTAGGACGAGTAAGGGTCCTGAATATACTAATACCTAATAGAGCTGTTACTACAATAGATAAAATTTTTAATATGATATCGAATAGATTAGATGATGATTCGGTTTCATACGAGTAACTTAACAACGATAGCTGATTACTAACTAAAGACTCACCCGTAAGTTGGTAAATTTTACCGTCGTAATCACGAATGATAGCAATGGATTTACTAACGTCTCGCTTATCCATACTCTCAGCATTAAAGTATAACTTATCAGCCTCATCGTAAATCTTGTTATAGTAGCTAGATAGAGTTAATAGTTTTTCTATCTTAGAATCATCAACGGGTACTGCTGGATAAAATGCCATTGTTATGCCTACTTAGTTTCGTCTTTTTTAGGAGTGGATTCGTCTTTCTTCTCAGAGCTACTTTCAGCTAAAGCATTTACTACGGTAACACACCAGTAGTTTTTAGCCGTCGCTAATCGCGTAGCTGCTTCTGCGATATTCTTAATGGTATCCCCGGATACCTCTAGAGCTACTCGGACAGACTTATAGAGTTTAGCACTGCTAGCGTCATCTGCTTTATTATTCAAAGTAGATTCTACTACCTTTAAGCGAGACATTAATTTCTCTAACGCAGCACCAAATTCCTTAGCAGTATTTTCAGCCGATACGAAGTGCTCGTGGGTAGTCGCTAAATCTTTACCGATTACAGACATTTTGTAATTAGCGGTAACGGGGTTATCAGAATCAGTAGCCTTACCGTCTTTACCAACCTTCTGGCCCTTTAAGGTAAATACCACCTTACTAAAGAAACCCCCTCCACCACCTTGAGCTTTATTAGCAGGGCGTAGGGTAAATCCTAACCACACTTCATCCGTCTTCTTATCGGCGATGACTTTATTGACATTAGCAATAAAGGTATTCAGAACACCTTCATCTCCGGCGTTACTATTGAGCTTACCTTCATCTGAGGCGAGTTCATTTAAGTGGGTGTTGATCTGACCGATATAATCGGAGTAGCGCTTAAAGAGCTCAGATACCTTAGCGGCACTAGACGCTAGCTGTACGGAAGACGTTAACGCCTTATCTCCGTTATAGGTATAGGACTCGCCCTTTACCTCGTACTCAGCGATCTTCTTATCCTTAATAGCGTCTAGCTTAGCCTTAATCGAATCATTATTCTTACCACTAAACCAACCCTTAATCATAGTGCCGATACCGGCAATCTTATCATAGCACCACTTAAAGAAAGCCTTAATCTTATTACCAATCTCAGCAATAAAACCTTCGAATGCGATTAGGTGGTTATGGATATCCAGCATATCCAAACTCTTGGGCTTACTAACATAACCCAATACCTGACTACGAGTAGTAAAGGACTCTACCTCCACATAACCCGTAAGACTCTCGTTAATCGCTCCTGTAGCCGCTACGGCGCCAGGATAGTCACCTTCGTCTACGGCATCGCGTAAGCCGTCAATGAGTACTAATGGGCGATCTACCGCACCTAAAAAGCTATTAACTCGAGTAAACTTATTATCAACTTCAGCAACATCCTTTTCACATAGCGTAGGATCTACCCACTCTACTTCATTTTCGCCTACTAAAAGGTCTTCGTTGTTCATCGTTGCTTTATATAAACTGTTCATGGTTATATTCCTAATAAGTGGACTGTTCACAATACTTAAGGGCGGTAATACACGAGTCTAATAGGTGGTCTACTATTTTAACTAGTGTATTACTGGATACGTTTCTAATGGCCTGCTGTAGGCCATCTAGTTGTTCTTTCTGATCTTTTACACGCTTTACATAATCCTTAATTCGACTAATAGTAGTATCGAGTTGAGTAGAGCGTATTATACTTGCCACATCATGCACAAGATGCGTAATTTCCTCTATCTCTGATAAAGTAAGTACATTTACTTTATTAGCTGTTTTTAACCTATTACTAGCTTTAGTAAATACTAATTTCCTACTATCATTATAATCAGATTCGCTCTCACTAAATCTAATAGCCATATCACCAGGTAAGTGAATAGACTTAAAGTGGGGTACTTTATCAGGATCACCCCTCGATTTTAAAACCTCATTATAGTAATTACTATACCATGCTATAAACCCGGGTAAGTGCTCTTTTACACTAATAAATCCTAACTTAATAGAATCAAAATCTACCTTACTATTAAATTGAATATCCCCCGAGGCGATGGATACCACTCCTTCCATTTTTACCCCGTTACGCTTAGCCTGACCTAATACTAACTGGGCTTTCTTATTGATGTTATCAGCATTAGCGGTAGCGTCTATTAGTTTAGTATGCAATTGATCTAATCCGCGTATTAGGACTTCACCTATCGCGATTGCAGTATTAGCGCTAAACTTAGCTATCGCGATTGCAGTATTAGCGCTAAACTTAGCTACCGACTTAAGAGTTTCACCTATACTCTCTTCGGTAATTTCATATATCATGGGTAGCCCATTAATATACCGTAAATTATTAAGTGTGCCTAACTGCCGCATTTGAGTTAACGGGTTACATACCCCCAATTCGGATCGATTCGATTGTAGTAGGTAGTCGCAATACGATTCTAATTCTAAAACAGTATCCGTAGTCATAGGAACGCCTTTAGTCTTTAGTAGTCAACATATTCTTTTTTACGTTACGACAAAATACCCCCTATCAGCTTGTGGCCAATAGGGGGTATTTATATTTAACTAACTAATGTCCGGGTAGGATTAGCTAGATTTTTTCTTGGCCAGGGTTTTAGCGTTAGCTTGAGCCAATGACTTAGCCGCTAACAGAACGCCGAAGGAAACGTTACAAACGCGGTTTAACGAAGATAGGTCTTTGCTCACTGACACTTTGGTAAGTGTAATTAAGCGGCGACGCAATTCAGCAGTTTTGGCGCTGTCGGATTCTTCGGTAGAAGCTTTATCGATCTTAGCCGCAGCTTCGTTGATCAATTTCACTTCTTCAGATTTAGCCTTTTCAGCATCTTTGGTGTGGTCTTTGTGTTTTTCCAATACTTCGGCCAGGCCAATAGCCTCGCCGATGAACGAAACTAGTGCTTTACGACCCATAGCCTGCATGCTAGACTTGCTAATTGAAGGCGCGTTACCAATTACGATAGAGCCGTTAGATTGACCAACTGGACGACCGGCGATAGGGCCGGAGAATTTAGTATAAGATGCCGAACGCTCACGTTCTACATACTTAAGTGCACCTTCATAATCGGCAGTGTTAGCGGCAATCTCCGCAAACTTACCTTTTAGTCTTCCGGTAATATTAAGCACTTTAGAGGCTGCAGAGGTATAGCCGGATTTAGCAGAAGCTACGGCTTTGGATGGGTCAATTTTGGTACCGTCATTCAACCACTTAGCGGCAACAGATACTTCTTTGTCAGTCGATTCCAAATAGTCTTCAGATTTACCCAAAGATGATTTCAGATCTTCGAGTTGTTTCTTGACCTTAGCGGCACTGGTGAAAAGAGCTTTGATCACGACTACCAACTTTTCAAACCAACCGGCGATCATGGCGACGATACGCTTAACAAACGCAGTAGCGTCTTGGATAAAGCCTTCTTGCGCATATACAGCAGCACGAGCGCGAATGGAGGATTCGCTGGAAGCGGCAGATTCGAAGCTTGGGGCGTCTTTAATGGGGTCGACTGATTTGAAAGCGTGGCCAGCTTTAGCGGCAATAGCTTCAAAACGGCTTTCAGCCATGTACAAGCCGCTGCGAGTTACAGCCTCGCCAGCAGCAGTCATTTGACCAAAGGTGATCAAAGATTCAGCGGCTTCAACCACTTCAACGCCTTCTTCAATCGCGGCACCAGCTTGATCAGCTTCGTTAACAGCTTCCTGTACTTCGCGAGCGTCGTTTGCTAACTCGGTATCAGCGGCATCAGATGTACTTTCACCAGCAGCAAAAACAACTTCTTCTTCGCGCGCGGCTTCGTCTAAAAAAGCTAAAGATAATGACATTTGTATTACTCCAATTTGATTGCAATCAAAAGTTTAAAAGAATCAAAAACCCAGAACTAACGTCCCGTAATTTTTGCATAGTATTGCTAGAAGTGCATGGCGCCAGGTTTAGGTTGTACCCTAACATTTCTGTCAACAACACGCTCGTCCCCAAACAATATTTCTAACGTACACCTAATATCCCTTAGCCCGTTAGGTTGCGCTATCCAATCGCACAGAATAGAAACCGTATTAGGGTCTTTAAAACTAAGATCCTCTACGTATTTCTGTAACTCAGTATTATATCGAGAGCGTTCTACATCTATAGCCGTTCGATAGGCAGATTCAACAGGAACAATACGCTTACCTGTTTTAATGAATCGTACTGTATCTTCTATAAATGTTAGGCTATCTACACTAATGGTGGGGCTGGTTAGCTGTAGGGCTAACCACTTGTTAAAGTCATCCCCAAATAAAAGTGACGATAACTTAATGCACTCCAATATCATTAAGACTACGGTTTGTTCTTTGTTACCAAAGATAGTATCCAACTCATAAATACCATCGATGTATTGTACCAATACATTATCGGTAGTCTTCATAAGTTCATTATTCTCGGGAGGGGCTGAGTTGGTATAATAACTCAAATACCCCCGAGGATATACGTACACAATATCAGGATTAGCCATTAGTACTCTCCCACAATGACTCTTCGTATTTCAGAATAGCGTACTCTAATTTACTGAGCTCAGACTCTAGCGCATTGATCCTACGTTCAGAGTTTGGATCAGCTCTATCAGCCTGGACACTCTTCAAGTAGTTTAATCGGATACGAATCACGTTAGCGCGTTCCTGACGCTCTAGGTGGTTAGTATGGTCACGATCCGCTAACCACTTACCAATATAGTACGCAGGGTTCCAGGCTACCCCGATAAAACCTAATTTGAATGGATCAATAGTATTGGCATTATGAGTAGTAGCGCCAAAGCTAGTAATTTCATCAGAGGAGATAAGGGTAGGTGGTATTTCTTGAAACTTGGATTTCATGTTGCTAATATTTAATAAGCATTCGCAAACATTCAGGTATTGAAATAGATAGTGATTTAATCGTTTATAGGTTACTTTATTAATTTCGGTTACACTACCATTGCGCGATAATACTTCTTCATCGGTATTCATCTTCAATACGTAATGCAATAATAAAGCCGAATAGTTAACCGCGAAGTCACATAGCTCAACTAAACGTACGACGTAAAACGTATCATACTTCATAGCCGATATATAATTGTCACTACCCAATCGAGAGTTAATCTCGTACTGTAGGTCGGGTACTATATTCTCTTCGATATGAGCTAATACATCAGCTACATAGTCGCTAATGGTAGATACCTTATTACGACTAGTGGATTGACTCTTAGAACCCTTAATCCATTTTAATAAATCGGCCTGTAACTTAATATACCCTTCATCACGAACAGCTATGTTAGCGGTTAGCTTACTTGTTTCGTTAGCTAGATCAACTAAATTCTCACCTTTTAGGGTTTCTAGCAAGATCTTGAATTGCGAATCTACTGACTTACGCGATACGTTAGAAACAGCAAATTTATTCAAGAGGTTTTTAATTGTGTTTGACATAGTTACCCCTTTAGGTTAGAAAGATGAGTTGCTGCCTAATTGATAGGCTTTTAATATTTCCGATAAATCGGGACCATTAGTACTCTTACTGTTTTTCAAATCTTGCTCAGTAACGGTACTGGCCGGTTTTAATAAATGGCGATAAATATTGATCATCCCCATCTCACGATCAACTACCGCAATAATCATAATGCCGGTATCATCAATCATACGCTCGCGCGCTTTAAAATCAAGCGTAATATCATAGCCGGTTTGGTTGGATAATTCTTTAACCGTAGTACTGTCGATTATCAACAAGTTACTAATTAGGCCATGCGACCCTCGGTTAGAGATAAACTCGGCAATAGCGTTCTCACGCTCACGCTTATACATAGCGCCAATCAAACCGGAATCGTCAGCCGCCAACAACTGCTTGTGCTCTTTATAGAGGTCTGAACAGAATAACAGGTCGCTTAGCGAGATATCACCCAGTCGATACGACTTTAATCGGCCTAAGAACGTGCGATCTTCCATCTTGCGACCAATGATAGTACGAATGAACTTAGAACTAACAATACCGGAGATTAGCCGTACAATTACATCCACATCAGCCCTAACTGGATCTTTATCTCCATTACGGAACGAGTAGCCAATACGCAGCATTCGACCCACGCACAGATTAGGCGCTTCTTTAATCCCATACACATCACCTCCCTTCCCGCCACTATTTTCAAAATCAATATTAGTAAGATCCGCTTCATGAAATTGAATGACAGCACTCTCAAATGACAAAGGGGCTACCGCGCCTTTATTACTCATTTCCCGACTTTGAGTATCCAAACGCATATTAGCGTTCGCGTTCGCATTCCAGTGATCAATTAAATGCCGAAACACATCACGATGAGGGTTTAGACTATCTAACGTCTTGTACAGCTCAATACGCTCGGGATCAGCAATAACGCGGGTAGCCATGATGTAGTAGGCAGAAAACATATTAAGTATATTTCCCAATAGCGGAGAAAGATATGAATATGTTTCCAGGCGACTATCTATTAGGGTAATAGGCTCTACGGTGCAGGGTTTGGCTACCCCAATATACGACTTACTATCATTTCCCTGAATAGCTTCTACCCCTTTTCGTTTAGCAAATCCCTGCGCTAAATCACTTAGGGTTTGCATTAATGAATTACCCGACATAACTAATCTCCGATTCGTGGTGTATAAAAAATGAGCAATATATTTAGAGGTTTTACTGAGAGTTTCAAAAATCCTGATGGGGTTAAGTTATTTGCCGAAAGTAGCATTGGCTTACCTGAAAACGCCCTACAACAGGAAATGTACGGAATAAACTACGAGAGTTATATTAGCAGATTAATGCCGAATACAGATCATTACGGCTATGTGTTTTTTACACGACCTCAGCTAAACTTAACCGATGGTAACATGAACCAAGACCCCAGAATGCACTCATACATGAGAAATGATCCTAAGGATCCATTAACTGCCGTTCGATGCTATCTAGATCCTAGATTAGAAACACTACACATGACTAATAATCAGCAAGGTAAAGTGTATTCACACCTAGTGGATGATAGTAACCCGTTCATATCAATCTTATCTAATACGTGTATTTCACTAACCGGTTGGCCTGACGCTAGCATGGATGATTACGAAACTGTACCCGATATATTAAAAGGTAGCAGAGCTATGGTAGCTGGTACCGATCGGTTTCACGGTACCTTTAATTTAAGTGGTACTTTTGCCGATAAGGTTGGTTCAGTAGCTCAGCGACTATTCCATCTATATATGATGTACGTAGGTAATTCGCAATTCGGCATAATGTATCCGTACCCTGATTATGTTTTTGATGGTAAAACGGATTATGATATACGTATCTGGCGACTTGTTATGGATAGTAGCCGTAGAATTGTAAAGGATATAGCGTGCTGTGGAGCCGCATTCCCTACGGTAGATACTACGCCCGGTATCTTTGATTATGATACTGAAGTACCTATTAATGAAAAAAATAGAGAGTTCTCTATTAACTTTAAGTGCTCTGCATTCTTCCGTAGCGAAACGGCTTTAGTTCATCAATTCAACGATACCGTAGCTAAGTTTAATACTAGCATGATATTAAATGATCAGAATGATGAAACTCCCGATCAAGTCGTAAGGGGATTAGCTAATGGCGGTATTATTAAACTCGATAGCGAAGATCTTCGTCGGCAGTATCGCTATTCGAGTATACCCCGCATTAATCCCGTTACAATGGAACTAGAACTCTACGCCCGTACCAGTCAATAACTTACACAGGAGAACTGCTGTGGCTATTAAAGACGACATGCTAAGTGATGTCTATAAATACAACCCAATAGCAATGACGCATTTGTTAATCTCAAAACTCCCCGACTATCTTACCGGTAAAGCTGAATTAGTAGAAGCTACTAGTCCGGTAGCATTACTCATTGAGATGGGGGCTACTTTAGCTACTGCAGGTATGGTAGAATCTTTTAATACCGCTCGTAGACTCTATAGCAGTCTAGCGGTAGAAGATGATGATATTTATCGGCATATGTCAGATAAGGACTATTTAGATATCTTCTCTAAACCAGCAACAGCTTCTTTTATTTTATTGCTACCTAGAGATGAGGTTATCAATCGTTCAGTAGCGGATAGCTCTGGTGTACGGCACTTCGTTATTCCGCGTAATACACGGGTAGCGATTAATGGAATTAACTTCTCATTCTTATATCCTATCGATATACGAACTATGCTGCATGGCGGGATGCAAGTAGCCTATGATATTACCAGCCCGTCCCCATTACAGAATATAGAGCGGGATATTATCGACTATCAGCTAAGATCGATTAGTGGGCAGGTGTTCATTGAAATTCCAGTAGAATTGCAACAGGTTAGTATAGAAACATATACCTCGAGCTTACAGGAAAGTACTCGATTATCTGAAACGTACACCTATACCAATAAATACTATTTTACACGCGTATACTTTAGACGTAATGATGGCAGCTGGCAGGAGATTCGCACTACTCATAGCGAACAGGTATTTAATATCGATACACCTACAGCGCTATTACGCGTAACTGACGGGTTAATAAAGGTTAGTATTCCTTATGTCTATATTACTACCGGGTTAGTTAATCGCGAAATGCGAGTAGACATTTACACTACTAACGGGAAGATAGATATTGATTTAGGTATATTTGCTCCCCAGGATTACGGTATTCGCTGGTTTGATCTGGATGGCGACCCGGTATTAGCTCAATATAGTGCCGGGTTAAATACCATCTCTGAAGCGGCTATATATAGTCGTGATAAGGTAGATGGTGGTAGAAATGGGCTTAGCTTTGAGGAGATTAAGTTTAGAGCTATAAATAACGGCGCTATCCCTAGCTTACCTATTACCGAATATCATATCGGCGCTATGCTAAGTGATAGAGGGTATAAAATCATTCGACTTATTGATAATGTTACTAGTCGGATGTACTTAGCTACGCGAGCTATAGCCCCACCTAAATCGGGAGATACTGTTACTGGGGCTGGGGTTCAAATAGCCCCGCTACGCGCCACTATGGATGAGTTATTATCCCACCCCAAAGCTTCTTTAGTTGGCGAGCGAGTAACTCTACGTCCTAGTATACTATATAAGGAAGATAGTGAAGGTGCACTTAAGATAATCCCCTATCAGGAAACATTAGGTCTACTATCACTACCGGCTGATGTAAAGTCATCGCGCATTAATACTGGTAAGTATTATTATACTCCATGGCATTATGTACTAGATTTTTCTCAGAACAGGTTAGAGGCTAGGGCGTACTATCTTACTAATCCGGGCGTTACTAGTAGAACAGCTTTACAAGCTAACACTAAGCTATCAATTACTATATCGGTAGGTACAGTAAATATTGATTGTCATGATGATCATTTTACTATCGACATAGAAACAAGTTCTGGTGCGCAGTTTAAAGCGTTTCTGGATGAGGATATTATTGTTCAGCTATCGTTTCTAGCTAACGGAGAAGATCGTAGGGGTTATTTATTAGGTGACCTATTAGCCGTAGATCCTGAAACACTTGAACGTACCTATCGATTTACGCTGAATACCCCCTTTAATGTTAGTGATAGTGGACTGTTATCTTTTACTAACTTTAAACAACTCGATAGCGTCACCTTGAGGACATTGTGGACTAAGCTTACTAGTAATTTTGAACTAACCTTTATCCTGCTAAATCAAAATACCCCGGAGGCAGCTGATGTAGCACTACAGAATAGCGTAGCTACCTTTATGCTACCCGAAGGTGTTACTGATTATTTGGCTATTGTGAAAGAGGGGTTTGATATTAAGTTTGGGTCAGCTCTAGACGATCTATGGATTAAGGCTAGATCTATGGTGCGCCCCGATCAGTATCAAACCTACCCTGATGATGTGCCTAAGATTTATACTGAGGATGTTTACCGGTATAACTCATTAGGTATACCTGATCTAGTAGTTAACGAAGTAACCGGTAATGTTGAAGGTGTTATACTGCATCATGCGGGTGATCCCGCATTAGATAATAATGGAGATCCTATCTACTTACATAAGAAGGGTGATCCCGTATTGACTAATGGCGTCCCTACGGTTTTAAACCCACGTACAATCGAGCATATGCTAACCCCTATGCTAATTGATGGTCGATATTATTTTGCTGATGAGGCTTCTACTGCTAGCTATAAGGTGGATTATGAAGATAAATTGGTAGAATGGATTAGTGGTGATATTGCCTATTTTGGTACTCAATTAATCGATAAGACTTTAGTACGCTTTTACCCTCAGAAAACTATTGGGGTAATTGAGGTGTATAACGAGTCAGGTAACTTGATTGTTATACCAAGTGAACAAAAGCTATCGATCCAGTTAACGGTACCTAAGCGCGTAGAAGATAATATCGATCTACGTAAAATTATATCGGATCGTACCGTAGCTACTATTGATGCCGAGTTTAATAAGCCTACTATTAGTTTATCGGGTATTATTACGAGTCTAACGACTACGCTAGGGGCTGATGTGTATGGTATTAGTATTACTGGCTTGTCATTGACCACGTTTACTATAAAGGATGGGGGTAGTAGACCTACTATTGGTAAGAAGTTAACGATTACACCTGAAGGTACATTAGCGGTTCGAGATGATGTTAGTATTGAGTTTATTAAGCACTTAGGGTAAAAAATAAAAAGTGAAACATACTAAGAGAGAGGATATCCTCTCTCTTAGTATTTATGTCGTAAACAGAACTAATCGACTATAAATATAGCGATAGACTCCCGTATAGTTTTGAATACCTTAGAACACCATACTTCGGGCAATAAGTCCATAACCCTCGGAAGTGAAGCCGGTACCGTCATATTAAACTCCTTATGCGGTATATTCGGACGGAGAAGATTGCACCCTCGTAGAGGGTCATATAGGGTATCGTCCTGTATACAAATTTTACCGTATATCATCCAGAATGCAGAAAACCCGCTTATCTCATTCTGAGTGGACATTGTGCTATCAAAATCCAGCTGATTAAGCCTTTTGGTGACATCACGTAGCTCGGCAATTAATTCCACAATACTATCGCCTTCATCGGGGGTATCGTATCGGAGTAAGTGAAGAATAATATTTAACTCGATAGATTTCCCCGTGTAGGCGGAGGCTAAATTAGCGCGCTCGTGATGTCGCAAGGCCCTCAAAGTAAATATCAATAGTCCGTACATATCGATATTAAATAACTCCTCGAAGTTTATTACGAATCCTTCCGCATTCTGATTAAATGTCGACACTTTTAATATTAAACTTTTAAGGTCGATAATAGTCCTTAATATTATCCGAAGATCTTTAGCTAGAGAGCGCTTTAGGTAACTGCCAATATTTTGCGCTACGTCTGAATTAAACTCGTATACTTGCGCAGCTATAGTACTGTTATCTATATTTAGCGTCTCCTCTACGTGCGGGTGGATGTCGTCTAAATGTACATTGACCCCATCAGCTTCTAGCATAGCCTCAAGCACGGCTTTAGCCGCTACCCCCTCTCCATTATCGCGATCGTATAGCCAGGGGTCGAACTTATCCCCAGATATATCGACCTTTAGGGATCGACCATTAACCCAGTCGAAACGAAGACTGGGATTATGCATCACCAGCTGTTCCGCCATAGTTAGGGTCATTTCAGGTGGAATAAGTGGATTGTCTATTTCAGTAGGCTTAGCGGCTTTATATAGAGCTAATAGCAGGCATTCTTTTTTCATTCCGGCAATATAGATCATGAGTTATACTCCAATTGTTAGGTTAAGATTTTCGATAGAAACTAGCGCTAATAGTGGGGGTATTAAAGTTATCAAAAAACTCCCCAGACTCTACGTCACGCTCAAAGCGGTGAATGTTTTTATGAGGGCCTAATAAGACTTTACTGCCCAATGACCCCTGACTAGTATCCGCAATTTCATTTACCATCGAGAAAGCTGGGTGGGAATATGCGAACTATTCTTGCTAGCGTAGTGCCACCGCCCCCGCTATTATGTAGATCCATTATCTCTTCTGCCTCCTTAAATGTTAATGGGCATGGGTGCGAGTGATGGTGATAAAATTTACCGCCACCTTCACCATGCCAATACACATGAATCGCATATCTAGTTTCATCACCTGGTAGTTTGGGCATATCTGGGTGTCTAGGACCAAGATATTGCTCAGTTAATTTATTTAACCGCACCCTAGCTAAAGGGGAAGCTTCGAGTAAGGTGTCTCGCATATTGACATACCATGAATCTGGATAGTGTTTATATACTTGATCTGGACTGATATCGTTATTACCTCCGGCAAATTCCCGATTATCCTGAACTAAATCTTCCTTCACTCGCAAGCGAATACTACGATTGATATAGTTATATGCTTTATCATTCTGAATACACAGAGAATTATACGCCTCCCAAAATTCAAAGAACCTGATTGATAAACCAGTATTTTCAAACCAGTTAATTAGACTTACATTATTTAATCGCTTAGTTACATCTGTCAATTTATCTACCAAACCCTGTACGTTCTTATTCCCAGATAAAACATTGATGCTGCGTATTTCAATATTATCCCTACTAGTAGACCCTAATCGGACATATTTTAACTTATTAATACTAGCTTGTACGATACCCTTTACATCTATGTTCAGTATACCATCTATATCAGGAACATATCGACCATTACTGACATATGCTGTAGTCAGTAAAAACAACAACCCTTTCAGATTAATAATATCGATTAATATAGACGTACACACATCAACAGATGCGTGTTTAGCTGCCATGATCGGTAGGCTTCCTTTTGGTACGGGCTCATTAATCGATTCATTAAGTAGTAGTTTTAGTCCGTCAATCGTTGTAGGATCTGCTGAATAACCATCCTGAACCGATTTTATATCCATAGCACTGGTCTTAAAATAACCACTAAAGGGTAGGGTTGGTGCTACAGGCTCTATTTTAACAGATCCCCTTAAATCTACCATTTTAGGTAGATGAAAACGTTCGGTAATCAATGAATCGTAATCATCTAGTTTAGATGATAATAAACGTTCATTAATCCTATCACCTTCCAGATCTTCTGCCATAAGTCTGTGCCTAATAAAGCTTTTATATCGAGCACATGCTTCCTGAGCCACCCCTTCCCCATTATCCCGGTCGTATAGATAAGGATCAAATTCATCACCAGATAAATCCACCTTTAACGGCCGACCGTTAACATAGTCGAAATAAAGGGATGGATTATTTTTAACCAGTTCTGCTGCCGCAGAAAGTGGCATTTCTGTTTGTGTAAATAGCTCGCCTATTCCTTTAGACTTAGCGGCTCTATATAAAGCTAATAATACGTGTTCTTTTTTCATTCCAGCAATATTGATCATGGCGAGTGCTCCGATATTTGTTAGATGTGTGGATTGATGTTGCTAGTTGTCAGGAGAACAAATCTTCCTGACCTCATCTTAAATTTAATTTTAAAGCATAATACTAGGTAGTTAACTACCTAGTATTATACAATTATTTTTTTATGTCGACTAGTATACGACTGAGTGGAATACTACTATACCCATAACCGATATACAGTGTAGTTTTTATCTCACTGTAATACTTGGAATCGACAAACACTAGCCCCCTAACCAATGTTCCGCTAGTTAGATAAAACTTCTTATCCTGCGGTAAGGTGCTCAATATAGTGCTAATTTCGCGCAACCTTAACTTTAAATTACGGTATTGCTTTTTAATAATACGCTTATTTTTATCCTTCCTTTGACGCATATTGATGAAGTAAGGTTTACCACGTTGTGGACTGTTTCTTTTAGTGCGCATATTACTAGCTAACATGCATTGATTAGATGCCTTTATCTTCTGTTCCTTCAGTGCACTAACTCCAGCTCGTAATCCGCGCAAAACTTCATCCCCCGTATATTCACCCCAATTTGATATTTCTTCCATTAGTTAATCACTCCTGAAACAATAACCGTATCATTATTATTCGAGTCGTTAATATGCGTGTAATCCTTAGTTACGTTTAAGCTAATATTTAAACTTTCCTGCCATTTAGTGTAGTTTTCTATCCCCATTTCATCAACTCGATATAGATGTAAAAGGGTTTGGATTGTGCATACCGTATTATCGGGTGATAACCCCATACCAACGTTTAATTTCACCAAACTGTCGTATATTCTTCTAACATCTGGCTGATCCATTAATCCAGATTGGTGAAACTCAGTTACCGCCGCTTTTAAATGCCCGGCAATGCTGACAAGCGCTTCTTTAAATTGATTACTCATAAAACAATCCTCTCATTGATTTTAATATTTTAGTTACCTAGAATATTTCTAGATACTACTCACTAGAGTAATATATATCTGAAATAAATTTATACTATAAGTAAATACTAAATAAAAAATGAGGCATAAGTACGAGTGGGTATATACCCACTCGTACTATTATCCAACTAGGCAGTAACCAAACCGCGCTGTTCGACGTACATCTTATAAATAGCACTAGCGTGCTGAGCTACGCTTAATGGCGTAACCTTAGTCCATTTATATTCGTGACCCTGCATGGTCGGCGCAATAATAAATCCGGTTATATTGCGAGATAGGATATAATCCATATCCACCAAATCTACTGGGGTAAGTAGATACTTACCTAACTTCTTAGCTAATACGGGGTCGTTAGTAACCACACGATGATCTCGTAATTTTTCTACCACTGATTCCAACACCACTTCCTTTAGGGTTACTTCTTTTTTGTCAAATCCGTATGCGAAGGTAGTTCCGTTAATGATGTAGATTAGTTTTGCATTTAGCATATTGAATGATCCTATTTTATTGTATTGAATCCAATTACCTCTTGGACATGGTGGATATAACTCCATAGTTAGAAGGCACTACAATGCTAGTTCTACGACAATAGTTAGCAATGTATACCAAGGTATCGCCATGACACCTTTTTGGCCAACAGCAGCATACTAGGGGCTGCTGATAGAGCTCGCGTTGAATCCTTTCAGTAAATTCCTTGTTTGACATAGCGTAATCTTCAAACTGATCACACACTTCATCCCTATCCCCGTCTTTACCAATAACAAACATATTCCCAAATGGCCCAGGTCGCATGATATTGATTGCGTTGGGCGGTACGTCTTTATGGTATTTATTGAATAAGTAACGCATAATTAATCCGTATCCATATATAGGAGGTTAGGTTACTTGGACGACTTTAATTTTTATTACAGTTCATCTAGTGTAAATAATTTATTAAAATCTTCTACGCTAGTCCAGTAATCCATACTTAACTCCAACTTAATTTGATGAATAGAATCGATAAGATCCGCTACCTTATCAGCTTGAAATAAGCTACCTTGCGCGCTATCGAATGCGATAAAGCCCGGAGTATTGTTATATTTATATTTAATCACAGTATCGTATTTTATACACCACGACATTTGATGTAATAACGCGTCTTCAAGTCCATATAGACATTGTATCGCTTTGCGACTATCCTCAAATGAAGTAACTTTCATAGCCTCTAGAACTGCGGCGAACGCATTGTACGGATCTATTGTACCCTTATATCCTAGGTAATCGAATTTTAGTTTAAATGCGTTTATAAGCATTTCCCTAGCGCTAGCTAACATATTATACAAGTTTTTAAACAGGATATCAGCATGAGATACTGAGAGTACTTCATCCCCATCTATCAACTCATTACGATATTTATCTATATCAATTACATTATCCATTTACAACCCCCCATGAATTAATTATTTTTACTACAATTGAACATCAAAAATACCAGTAGGAATTCCTACTGGTGTATGCCGTAAAGTGTATATCAGTGTTTAATAATATCCTGAATAGCGAGTAGTTTATCTTCGGCTAGCTTATCAAAGTTCTTAGCAAATAAAGCAACTAGTTCACGTACCTGATCACTGCTATTAGATACGTCTATACGATATTTTATAACCGATAACATTGCCGCGCGTCTAAGCAGTATCTCATGTTCTCTACCGTAAAACACAATGATCTTATCAAGCATTGTTTCGGATAATACCTTACTACCATGTTCAATAGCGCTCAAATAAGAAGAAGTACATCCTAAATATTTCGCTACATCGAGTAGACTACATTCGCGATCTATCCTAAGTTTACGGCATAACCTACCATAAGGTGTTAGGTTTTTAAGCGACATAATTAGCCACCAAAATTATCACCTATCACTACATCTGAAGGCAACCCCGAATCAGAGGCTATCCTAGATTCACTATCAATTAACGATTGATTAGGCGTAGCTACTAACCCAAACTCATCCAAAGCTAATTCTCGTTGAGCCTCAGTCTCGAACTTAACTTCTTCTTCCGCTAGCTTAAGATTAAATTCACTAGCACTAAATCCCTTATCCCGTAGATAGCGTTGTTTATCAGCAAACTGCGTTAGCGAGGAATAATATTTTATAATTGGGCTGTATACTGCGCCTATAACAGTTTCCCCAAAGTTGCACCATTTAGCATAATTAGGGTGGCGGTCATTTATAGACTCGCCATTCGTTACACCAGGATCACTGGCTAGTAAAGTCATAAGAGATGCTACGTTTTTCAACCCGATATTGATATGATTAGTAAACTTTTCAATAATAGCATCCGCTAACTGGTATAAAGCTTGCATGTCATCATCGTCATGCTCAATACCCGCAATGGTAACTAAAGGTTCGTAAAACTGCGAGTGAAAAGAACCTACCAATATCGATAACCGCGTTGGATATTTTGATAATAGGGTCTTGGCACTAAGCCCCATCGCGATAGCTGCGTTCTCAATGTGGGCTTCATTTACTTCCGATATTAATTGTTTACTTAGCTCATCCAGTGCATTAATACTAGATTCACCTAATTCTTCAGAGGCCAACGCGCATAACTCGTAGAATGTTTTAGTATCAGGATGCTGTTGGGCATGCGTTGTAAACTCATCGACTACGCTATTAATACCTATAATAACTTTTGAAATACTATCCAATTCGGGTATAAGGGTATTTTTGATTGCATCAACAATTGCTTCGGACATAGTAAACTCCAATGGTAAAAGGGTAGAATAACATAGTAATAATTTATATCTGAAAAAAAAGTATTTAACGACATAAAAAAAGAGTAGCCTAATTAGGCTACTCTTAGGTAATGTTTCATATCTTCCAGTATAGAATATTTTACAGTTTGTAAAGTATCCACCGCCGATACAAATGCATTTAGTGATGTAGTGGCATGATGTGCACCTAATACAATATATTTAAGTTCGCCACTAATCTTAATAACATCCGGTAATAAGTTAGCGTCTTTAATAGAAAGCGATTCTAGTGAGTTAGCGGATATTTCTTTATAGAGCGATGTTAACTCGCCCAAATGACTCCCCAACTTATCGATATCAAACGTCACGTAGCTATTGAGTATATCGCTTGGTATCAACCGATTAGACTTTACCAGCTCTGGATCTTTCTTTGCTAGTGCTGCTATTAAGTCGTGGTGTTCTTTTGTTTTAGCATAAAATAGCTTCCACCGAGTATCATCCGTAATAGGCTCCACCACTTTACCTAGCCGTATAAATGAATCGATGCTAGCCGGAATAGCATTACCAGTAGGCAATACTTTATTTAATGCTACCCGATGTAACTCACTAGCGCTATTAGTGCTAAGTTGACTACAGACATGTTTAAAGGTGGTATTTGTCTTAGTAATTACCCGCACCCATTCCTCTAAATGATCAAAGATAAGTGCGGTGCGTTTATCGTCTTTTCTAGATAAGCATGACTCAGTAAAATAAATAGAGCCATTATCCCGTAGTCGTATAAACGCCTTATTAAGAGGGATTACATTTCCCTTATTTAGGGTGGCTGCTAGCGGCGTAGAAAGCGTACGTTCTATCTTAGCGGTATATACCTGGGGTTTTATTCCGGTACGATGATACGCTAGTTCTATAGAAGGCGCTAACTCTTTTAATAAACTAGCCTTATCCAGGCCTAATTTATTACGGGAAAGCTTTCCCTTTACCCACCTAAATAAACTAGCAATAGCTTCTAATAAACCTTTTATAAGTTTCCATACCCAACCTAATATCTGCTTAGTAGCATCGAATGTAAATTGGCCTATACCCTCTAGGGTAGGTAGGTAAGTGTCATGTCTGGTTTCAGCGCAATACCCGCCAATACTAATTCCGCTATAATGCGCTACATCAATTCCAATTAACGAAAGGCTAGCGAGGGTAGTTTTAGATACACCCCCCTCGCGCCGTATTGTATCTAAAGCTTCTACAGCGTAATTAACCTTACTTTCCAATTCGCTAATTTGGATAAGGATTGGGTTGATACCCATAAAAGCCTCGTATAATATAGTTAGTTATTCTGCCACAACAGGCGCTTTGGATTGGTTTTCAATATAGTCATTCAAAACGTCTTCGATAGCCTGGTAGGCTGCGGTAGCCCATGGATAGTCCTTAGTATGTACAACATCACATAACTCAGTGCTAGGTACAAGTAATGACTTAAAGTCGTGCAGTGCCGAATAACGGAATTGAAAAGACCGATATGCAGATTCAACAATACCGCTAATATCCAGTCTAGAGTGTAACTCAGCCAGCGGATTTAATACGGCGTTAATAACGGGCATGGCAGTGGTATTGAAATGTTCCCGCATCTGAGTATATTCGATTGGAGTAGCGGGTAACGATATTACTCCCCCAAGTATAGTCCCCAACACGCTTTGATTAGTAGTTAACGCTTCGTTTGCAGATAACAGTCGATAGATATCAAGAATAGTCATGATCAGTTCCTATTAGTCAGTAATTTCAAATTTAGCAGCACTAGCAAACAAATTAGTATTAGCTAATGCTTCTAGTTTCTTTTGGAGCAACATATCGTTATGCTGTTTTCGTTTAGAAGGAAATATCATCCTGGTAACAAATCCGATAATGGAGAAATAGCGATTATATTCACGCAACAACACGTTACAGCGCTCTATATCGTCAATATAACGTTTCTTATGTTTAGGGTCTAGATCGGGATCTTTTAGTGCATCCACCATTTCATTACGAATTCTAATAATGCGATCCTTAGGGTCGTCGTACTGTTTGATAGGGTAAGGCGTTAGGGCTATTGATACAATAATAATAAGTGCTGTAAGCGCGTACCCTATAAGAAGTAATTCTACTACCGACGCTAATATTCGAATAGCTAAATTACGTTCCATATGCGACGAATATACCTCATGTAGACCCTCCACTAAGCTAGCGCCTGCCCCACACCTAACGGCAAATTGATCGGCTAAAAATTCAGCCCCACTAGTATCGTAGTAGTAATTACCACTATCAGAATAAAACGGTTTAATCGCCGCGTTGATTAAGTAGATAGTCAACTCCTCTTCTGTTTTAGCTTCAGCTGCTACTTGAGTATCTATAATATCCCCCGTAATAGTAAACTTCCGGCCAGTCTTAGATTGATATTCATTGTTACTCAGATGCGGGTAGTTTTTAGCGTTGGTGATACCATCCTTAACAGAATTAATTAATAGTACCTTAGCATCTAAGTCGGTTTGCCTAAAGATTACTTGCGCGATACTACCCATCGCATAGTTACGACATAATACACCAGTTAAATATTCTAGGGTAGTAAATGCATGCCCTATCTCATGGAGCAATATAGCGGCTACTTTATCGGCCGATAGATTTTTAATTAGCGCAGTTGATAGCTTAGTATCAAATTCTATCTCGGCAAATATCCCACCCACTTTATGATTTACTCTATCTACCCAGCCGATAGGCTCTTGACTATCACTAATTATTTTAGCGACCACTTTACTCGCGTTAAGATCGCTTTGAGTAACATTGAAGTGATCGTGCGCCCACTTAAAGAAAGGGTGATTAATACCTAATGGCCCTATATCAACGTACGCGTTAACATCACTACTAGCATACATACCCAGATCTAATATTAATTTGGTATGTTCTTTTACTACCGCTATAATAGCATTTATTTCAGACTTTAAGCTACTAAGTTCACTACTCTTGGTAGGGTTGCCGAGTGATTCGTATTTACTCCCCAATTCCTCACATGCATCTACTAATGCTAGGTAAAACTTACGATCAAATTGATGCGATATACTTTCTAGCGCTAGGTTGGGGTAAAACATAAGGTATCCTATTTATAAAAACGAGTAAAAGGTAATTAAATGATTCAAATATTTTCAACGCTTCGGTAGTTAACCCATGACTAAAGAAAAACCCCAAGCAGTAGAGATTAAGTTTGCTAATTACTTTAGATCCGATAAAAATGATTACGTATTAGCTAAGGTAGTTGAGCACTACGCTGACGGTAGAAAGGTACCCGCATTACGAGAGTTCGTTAACTTTGAGCGCCCCTTCTACATTACCCGACCCCCCTATCGTAATCATCAGCAAAAAAAGGAGTGTGAGGATTTAGAGAAGCTGCAAGAGTTTAAATGTCGCCAAATGGATTTACCTAATGCCGTTAGTAAAGCTCTAGGTTATCGCGGTAAATATAACGGTACATTTAAGCAGCTATGTCGTTCGCCATACGTATACCATACGGATATATCAACGCCATCAATCATTGTTAATACCTATAAAAATAAATATCCAGATGCAGTAACACCTTATTCAGTAGCTGTACTCGATATTGAAACTGATGTAGTCAATGGGACTGGTGAACCTATAATAGTTTCTGTTACATTTGGGACTAAAGCGATCATGTGTATTGATCGTCATTGGCTAGGTCGAGAGAATTGTGTAAAAAGTAAAGTTATCGAAGCGTGTAGGCTGTATGAAGGCGATTTAATTGAGCAGCGTAAGATTGATATTGAGGTATACTTCGGGGAGAATGCTGGGGATATATCACAGCATGCTATAGGAAAGATTAATGAATGGCTACCTGACTTTGTGTGTATTTGGAATATAGATTTTGATATTCCAAAAATATTAGATGCTTTGGATAAATACGGGTATAATCCAAACGATGTATTTAGTCATCCTAGTGTACCTAAAGAGTTTAGAAAGATTAACTTTTACGCGGATGACAAGCCACAATTAAAGATGGTGGGGGGCAGAGAGCGACTAATGCCCAAAGATAAAATGGATCAATGGCCTTTCTTAACAGCCCCTAGTGCTAGTATTTATTTATGTGGCATGCGTATCTACGGTAAACATCGTTATGCTGCTGAAGGTAAGCCTGCTGGCGGGTATGGGTTAGATGTTACGCTAAAACGTCATATTAATCGCGCTAAGGTAAAAATTAAGGGCTTAGAAAATGAGTTCGGGTTACATTTCCACGAAAAGGCCCAACGACACTATAAGTTAGATTATATAGCGTATAACTTAGGAGACTGCGTAGAGTTAGAATTACTGCAAGAGAAGATTCTAGATCTACCCGTTAACATAGGTAGCTTTATTGGCGTTACCGAATACTGTAACTACTTTAAGCAAACCAAAAAAGCCTCAGATGAGATGCACCTACTTCACATGGAATATAAACAGCCATTGTGCGCTACCTCAGATGAAATGCTGATTGATCTGGATAAGCTTACGTATGGTAAGGGTAAGGAAGAAGAAAGGGATGGATGGATCGCTATGTTGGCGAGTTATAAATGCTACCCCACCCACCGCGAGTTTTTTAAGGGGAGTGGGATTCCATGTATGTTAAGAAGAGACGTAGCCGATAGTGATGCTACGTCTACTTACCCGTCAGAAGAGGAAGCCTTTAATATCTCGCAACAAACCATGATATACGAGATGGTTAAGGTGGAACATTTAACCCTATCGGAACAAATGATGATGGGAATTGATATCACTGGGGGTAGTAGTAACGCCGCCCTACTATTGAATACCATCTATCAGGTACCCCATTTTCAGGACGTATTAGATTTGTTTAAAGCTGATATGGGTTTAACATAAAAATAAATACCTACTGGGATTCCCAGTAGGTATTATGACGACTTATTTATTGCTAACGCGATTTCCATTTTTCCACTATAAACGCATAATAGCTTTCTAAATAACCGAATTACTTTACATTATCGAAATTTATCAGATAAATATAGCTCTAAATGCTCCTTGGTTATATCACTGTCGATAGCTCGTAATGGTACTTTAAATTTATCAGCTGATTCCAGCTTACTACCAGGTTTTTCTCCACATAGTAAATAACTAGTTTTAGAGTTTACCGTTTTACTATAATCACCCCCTAGTTTACTAATTACTGAAATTATATCCTCTCTGCTTATATTAGCCCACTTTCCAGTAATAGCGAATGTCTTACCGCTTAATATGGCAGTTTTAGATAACTCGATCGGTTTAGGTTGTACTAAGTCGGCTAACTGCTCTACCTCAACGAAATTATCCCTATCGCTAAAATATTCGATTAGGCTATTGGTGGCTACTGAGCCAACATTTGGAATTTTTAAGGTATCCAAAAATGGTATAAAAGATGCCATCCCCAGTAGAAGAATGTTACTGTATTGATAATGTCGGGCAATAGCATGAGCCGTAGTTTTACCAATATGTTCTATTCCTAAAGCATATATAAACCGATCTAGCGTAGGAAATCGACTTCCTTGGATACTGTCCATGAGTTTATCCGTTACAAGAGTACCTACCTCTTCGATCAAATAGCCCCTAAGTTTATCTTCGTTAACGCTGCTATATAAATCGCTAAACGTCGTTACTATTTTATTTGTAACTAGTTTATTGATAATAGACTCACCTAATCCCTTAATATTCATTGCATCTCGACTAACAAAATGGTTAAACTTAGCTATGAGTTGATCTTTACATCCCCTAGTGTTTATGCATTTAATGGCAACTACATCCTTGGTAATATTTAAATCACTACCACAACTAGGACATTGAGTAGGGAATACGATCTTCTTAAAGATGCCCGCATTGCCGCTGTGATGCACCCCGATAATTTTAGGAATAACATCCCCAGCTCGTTTTATAACCACATCAAACCCTATATATAACCCTAACCTTTCTATCTCATCCTTGTTGTGTAAAGTAGCACTTGATACGGTTACCCCACCTATGCTAACGGGATTTAGAACAGCTATCGGAGTAATAACCCCCGTCCTACCGACTTGATACACAACATCTTTCAGCGTAGTGATTACTTCCTGTGCGAGGAACTTATAGGCTACCGCCCACTTAGGGGCTCTACTAGTAGTACCTAATTGTTCTCGATATTTCATATACGATAGCTTAACGACCACTCCGTCCATTTCAAATGGCATAGAATCGCGATCTGCCTCTAACTTACCAATCGTCGCTACTGACCCCTCAAAGCTACCCGATATATAACTTCTTATGGATTCTTTGAACCCCCATTGCGTAAGTTGATATGGGATACTATTATAATCATCCCATAGCGGACCATCTATACATTCGCCGATACCATACGGTACAAACGTTAATGGTCTAGATGCCGTAATTGATGGATCTAGCTGACGTAAACTACCGGCTGCTGCATTACGTGGATTAGAAAACAATTTTTTACCATTAGCACCTAGAGAGTTGTTTAAATCAGAAAATCCTTTCTTAGTCATATAAACCTCACCGCGTATTTCTATTGAACTAGGCGGTGAGGTGGTGTTTAGCTTTAATGGTATTGTTGGTATTGTTCTTATATTAATCGTTACGTCTTCACCTGTGATACCATCTCCTCGAGTACTAGCCGATACTAGAATACCCTTAACATAGAGCAAGTTAACGGCTAACCCATCATACTTCGGCTCTATATTAACGGCTAGCCCTTCGGCTTTGTTTAGTTTGAGTTCTTTTCTAACTTTATTTAACCACCCAGCTAGCTCCTCCTTATTGAAAATATTATCCAATGATAACATGGGGGATTTATGTGTACTAGGGTTAAACTTCGATTGTGGTGGAGCGCCTACCCGCGCAGTAGGCGAATCAATACGTTTTAGGTTTGGGTTATTCTGCTCTAGCTCTATCAGCTCCCTAAACAGTAAGTCATAATGGCTATCGGGAATAGTAGGTTCATCATGTTGGTGGTACGCCAGATTAGCTTCATTTATTACACCGATTAAATAGTTGATTCTATCAGCTACAGACATTGCTATTTACTCCGATTCTAGTTATTGGGTAATAAGTCCCCTAGGGTAAGCTAATACTTACCCTAGGGGACTTTGTTTGTATATACTAACAATTAGATAATATATACGTATTATTAATCTTATTTAACGAGACCCTTACCCTTTACCATAATACGCTCATTAATCTCATTAGTAAGCGCTTTATTTTCAGGCGAAGCTGGAATTACTTTACCACTGACCGGTAGTACTACGGTTTGATCATCGATCGTATCACTAGTTTCCAGATCGATCTTAACGTATATCGTTGGGTTAAAACCTGAGTCGGTAAATATATCCACCTCCCAAAATGATCCAGCTTTATCGCTATAGGGTATCTTGAATCGAATCTTAAACATCGCTTCATTAACTGCGCCTAAGAACGCTTTGAAATAATCTTCATCAACATCAATAGTAGTCTCTATCGATGACGGTATGTTATCATCTTTCTTAGGTAAGAACTGCTTAACCGTACTGGTGAATTTGATATCATCCACCCCCCCACCCTCAGACCTAACCCGAACACTACCAGTAGCTGATTTAATGATCGATTGCACTTGGTAGATAGGGGTATACTCTTCCTTTAACTGTTTAATAAGTTCAGTAGGGGGTTGGTCTAGGGTAACATACCAGCAATATTCTCGCTCTACTTCCTGATGCGCCTCAAACTCCAAAAACATTTTTAATGACATAAATAGTTCCTCAAGTCGTAATAAATAGGGGGATAACCCCCTACGATTAAATGATGCTATTAAAAGCGCTTTTCGCGCAGACCTTGGGCCAGCAATTCTTTAAAGCGGGTATCAATACCAACGACCGCTTTAAAGTGATCGTTAATTTCGCCCTCGTTACCCGTAAGAGTAGCCTGATGTGCGGCACCATCAATACGATAAAACAACGCTACCAGAGTAGTCCAGCGACCGTAGTCGTTAGTGTTTTTGATAGGTGAACCGTATTCTTTTAATCCGCGATGGATGAGTTCTGGGGCAGTACAGCCGTCGATATTTTTAGAGAACCATTCAACTAAAATACGGCCCAGGGTAAAGAACTTTTTACCATTGTCGGAATCATTAGCCGACTTAACCCACTCATTAACCAAACCAATCAGTTTAGTTTGATGCGGGGTTGCATTGTTACGATCGTATTGTACTAAACGTCCCATACCCTCGGCATAATCGGCCAATACATTTTTTGCGTTAGTAGCAAAATCAATAGCTGGTGATTCAAGCTCAACTTGAACCTCAACTTCAGAGGCTACCGTAGTAACAACTTCTTTTTCTTCAGCGCCCGCACCTACTAGAGGTAGAGAATCGGACTCGCTTGGGGTCGGGGGGGTAGTATTAGTTACTTCAACTGCAGTAGTGCTTTCGGTTGATTTGGTTTGATTGGTCTGGTTTGAGGTTGGCTTGGTCATGGATAGTTTTCCTATTCAATGGTTGTTGTAAAATCGTATTGTACGGAATTGCTGGAGTTACTATGCATTTTCTTTAATTTAGCTACCATGAAGGCAGAGTCAATATCAGAAGCTGCAATGTTGATACCTTTAGGGTTCATACTAATGCGCTTACCGACGCATTTAGCGCATTTGGTTAGGCGAGGTGAGTTACAATAGATGGGTGATCGCATTAGCACGGTTCTACCGACTAAAGTATTACTATCGCCATCATTAATTAACACCGACTTACCCGAAGCATCAATGTAATACATACCTACTAATGTAGATACTATATTTTTAGTGATAGTAGTAGGAACACCTAGTTTAGTATTACAATCTTCTATAGCTACCGAAGCATTCTGGAATATACGGTCACTATCCTTTTTGTTAGCGCCAGTAAATTGGGTTTCTAAACCACGCGATATACTACCGCTATAGGACGAGTTAATCAATTCGGGTAACTTATCGAAGTCAATACCTTCGGATAATGACTTCTCGACAAAAGCCCCTTTTTGTTCAGAGGTAAATGGTTCTACGTAGCCATATGCGTATAGTAGCCGTTTACGCGCGTTAAGCGCTTTTTGCTCGGTAAATAAGTGGCGAGCCGGATCATCTTTAAGATGTTCGTCATCTAACTCTCGCATTCTTTTATCAATGATAGCCGCTTCAGCGGGCCCTATTACTTTACCTTCAAATTGCTTTAATAATTCCCGTCTAACCTTGTCTCGATCAGGATGTGCCGTAAGCGCTTTTAAGGTTAACCCGGGTACTACAAAGCTCTCTAATGTAGTCAATTGACCCAGCATTTTGGTACAGGTTAGATACTCGCGTACGTAAATTTTAGTAGGGTCTTCGCCGGGCAGATCTTTGTGTATGTGAGGGGTATCGGTTTTAAGATACCCCTCCATTACGGTATAGTCGGAGGTAACATCATCTGCAAATCGAGCAATAATAATATTCTCAATAGTAGCAGGTAGTGTTTTAGGGTCATTAATATAACTTACTTTAGTGCCAAACGGAATACAAAGAATAGCAGCATTAACGAGTGCGGTACCAACGGTAGTTTCTACCTTATTGGTCAGATTAACTAAATCGCCGGAGTTAAGAGTAATAGGCTCTTGCGGAATAAATAACGGCTCGCCCCTCTCAGCATCAGTAATAGGGTTAATAGTACCGTTTAACCAATACCCTATACCCCCTTCTTCGGTACGCATTAGGCGATAATCATAATTACCGAACTGTAATTCTTTTAACTTATTAAATCGTGTAAATAGGCAGATTAGATATTCCTTCTTAAATATGGCACTACTATTAAGTGACTTAATTAAGTATTCTTTACGCGTTAGTGTCATAGCTGAACACCTCGGTTAATATTTTATAACACATTAATGTTAGTTTATTCAGATAATCAACCTTGATAAATGCGCTAATACTGTTAGTTAAATCTACCATTAGTTGATCTTTAGTAACTCGCTCTTTGTCTTTAGCAATCGCGTATAAAATAGCTAACTTAATACACGCTATACCCTGATCATCCTCCAGGTCACGAAGTATTTCATCTTTATATAACCCCACCCCGTGTTCAAATAAGGTATAGCATTCTGATAAACCATTAATAAACGGGTGTATGTGCGATAGGGTGCGCTCATCCAGTTCTTGTATGTATTTAGTGAATTTATTCAGTAGCGATATATCTTTATCTTGTTGAAGTAAGCTATTGTCTAACTTAGCCTTAGCATTAGTGAGTATATCATCTATAGCTTCACTTGCTACAAAATGTAGATGATTAATGTATATAACCGGATCTAATGACCCAAACAAAGCACACAACTCGCCAAAGGCATCGATGGCATTACATGAATTTTCAATAATATCAATAATACCTTCAGAATCTAAATAAAATCCTATTTCCTTTATAGTCCGTACTATATCAGTTCTAATAGTTAGACTAGTAGGATCAACTAAATCTACCCCACACTCGCGTAAAAACATATCCGAGGACATTATTACCTGTAAATCAAAATCGCTTAACCTACACTCGATAGGACTTTCAGAATAGACTATCATATCTAAGCTGGAATAGATGGGAGTATCCTCGCCTAAGAGTTCTACCAGTTCTCGGCGAATAGTAATAGCATCCTCCGCCATTACATCCGATAAGAATTGTACGTAATTATCTTCAAAGTGGGACATATACCCTCCTAAGGTATGGTGTATGTTAAAAATAATTCAATGTCATACCTTTTATGACAGAACGTAATTAATAATCTCCTACACGAGACCCTATTATGAGTACCAAAAACCTACATAAGAAGAGCGCTAAATCCAAGCCCCGCCAGCATCAGCCCTTAAACATGAATGAAATTACTGCGGAAATTAATAAGGTAAAGAGCGATTATGAAAAGCTAAAAGGTCTCATCATGACCACAGAAGCTGACTTAATAACGTTCGGTAATGATGTTAAAAGTACTGGGGATAAGTTTGCAGAACCTAAGAACGTGTTAATTAGTACTATCGAATCAACATTAGGAAATATTCATAAAAGTAAAGGAATAGTGGAAATAGCAACTAACCTAATTAATAGCCACAATAGCGGGTTTGCTACACCCGACGATGCGTTATCCTCCAGTATGACTTTAGCGAATGTGTTGGTAGAATTACACGAGCAATTCACCACGCACGTTTCAATCCCGTATACGGACATCTGTACTAAGATGTCTTCGTATTACAGAATACTTAAAGACAATAAGGAGTTCCCTTACGATGAGTAACTATAACCACGCCAGTGATTACATCCCCTCTAAAGAGGAGAGAGCGTTTAAGCTCTCTTTAGTGGAAAGTGATAGAGGGGTTAATTTATACGAAATTGATAAGACTATTCGTGTTGACGTTACTCGAATAGGCAGTCGATTGGTAGAACGATTAACCGAAGAAGGGGTTATTGAGCGCATCTTTAATCCTGATCGTACTAAGCTCTACCTATTGATAGGTAGAGGGTCGGCTACCAATTTTAACTCCATTCCGGCACTATTTCGATGGGCTATTTCACCTATCCAACCCTCGCTAGTGATACCGTCCTTTATACACGATTGGGCAGTGGACGAGTTTGATAGTAAAGATTTAGTAGCATTTAAGTACGATGGTAATTATTACATAGGTCGTTCGGGTAGTAAACCTGGAGAAGTTAGTACTACTTCGCTATTTGATTTACAACTACTGATCGGTAAATATCATGTATTAAAACCACTCGGTAATACTTTTATTAAGTGGTCAGAAGCTGCTGATATCTACTACGGGCTAGCCCGCACGTACAAAGGTAAAAATAACCGAGTCTATACGTACTTAGCTTATAATGCCGTACGACTAGCGGGGTTTTTTAAACGCGCTTTTGGTAGTACGCGATAGAGGTGGTTGTATGGGAATTGAGGAAACGCTAGGTAACCCATTCGATATGATTATTCATATTGTCAATTGCTCGGGCATTATGAAGGGCGGTATAGCTAAGGGTATATCAACACGATATCCCGAGGTAGAGCAAGAGTATATTCGCTATTGTAGACAATTACGTAGTGCGGCTCTTGGTAAGGTACAAGTGTGTGAACTCAATTACCCAGACAAAACGCTATATATCGCTAATCTGTTTGCGATTGATAAGCCTAACTTTGATTGGTACAAACAAAAAGAAAAACTACGTGTAGTCTCGTATCCGGCATTAGGCAGCGCACTAAATATGCTGGCTTCTTATATAAGGCTACTTAACGTAGATATAGCACAATTTAAGATAGGTGTACCTATTGGAATGGGTACTGCTCGAGGGGGTGCTAATTGGTATATAGTTGAAGAACATGTAAACTATTATTTAGGCGCCCTAAATCTAACCTATCACAATACCCACGACCCTAACTACGGAACATACCCATGACCGATGAGAATATAGATAACCTCCCACCACTTAATGAAACTGAATCAGCTACGAATAGCGATTCAGGTATTAATACTGAGTCTGAGCAAAAAGAGGTGGTGGAACGTAGTATAGCTGATGTGACTAACCCTAGTGTTACCATCAAATACCCTATCCCCACGCCTGGGGTAGAGGTATCTGAAAAAGGCAAGCATATCGAGCCTATCAGCCTCCCTAACGCTACCTGTATAGAAATACTTAATGATGACTATTGGGAAAATATTGCGCGTATACACAGTGCCTATGGATTAGATTTCATTGAATCTAATTCCGAAGACATGCGTATTGTTAAGGCTAAGGTTAAGAAGTTATTTGAAAGTACCTTTGGTAAAACATTTACCGAAGACGAGTATTTACGCATCCATCAAATCAATAATGCCGTAAGTATTCTATTTAAAATCAATAACCTCTCCACCGATAAACGTGATCCATTTGAACGTGAGGGGGCTAAGTTTGAGCAGGGTATATTAGATACAAAAGGTAACCTTAAACCTTTAGGGGGTGCAGCCCAATTAGCCGAAAACGATTTGCACAGTACCCCATTAACCGGTCCGCGAGCAGCGGTAGAATTAGGTATGCGATTAGGTTTTGGTACTAACGGTAACTTCTTTTTACCCAATAGCGGTATTTCAGTTGTTTTCAATAACCCATCTAACAGTGAGCTATTTAACTTAGATGAAGAAATTGACGCTGAGAAAGTTGATCTTGGTATGGCTACCATGGGGTATTTCTTTGGGGCTAACGGCCAGCGGTACTATAATAATATCGTTAATTTTATTTTGGGTAAAATCGTTAAGAAGACCCCTAATTTTACGACTATGGCAGAACTGCGACGATTTATTAAAGTAACGGATATCCAGGCGTTAGCAATTGGTTTAAGTAACGTAATGTATCCTGATGGATACCCGTTTGCTACCTATGATAGCTATTCTAAAGCCGAAATACAGCATGGTTTAATTAAACCACTACGTTGTATGCTGGTCGATAATAATGCTATTCCCGAAGGATGTAAGCGCATTTTAGAAAAGCGTGTTATTACCCCTGAAGATTTAGCTGACTATCAGCAGGAGTTGGAAGCTAGCTTTAAGAACCAATGGCTAGTGATAGGCGAAGACACCCTACCCATTCTGATTAAGTTTAAGATACCTAATCTAGAAGAATACGAGGCTCAATCTAATATCTGGATTAAGTTTATAGAGAGTGTTGTAACCGAAAATCGGGCACAACTATCGCCGCAGGAGCGTGCGAATATATTCGCAACCCATGCTAATACAGCAGTAGCTTCTCAATATCTCCCCTACGTTGACTACGTTTATTATCTAGATAGTGAAGAAGCTAATTCTGAAGCCTATCTAGAGTGTAGGTATTCTGAAATAGTAGCGGCTAGTGATGGTAAGCGTAAAATAAGCAAACCAGAAGACATATTACCATCATTGAACTTAATCTCAGCGGATAGTAGACTTACCGAGCAATTCGTTGAAGCTGTGGCCTTATATCGTGATAGCTCTAATGTCTATGCAATAGGGGTACCTGAGGTATTAACCGACGAACAAATCAAGCGTATGGAATTAACGCCTGAAGAAGTCGATTATTATCGAAAGCATCCTAAGATGATTCCTATTGATGCGGTATCACTTTTTTTTCTCCTAAGGGGGCGCAGATTCAACAATTGGTCGATCGTTCCCGTAAAACGCACGAAGAACTAATCTTAGAAAAGCGGCAAAAAGGATTACCCGCACTACCTATCCATTTATCCGAAGGTGAACGGGCTCAGCACGAAGAAACCTTTAAATTAGTGGGAGGTAGTAGTATTACTTTTGGATGCAAGGATGGTCATGTAACCTATCCCGAGTTTGGGTTAAATCAGGTAGCTGATGATGGGGATGATTCTAGTCGTAATGTTAAGCATGATTCTATTATGAAGTGGTTAAATAGTAACGTACCATTTAATAATCATTACGAGCAGGTCATCCTATCGAGGATAATGTATCTAACCAACTATGGAATTATATACCCTAATAAAGAGCATTACTCCCACATGAATGCAGTATTGGTTCATGATAAGGAAACTACCTTGAAATACTCTAGGCGGTGGTCTTTTTATGATCGGTATATAAATCTGGAAATATGTAAGTATACGGGGTATTCCTTGGATGATTTCTTAGCCAAAACCCCATACGAAACTGATAGGTTATTTGCGATATGCGAGAAAAAAATAAATAGGGCTAATAGCCAAATAGCTGAACTCAAAGATAAGCTAGAAGATAATTAGTCAAAAGTAGATAGGAGCGGCGAACCCGCTCCTATCTACTATGTTCGATTATTTTCGTGGTAGTATTATATCCTTAGCTATCTGATTTCCTTTTACGAATGTTAAACTGATCATGATCTGACCTCTTAATATTGACGGGCGAGTACTAGTAAAAAATCACGACATTCACTAGCTAAGTATAGTGTATAGTTGAACGTTACTTTATCCCCATCTATAATACAAATACCTCTTTTAACTGGGACATGTACGCCAGTGGGTAGCGGTACTGTTATACTAAGGGTATCACTGTTAGTCCATTTTAAATAACTGGCAGAGGTGGCGACCACCTTAAACTCACTTATGGCGGCACTAACAAATTCATCTATCTGTTTATTTACATCACTATCCAGCAATTCGTATTTACTCTCGACTAACGGTAACCCACTTTTAGTAAGATTTCTAGATAGTGCTGGATTACCGGCTATAGAGGTTAATATATAACTATTTAACCACTTGTCAACTTGGTTTATAACTAAATCATTCAACATGCGCTTACCCTAATAGTTAAAAACATAATCAGTAGGGATTTATTTCCCTACTGATTATGTTCGAGTTATTTATATTTAATTAAATCATTACGTTCTTCGATCAAATAATGCCGCTCACTTAATAGTTCCGCACTACTTTCACCAATTGAATTAGCTTGCTGTCGAATAGCGTTATCAATTTTACGGATAGCCATATCCAGTTCAATGATACGCTTTTGATAGTTAATAGCTTCAACAGCTTCTTCCTGAGACTTAGAGCTAATTACACCTTTAAACCGACTAAACTTATCTTTTTTGTTAGTAGACATACTACCTCTATTATTGGTTAAACTGCTTCGGGAAGTATTAATTCCCATTGGTATTTGGTGGGGTCTTCATTTTTAATATAATCCTGAGCAATCCACCCTAGTACACTTTCCTTCGTACTATTGAGTACTGGTAATTTTAATAACTGGCGTTTATTACATTGGGGTAGTTTATCGTATAAGTAGCGAATAGCGATTAGCTCTACCGAGATACCACTTGTAATCCCTTTAGCGCGATAGTTAGCTATCGCAACCTCTACGCACACGTTATCGTAATACTTACTAGCAGCGCCCGCTAGCGATTTAGCTAAAGTCGGATTAAAGGTTTTGATAATACCTTCCCCAATTTCTTTACTAATAGCACACTGGCTGGGTTCTGCAAATGATCGTATCTCTTCTAATGTATACATTGTGAATGATCCTATATTATAGTTTAGTTGGATACCTCACAAAAATAATATATACTTAAATAAAAATTATTAGATACTAGTAAACAGGCATAATCACTAGAGGATAACACCTCTAGTGATTATGCCTTATAAGACTATACCAGTTGATAAATCCTGATGACCCAACACCTTACCATGAAATATACGCTTTTTCTCGATATGATACTTAAGCTGCTTCTCCATGTTTTGTGCGTAGCAATAGGCAAATACCGGAATAGTATCATCGTTGGGTTTACGAGCGCGTCCCTTTACTTGCTCATTAGTTTGTTCCGAGTTAATCGATATTGTTACCCCTACAAACGCCACATTGGGAATATCCTTCCCCGTGCCTGTGGATTTTAAAGTAGTAACAATAATATCCCCAGCGTACCCCTCTTTATCACTCACGTCCCCTATTTTGTAGGTTACATTTAGATGTGGGTACCGCTGCTTCAACATCTTGGCAGCTTCAATACATAAATCGGTTCTAAACAAGTAGATAATAGCTTTTTGACCAGGCTTATACGTCTGGAAGAAGTTATCCTCCAGCATGTAATAAACAATATCCATATACCGCCTAAACTTACCCAGCCTTATTACAGCCGCTTCAAATAGGGCATGATTATACATCCCCATATAGCCATTTACTTTAAACCGTTTTGGATTATCCACGTTATACGAGTAGCCTTTAACAACCGTATAAATACGATAATCGGTTACCACACAATCATCTTCAGGAAACATCTTTTCAAAGATCTTGCGCATGAAGTAGCTACCATTAGTACTTAAGGTAGCTGATAGATAAATGGTCTTCCAAGTATTAAAGCAGCAATCCATTCGATAGTTTAAATTAATATCCAAGTGTGTTTCTTCCATGATGCGAATACCAACGCCCAATAATTGCATTAAGTCTTCAGGTGCACACCCGTATTTTTCAGTATCGCCATTAGATGAAAAATGATAGCCTAGATAGCTACGAATAATTGTATTCTTAACTACGATTAATTTGGCATCTAGTGTCTTATCAATAGCCGACTCAATTAAACTAATAAAGTCGGCCGTACTATTAACTACGATTAAGTCCTTAGTACCCTTATAACTAGATTCTTCCGTAACACCTAATTCAGCTTCTAATCCTTCAGAACATACCCAGCGATCTATAAATTGTGGCTGCATGATGATCATAGCGCGCATACCCGATTTATAGAGAACATACTGAGACATTAGCGTTTTACCACTCCCCGCTTGTAATTTAGCTACTCGCTTGGGGTAATCCTTTAATAGGAATTCAACGGGTGGTATTTGATCCTCCCGTAGGGTCTTGGTACTTACCCAGTTAAAATCAGCCTTAGCTACTGGGTAATAACGAGGTAACTCCTTTACCTCGAATAGATGTTTACCGTACCCTTTATTTGACATAAACGTAAAGAATTCTTCCAAAGCGCTTATATGAAAACGATACTCCTCATGATTTGCCATTACACAATAATAAGGCGAGCCGACGCTCTCGAGGGTGACGGTATTTCCTTTACCGTAATTCATGTCCTTAGTATAGCGCTCTACATAACGCTCTGAAAACCATTTAACAGGGCCCCGTATAGTGGTTCGAATATTCGATACCTTAAACCCTGTAGCATATAGCGTTATAACACCCATCGGAACAGTCGACATTTTACTAGCCTCTTAGCATTTGATCCATCGGATGAGGGTCCACCTCATGACCTAGGTATCGGGTTGGATCTATAAATAACGCCTCCTGCGATTGATACGCCATAGCAACACCATTACTGCGTTTTAACATGATGTTGCTATAGGTGCCAATAACATAAGGCTCGTCCCCAGTAGCCAGTCTATAATCATTAGGCCCTTTACATAGATAAGCCGCTAGCATAACGGCGACATGTGTCGTATGTAATGCATAAATCGAATTTAAGAATTCAATCAATGCTAGTAAGGCGTGATGTTTAGATGGGTGTTTATGGATAGGGACTAACTTACACCCCTTGAAGTACTTTATCGCACCCCCTTTACCACCGCCACCTTCCTTACCATCACTACCACCTCCCAACCATACCTGATCACATGCTCGTATGGTAACGAGCGTATGGTCAAATTTGTTGGGTAGATTAAAGACAGCCTTTTCCATGTCATAGTCAGTAAAGTCAAACACGTACTGACCGCGTGCATTAATCGTATAGTTATACTTTAAGATGTGTTTTAAAGCATTACGACTAAAGCTACTCTCCCGACTACCAAAACATAAGTTAATCGAATGTTTTATATCGGGCTGATTAGGTATACTGAGGATAAAATTAGCTTTTAGTAGGTTACTGACATTAAAGACATTAATTGCATCTATGTCATTTTGATTGATATCCCCCAAATTCTTAAGTGATTTAGTCGCTACCTCAATTAAGAACCGGGCTCCTTTCGTATCTCTTATTCGTTTAGCTAGTTTTGAATTGAATACTAGCGCTAAGTTATCAGGTGTGGGATGTAATACTTCGAGATCATCATCCCCCATGGATATCTTAGATACATTAGAGCTACCTGCTAAGTGTTTATAGTTCATGGTGGTTTGGGTTTTCTTATCACCAAAACATACCTGCGCTACGTTACCTATATTGGTATATGCTGGTATTTGATTACCTAGCGATCCATAACAGGCGGAGCAACGCTTAGCTGGGTCTGGGTGCTTGCAACCTATAACGGTTCTAACGCGTATATCACCCTTAATGAGTTCCTTAGCATTTTCAGGTGTACACGTAAATATTCCTTTATTCGTAGCTATTTGCAACCCATAGAAAATCTTAGGATTTAGAGTAGCTACCGTAGCCTTTGGTATAAAGGTAAAATCCGTATTACCGCAATCACCCTTTTCTATAAACCGGATATGCATGGAGATTAAATCCGATCGCCTATTAGAATATTCAGAAGCCTGTAAAGGCTCTTCGGTATTCAATAGAGCAATTGATGCTGTTACGCTATCAATCATGATATCGTACGTATCCCGCATTCCTTTTAGGATACCTGCTGTAATAGGCCTAGGGAAAATATTCCCTCCTACATCGTTACGATACCCAACCGCCCCAAATATCTGACTAATCTGTTTACGGTTATATAGCTTATCCGCATAGTGACCCGCACATGATAACTGATCGGCATACTTCATGAGTGTAATCCCTACCTCATCAGCACAATTCTCAATGGAGGTTGGGTTGGGGAGTACTGACTTGTTAATCTCGATTAATTCGGGTAACTCGGCTACTTCAATATAGTCGAATATATCACTCATATCAACATACGCAGCCAGCATACCCGTTTCAGTACCGCAGTCGTTATACTTATCGCTATGATTCGATAGAATAATTTCCCCAAAATACTCACAAAACCTAGGACTATCAGTATTTTTTGCCTGGCTGAATACCGCCGTCGAGATAGCGGATAATATCCCCATTAACGTATCACTGCTGGTACTGCGTAGCCCCAGATGCATTTCTTTCGTTACTGTTACCTCGGGGAAGGAAGCCAGTACCTGAAGATAATACCAACAGATACAATTATACCATTCGTTGGTTTCAATAACATCCTTATTGTCAAACTCCAAATCAACTATAGCTATCCTATCCTCCGTAACCGGTAGCCAAACCTGCTCTTTGGTTAGAGCAATTAAATCCCTAACGTGCATTTTATATCGTGGGGTCAATTGTGTCATTGCTTAATCTCTGTTGTTATTTAACAAATTCTACACCTGCACACCCGATAATGTGCTCTATCATATTTAAAGCTCTGCTACCTCCTCTAGGTATTTTAGCGCGATCCACGATATACGGGATCGCTAGCGGATTATCACTATCTAAGATACGGCGACTAATGTGCGCCATTACAGCTGGGTTATTAGCCCTATCAACTAGTTCGGCTATAGGCCCGTGTGTTAGCTGAGTATTATTAGCCTCATCCACCATACCCAAGTCTAGGAAGAATTGTTTAAAGCGTCCACTCATGCCGTCGGTAACTGCTACCTTGGGCCTAAGTTCAGATTCACCCTCGGTACGGTTAGCCTGTCGCGAACATGGGTATGCCCCCCTAACGGCGCGAGTTTCCTTAGCAGGCATTCCATGATGTTGTAGCTTAGCGGTACTTACAGCAGAATAAACATGTGATGCTATTTTATCCAGTACTATGATATAAGTACTACCAATACTACTAACTGAAGCGGTTTCAATTGTCTTACCTTCGCTATTCCTGTAGGTTATTTTTGATCGTAGTTTTGGAAACTTATTAATTTCCAATAGTCGTACAATTTCAGTAAAGTCTCGTACGTTATTAGACGGATAGAATATGGGAATTAAGGTACGATCTGGATTGATGGGGTCGGGAGATATTCCATTGTAGATAGCTTCCTTTAAAGAATCCAGCCAACTAATCTTACCTTCTGTAACCCGCTTTAATTCTATCACCGCCATTTCAGGGCTAACAATTTCATAGAACTTTACTAATCGTAAATAAGCTTGCTCTGGGTTAGTCTTAATTGTTTCACGTAGCTCAATAGCAAGCTCGCGCGAATATACATTAAGCCCGGGGTACATAAGAGCACTTACGTTAGTACGACGACCAATTGATAGATTAGCCAATAATACATGAGCCACATTACCGGCAGAATCCCTATAGGCATCTTCATCACGAATAATACTCGTAATAACGCCCTTAGTTCCATCCGTATTGGTAATCTTATCGCCATAGTTAGGGGTGGTGCGGTATTTATAGACCACCTCGACTTCATACTCGCCAATTGTTTCTCCGTTACTAATTAATGGGGCTAATTTCATATATCGACGTAGATTTTTACGATCAAGCTCAGTATCGGTATAGTTACCCAATTCACGAATAGCATTACGGATTGAGTTTTGATAGGGGCCGTCGAACGCTATGTTATTTCTAGCAACTTCCTTTTCATGGAACCGAATAGTATCTTCGGCAGATTGCGCATCCTGCATTCGATACATATCGAGCTGATTACACATACCCACCGGAGTAGTAGGAGCGCCGTCGGGCTGTTGATAAAATACCTTGATGTCAATTACTTCCGCATCGTATTCACCTTGACCTATATAAACGGGCATATCGCTGATAGTATCAATGCTTTCCTTTCGTAGCATACGAGGTGATATAAGCAAAGGGGCCAATAGTGGATCTACTGACCGAGTAACGGCAATAATACGGTCATCACCAATTTTATCCCCAATATTAGGAATGACTTGATAGATACCGTTTTTCCCGTGTACGTTTAACGGTATATTATCCTTAGTAATCTTTACTCGACGGCGTCCAATTCCATAAGTAGTTAGAGCTTTACGCGCTGTAGTAGTAATACAAATACCGTCCTGGATAGTAGCCGTATTGGAGATTGCTAGCATATTGAGCTCAACTCCATACCGCCAATCTCCCTCCGACCCTACGCTTTTAGTAATTGCTATTATCGTACCTTTCCTAATAGAACTGTTTGGGTAGAGAATATCATTATTGATATTCAATAGACACCCAAATCGATCGCCGGTAATAATATAGGTAGGTATTTCCATACTACGATATTGATGATTATCGTAGTCGTAGAATATTACGATTGTACTAGCGGCTTTATAGGTGATAAAGGCTATTTTCATATCACACGGTGCCGCTAGCTGATACGCCGTGCGCGCAAACTGGAACTCATACCCAGTATAGATATTGGTCGATGTGGGGTTAACAAGATTTAGGCAGCTCGATAGATGCCCACCTACCATCTGTCGACGCGATGCAGTTAAATATGATACAAATGGTTTTAGGCACATAATCCCAGTCATCTCAGGTGGTATGAGATTAGGGTTACGTTCTTTGGCTTTAATTAAGTATTCTTGTATGCTATTGAACAAGTCTGTTAAAGTCCCGTTAACAAAATCATTTGATTTATCTTTTTGTGTAGACATTAGCGTATCCTATGGTTTGTGGTACACGACAATAATATATCGTCAAGATAATTTTAATTCTAATGGGGGAGGTAAACGTGGGGATTGAGAAAGATATTACACTACCGAATAAATCGTATTACTCGGAAGCCTTTATTAGCGCTGTACATTCCAATAAAGCCGTTATACTTAATAGCCCTAGCACTAACGCCCAGTCCGTCGATATACACGATGCTATTAAGTTTCACGGTGATCTGTATGGGTATCTAAGATCACGTAACGTAGACCCTAGTTTATATCCCGCTATACTCGTTATCAATAACTTAAATAGCCAATGTGATTTTTCAGAGCATATTAAGGCGCTATATATCCCCGGACCAGATATGCTATACACCATAGCAGAACAAATAAATTTATCGTCCTAGATAAAAAATAATAGAGAGTAGGAATTCCTACTCTCTATTATGCCGCTAAAGTTTAAATCAAGGTACGATAATCTAACCGTTGACCACCATGATGGTGTTGTCGGTTATCATATCGAGGATCTTGTTGATTTATACGATAATGAGGTTGTTGGTAATGCCCTCCATATCCAGGTTGTGGTTGGGTATTCGTCTGCTGGTTCATTCTTCGCCATTCTGCTACTGAAATACCCCCATCTTCTGAATCATCGATCAGGGGTTGATGGAGATTGGTAGAGATTGGGGGTAGTATATCCCGAACCAAATCATCAATTCCCCCTCCAGCTGGCCCTACCCTAGAATCATGTAATGGGGCAGGAATCGAAGGTTTATTAGCCTCGATCATACCCCCCTTGTTCCCATTAAAGTTAGGTAGGTCATTAATAACCGTACCCGTCTTTAATACCCCGTACCATTTTAAATCTACTAATTTAACAGAATCAGTAGTGGTAAGGAACGAATTAAATTCGCTAATTACTAAATTCAACTGACTTTGTATAGCGTAGTATGATTCTAGTAGGGATGCTAAGTACGGAGCGTAATGATCACTTCCGCGCGAATAATGACCTTTAGTTTCAATATCGGGTAGGATATAATTTAATAAACCCATCCAGATTTTGATATCATCGGGTGTTTTCTTACGTGCGTCCACATTAAATACTTTCCTACTTCCATCGGTAGTATCGTGCGCAGTAGCTAATATCCCCATTAACGGAAACGTAATGTTACACACGCGCGGGTATTTAGTATCGCCTAGTGTATCATCACGAGTCATGAAAATAGATACTAGTGTCTTAGTGGGATCTTCGGTTACAGACTCACCTAAAACATCACGGAACTTAGCTACTGACTTATCATCGATACCAGCTACGGATTCCAAGAATCGAATCTGGCTTGGATTCATACGACTATGTAAACTAGTATCCGTGCCAATAATAGCCATAGCCTCAGCTAACGCACTGATACGCGTAATTAGGGCTAACCGTACCGATAACTTTAATACCTTAAATACTTCACTTTCCCCTATCGTAATAAATTCCGATAAAGGATGGAACATCACCTGACGATCCTTATCATAATCGCGTAATACTTCGGTAGTAGGCATAAATAGCCGCTTCTTAACACCGTCAGTCTCAACCATCAGAGGTTGATTGCCGACGTATTTGGGGGTAGATAACCCTCCAGAATCATCGACCGTAATATCTAGCGATTCCGCTAATATACGATAAAACTCAGCTGCTTTCATGGTTGTTCTCTCTTTTTAATAGTTGGGTAAGATTAGATTAGATTGGCTAGATTGGGTCTAGTTCTACCGCCGGTTATCGTACGATCCGTAGTACGATAATTAACGGACTCGGTTGCTTCGGCCACAGCTTCCGATAAATGGTTTATTACAGCGCTGGTATTAATAAGTCGGGTTGGGTTTTCTCCAAGCGTCTGTTTATACCGTAACGGCGAGTAATTAGCCGAGGCAAACGCCGGGAATACAAACCGCTCGTATTGTCCCCCTTCAATACTAATAAACACTCGAATGTCAGTCATAAGGTCGCCAGCTACCTCTACGCTAATGTCGCGTGTGTACCCACCAATCATAGTGCTAGCCGGTATTAATACCTTAGCAAGCAGTTCATTGCAAAACACATCAAATGCCAATCGAATTGCATTAGCATCTGTAGTGCGCATGTTTTTAACTTCACGATTTTCACTGATAACAGGTCTGATATCCCATAACCCGTTTACAGTTTGATTGGTAGCTACGAAGGCTATTTCGTAGAATCCATTTGTAAACATGATGTTCGCTAAGGCGCTCGCTATACGAAAAGCTTCAATAGCTTCTTTAGTAGCACCTCGCATACTTGCCGATGTTTTGTTATCCATTTCGTTAGGTAGCATTAAGCTAACTTTACAGCTATCATAGCGAGGGTCTGCATTAGGGAATACCTTTAGGAACTCCCTATAGCTAATATAAGGCTGATCCCGCAAATGAAACGCTTCTATAAATAGCTGCATGATCTGCTGACCGTTTAGTGTAAAGGTTGATTCCCTAACCCAGGGGGTAGTCCTAGCATTAGCATAAACTAGATACCCAGCCCCATCGGTAACATGTCGTTGGTCGAGCATAGCTGCGCGAGTACTTTTATCTAGCTCCGACCGCGACGCTCCAATTCCATTTAGTAAATTACTTAACATGGTTGCGCTGCTGTGATTATCCGTACGAGCTAGTGTTAACTTACGATTGGCTGTATTCAATCGACCAC
>JACCDZ010149734.1_pt1 | contig 110486 bp, 146 predicted proteins | sample 7449551 | NCBI WGS metagenome assembly JACCDZ01 (sample SAMN15323452, study PRJNA562643) | freshwater metagenome | isolation source: river surface water | place: USA:Blue River Watershed | collected 2017-08-18
ACATAACTAGAAATGGTAAGTGTGAATGCTTAAAAATTAGAGTATGTAACAATGGGCAATCAGCAGCGAAGACTCTACTAGAGAGTAACGTTCAGAGACTATCCCGAAAGGGAGTAGGGCCAAGCGGCTCGAAACAGGAGAATTTAATTGAAAGATATAAACGAAGCTATAAGAATAGCAAGAGAGTTTTTTAAAGACTTCTGGATTGAAGCATCCAACTTCAAGCTAGACTACAAAGGTTATTTTCGAAATATTGAAGATAAGAGACATTCTGTAGAGCTTTCAGGTAAACAATTCGTTTTTATCAGGTCACTAGAAGATGCGGAGTCTTTCGTGACCAACCAATTAAATAAGATATAGTCCGAACTCTATTGAAAGATGGAGAGTACGAATAAATAAGCGATTCGTATGTAACAAATAAGTACGTTCGGTATTTTGTACGGTTCGGGAGCGGCCAAGGTAGCTGAATCTGTAAACTTAGCCCTGATGGAGCAAGGCTTGCCACCTACATGTAGCGTGGAAGATGCCCAAGGATACATCGCAACATACTTTGGAAAGTTCAAAACTCTTAAACTGTGGATTGATAGATGCCACAATGAGATTAGAACAAACGGGTATATCTACAACCATTTTGGTCGTAAGCGTAGACTTCATAACATCAAGTCAGCTGATAGAAGCGTAGTGGGCGGAGAAATTCGTTCAGGATTCAACGCAATCATTCAATCAGTTTCCAGTGACCACCTGTTACTAGGGGCGCTAGAGGCTGACTTAGAAATTACTTCTAAGGGCTTAGATGCACAAATATTTGCTCTGGTACACGACTCCGTGGTAGCAGAAGTAAGAGAAGATACAGTCGACGAATACTTAGAAATTCTAATGCGTTGCATTAAGAAAGACCGTGGTTGCAGTATTCCAGGTTGTCCAATTGGCGTAGAGCAAGATTCCGAGCCGGGTGGTTCCGTTGACTACTCAACAGGTAAGCTAGCCAAAGCCTACCCAGAGTTAGCTGCGATATGATAAACTTCCCCTTGTATGTTATGAGAGACTATGCTCTCAAGTTTGAGCAAGGGGACTACGTTATAATCCAAGGACGTAAAACTAGGTACGTCCTTGATTATGTAAAAAATAAAAGTAAATACGAACTGTATGCAGATAGAAGGCTAGAGCTATTAAGAGATAAAAACCGACCATATGATTTATACCCAATAAATATAATTGTGGAAAGCGTATATCAGATGTACGTTTGTGGTAAGAAAGTCTTTTTAGATAAGTTTGGCAAACAGGTAGTATGGACTCCAAAGAAATTTTACAAAGTAGTATGCCATAAAATACGAACAGTATGGCAAGACGACTGCGGGCATTACCATATAGTGTCCGATGGGTGTAATACTGTATTTAAACTTAGGGAATATAACGGGGAGAAATATATACAAACCGTTGCCCTAGGTAAAATAGATATATTCTACGGCTTAGCGGAGACTAAGCGTAAGGACACAAGGATAAAGATATGAAAGCAGTTATCTCAAATAGAATCTACTTAAACGTAGACAAAGGCTCCTTGCTAGAAAAACAACTAGATGAAGAACTTACTTACTCGATAGACCAAATGCCGGTAAGTGAGTTCCCACTAATCATACGAAATTGTATTAGGATTACTGATAGTGTATTATCAATTCCCTCTGGAAGAACTGACCTAATACCAAAAGACTATGAAATAATAGATAAACGGACATACGCTCCAGTAGCTATACCCGTGCTTAAAGCAGTGCCAAGACCAAGCCAACAAGAGGCTGTAGATACGCTTACTGATTGTGGGCTAGTCAATGCTCCGGTTGGTTTTGGTAAAACAATAGTAGGTCTAGGCCTTATCAGTAAATACAAACAAAAAACGCTGATAATCACAACCACAACAACCATTAGAGACATGTGGGTAGAGGAAGTCAAAAAGTGGTATGGGATTACACCAGGTATTATAGGGGGTGGTAAATTTAACATAGACCCTCCAATAGTTGTAGGTAACATCCAAACAGTTAGAAACCGACTCGATTCCATAGCAAACGAGTTCGGTATTATACTAGTGGATGAAGTGCATAGGTCAGTAGCCGAAACCTTTACAAAAGTTTTAAATACTTGTAAGGCTAGGTATAAGTTCGGGTTGTCGGGTACATTAGAGCGTAAGGACAGGTTGCATTGTCTACTGCAAGACTACTTTGGATTTAACAAGTACGTCGGGAAAGTAGAAAACACAATGATACCCTCGGTACACCTATATAGTACACCTATTGAAATATCAATGAATGAATTTACTCCTTGGGCTACCCTGATTAGTAAAATAATGAGTAACCAAGACTATAGGGATATGGTATTGCTACTAATAGCAAACTATATCAGTCAAGGGCATAAAGTATTAGTTGTATGTGACAGGACTGACCCTTTGGAGTGGTGGCACGAACAGCTACCAGATAACTCGTTAATTATAACGGGGAAAATATCTGGGTCTGACACTAGGCAAAGGATTATGGATTTGGTGGCTAAAAGCAAAGAAGGCATAGCCCTGCTGTCCACGCAATCCATATTTTCAGAAGGCGTCTCGCTAAACGAGCTATCAGCTGTTATACTTGCAACACCTATTAACAACGAACCTTTGCTAGTTCAAATATGTGGTAGGATTATGCGTCAAGCAGAAGGTAAGTTACAGCCGGTAATTGTTGATATAGGGTTTTCTGGCAATACTGGGATTAAACACAGAAATGCTAGGAAATCTGTATACATACAGAAAGGGTGGCCTATCGTGGATATGTCTACTCGCCGTACCTAAAAATAATTTTAAAAAGTTATTGACAAAGAGACAAAAAACAGATATAGTACTCTTAAATAAGGAAGCAATGATGAAATTTTTTGATTATAAAGAAATTTATCTAGCTGCTGGAGGTAATCCCTCTCTTATGTTAGATTACTACAGAAGTTCCAATCTAGGAAAGGATTGGATTAAAAACCCTAAAGTTTTGGCAGACTTCTGGGTTTCGGATAGGCATAAAGCAGAGTACTTAGGGTTCTGTGCTTTACGCCCTTACGTTGATTACGTAAACTATGGAAAAGTAGATATTGCAATAGTAGATCTACCTCCGTGGGTTCCACTTAAATTAGCCGAAGAAAACCCGTATTTAGCGGTTACAGACACTCATATTAAATTTATTAAGGAAACATAATAATGGCTTTAGGTTTTGATTCTTTCAATGGCGGCGCGAAAAAAAGTGAAGTAGTTTACATGAAATTGGTAGATGGAGACAACGTTTTCCGTATTCTGCCGAAATCATTACTACCTTCTTACCAGTTCTGGATTACTGGCGCAAACGGTAAACAACTCCCATTCGAAGCATTACAGTTCGACCGTGAAAACGAACGATTTGATAACACCCGTAGTTGCCCAGTTAAAGCGCTAGGCTTGAAAGACCCGAAAGACCCTACAAAGGACTTACGTTGTACTTACGCGTACAAATGTCTTGTTTTAAACAAAGCTACTGGCAAAGTAGAAGTTCTTACCCTGAAAAAAGGTATTGTAGAAGAAATTAAACTGGTAGCTAACCAACTAGAAGTTGACCCTACCGATTTAGAAAACGGTATCTGGTTCACAGTTACTCGTAAGAAAAGCGGCCCAATGGCGTTCAACGTAGAATACAGCATTAAGCAGTTACTATGTAAGCCATCTGCACTGACAGCCGAAGAAAAGGCTCTAGTAGCAGCAGCTAAATCAATTGACGAAATGTTCCCAGTTGAAGATTTCGATACTCAACTAGCCCGAATCCAACGTCACCTAAACGGCGCTGCTGAAGCATCTAACTCTGATGCAGCCGCAGAAGCTCTTAGCGAGTTAGGCTAATAGTAAAGGGGGCTTAGCCCCCTTTTTTATTTTGAGGTACAATGATATATTTATTTATAGCCGATATACATATTAAGCTAGGGCAAAGAAATGTTCCTATAGACTGGCAGAAAAATAGATTTAAACTTTTAGTAGACGCCATTAACTCAGAAACAACACACGATAAAGTAATTATAGGCGGAGACCTACTAGATGTAGCCGACCCATCCATTGAAGAAGTCGGTTTAATGTATGAATTCCTAAAAGGCATTAAAAAACCAATAATCCTTATCCCAGGTAACCATGAAATGGTTAATAAAACTACGGACTGCTATACCCATGTTGAGACTATGTTAAAAGACTTAAACGTGGTTGTTTATAGAACCTTTGTTACAGAGGACGGTATTGACTACATACCATATAATGTAATCAAGAAAGAATTTACCTCGTCTGGAGCAAGAGTAGCAGTAACACACGTAAGAGGGGAAATACCTCCACACGTAACCCCCGAAATAGACCTAGAGCTATTTAAAGATTACGAAGTAGTTTTAGCTGGCGACTTACACGCAAAATCAAATTCACAGAAAAACATACTATACCCAGGTAGTCCTATGACCACCTCCTTCCATAGAAACAGAGCAAAAAATGAGAACGGTTTTATATTGCTAAACTCTAGTACTGCTAGTACTACTTGGGTTGCATTAGACCTACCTCAACTAATAAGAGCTTCTGTATCATCAGAGAGTGAAATGGTAAAAACTACTTATGACCATACCATATACGAACTTCACGGTTCTTTAGAAGAATTAGCCAAAGTAAAAAACCCTGAGTTATTAGATAAAAAAGTAACGCAGGATATTGGCGCCCCACCAACACTGTCTATGAGTGGCGGAATGACTGGTGAGCTAGCAGAGTACCTGACCGAGGTAAAGGGCATCAAAGACCCAGCAGAGTATGTTACTCTATTTACGGAGATCATTGGCAATGATAACGATTAAAAAACTTAGCTTTGCTAATATGTTTAGCTTCGGGCCAGAAACACAGGAAATCATATTTGATTCACCAGTAACCCAGCTAACAGGTAAAAACGGAGCAGGCAAGTCTAGTATACCAACTATTTTAGAAGAGCTATTCTACAACAAAAACAGCCGTGGTGTAAAAAAGGCCGAAATACCTAATAGACATAGTGATAAGAAACACTATTTATGTGCTGCATGGTTCAGCAAAGATGGAGACGAGTACTCTATCCATAAAGTGGTGAAAACAACCACAAGCCTAAAACTAGTTAAAAATGGCGAAGATATTTCAGGTCATACTGCTACACAAACGTATGATATACTAGAAAAGCTCATAGGCTTGGATTTCAATACATTTAGTAAATTGGTATACCAATCTATGGTGTCTAGCCTAGACTTCCTAACTGCTACGGACGCCAACAGAAAGAAGTTCTTGGTCTCATTACTAGGACTAGAGCGATACCAAGAAGTACAAGAGCAGCTAAAATCTGCTGCATCAGAAGCAAAACAACATTATACTGCCGATAAAGCTAGAGTAGAGTTTTTAGAGAATAATATTTTTGGCTATAAAGACGAGCAGTTTGCTGTAGAAATCCCTGTGCCAGATATTGACGAAAAACTCGCAGAACTACAGAAATCTATTTACGATGCACAATCTACTATGCAAACTATATCTGCTAGTAACAAGAGCATTCTAGAAAATAATAAGTTAATCTCGCAAGTAGATTCTTTGCGCAAAGAGCTGAACTGTTATGTTAGTCAAAAACCTGCTAGAACCTCAGCGGAAGTTCAGCTAGAAAAAACTACTATTGAAGTACAGCATAAAGCAGTGCTTTCTGAACACAAGAAAATTTCTGAAGCAAAAACACACTGCCCAATGTGCAATAAGCCGTATGAAGGAGATTTCTCCCACCAAAAACAAAAACTAGGTGAGTTGGCGGCTCAAGCAACAGCTTTGGCAGAAAAACACAAGCAAGTAAAGCATGAGCTAGAAGTTGCACAGTCCTACGAAAAATACAGCACAAAACTGACTCAAATTCAAGAATTAGATAGCAAAATAGACAGCACAAAACCGACTCAAATTCATTCAGTAGAGGAACTGGAAAAAACAGTCACCGTGTGCACAACTGAAATCTCGTCATTAAGAAACAGCCATGCTCTAGCCATAGCTGCTAACAAAGCGGCTGCTGTAAAAAATGCTGGAATCCTAGCTAGGCGCGAGCAGGTAAACAAGTTTAAAGAAGAACTAGAACTTGCTTTAAAAAATAAAATATCTAGCGAAGATAGAAGCACAAAACTGACTGTACTTACAGATGCGTATGGTACAAAAGGTTTAATTTCGTATAAAATAGAAACCTTAGTAAAAGTCTTTGAGTCATTGATTAACCAGTATTTGCAGCTACTGTCAGATGGAAAGTTCGTATTGACCTTCGCAGTTGAAGATACAAAGCTGGCCCTAAAACTATATGATGATGGACACGAAATCAGTATTGGTCAAGTATCTAGCGGCGAGTTTAATAAAATAAACACAGCCACATTACTGGCAGTAAGACGGATGATGACTTCACTATCTAAGGTAGATATTAACGTGCTATTCTTAGATGAAGTGGTATCTGTTTTGGACACAGAAAGCAAAGATAACTTGGTGGAAGTTTTACTTAAAGAGCCTAAAATGAACAGCATAGTAGTTAGTCACGGGTACAAGCACCCACTAGCTAGGACTGTGACTGTAGTCAAGGAAGGCAACATATCAAGGCTGCATAATGAGTAGTTCTCAGTCACAAAAAGGTACTCGATTCGAGTACCTTATTAGAGATAAATTAAAAGAAAAAACGGGCGTAGCATGGGAAAGAGTACCAATGTCTGGTGCCGGAACAATGAAAGGCGACCTATACTGCCCAACAAACCATTACTATTACTGCTTTGAGTGCAAATCATTTGCAGACACAGTAATACAAGAAAATTTATTAACAGCAAAGTCAAATAATTTATATTCTTGGTGGGATCAAGCCGCAAGAGAAGCTCAGCAGATGAATAGAAAGCCAGCTCTTGTATTCAAAAAAGATAGGGGCAAGCCGCTAATTGCCGTAGCAGAAGAAATAAAAGGTCTAAATAGATTTTCTCTAGTATCAAACCTAGGGAATACGTATGTAGATGTAACTATTTATTTATTTGACGACTGGTTGGCTGCCAAAACTACCGAAGAATTAATTTTATTATAAACAGGAATAAATCTTAACATGAAAGGCATTTTTGAATTAGAAGCGTTTTCGGAACCTACAGTCGTTCCAGAAAATTTAATGCTAGTAGACTGCCTGAACTTATCTTTTAGGTATAAGCACAAGAAGCAATTTGACTTTGCAGCGGACTACCTTAGAACAATTACCTCTTTGGCAAAATCTTACGGAGCCAAGCACGTGGTACTATTAGCTGATAAAGGTAAGTCTCAATTCCGGAAGGAAATTTTTCCAGAGTACAAAGGCAATCGTGAAGCCTTGTATGCAAACCAAACTGAGCAAGAAGAAGAAGAAGCAAGGGCTTTCTTTGAGGGGTACGAGAAGGCTCTGGAATTAGCCCAAAGAACCTACCCAATGGTACGTCTTAAGGGTGTAGAGGCCGACGACTTGGCAGCGTATATAGTATCAAAAGTACATCTAGACTATAAGAATGTATGGCTTATATCATCAGATAAAGACTGGGACCTGTTATTAAAGCACAACGTACACAGATTCTCGTTTGTTACTAGAAAAGAGTATACGCTAGAGAACTTCTTTGATGAACACGGGTGCGATACCCCCGAAGAATACTGCTCTATTAAAGCCCTACAAGGTGATGCAGGGGATAATATTCCAGGAATTGACGGAATAGGAACAAAAAGAGCTTACACCTTAGTAAAACAATATGGTAGCTCCCTCAATATTGCTGACTCTATCCCACTAGAAGGCAAACAGCAATTTGTTAAAAATTTAAATACAGCTGGGTCAGATTTTATCTATAGAAATATTGAACTAGTAGACCTAGTTTCCATGTGTGGCACTGCTATTGCGTGCCCAGACCCAGATAACCTAACAATAGTAGACACTTTCATAAAGGAGAACCTAGACTATTATGAAGATACCGATTAATATCGTATTACACGACAAAGATTTAATGCCCTCAGCAGCTTACGAAGAAGCTGCTGGATTAGACCTTAGAATTGACAGAGACCTAGTATTGCATCCAGGCCAAAAAGAAAAAGTGTCTACAGGCATTGCAGTAGACATCCCTGACGGGTACGTGGGGTTAGTTTTTCCTAGGTCCAGCTGCTCCGGATTTGCGTTTGAAAATGCTGTAGGGGTAATAGATAGGGACTACACAGGAGTAATATTTATTAAACTAATTGGCACAGGAAACGGACCAACCCAGTTCTGGAGAGGGGACCGAATTGCTCAGCTAGTTTTAGTACCTTGCAAGCACGTAGGCTTAATTAACGTAGTATCAGAAATTAATAGAAATACAGCCCGTGGAGCTAAAGGCGACGGGTCTTCAGGAGTAAACTAATGGATCAAACAAACGATGTTTTAACACTAAAAGCAGAAATCTATGATTTAAGCAAGCAAATGCAGCAAATGCAAGGACTTCTAGGGCAGATTGCTCAGATTGTTCGCGCTGAAACTGTAGATGAAATGCTAGCAAAAATCACAAAAGCATTTGCTCCGCCAGTACCGGCAGATGCAGAGAACAAACCTGCTAAGAAAGCAAAAGAATAAAAAAAAAAAAAGCCCGCAGTTACGCGGGCTTTTTTGTGTCTTAAATAAGTGTGCTAAAATGCTCTACACACATATCTACTAGCTCGCTAGTAGTGGAGAAATCTTTAGGATTTGATACTTGGAAGTTTCCTGTACCATCCTGCAAGATTACTTGAATAGGCAGATTTCCTGCTGCCAAGCCTTCCGCGCTAGAGTAAGCTGTTACTGTATAAGTAATGCTTCTGTACTGATTACCCGTAGGTAAATTCTCTGGGTATTCACCAAGAGAGTGCTGAACAAAACCATTTAGACTGTGGCTAAAAGAAATGTCTTGAATACACAAAACCCAATCTTTAATATCAATACCGTGTTTTGTGACGCATGATTTAGTGATTGTAAACATTAAGCACCCACCTTCTTATCAGCTTTAATACGACCGTAGATAGCTAAACCACTACCAACAATACCTACCAAATCAACAGCTAGTTGACTTAAGCTTTCCACTTCCGCAGAAGAAATAGAAACGCTAGTATAGGCATTTAACAACGAAGCTGCACCAGCAATAATAGCACCCCAAATTGTTTTTGAGGTATACCAACTTTTAAATTCCATGATAATTCCTTATAGTTGAGAGTTAAAGAACTCTATATTGTATACTTGAGTAAACGTGAGCACTGGCTCCGACCCGTATTTAAATTTAGCTTCCATAGTAACGGTATATTGAGATACTCCGTCAGCTTGGTTAGCAGGTACATACACTTCTAGGACAAACGTTTTGTTATCTGGAGAGAACGAACTCATATCTGTGCCGCCATCAGTCCTTTTTAGCCTAAAACTGTTAACCCCTGAGTTTCTCACAGCAGTAACCCTAAAGTCACAGTTATTCCTAGCATTTCCGTATCCTATTAACAGAGATAAGTCCACTGGAAACATACCAACCCAAGTGTTTGAGTTATAGTAGCTATCAAGGGCAGAAGTCACAGGACTTAAGTCTCCTAGCTTATAGAACGATTGCACAGCGTTAGCAAACTGAGAGCCTAGTAATGGAAGGCTCGTAGGTATGTTATTATTCTCTGGTATGTTTGGCACGTAGAACCCACCTCTAACATATTCAGATAAATTCCTAGCTTTGTACCAGTTATCGTATCTACCACCAAATAAGGTTATAATGTTTGAACCTACTACTGGCAGAGGACCTAGAGATATTTTTATACCTGAATTAGGGTCTGCTGATGAGTTAGTAATAGTCCAAGACCTGCTAATGGAGCCTACGGTCAAAGTACAGGTAGAAGATGCACCAGGTGTATTAGGCGACGTCATTCTTAGGTATATAGTATCGCCGGCGTATATAGTGGCACTAGTGACAGCGTTTAACGTTTGGTTGTTTCCATAAACAAACATAACCGCCCCGCCTGACAGCGTAGCAGAGACCGGAACAGAAATACCAGAGATCACCACATTGTTACTATACGCAGTAGTAAATGGGGGTAAGTTTGTTAAAGAACCAAATACAAAGTTATCTGGCGTAGTATCTGTGCCGTATACCCTAAAATTAGTAGTATAACTACCAACAGTAACCGTACCTATATTAGGAGTACTTTCATCACCTTGCTTAGCCATCCTAACCTGTAAGGTCTGACCGTTAGATATGTTACCAGTAGTAACCCATGCACCACCAGCAATACTAAAAGTTATACCTACGCTAGCAGTCACAGGAGTAGCAGCATTTATACCGACAACAGTGACTACGTTAGAATACCCAAAGTTTCCAGTTACGACGCTGGAAGCGTCCGTGAATGTGAACGGGTCTGGGTCTTGGTCTATAGGACTGCCTATACGAATGTATAGGGTACAGCTTGCAGTTCCGGAGCCAGAACCTATATCAGGGTCATTATAGCTGAATGGAAACGAAAGTGTTAAATTTATATCCGCCGAAACACCGGTATTAGTCGCCCTATTACCAGTAGAACCCACGGAGCTAAGAGAAATATTAGCCGCACTAGTAAAGTACGTGGTAGAAAAGCCGGCAATGGTTACATTACCGGCTGTGCCGTTTACTAGGCTTTGGTAGTTTATCGCCAGGTTTTCTCCCGGCGATAAGGTAAGTCGGTTCGAGGTACTAGACCCCGCCCCGACTATTTCGATGTAGTTGTCTCCAAAGTCAAATTGGACTTTGGAGGTTCTAAAGTACGCAGTAGCCATTATTTAGCCTTTCCTTCTAACTCTACTACCTTAGCTTGAAGCTCTTTTACTGCCTCAACTAACAGAGCAATAACACCGTTATAATTAACAGTATAAGTATCTGTAGATGTATCAGTCCTAACTGCCTCTGGTAGTACAGCCAATACGTCTTGAGCAATAACACCAACACCAAGCTCACCAGTATCATTACGGACGTAAGTTTTACCAGAGATACCAGCAAGTTTATCTAGAGCTTTAGGGATTACCTGTTGGTTATCCTTTAAGGTAGAATCTGATGATATAGTAATATCAGTTACGTATACCATCTTGTTAGATGCTAGCCTAATACCCCAGGTGGAATCGGCAGCTAAGAAACCTATGTTACCGCCCTGCTCAGCGTACACATACCCCTGAGTTTTCATACCAGGACTACCGTAGTTGTCTTGACATTGGAACAGCATGTATGACGTTGTTGCACTAGCGCTTCGGAACACTATTGCGCCATCTACAGGACTATAGAAGTGAGTACCTCCAGTAGTTCCCCAGAAAAGACCAGCACCGTAAGGTATGTTAATCCAGCTTCTAGCATAGAAATAATTATTAGTTTCGAACTGAGCTATTTCTTTGTAGGAGTGCCATCCGCTACCGTTACCTGTTTGATGCCAGATTCTACCAGAGTTAGTACCCCCATCGGTACCTTCCAGTTTTTGGTCAAAGTGTATCTTATGCATCGGACCGCCAGACCAGTCGTTAGGGTGACTAGCATAGGGCCTGAACACAATACTACCTATGTAATCAACACTACTGTTACCAGCAGTGGCTCCCGCTAAGAACTCAAGGGATAGGTCAGCACCATACGCATTAGGAGGTACTAAACCCCTAGCACGTTGGTCCCAGCAAGACATCCACTTAGCAAAAACTTCGTTGTTTTTGTTTATAGCTACAAGTCTAGCGCCTCCCGTACCTGTATTACCTATATGAACATCATTACCACCTAAGTAGTTGATGTACACGTTGTCATAGCTAATACCATTGGTGGCAAGGCCTTCTAAGTGTCGAGCGTTGATTTGGTTGATTCTAGCTTGGCTTCCTGCTCCGAAGAACCAGTTAGTACCTTCTATATCAAAACCACCAACCATACGCAAACCTTTGTTAAAGTAAAACAGGTTACGGTCGGTAATAAAGTTAGTAAAGCCAGAATCTTGATAGATATTAACAAACGCAGAAGAACCTTGTATACTAGCAATTTTTAGAGACCTTGTTAATTCAGAAGGCGCTCTAGTTGGCCAAGCCACCGGTCTCTCTACTGCAGTACCCAACCCGTACAACCCAAGCGAAGGGGGGAAGTTGCCCGCACGAACAGACATATGAATAGTGAAGTCGTTGTTATTTACAGAGTATAACCAGAACCCTAGGTCAGACCCTCTAATAACTAGACCTTCCAACTCCGCATTTTGAGATACGTTACCAACAGACTGAACGGCATGCCAAGTATACATACCAATGTCATTGGTGTTTGGACCCCAGTGGTTACCGCTAGCAATATATACGGTCTCGCCCTGCCCACTGGCGTAGTTATATCCGCCTGTTATGGAGATTCTAATAGTGAATACGCCAAGTACTTCTGAAGCATTACAGATTTTTACAAACTTACGGTAAATCCCTGAGTCTGCCGCACCTATATTATCAGCAAAACCTGTAAAGGCAAAATGTCTCCAATAACCGTGCCTAATTTCATTTCCATCAAGTACGTATATCCCATTAGATTGTATTTTATTTTGAGTAACTATTGATCCAATAGAATAGATACCCTGAGACGGAACGTTACTTATAGCCCCAGAATCGTAGCTGTTACTAACAAGTATTCCACCAGTAAATATCTTCTGGGCAGCACCAGAAACTGTGTGTATGCCAAACCCAGTAGCGCTAGGTATTAATCTAACGTCACCAGTGGTAAATCTGTACTCATTACCAAAAACATTTCCAGTAGCATATAACGTACCGGCTCTAAAAGACCCGTCTATTTGCGGAGTTCCTGTACCGTCATAGCTTCCGTAGCTTAACTCACCAACGTGGTTCATCCACAGGCTGCAAGAAACTAGCCCACCCCAGTGGAAGTTTAGATTAGGTGAATACCTGATATCGCCCGCACCGGTAGAACTATTGCCACGCTGTTTGATACTAATAGGGCTACTAACCCAGTCATCGTTTCCTACCGTACCTGCCGGAGCAAATACAGTCATCATATCCTGACTTAACGTAGTACCAGACAATACTAACCTGTTTCGAATTGTGGTGTCAGCCGCAGTTACTTCAAATTGAGAGTTAGTCCACCAAGCAGAGCCAAACCCTACTGAGTAGTTAGTAACCGAGTCAGTCGTGCCGTAGAATCCGGAACCTGCCAGTATAGCACTAGAGCTATTAGATACTCTGAGACCACGAGCCCATCCGCCGCCAGCAGAACCGGAGCGTATCGTAACTCCCAAAGCGTCTAGGTCTATAATACCGGCCGAGAATCCGTTAGCAACAATAGAACCGGAGACAGTACCACCGGATACCGGGAAAGCACCGATCTCGGACAATGACCAAGAAACGTTACCTGACCCGTTCACAGATTTAGCTGTGCTACCTACCGTTATCGTTCTAGAAGTACCCCAGTTAGCAGTAGTTATATCGCTGGAACCGTTAAAACTAGTACCATTGATTAACCTTGCTGTTTGAAGCGTTGCTGTAGACCCTGAGCTACCAGTAACATTAATATTCCACGTGCCGGAGGCACCAGAACCTGTTAGGCTAGGAGCATAGCTGGTATAGTTATCGCTACGTAGAGACTGAGCAATATTTGCCGATAAAGCTACTTCTTTAGTACCGGCCGGTTTAGCGCTGTTAGTAATACTAGTAACTCTGTTTACGGCTCTAGTTTTATACGCGGTATAAACAATAACGTTGAATCCTTGCCAGTATGACTGGTAAGGGAACCAGAAACATAGGTACCCACCAACGTTCAGAGCAACCATACCAGAAATCATGTGACCATTAGAGATACCTCTATGGTTTATCATAGGAAGTCCGGCCTGTTCGTATATGTAACCTTGGTATTGGATATCAAACGGGAAGTTATTGCCGTAAGAGTTACCTTCTATTTTTAAGATAAAAGGGTCGCCATAAGTAACAGAATAGTCAATACTAGTAGTAATTAAAGTCCCTAAGGGGAAATCCCTAGTACTGTGTACCCACTCTGTAGTAGATATATCACCAGAACCATCAAACGAACTACCGTTTATAGCTCTTGGAGTTTGCAACTTAGTAGCAGTAGCCACGTTTCCGCTAGGAAGTACGTAATCTATGCCTGCTGTGGCTGCGGTTATTGCCGAGGTGCCGTTACCTTTTAGTAGACCGCTTATAGATGTAGCACCAGTGCCGCCACGTGCAACAGGTAATGTGCCAGTAGTGATATTAGCAGCATTTAACCCCGTTAAAGTAGCACCAGAACCGCCAGGGGCTATGTAGTCTGTGCCAGCAACAAAACTAGCAGGCATCCACTGACCAACACCAGAGTAGTACCGTAAAATAGACATATTAACCGCGCCAGCAGTATCTACGTCGTTTAAACCACCAAGTGTAGTAGCGTACCCACCGCCCTCCGGCTTAACTGACATATTGAACCTAGTAGCGTATGCGTCTCCAGGAGGGCTAGTATGTCCAGCAGTCTGTGTTATACGTATTACATATTGCAGAGGTGCTCCAGTAGCAGTACCGTGTCCAACATCCGTAGCTGATACAGTAGTTACTAGACGGTGGCCACGTACCGTAGTACCTGAGGGGTTGTCTAGAGTAAGGTCGGCAGTATAGGAGGTATCAAGAACTAGAGTACCCGCAGTAGACCCTCTGTAAATCTTAACGTTCCAAGTAGGTCTAGTGTACGATACAGTTGACCACGCATCTACCTCATCAGACAGCTCAAAGCTTATAGTAACATCATTAGCGTTCGCCTTAGGCATTACTATAGTATAATCGTTCGCCGCAGTCCTAGATAACGTAGCTGGACCAGAAGCACCAGAAATACTACCGCCAGAAGCCGCTTCTGGAACTAATATTGCTCTTAGTTGCGGGCTAAAAGAATCTAGTGTACGAATAGTATTTGTACCTAGCTGCCCGTCAATTGCTAACTCACCTGTTACTGTATCAAAGAATAAGATAGGCTGGTCCGCACTATTGTAAATAGCAAAAGGAATGTTACTAGTCTGGCCAATACCAACACCAGCACTTCTACCTAATACTACCCTTGGAGAACCTAATATACCTTTTGGTCTAGTTTGTATCTCGTCAGCTGTTAGAGTCTTACCAGTAAGTATGTCAGCAGCAACCTTAGATGCCACCAAAGTACCGTCTACCAAAGCATTGCCATGGATTTGTAAGTCAAAAGCAGCCCAGCTAGCTGTATTAGATACTGTGCCGCCAACGTACACTCTAGTGTACTGCTTGGAAGCATCCGATGCTGAATATAGCGTAACCACGTCGTTTACTACCGGAGTACCACCAGTAGTAGCAGCACCCATTGCCGTAGCAATTGCAGTATCAAAAGTGGCAGGCCATGCTGCGGCGTATGACGCTGTAAAGCGCCCGGCTCCGCGAGACCCGTTAGTACCTGCAGTACCTTGCTTGCTCTTGGTCAATGTAAAACGTTTAACTACGTTCGAGAACCCAGACCTAGAAGCTGTTAAATCTACATACGCAACATCTGCGCTCATAGCTGTAACTGTGTAGGTTTTACCTACTAGGCTACCAGTACAGTTTGTAGGTGTAGCAGCAACCGTCCAGTTAGCAGAATCATCAAGTACCCCATTGTATAAGTACATTGTTGTCGCTGCACCAGCAAAGTTACCGTTGTTACCGTTTACATCTGTAGGGACAGTATGAGCTTCATTGCTCAAAACACCAGTAGTATTAGCAAAACCAATAGCAGTAAAGTCAAATACAGTAGCATAAGCAACGTACCAGTTTACTGGCGCCCCCGCAGTCCCTTCCGGAGTACCTGCTAGGTTTATATGCCCGCCACTGCTAAACGTACCTGTAGGTCCGCACTTAATAACTACAATGTACTCTTCAAATTTACCAGTACCTGCAGTAGAAGTAATCCATGTTTTAGTAGCACCGTCACCCAGAGCGTTAGATTGGCTCTGTAGGTTATAACCCACAGGAACCTTAGCCATGATTCTTTGTACGAATACAGCATTAGCTCTTGAGTTAATATTTTGCACAAACCCACCAAGCCCAGGACTTGCTGTATTATTTACAGAAATCTTTAGGTTAAAGTTGGAATCTGTGTAAGGGCTATCAGACTGCTTAGCTTCCCTAGTAATAGTTACCGCGCCATTTCCAGAGTTGTTGTATACAGCAATTGAGTTACTGGCTGTTTGGAATGTGGGGTCTGTGTACAGCATCTTAGCTTCAGAGAAGTTAAGGCCGTTTGACCCAGGAATACCGGCAGAACCAGTTGAACCTGTAGCACCTTTAAATACAACAGGAATTACCTGAGTATCTAATAGTGTTGTTTTTGCAGAAGAATCGTATAGTCTTACTGTAAGGCTAGATTTACCAGAAGTAGTTGATAATGTATAACCAGAAATAGGTGCTGCTGTAGCAGTGGCTGCTTCAGTATCTCCATTTGCTGTTACTGTCAAGAATCCAAAGTTAGCGGTCTTTATATTACCAGTATATCTAGCGCCAGTAATAGTTGCTGGAACTACATAAACACCTGTAGTGCCTGCGTCTGGAGCGTCTTTAAAAATAACCGGAGAGCTAGACTCAATATCATAAACAACTGGGCTTGTACCATCGGCACCGTTACTACCGTTTGCACCACTAGAGCCAGTCTTAGACTTAGCAATATTATACGCTTTAGTTAATGTTACTCCGCTATAAACGGCTGTAATGTTGAACGACTCAACATCCGTTGTCCAGCTGGCACCACTAAGAGTGTATGCACCAGTAGTTTGGCTAATTGTAAGAGTTAGACCATTCTGAGTTTTTGTTACGTTACCGCCGCCTGCTGTACCCCCAGTAATAGAGAACGCAGAAGATGTTGTAACGTCAGTTAAACCACTAAATACCTTAAAAGTACCACCAGCACTAGCTAGAGAGTACCCTGTTCCGTTAGAAGCAGCGGAGACTACCATAGCTTCGTTAGTTAAGAATCCAGTTACTGCTGTACCTGAAGCACCAGTAGCACCGTCCTTTATCTTAACAATAGAAACTTTATCACTTATACCATCTACCGTAGCAGTAATAGTTACGCTAGAAACACCTAGAGCTGTAAAATCAGCTACAGCAATAGTACGACTATCACCGGTACCTGTCATAGTAATTGCAGGAGTAGAGCTAAATACTACCGCGCTAGAAGTGTTTTGTTTGTTGGCTGTTAGTGTAATAGTTTGGTTAGTAGGGGCAGCAGCATTATTACCATCATATGTAAATACTTGAGCACTAGCAGTTAAGCTAAGAACTACTGGAGCACTAATCTGAGTAAGGGTTTGACCGTTAGCTGTACCAATACGCACATTACCAGAAATGATAAGCTCAGAACCGTCCCACTTAAGGAATTTTGTAGCATCACCAATATTAAATTTAAAGGTAGATGCATCAGTGTAGCCGGCCCACAGACCTGCAGCAGTACCATCGTAAGACGTTTTACCTGCAGTACGTAAACTAGGGGCTACTCCGCCCAGCCATGACATGACAAAAGTAGCTGCTTCGATTTGGTCAGTAATAACACGACCGTCGATTTGAAGCTTATTAGCTGTAGAGTCAAACAGGAATGGAACTTTGTTGCCGTAAGCAGCATTAACAGTACCAATAGTAACGTTACCAGTAGCAGCATCTAATTCAAAAGTTTTAACGTTGTTAGCTGGAACAGCTGCGTCATAAACTTTGTATGCGCGAATAAACTGGTCGTCTACTTGAATTTTGGTATTAGTCGGGAAAGCAATCTCAGATGCTAGCACGTACCCTAGCTTAGCAGACTCTGAAGTATTTAGAGTAACGTACACCGGTACATACGTAAATGCAGAATCGCTAGTACCCCAACCAGTAACACCTATACGAACAACATAAGGAGTTCTGTAACCAACGTTAGGGATGGTAAAAGGTGCTGTAACTGCTATATCCTTGTAGCAGTTGTTCCAATCCAAACTAGCATAGTTTGTTGTCTCTGTAGGGTTGGCTGCTAGAGCGATGTTAAAATTACGTTTCTTAGCTTGGCTTAAAGAATCTGAACCGTAGTTCCAGTTAATTCTCAAGTCGTAGGCAGCAGTAGTATTGTTTCTAGATTTAAACGCAGATACTACACCAGAGGTTACAGCGCTTGGAGCTGCTAAAGGTGATTCTACTGAAACTACGCTACCCCAAGTTGTAGTTGCGGAACTCTCAGAAGTACCATCAGAGAAAGCAATTCTAGAAGTATAACGAACATTATAAGTGCCACCAATTACTGATACTTTTATGCTAGAGCTTGTTGGGCCTTTATATAAAGTAGACCAAGTAGAGCCCGCGCTAGGTTTGTATTCAATATGTAACTCTGTGGCTACACCGGAGCAGGTAAACTCTAAAGTGCTAAAAGGACTGCCGGCGGCTACTTCAGTAATACTATTAACGATACCACTAATAGTAACCGGAGATACTGTAGAAACAGTGTTATTAGTAAAATTAATTAAAGACCCGATATTTTGGTACTCTGAGCTGATTAACGCAGAATCACCAGATATAAAATTATCCAGAAATGCTAGGGTTAAATCATAAGAGGTACCAGCGGACAAGCCAGTAAACGTATATACTCTAGAGTCTTTATTGTAAGCTACTTGTGAGTAAGTAGCGGAGCTCCGTAGAGCCCCAGCTGCCTTTCTCCAGCCACCAACGTGGCTTAAGTCGTAGTCACTATCGGAGTTGAAGAACTGTTTAATTTGCGTATAGCCTTGCTCAGTAGAAAGTACTGATAGTACACCAGGCTTAACGTTTTGAATTGTCATAAATTACTCCAATCTGAAAGTTTACCACCATTAGTTACCGCTCGTATTCTAGCTGTAACGCTTCTGTATGCACCCACAGCACCGGCATTATTGGTGGCGTATCCAGCCTTGTTTTGCGCTAGGGTTAATGTGTAGTTTGTTGTTGCTAAAGGTAACGCACTGTTAGTAAGTATTGTGTTTCCTGATACACTATCCTTAACCTCTAGGATGTAACCTACAACTCCAAAGGTACTGGCCTGAGTCCATGCAAAATTAATAGAAGATCCTATGAAAGACCCGTCTAAACCTAAGTTAGTAACTCTAAAGTCAGCTACCGGAGGTATGATTGCTGGTTCTACGTAAGTAGGTGTATTGTGTATCAGAATAGCAAACGGACTTCTCTCTCCGTTAGAAAGTATAGTTTGTACTTTTAGTACATAAGCTGTACTAGTATTAATAAGCGGAACTAAAAAATAGTTCTTTTGCTGCCCGTCTACACTTACAGTGTTGGACGGCACTGACTGGCCGGACACATAGTTAGCGGGGGAGCCTTGTGGATATACTACAACATCATACCTCATAATTGCTTGAGTAGACGTAGGAGCATCCCAATATAAAATTCCGTAAGTATTTACTGGTAGATTAGATATTAGTACGCCAGCATCTGGTAAAGCTCTAAAGCCTAGGTTAAGAGGGGCGAAACTAGATCCAACGTTATCAGTAGCAGAACCAGCAGGTGGCTGGGTTGTAGTCTGGTCTGTCGTGAGGTCATATTGTACTATAGTTAAAGATACAAGACCTGTTTCCAGCAGCTCTACGCTTTGTACCCTAAACTTGGCTAGGTTATACCCAAATCTAGTATACGTAAATGTTACAGTGTCGTTAGGCTTCAAGAATGAGTACTTGTAATAAGTAGTAAAAGTAAGGGTTCTATTAAATCTAGAGTCTTTTAAAGCTTTCTCCGCCTTAGCTCTAGCAGTATAATAGTTAGTTATTTGCGAGAAGCTAACATTACCTTTTTTGTGTATTCCTTTATCTTCGGTTAAGAACACGGAGTTGAAGAAAGATATTTGGTTAGTTCCCCAGTCTAGTGCAGGATCTATAATAGCCGCTTGCACAGAGTTCCATTTGTCTTTGTTTGGTGTATCTTTTATAGACACTCTACCTATAACTTCAGACATAGAAATGTCCGCAACAGATGCTACATCCCGTTCCACGCTAAGGTAGTACTTACCACCTATAACGTTAAGCGTACCATTAAACTGTCTAAGAATTTCTTCTACGTTTTTAGTAACAGGATTCTCAGTCTCTATAAGAGTGTTACATTGGATTCTAGACCTTGCTAAGGCGTAGTTGCTAGTAGGCCATCCGATGTATCTCCAATACTTTATATAGGAAGTTTCGTAGCTGGAGTCTTGTGTATCTAACCAGTCTCCAACATCTTTGAATGACTGTTTATTTATGTGCAAATCAGGGTCAAGACCTGCGCCCGACAGAGCATCAGTAAGGTAGTCAAAAAGATGGTAAACTGGGTTTAAGCTGTATTGTTTAGTGTATGTAGTAGCAGATGTGACTACTTTAGGTAGGCTACCAGAAACAATAACCTCCACGTTAGGGATAGCAGTTCTATCTTCACTTAGGTTAAAACGCATAACTATATACGCTGTATCTAGTAGAGCTGCCCCACTTACACCAGGACCAGAAGGTGCCCAATACTCAGGACCCCACGGAGTACCGTCTCGTTTTTTAAGCCTATTCTGTAGGAAAAAATTATTGATAGCAGCATTGCTAACTAACTCTGGACAAGGGGTTTGGTCTGGTTTACCATGGTAAAATTTAACCCATACAGCACCTTTTTCTCCAGCAATATTAAAAGCTTGTTCGTGTTTAGTACCCGCTGTATTCGGTGTGGCAGGAACACTTACTCCGGAGTCTTGCTTAATCCTGCTAGATGTTCCATACTTGAAACGTTCCCAGAAGTTAGTTAAGTCTGGTTTTTTCTCTGGCTGAACATAGACAGCCAAAGTATCACCCGCCTGCTTGTTACCGTAACAAACACCGGTAGTAGAACTCTCAGTAGCACCAGAACAAATCACCGGAACCCCATCAATGTAAATATCTAGGAAGGAGTCTATTTCCCCTTCACATACAGCGTATACCACGAATACTGTGGAGGGGTCTGTGTTTATAGCATCAACAAATACTGGTATTCCAGGTAGCCTTCGCACACCATAAACTCTAGGGATATATTTAGCCTCTAGTGATGTATTGAAGTCTACTTTTCTTGTTACCTCAACTTCTCTTGTTCTGAGCGATGTTTTTAGACCACCCCAAGATTTTTTAAGGTAATACTCAGTCTCTTTACCAACATAAGATAGCCCAGCAGATACTGTTTGATTAGCATGAAGAAATCCAGTATCAGTTTTATATGCTTCTTTTTTAGCCCCAGTACTAGGAATAGGGTCTAAGCCTGCTCCTGCTGATACTAAACCACGATGGGCCGCGTCGTCAGTAATACGACCATTCACTTTTTCAAAGTCTTGTAGTAAACCGGCACATTCCCATACTACTACGGAAGACCCTCTAGTGATATCCTCATTAATTGTTATAGAAGTAATTGACCCAAGGAACAGTTTGAATGGCCCGTTGTCTTCTGGGTCAAAAGCCACGATAGCACCATTATTATCCAAGTACGCTCGGAGGATTTGTATCTGTCTACCTTCATAGGAGTAGCTAGAAAGACCTTTTTGTAATTCCTCTAAAAATTCCCCTGCGATACTAACTTGGATAGTATAGTTTTGAACCCCTTGTGTAAGCTTAACAGAACTGACAGAATTTATTCTGCCTGCTTGATAAATGTTACCACCATAAGTAATATTTGCTAAGTAGTCAGTAAGGTAAGCATACGTAGGTGTAGCGGTAGCTAGTTCAATACGCACTAAATTAGCTACCCTAACAGAAGAATTACTAGCTAAGAAAGTCTTTGCAGAGGCTAGAATTGTCATAGTATGTTCTCCCTAAGGGTAATGCTGAAAGGCTCCAGTAGGCCGTTGTTTTGGTAAGAAGTAGCAATAGAGCTACCTTCATGACGAACTCTGAATTTTATACCGTTAGGTTCTAAGCCCGCTGTGCTAACTTTGTCCCTCTCTATAATAGGGCAGTGAAGTTCTAAGGTCATAGTAGTAGACACTAGATTAGCCGATACCACTTGATAAATCTTATTAGAGTTTGTAAACTTAATCATATCTCCAGCAGAGATATTACCACCAGCAGTATTCCAGCTAGTTATTTGAATTTGTTTGTCTCCTGAGTTAGAAACAATACTAATACGTCCCTCGGCTCGCTTAGTGCTAGTGCTTTGGTCCCACGCACCGGTTTTAGGGTTTACAAACATAGGTAATTGTACGTAGAAGTTTGTAAAGCCACCGGCAACAGAGTTTAAAAATGGAATAAGTGTACTAGCTTCCGTAGGGTTTAAAGCGTAGTAACCTATAGTAATAGTCCAGAAATTACCGGCATACTGAACAGCCACAGAGGCACCATTATTTAATGAGTGAACAAGCCCTGTAGTATTATCTGTTAGTCCGGCGGATAAGAATCCAGGTCCTGCAGGTACCGTCGTAGGGTCAGGTAACTGCTTTAGTGCTTCATATGCCATATATTGATCTCCTTAAAGTGTAAAAGTATTATATACTCTCAAGTTTATTTTGTCAAAAATTATTTTTTCATTGGAGAAATAAAAAAGGGAGCAAGCGCTCCCTTTATTATAGACTTTCTAATGAACGGTTACGAGCGTTCATTTCCTTTTCTAGGCTGTTGAACAGATGTTTGCTGTATCTATCCAGCAACTCTTCCATACCGTAAGTGTCTACTGCTGTAGCATTTAGCACAGGGCTAAACACAATAGACGGGCCCGAGTTAGACCCAGCAGGCTGAACATTTACAGGCATTGCAGGAGTAATAGTCTCTGGACCTGATTCACCAACGACTATGCTAGTACCAGCTGAGTAACCACCTATAGCTTTACCAGGGATAAAGTTATTGGCTGAACCAACACCAGAAGCACCTTGTAAGTATGCTAGCTCACCAGCGTTAGCTTTCTTACTAACGTCTACTTCGTTCGTTCTATTACCACCAGTAATTGACAGGTTAGTACCAGAACCATCGTTAAGAGCAGCAAGCTGACCATTAGCAGCTCTATCAATAGAGGCTAATTGAACCATACCCATAGCAGCAATAGCAGCAGCAAACGGAGCACCAAAAGGACCCATCTGAGCAAACGCCTGCATTACACCGGCAGCTGTACTCATAATAACAGAAGCTTTCTTAGCTTTTGTTTCTTCTTTTATCTTTTTGGCTTCTAGAGCTTTAATCTTAGCTAGAGATTCCGCTGATTTACCATCACGACGCTTCTCTGCTTCAATTTCTCTATCAATAGATGCTATTTTCTCTGCTGACATAGTTTGGTAAATTTGGTTTGCCAAACTAACAGAGCTTTGCATCATGTTGCTCATGGCTTCAACGTTACCGGCTAGGTATTCGGTGAAGGTCATGCTGTCATCACCAACCTGCTCTAGGAAGGTAGCGTAAGTACCAGACATGTCGGAAACAGAGGAAGCAAACTGAGATTGTAAATCAGTTAAACCTTCTAGCCCTGCTATACCCGAAGCTGCTCCAGATACATCACTGTACAAGGCTGCCTCTTTTTTCATGTCAAGCTTTTTCTGCTCTCTATCTAGCTCAGAAGTAGCGCGAAGGCGCTCAAGCTCGGTCATTTGAGTATCAAGAGCTACGCTCTGTCTCTTATAGTCAAGCTCTTTCTGTAGGTTAGCAGTACGCTCTCTTTCATTAAGAGATTTAGAGGTGTTTACCTCTAGGTTAGCTAAGCCGTTCTCTCTGCCTATCTTACCACGTTCGTAGTCTTCCATAGACTTAGCGTAGCTATGCTCTTGTTTCATAAGGTTTAGTTTATGTTGAAGGGCATCAGCTTCAGCAGTCTGACCTAAAGCTTTTTTGGAGTCTATCTCTAGCTGTAGTAAGCGCATCTTTTCTTGCAGGATTTCGCTTTCTAAAGCTCCGCGTAGCTTGAGTTGGTTTATGGAAGCTTCTTGAGCTAACTCTAGTCCACGCTCCAGGGCTACTAGTTGTTGAGATATTTCTAATTGCTTGATTTTTTCTCTGTTAATAGCAATTGCGTTGGCAAGCTCTGTTCTTTCTTGCATAGCTAGCTTATCTCCGTACTGGGAAAGCATGGCAAGCCTTTCGGAATCTAACGCTATTTGCTTCTGAGTATTTTGTATATCCTCGTCTCTAGCACCATAGACAGTAGTAGCGAACTGAGCTTCCACTACTTCCCTGCTACGAGATAACTGAGCCAGGGACATTGATGTAGCATCTACCCCCGCCGCAAAAGCTTCCAGACCCTTACCATTTTCAAATAAGGCATCAGATGCTATAATACCGGCTTTCTGTAGTTCCTCAAAGAAGCCGCGAGCTTTATCTATAGTAGTCTGGTTAATTAAACCAGTTTTAAGGTCAACAGTAGGAACTAGCTCTTTAGCTTTAGCCGCTAACTCCTGCATAGGAGTTTTAGCATAATCTAGCTGCATTGCTAACTTCTTCACACCCGTAGCTGCTTCTTGCAGACCGTTGGCGTAAGCAATATTAGCATTAGCTTGAGCTACTTTTTGCTTTTCAATCTGCTCAGTAGTCATCATAACTAGGTTACGACGCTCCTCTTCCACAGCTAGGATCTTTGAAGGTGTTCCAGGGGAGAAAGCCTCCTCAGCTTGCCTACTAGGGACTAGCCTTCTATTAGCTCTAGTATTCTCTAACCTAAGAATACTATCCGAGGCTAAATCAACAGCCTTCTGCGCACCAGTAAGCTCAGTAACAAAATCCTTAATACCCGTAACATCCCCGAACCATAGAGCCAAATCACGAAGTTTGTCTCCTAACCAAGATACTCCTTCCGCAGCAGCATCTAGTACCCCACCTAAAAATCCAGGAGATAGCCACTCTATGAACAGCCCAATACCAGCTACTACAGCAGCCACAGCAGCTACTAAAGCCCATACAGGGGCCCCTACAGCAGCAACAGTTACCCCAAACGCAGTAAGCGCAGCCCCTACAGAAGATACGACCCCTAGTCCTGCGGTAAAGAATAGCATAAATGCTTGAGACGCTAAGGCAGCTCCGGCTAATGCAGCTCTTAATACTGTCAGTACTGTAACTAATCCAGATAGTCCGACAGTTAACGAGGTAACAATTGCCCCCCTAGCCATCCAAGCCATCATAGCAACAATTGCTACAGTAGTGTTTTCTACAGCTTCCCTAGTTCTGCCCAGTTGCTCCTGTAGCTTATCAAAGGCTGCCGTACCAACTGTTGTTTCCTCTATAACTTTTTTCTGTAACTCGTTATACTCCGCAAGAGCTACGGTGGCTTGGTCTATATTACCAGACTTAAGAGCGTCGTTATATATCTTTAAAGACTCAGCAGCCCTTTTGCTGGAGGAATTCTGTGGTGCCAAAGCTTCCATAAAGTCAGCCACTTTGCCAACAAAACTATCTAAAGCTTTAGAGCCTGTCATAGAAATAGTGTCTATTAGGTTCTTTGTTGCAACGCCAAGACGTTCCGTATTATTAGCGGCCACGTCAAACGCGGTGTATTTCTTATCTAACTGGTCTAAAACTTCAGTTGTAAGAGCCACTTTGCGTTGGTAGTCAGTTAGCTGGTCGGCTTTCTTACCTAGTGTAGCTGCATATTTTTGATATGCTGTATCTAATCTAGTAACAATACCTAGTTCGTCTAATAACTCTACCTCACCCTTTGAGATACCTCTGATTACCCTATCCATAGCATCGGTAAAATCTATACCTAAAGCTACAGAAGCTTTACGAGCACCCTCAGTCAATCTTATTAAGTCTTGGCTCATAAAGTTAAACGATACGCCACGAACAGCCTGTTTAAGTGCTTCACCCATAGATAAAGCACCGCCTGATACGTTTTGCATATCGGCCGCAAGAGCTTTAACGTTTATACCTGATACCGAAGCGGAGAACTGTGCGGTTTGGTTTATAAGCCTATCTAAGGCAGCGGCATCTTTCAAAAACCTAAATGCTTCACTAAGGGCATATACGTTAATAGCTATAGACGCATATGCTGCTGTCAGAGGGTTCATACTAAAAGCTAGCTTAGAGAAAGCCCTGGCCGACTGGGACCCGGTACCGTTAAAATTTCTCAACCTATTATTAGTAGTGTTGATATTATAGGAAGTCTGTTTAGCTTTTTTACCCACAGATCCAAATATCCCCCCAAGGTCAGCAAGAGCTTCATTACCTCTGTTAGTTGTTACGTCTAAGGAAGTAATATTGTCTCTGGCTTGTTTAATACGAGTGGCTGCTTTACCCGTGTTTTTCTCCACCAACTCCATGTTTTCATTTAGTTGGTGCAAACTTCCATCCATAGATTCCACGGTATCTAATAAAGCCTTAAGTATAGTAACCATTTCCTCCGTGTTACTATTATTACTGCCTACAGAAGCTACGCTTATTGCAGCCTTTTTAGCTGTTTCTTCTAAATCAGCCAGATAAGCATTTAAAATAGTAACGTTGTCGATGTACGAGTTAATTCCTTTTGCGGCTTTAACAGTATCACCATTCATCGCCCTATTTAACTTTTTAATAGCTTCAGATGAATCATCCACGGCCTTGTTAATGTTTCGATAAGCGACAGCAGCATTACCAAGAAACTTGGAAGAAGCCATCATGTTCTGACTAAACGACCTACTAAAAGATATAGATTCTTCTAGCGCGGAGTTTAGTGTTTTTAACTCTTTGATAGCGGAGTCGGCACCAGTGGTAGACACTTTAATAGCGACTTGCTTAATGCTCTTAGACATTTATTTTCTCCACAAATAAAAAAGCCCTCCGAAGAGGGCGGAGTAACATAATCCGTAAATTATGCCTCTAGAGGATTCATTTTACGCGGGCTTTTTAGGTTTCTTAGCCCTATCTAAAGCCTGTTTCCGCGCCCTTGAATCTAGGAATTGTATTATCTCAAATATTAATAGACGGTCGTCTTGCGATATTCTATACAATTCAAATAGTATAGGCAAAGAACTATAGTCTTTGCCCGTAAAAAGCACTGTCTCCATGGTACTAGTATAGATATCAGGGAGAGCATTAAAAATAAGTATACCGTAGTGTACGTAGCTAGGGAAATCTTCGTACGAAGGTGGGATTGCATCTTCGTCGATTGGGTCTCCAAATTCTTCGCACATTTGGATATACTTATCGGTAGTCATTCCGAGCTCGGCATTATCAAAGTATTTTTTAAGATATACTAATGTATCTTCACGCCTTTGTGCTTCGAAAAGACTCTAGTGAGAATACTTTATCGTTGACCCAGCTATCAAACATAGGAGAGCTAGTTAGTAGCAACTCTGCGTTTTCCTGAGAATATTCGATTTCTTCGTCTAAGTCTTTTACACCAGACAGGTCAACTAGCATTAAGCTGTCTAGGTGGCGGTAAGTTAAGCCTTTCCAACCTTTGATAGCTGCTTTTGCAAAGTTATGGATAAACTTGGCTTCGTCTAGTTCTTTAACTGGAGCACGTAACTTAGGGTCCATACGGGTATGTTCGGAATCTTCACGAAGTTGTTTTGATACTTCTCTTGAGATGGCGGATAACGTAACTTCAAATCCTTGCAGACCATCGAAAGGAACAACTGCTTCTTTTGTACGAACAACAATATTTTTTAATGACATAATAATTTTCCTCTATAGCATATAGTTAAGCCCAGATTATTCTGGGTCTTTATCGTTAGATTTGTGTAAGCTGTCAACACCTTTCCAGATGGCAGCAATTAGGGTAGCAGCAATAGACGCATAAGCCATCGCTGCTTGTGTTGGGTCCAGTTTATATAGCTGGTCTACAATATGCCACAATAGCATTTGACTACTAATAATCAGAGCCACTGGCACAAGTCTCATTTGACGTAACGTTTGATGAATAGGCTGTGCTATGATAAAGCCAAACATATTGTGTATAATGCTCATTTAGTAACTCCCTTTACCAAAATGCTTAACAAAGAAGTACGCTATCTTAGCCTTCCAAGGAGCTACCCCGTAATCTAGGGATATGTTAAGGAGAGCATTATCGGCTTCTTCTTTTGTATGTACTGCTTTAGAGTACATATAGTCGTGTACTAGGGCTGCTTCAAAGAACTCGCCAGCTGGGTCGCTAAATACCCAGAAAAGCCTAGGAATTGAAGCTCCGTCTGAGTAGTAGCCTATAGGTACAGTTTGGTACGGGGTAACAAAATCATTAGCTAAGCGCCACAATCTGCTACCCACTTTGTAAACCTGAGCAAAGTTATATCCCTCAGGGGGTTGGCTGTAGTAATATCTCAATTACGTAAACTCCACGTAAGCAGAAGAAACATTTGGTAGCAGTTTAAAATCAATCATGTACTTATGTACTGCTTCCGTAATATCCCACCTACTTAAAATCTTGCAAGGGGCTAGATAAATAGTAAACCTACCGCCATACGTAATAGCCACAGTAGTGGTAGTAGAATAACTTGGTAGAGTATCGTTTGTCTTGTGCTTTGTAATGGTTCCGCCAATGTTTGCTTCATCCACATACATAGCTCCAGGCGTATAAAACTGACCACTATATATTTTCTGCAAAGACTTATCTTGTATCCAATTTACATTTTTACCTATCTCTAAAGTTACTCCTGAGATATTTGTACCAGAACCTAATGCTGTAAGAGCTCCAGTTATAAAATCAGACCTACTTTGTTTAGTAGAAGTCATTGCAGGCAGGCTAGATACTATAGTAAGGTCGCTGCCGGTACAAGAAACCGCCACAGACAAAGGCCCAGCCCTGCCATCTAGCTTAAACACCATATTTGTAAGCGAGCAGTTACTAACGCTGTATGTAGTACCATTTGCTTTAATAAATAGGGTTAAAGTATTTGGCGTATTTCCTAGGTGATTGAACGTATACCTGTTACCAGATTTAGCTAGACCAAACCACTCAAGTAGCATGGAATCGTTTATTGTTAGGTAAGTTTCCATCTCAACGCTAACAGAACTTTTAGAGTTAGAAAACGTATCTGGTATATTATTTGGAGAATGCAAAGTTTTTACTGACCTAGTCTCCTCTAGGTATGTCTGGGACGCAGTGCAAGAACTGACCAGCAGTTCCCTGCCGGTCGTCCCATTATAAAGTAAAACTGTCGTTCCAGCTTGGAACGTCAAAGCCATTATGCTACGCTATGCTTAAACGCTACAGTCAGCTCAGAACCACTCATAAGGTCTGAGTCACTAGGAATTGCCTTAAACTCAATTTCGGTAGATACAACGTCATCAACAGACATAGTAGGCACAGATAAATGAGCTGTAGGGATAGAAATAACGCACTTAGCATCGCCAACAGCAGTACCACCCATTGAAATAACAATGTTTGCGCTGTTAGTAACTTTGTTAAGAGCAGTAGTAGCTAACATATGGTTCATTAGGTCCACGGTACCGTATTCATTACCAATAGCACCTGCTGCCCCAGGCTTAGTACGTAGATACGCATTTAAAGTACCAGTAACTTCAAAACTACCTGTAAACGATGCAACAGGAGTGTCTACCTCGGCTAGAGTAGCTGGAGTTAGGTAGGTAATATTGTTGTTAATTGTGATAGATGCGCCGGTAACAGGAATCTTATAGTTATCGTTTGCACCTGAACCACCAGGAGCCAAATCAGACTCAAGAGTAACAGTAGTAAGTTTGTTAAGAACATACTTCTTGCTGTTCATTGTAACTAAACCAGTGTAGCCGGCTGCGGTAGTAGTGGAATCATACTCACCAACAGTACCTGTAAAGAACGCAGGGGCAGCTGATAGAAGCTCTAGGCGAGTACCTTGGCCTGACCAAGCGACTTGACCTAAGTTATCAATATCTACACTGATTTCTGCTTGGCCAACCTGAGCTTTGTGTACTTTGTACCAAGAGTTATCAATCTTGAAGAACAAGAATAGTTCAGTCAGAACGTGAGCTGCGTTATCTGTAAAAGATACGTTTAGAGCAGTGGCAGTACCAACTACTTTTGTACCTGTTTCAAAATCCATTGCCCCACCTTTCTTAACTGCTAAACCTTGCCACATAATCATATCGGGAAGGAAAATTTTACTAGCGGCATTGGTAGCGTTACCAATGTATGGGGTCATGTAAGTGGTAAATGACCATTCAACTGGGTCTAAGGAGTCATTGAAGCGTTTAGAGCCGCGGATAGGGGTATCACCAGCTTCGTTAAGGGTAACATCAGAAGATGCCACGCTCTGGGATAGTGAGTAGCCTTCTTGGATTGGAATTTCGAAGGTGTTGGCGTTTGTCCAGCCTGTTTCCACAGTACTAACAAACAGTCTCGTATTACGAGATAAGTTAATAGCCATTATATATTCTCCTAATAGCGTGATTTTTCGTATCTAATAGTAACCGCAATCTCACCGAAACCATTCGGGGCTAAAAGCCCTTCATCAGTAGTGATGCTCTGTATGTTACTATCGGTTATAGTATGGGTTTCTACCCCACCCGGAGTATTTACATTATATGCTAACAGTCGGGTGTTGTCAATAAAAATTTCTAAGTCAGAGATGATTTTCTCTAGCTCTCCTTGTGGGTCGTCTTCGTTTCTGACATATATTCTAAAATACACAGTCAAATACGCCCACACTTGACTGCTTGGAAGATTGTCTCTGCGTTCTGGCCCAGGGGTAACACTTACGTAAGGGTAGTCTGGTACATCTTCAAAGTGATACACCTTATTACTTACGTTTCTGTATAGATTAGTCATATACCCGCCAGAACCAACTAAAGCATCAGATAACTCATTAGCAAATGCTTTAACTATTCCTGATCTAGCACTCATTAAGCGCTCCTTACAATGAATTGGGTTGATTTAGGTGATAAAATGTCTTGCAGCGCGTTTTGTATAGCTAGAGTAAACAACGCATTTGGAGACCTAGCTTCGCTGGCTAAAGGGCTTTCGCTTCCTGGCTCAAACACAGCGTAAGGATAAAGCATGTATGTAAACATAATAGACCCAACGCCTTTGCCCTCCGGAGTTACCGCTACAACCTTACCACTATGGGCTAACCTACCGGTTCTCCAATTTAACCTAGGACTTTCCATTAACTCTTTGGCATATTGGTACAAAACTAAGTTTAGCAATGTAGTGAGCGTTAGCGCACTCATTATTTTACCTTGTTTATCTCGTATGCCATAAACTGACTTAATTTGTACTTCTTCTTCCTCGTCAAATTCATTGTCTCTTAAACTAAGTAAGAAGTCCAGTGAGTCGGGGAATTTAGTGTTTATAAGACCATCTACGTAGTCTTCAGCAGCTCTTTCAAAGTCTGATATAGTAGATGCGGCTAAATCGCCCTCCTCGGCTCTTAATGTTAGAGTAGCCGATAGGTCAGCAGCTTTTTGTTTACCAGCAACCTCTAAGATACCTTTTTGAGTAGGTTTACCTCTAGCTTTTACAGCTTTTAGCATTACGCTAGAAAATAAAGAACTCATATTATAGCACCTTGAATAAGTCTAATGCTGTTTTGATATGAACAGGTAAAACTTTTGTGTCAGGATAGTTAGCATTTTGCCCGTCTACAGATTTTGATTTAACGTATTCGCGCTTATACAAATAGGTAACTAGCTCATAACAAGCAAGTACCACCGCAGGTGGCGGGGTGCTATACCCGTAGGTGTAGGAAACCTGTACGTTAGCTTTTCTTTGCGGAAGAACCAAGTCATAAGGCAATGTTACAATACCTACATCGTCTTCTAGGTAGCATTTTGTTAAGTCTACTGTTTCTACAACAACGCCCTCAGATACGGTTTTCAATTCGTCTAGGGAAATAATGGGCGCGTTAGGTAGCACTAACTCATACTCCCCGTCCATTACAGTTAATCTCTTACCTGCTACAGATACTGGAGAGAAAGAGGTGTTGCAGTAGGCTTCCACCAGTGAAGATGCATAATTGATTATTACTTGCAAAGTATCGTCACCTGTAGGGGATTTTACAGCAGCATATTCTTTATAAGCATCTAAAGTAATTATATTTGGCATGTTTTCTCCAGATACAAAAAAGGCCGGCCGTTAGGCCAGCCTTTTTATTAGCTATTATTAAGCAGCAGCGTAAACTAACTGAACTAAGCCTTTACCGTTACCAGAACCTGCAGTATCTTCAATCAGAGGCTCTAGGTTTAAACGTTGAGTAGCAACGAATACACGACGGTCACGTTCTACGTCAAAGTCAGTTTTAACAGTTACGTCACGTTGACGAGGAACTACGAAGTTCTTAGTATAAACGATAACACCGAAACACTTGTTCAGGGCTTTAGCTTCAAAACCGTCTGAAACAAGAACACGCATACCGTAGATATTACCAACTTCACCACGTAACTTAACAGAATCTGTACCTACTTGCTGTACGTCAGCCCATTGGTCGTCTTGTAGTAAATCCCAGTACGCTTCACGAGAGATAACTAGGGTAATATCAGAGATATTAACACCATACAGACCTAGCTTACGACGAGCTTTCAGGATTTCTTTAGCAGTTACTGCAACAGTGTTGTTAGCAGTAGTAACTTGAGTAGCTGGAACGCCGATAGCAGCAGCTTGAGTAATCAGACCTTTTGGTTGGTTAACACCAGTACCACGTAAGAACGCTAGGTCGATTGCTTTAGCGTGAGACTCAACTAAGTGTTGACGCAGAATTGGAAGAACTGCGATGATAGCATCTTCTTGAGTTTCTTCTGTTAAGAATGTCTTAGCAGCTAGTTTGAAAGTTTTCAGTGTACGTTCTGTTAACACTGCAACAACTTCGTTACCTGAAGTAGCTACGTTACCATAAGTAGTAGAGTCTACCCATGTTGCTGTACCAGATGCTGGGTTGATTGGAATTGTCAGGTTTGCAGAAGTCATTGGGATTTCTTCAAACAATGGAGCAATAACTAACTCAGCTTGGATATCGCGCATCAGGTTCATGGAGAACACTGTTTCGTATGAGTTGCTAGAAACGTCGATACTAGAAGAAGTATTCACTTTTTCAGCATAGTGACGCTTACCGAATTCGGTAGAAAACATGTCCTGACCTTTGATGATACCTAGCATTACTACTGCATCAACTTCTTGGTCTTCACGTTTTTGCATTGCTTTAGAGCGTGTACCTGCAGCAATAGCAGTCATGCGTGGAGCTGGAGCTTGACGAGAAGCTACAACTTGAGCAATTTCTTCTTTCATAGCAGCTAGCTGTGCAGAGTGAGCTTTAACAGCTTCTGCAAATACTGTGTCTTTTTCTTTTAGCTTAGCTTCTAGTTCAGCAACTAGGCTAGCAGCGGCTGACTTAGCAGCTTCTTTAGCGGCTTGTTCTGCAGCAGCTTTCTCAGCAGCGGCTTTAGCAGCTTCAGCAGCAGCTTTCTCAGCAGCAGCTTTCTCAGCAGCAATAGTCTGGGTTACCGTTTGGCTAACTTGGCCTAACAGGTCTTGTAAATTAAAATCTGACATTTTGATTCCTGTTTCAGTCTCCGTGGCCTTAGGCTCAGGAGTAATAAATTGTTGTTTAAACGATTCTGATTCTGCTAAGCTTTTAGCTACAGAGAAAACTGAATCTTGGTTACAAGGTACAGAAACAACAGATACCTCTGTTAATTCTACATCGTTGATAAAGTAAGTTTCGGTGGCCGAATCGTAGTTGGCGTCTTTAATCATAAAGCCTACACTAAATGTAGACAGTACGCCATCTTTAATCAGCTGATACACGTCACCAGCACCTTTACTAATGCGAGCCTTGATTTTTAGGCCTAGGTCTGTGACTGTAATGTCTGTTGCTTTTCCAATCGGTTTTGAGTGATTGTGAAAAGCTAACAAAATTGGGTTTTTTAGGTAGTTATCTAGGGCACCTGCTTTTTTCCAAGTACTCGCTGGGATAACATCACCCGCTCTATCCTTAGCTACGGTATTTGCGTAACCTTCGATAATAAGTGCTTCGTCGTCTGCTACGTTGACGCTTTTAATTTGGCTAACTACAGTAGCGCTGTAAGTCTTATTTAGCTGCATCTTTTGTCACCGTTTTTGGCAGTGTGCCAGCTTTAGTTTCTACAGGCTTAACCTGAGCTTTGCAATATTCATGATACGCCGACAAGAAATTATCCCACGTTTTCCAGCCCTCTCTTTTAAGGTCTAGTAAACACATAGGGTTATCATATGTGGCGAAAAAAGAATCTTTGTCAGGTAAGTTAGGGCCAAACAATTCGTAGACTTTTGAAATCAACATTGTTATGCTCCTTCTTGGGCGGGCTTACCGCCTTCTTGTCCCGCTATACCCGTAGCAGATCCTGCAACGTTAGCTGGTATTCGTATCTTTTTCATTACTTCGTCTTCGATAGGTTCTAGCCTTAAAATAGCTCTACCTTCGTTACCAGTAATGATCCCATTATTTACTAGAGAGGAAACACGCTCGGCTTGTTCCTTTTGGTCTGGTTTTAACGCTGGCACTTTAAACGTAGAAAGTTCAATGTCTCTAGAGAAGAAGTATTCAAAGGCTGCTTCGAACTTTCTCAACATAGGGAGAATGGTAGTGTAAAACATAAGCTCTAAGTTAGGCTTGATGTTAGCGTTATTACCTGAGTCTAGTAAAATAGGCGGAATGCCTAGAGCTACACAAACTTTTCGCTCCATCTCAGCTACGCTCTCGTTAAATGTCAAGTCGCGCATGTTTGAGGTGGAAATAGCTTTTGCTTTCATTCCAGCGTCTAGGATAACTGGACGACCATTGCTGCGTTTGGGATTATATTTAATCTGCCATTCGCGCTCTTGTCTTTCCTTAATCTTAGAGCTAAGTACGCTGTCTGTCTCAATTATTACACCCATAGCTGCTCCACTTTCAAAGTAGCTCTTATGGAATTCTTGCATAGCTTCTCGGCCGTACAAGGACTGTAAACATGAGTTGATTCTAGAGTCGCCACGATATACGGAGCGAATACTGTTATCTTTAATGTGCAACACAGTATTAACTGGGTAGTAAATATCTTCTCCATAAGCACCAATGTACTTGTAGGAGTTTACAAAAGATACAGCGTCAGGAATAATCTCTACTCTAGCAGCAGGTAAGTGGTACAGTGCAGTACCGTCGTAATGAATAAAAGCGTTTCCGTCGATTAGTAAATCCATTAAAAGGGCACGTCTAAAGGAAGACATATCCATATATGGATTAGGACGGATGTTTAGCAAAAGGTTTAGCTTACCTTGCTGCATATTAGGTACTACACCGGTAAATGGGTAGGTATCACCAATATCGTAATCGACCATAGACGCATTGTCTACTAGAAGATTAACGCAGCGGTTAACGGTCTCTATAAGAGAGTACGCGTTAGCAATGGTAAGTGCTTTTGTTTGTGTGGTCGGAGCAGAGTCGCCCTGCTCCGCAGCTATAGAGCGTTGAGCAGGGTTGAATTTTTCAAGTACATTACTCCAAAAACCCATGCTTATCTCCTATAAATATGGTCTAAAAAGTTAGTTTGTCTAGTAATAAACTTACTGAACCCACCTGAGCTAGCCTGTGTCGGCTCGCGCTCTAGAGGGGTGGAATCCTTTCCTAGCAGCTTATCCCTAATTCGGGCTACCCATTCTCGTTGTTTGCTAGCTGTTGAAAGCGCTGGCTGAGCACCGTACACCTTATGAAGGGCTTTATGGTGGGTATTGCACAATGTCAATACGTCGACCACTAGCTCATTCCAATGGACTTTGTAGAATTCATCGCGCATGGCCATAACTTCTTCTACATCCTTGACGGTGATGCCACGTTCCAAACAATAAGCATCAAAAACAAGACTGAGTGTATGTGGGTGGTGCAGTTCAAGGTCATCAGAACAGCCGCAAATTTCACAAGTAGGGTTCTTGACGTAGTTAGCTTTAACTCCGTCTCGAATATACTTGTAGACCGTTCGTTTAAGATCGTCACCTTTTCCTGTGTTTTTGGCCATAAAATCTCCAAAAGCACCATCAATCTATGGAGCTATTATATATCTACCAAACAAAATTGTAAAGTAGTGAATTTTAATTATCCCTAGCGACTTAGGCTATAGAGTGCATACCTAAGGGCATCCGCTAAGTGCGAAAATTTATCGTGTACAGGTCTAGGCTTGGTAAGCTTATCGTTAGAGTCCCAGCGATAGTTCTTGAGCATCATTATTGCTTGCTCACACTCTGAGTCGACAAAAAGCATATCGTTATCAACAAGAGTCTGCACATAAGCAATACCGTCCAAAACTGATTTAACAGCAGGGTTACTAGGGAGGTCATACATTACGCTAAGGTCCTCACGGAACTGGGCAGCTGCCGAGTCCACAAACACCATGTCAATATCCCATTTATCATAGACAGAACTGAACTCAGCCGCATGCTGGGCAGTAGTACGTTCGTTCTTGCTATAGTCCCATACTAGGTAAAACTTATCACGAACTCCTTCAGCTTCGGATGCCTCGTATACTAAGACTACTCCACCCGTGTCATCTTTATAACCAGGGTCAATTCCTAGGATAGTATCGAATAAGAACCGATTCTCTTGCATGCGCTTGAACACAGTGTCAGACAAACCTTTAATAACATGCTTATCCGAGTCAAAGGATGAATAAATCTGACCTTCAAAAGATACGAACGATGCTTCGTATTCCTGCTCAAACTCCATTTTACCCATACCACGACGTGCTTCTTCAACATCACGAGCTAACATTCTAGGATTGTCTCTATAGGTTGAATGAACAGAAACCCAAGTAGGAAACTCAGCGCTAAATCCACGATTGTAAAACTCATAGAAGTAGTTTGCTGTACCCCTAGGAGTACTAATAAACACGATTTTGCTGCCCGGCTTGTCTAGGGTAGGACGCAGCTGAATGTTATAACTGTCTCGGCCAGCATCTTCAATGGCGGCTTCGTCAAATATAATCAGGTTGTACGATCTACCAACCAGTGAGTCTGCTTGAGCAGCAGAACCAAACTTAATCATAGAACCGTTTTCTAAATGGATTTCGCGGTCTGTTTTGTTTTTAGACTTGACCTCTATGCCATGCTTAGCAATAAGCCGAACCTGTTCGTTCCAGCTAATGTTTGTAAGGGAGTAGTTGGGCGATACAATCAATACGTTACTATTTGGCTCCATAGCTTTTAAGAAGGCCATAGCGTTCGCAATAAACGTCTTACCTGTACGACGGCTTAAGCAACCTACAATCTGCTTATATGTAGGGTCATTCAAAGCGTTAATCATTGCCATTTGTGGCTGCAATGGCTCTATACCTTCTAGGTCTAGGAACCTTTGGATGGGCAGTTTTAAGCAACGCTCCTCAACTCCAAAATCTACTAGTCTGTCATATATTAATTCTGGTCTAGATACAAGCATATCTCTTCTACCTCCTCTTGGGTCAACTCCCTTAACTCTGTGTATCCATCAAAAGGACGACCAACAAGGGCTGGACGCTGTTTGTACTTATTTAGTAAATATTTTTCGTCGTCGGCTGATGAAGGCCTGGACACGCAGACTATAACCTCTATATCGCCTGGGTAGCCTCTTTTTAGCTCTAGAAGCCTTCTAGTGATGTTATTGGTTACGCCTATTTTATACACACCCTCCCCGTATTTTAGCAAATACACGTGAGTACTTTCTGCTCTATCTACGCAGTGGGGGCAGCCGTTGCCGCCTAGGTGATTATCCGGGCGTTGTTCAAAGCCTCCGTGCATTGGGCACGTTATAAGTATCTTAGACCTTTTGTTTATATAGACTGAATTATTATAAGTATATTTACCTTTGTGAACTAGAGTAGCTTCCCTTACAAACTCTTCTGTTGTTTTTCTTTTAGAGTCGTCAACACATAATAGGCAGCCCTTGCCCTTTAAATGACCGTTTGGAGTTTGCTCAAAATCTCCGTGGGCAGGGCAGCGTATGGTAAGTTTAGTATAACTATTTACATATGTAGCACTATCGTAGGTATACTTTCTACCGTGGATTTGGTTGGCCCTATAAATAAATACCTCGGTTTTTTCCTCTTGACTAAGCCCGCGTTTAAGTTGTCCACCAGCTGTAACACGCTCAGGCCACATATCTTTCCAATCTATCATTTCATCAACTTCTCTAGGAGCGAATTATAGTTCGTTCCGCCTTGGTTATTAATCTGTACAGCAACGCTAGGGGTTTTACTGCTTGCCTCGACTAGCTTAATCTGCATAGCCATGTGGTCCATTTGTAGCTTGTGTGCAAATTGCAATATCTCTAGGATATCCTTGCTACTACCCATCCCTGTGTCTGCCAGTTCTTCGAGTTTCTGATTAATTATCTCATCTAGTAGGCTGGCTATTTTATCACGATTGCGGAACCCAGACTCCATAAATAGTTGATCAATATAATTCTTTGTTTCTCTCTTGGACAGCAGTCTATGTACCTCAGCCGGCGGGAGGTCAAGGGCTGCAGCTGTCTTTTGCATATCTTGGCCGTTGGCCATGTAAGCTTCCGCCACTCTTAAGGCTTCGGGACTTATTCTTGTAATTTCTTCAGTCATGGTAATTTCTCCTTCATCCCATAAGTATACCAGCTTTTGTAAAAGTTGCAAGCAAATTTTTTACCTACGTGCTGTCAGTGCTGGTTGGTGCTGGTTGTGCAGACTGTGCAGACTGTGCTATTTTGTGCAGACTTTGTGCAGACTGCTATACCCGTAGCTGCATCCTGCGCTATTTTGTGCTATCTTGTGCAAAATGCTATACCCGTAGCTGCATCCTGCATCCTGCTATACCCGTAGCTACATCCTGCATCCTGCTATACCCGTAGCTACATCCTACATCCTACACCCTGCTATACCCGTAGGTGCGATTATCGCAAGCCGAGCTGACGGCGCCCTAAGTCATCCAAAATTTTGGTATTGGGCCGTGTGGGAGGGGGTGCCCAGGTTAAAAAATTGTTAATAGTCTGTAAACCGCCTGTTACCGGTTGTAAACAGAATTTTTATGCAATATTTTTGCATAATTATATAAGGACTTATTCATTATGATAGAGCATTGCATAAATATATAATAAAGCCCCTTTATATAATTATATCTTTTGCATAATTATATAAAGGGGCTTTATTCATTATTCAATATTTATGCAATCAGGGGCGATCCCTGATTGCATATCAACTGGCTAGCGCATCAATAGGCCGTGGCTAGTGTCGATCTGTATCGCTTGCATCCCGATCGCTGCGGCGGCTTGGCAGTTCGCGTCAAGGTCATCGATCAAGACTAGATCGGGGCGCTGGCTTTCATCGAACAACTGCAAAAAATGCTGTTGTTTTAAAATCGCATCTCCGCGCCTGTCGCCGTGGCCTAGTCGCGGCATGATCAGGCTCGGCCTGATCTCGCTTGCGTCTAGTCGGTTTAGCGTATGCTGGCAAGCTACTCGCGCCGTAGCTACATGGTAGGCGCGGCCTTGCTTATTCAGCCAGTCAACAACAGCAACAAGCGGCAGATCCCGATCTAGTGCTACTTGCTCGGCGGTGGTGTTGGCGCGGTAGTGATCAAGATCAAGCGCCCCCGTGGGCAACAGCTTTATCCGATGCTCGGCGGAAAGCAAAACGCCGTCAAGGTCGAAAATAACCGTTGTTTGTGGTCGTGTTGCTAGCCAGTTGATCAAAAGACTAGCCGCGAAACGGGTGTTTTCTAGTTTCATGCGCGGATCATCCCCGATAGTTGGCGCTTGGCCGTGGCTAAACCTTCGGCAAAATCCCCGTTGATCGGCGCTGTGACTTTGCTGTGGATTGTGCAGCCTGTCGGATGCTCGCCAGCTTCAAAACCTAACTGAATCTTTTGATCTGTTGGGATCTTTTCCAACTGAGCAACAAGCGCGGCCAACTGTTGCGGCGTACCTGATACACGTAGATAAATTGGGCGGCGGTTGCTGTAAGCGCTGCTAAAACGGTAACGGCGCGGCGTTGTTTGTTTGCCAGTGTCGATCTGTAAAGTTGTAATTAGTTGCATTTTGTTTTACTCCGGTTTTTTGTTCGGACGATCTCAGGCTAGCCAGTTGGCTAGCCTGATCAGGTTGGTTTCAGACGGTTTGAAAATTCAGGCCGATCAGGTGAGCTTCACCATTCGGCCATACAATAGCGTGCGCGTTTGTCCAGCTAGAACCGCCGCCACGGTTATAGCCTTGGTTTAGGCTGGCGGTTGTTCCCACGGTGTAACAGCGTCCGGTTATAGCGCTGCTGTGGGTATGTCCCGAAACTAGGGACAGACCAGCGCTAGAAAATTGTGATAGCTGCGCGTGGCTGCCGTGGCTCCCGTTGTTACCTTTGTGGCCATGCTGTGACAGATCAAAACCATACACTTTGTATGGTTGATCCATACGGCCAAAAACGATCTTATCAGTCAAGCGCGGCAAGCCTGACAGATCGCCAGACTGTAGCGCAATCTCCCACGGCTGGCGGTTTCCGCCGTAGTCGTGTTCCTGACAGACCAGCCAACTGATCAGATGGTAGATCGCGGCGTTGTGTGGACTGCTCGACGGATCAAAACTGCGATCCCCGATCCACCGATCAACTGCCGCATTGTGGTTCGATTCCACCATATAAACGGTATCTGTAAACTGTGCGATCTCATTAAGCTGGCGGATTACTTCTGCCAAGTCATCAAATACCCGTTGATCTTTTGTGCGATATAGGTGGATCGCGTCGTGTCGGTTGTGGTGCGATAACGTGCCAAAATGGATCGCATCGTGGATCGCTATAACACAAGGATCAATTTGTTCCAGCATTGCCAGCGTCTGATCAAAAACGGCAAGATCTTTTACTTCACAGTGAAGATCTCCAAGAGTAACGGCTGGCCGATCTCCGGCTTGTGTTGGCTCTCCGTATGCTGTCCAGCTTGGGAACTCGCTATTATCGGCAAAGCTAGGCAAAACGAAAGCATAAGATCCATCGCTCGCAATTCGGATCGCGGTAACAGTCACCACGCCGGACGGATCACGCTGAGCTACTAAAAACCCATAGGCATGATCGGCCTGTGCTGTTGCTCCGGCGCGTGTCGCGGTGTAGTTGTACCCCGTGACAGTGCCAGTCGTTAGCGCTTGGCGTATCGGTTGGTCTAGCAAGCGCGGCAGTGTTCGTAACTGCTGCTTCGTGTGGGGCGCGATTGTAAACAACTCGCCACCATTTAGAGCGGCTAGGCCATTAACAGGCAGCTTGTCGGTTGGGATGCTTCTCAGGCTCGGCGCTAGTCGGATCGCCCCGATCTCAAAAAGCCAGTGGTCGCCGCCATTAAATAAATACGGCTTGACGGCTTGATCGAAATACTCTCTTTCATCCGATACCGCCGGCGAAAAGGCGTTTAGATTGTAGTGAATCGGCAGCACTAAGATCTGCGCGTTTAGTTCTCGGCTAGCTTGTTCGACGGCTTTCCACGCTAGCGGATTGATCGCGGTGTTGTTCTGCGCGGCGGTAAGGATCACAGTGTCGGCGGTGTCGAGTAGTTCCAGCGCTTCACGTAACGCCGATCCCGTCATAGTGTCGGCGCTTGGCTTGGTCTTAGCCTTGGCGCTTGGCTTGGGCGCTTTTTCTGGCTTGTTACTGTCCAGCCAATTCACCAGATCGGACGGCTCGACTTTTGCCAAGTCCAGATCAGCGATCAGGCGTTCGGCGCACTCTAGCCGCTTGTCCTTTAAGCGCTTTCCGTAAAAGTTTAGATCGTTCGCGGCTTGGATAATGGCCGCTTTGTTCTTGTCTAGTTTTTTCATTTTGTAGCTTTCCGGTTGACGCCCCGATCTAGGTCGGGGCGGTTTTCTGTTTTGCTAGGCTAGCCAGTGGCTAGCCGTCCCTTTGTTACATACCGCTGGTGATTGTTTCGAGGTTTTCACCCTCTGGAATCGTCGCGGCGTATTGTTCGATCAACTCTTTGCGCTCGGCGGCTGAGCGTTCACTTTGTTTAATGATCGCATCAGCGAGTTTTTGCAATTCACCTTTGGCCGCTTTTTCAAGCGTTGCGAGTGAACCTTCGGGCAGCGATAGCATGATCTCGATGGCGCAAACCTGAGCCAGCTTTTTAACTGGCGCGGCTTTGCCTTCGGCGGCGGCTTTGGCGGCTGGATCGGCCTTTTTGTACTTGCCTAAACTCACTAACTTAGAACGGACGGCGGCGGCTGTTTTACCAGCTACTAATGATCCAAGTGCTTCGGCGCTGTTGTCGCCGTTGTAGTTTTCCAGTTGTGCCAGTTGTGCGGCGCTCCAGTTTGGCGCGGCTGTGGTTTTTTTGTCTGACATGATCAGATCTCCTTTTTTAACAATAAACTAAAATTTAAGCGGCCTATGATGGCCGCAAGGTTTCCCCAAAAATGATCGGCGCTTGCTACTTGCTAGGCGTTTAAGTTCCTGATTTTTAAAGAGCAACGCCGAAATTTTCGGCGGTGTCGGCGGTGTGCTGCTCGACGAAAACTAGACTAAACCAGACGGCAAACCATAGGCAATAAGTTTTTTTAGGTTTTTCAATCGTTTGCGTGTTTTTTGGTCAATCGCGGCAAAAACTCCTTGCAAATCAAGGACTTACAAGAGGACATTTTTTAACCTAAGCAAAAAACCTGTAAACAATGTTGATCTATTGTTGCGCGCGCATGGCTAGCACAAAAGGACTGAGCTTGACAAGCGTTTGCAAAATTGGATCGCTTCTTGCATCTGTAAACGGTCAAAAAATGGGCAAAATCACCAAAATCCACGATCTAGGTTATACCTTACCGCAAGGCTAGGATCGGCCTTGCGTCTATTCTGGCGCGTTCTAGAGCGTTTTAACGCTACCTGTATTTTTATCCAGTGGTTTTTTTGGGCTGTTGTTCCTGTTTTAGCTACTGATCAAAGTTTGGTTGTATATACAACTGCTTTCCGTGATTTTCTTACAATGAGAATAATTCGCATTGTTGCCCGCTTTCAGCTTTTTGTAATTTTATTACAATGAGACTAATTCGCATTGTTGCTTTGCAACAAGTTGCATAAATGTTAAAAAAATAAGTTGGCACGGGACTTGCTTGTATGCGTAGGATCGATTTTGAGCGATTCTGTTTACACTAGGTTTACATTTTGTTTACAAAAAACCACTGTATATTTATACAGGGTAATCCGCGGACTTATACAGTCAGGGATCGATTTTAAGGCGTCTGAAACGCGCTAGGATGAGTTATCCACAGGTGCCCTGTGCTATATCGGCGGGTGCCTAGGCGCGTATGGCGTAGCCCAGGCGGTGCCAGACCAGGCCTGCGGCCATCCAGACGTTTAGCCGTCCAAACGGTAAAAACCTGGTGCTTCGGCGTTTAGCCATCCAGACGTTTAGCCATCCAGACGTTTAGCCGTCCAGACGTTTAGCCGTCCAGACGTTTAGCCGTCCAGACGTTTAGCCGTCCAGACGTTTAGCCGTCCAGACGGCTGCGCCCGCGCCGCGCGGGGTCGATTTCCCACATATACAGTATACGCTATGCCCATAGGTGTGTCAAGCAATTTATTTATTATTTTTAAAAAATTTTTTCTGGCACGATTCTTGCATTTAGCAAGTTTTGTACCAGTCGGACTTATCCACAGCCCCCTGTGGATAACTATGTTGGCACGATTTTTGAGTAAGCTAGGATTGATTCTAAGCGATTTTGTTTACAAAAAATTAACAAAAAACCACTGTATAAAAATACAGGTGTGGATAAGGGGTTATACATTATATACAGGGTTTAAACGCTCCAGAACGCATCAGGATCGATTATCCACAGGCAGGCAATACTAGGGCTGAAGGTAGAGCGCTTTATAGAGCGATATCTGGACGCTGTCAAAATTTTGACGCTTAGACCAGGCGTAGCGCCAGGATTTTGACGCTGCCCAGGCGGTGCAAGGTTTGGGGGCTTTCGCCCCCTTCCCTTATTTTTTCAGATCTTCGATTAGTTGATTTAATTCGGCGGCTTTGCGGATGTGAAAAGCAATCTGAACATCCTTAACATAATCACCCACGTTGCTGTTATATGCTGCATAGGCTTGTTCGCGGGCTAGGGCTAATTCATTTGACAGAATATCATCAGCCATAAATTGAGCCAGCAATTTTTCGGCGTGATAGTAGCCAACGCCAGCATTTAAACAGTTTAGCAGTAAGGTTAAAGCATTTGTTTCTAATGGTAACATGGTATTTACTCCGTTTTCGGGCTTGGCGGCTTGCCTTCCCTATGTGTTTAATTATAGCTTAATGCTGGCTGAACGCAAGAAAAATAAATTAAAAAAAGTAAAAATATTTACTTGCATTAAGGCGGCGTTAATATATAATTATTTCATCGGATGCAAAAACACAAAAAGGAGCTAGACCGATGCGCTATAATATCGTGGGTTATAATAAGGCACTGTTACAACGTAATGGCAAAGACGTTTGGGGCTGGGGCGTTCCATACTACAGCACAACAGACCTGTGCAAAGCGTTGGCGGTATATACCAACGCCCAGACACAAACGGCCTTTGACTGCATTGTGTTGTGGCGTGATAACGAAGTAATGGCAGAATTTAACAAATAACATTGTAAAGCCCCCGAAAGGGGGCAAGGGGTGAAAGATGAAAAAGATCGAAAAATTTTTAAAATTTCTTGCCCTTGCTTGGGGCTGGTCAGTTGTAGCGTTTTACACTGGTTTTGCTGGCTTGTTGCTGGCGGCTTATCTAGGCAATAGCTGGGCGTTTGAAACAGCTGTTAAAATCCTGAAAATGGGGGCTTTATAATGTTTTTTGATTTACTACTCGATTTTTGTGTTTATTGGGCTTGTGGCCTTGGCCTGTGGTTTGCCTTTCTTGTTCCATTATTTTTAAAGGGGTTTGACAATTGATCGATATTCTGTTAGCTGGTGGCGGCTTTGCGGCTTGGTCAATCCTTGCCGCAAAAGCTGAGGGAAAAAGCAAGGGGTTCTATTATGCCGCATTGTGTGGTGTGGCGTTCTGTTCTAGTGGCTTAATGATCGCCGTGGCTATTTACACGGCTAGGGGTTGACAAATGAGATATTTTCAGGAACTAGGGGCGATCTATTGGTGGATTGCTGGCGCTCCGGTACGGGTGCCAGATTGGGCGGCTTTTGTCATTGTCGATACTACCGGCGCGGCTTGGGCTGTTGACGGCATCGAAAGCGACGAAACGCCCAAGACGGAACAGATCGGCAATTTCAACGGCTGGGGGTCTGGGCGTCAATTATTTGCTAGGGTTGACTGCATGACGGATAGCTGTCCGATCATGTTGACGGCTCGAGCTGTGCAAACGTGGGCAATATAAAAACCAGGATTAGGGGTTGACAAGATGCAATTTTTACTATCTAAGGAAACGGTTAACCGTTATTACATTTCCCTGCATTGGCCTTGTGCCTATGACAGGGAAAGCGAGAAATGCCAAGAAATGCTGCGACTGATTGAAGCCGCTTGCGAAAGCACTGTGTTTGCTAGTGAGCCATTTTGGGACGGGCTAGAGACTTTGAACGACGATGACGGGCTGGGCGTGTCTAGGCTGCACGTGGCGCTAGAAGTTGACCAGATCACCGATTTAATGTCTGAATTGGTACACCGTGGGATTGACTTGCGAGTGTCTAAATAAATTTGCTAAAACCAGGCCATAGGGGGTTGACAAAAGATAAAACGGGGCGCAAGCCCCGTTTTATCTTTTGTTGCAATTGTTAACAGGATGCAACTGGTCTGACCAGTGAAATATTTTTGCTTTTTACCTTGTCATTCAGCTAGGGTTCACCTATAATTAAACCATTGAAAGGGCGGCAATGGTGCGACAGCCCAAAAATTGACCTAGGAGGTCATTATGTCAAAAGTTACTTATAAGATCGTAGTGTGCAACGGTTTCAACACCCAACGCATGAGCATGGTTTTTGACGGGGAAGAAAGAACCCCGACCGTGTTAGCGCTGGAAGCTGTACGCCCCCTGTTTTTATCATGGGTTCACAGCGTAACCAAGTGTGAAGCGCTGGATATGGTAGAAACAAAAGACCTAGAAGCGGCGGCGGTGTCTGGGCGGCGGTGGTTTACCCACGGGGACTGGTTGATAGACATATACGTCGATTTTGAATAAAAAAGGGCGAAAGCCCTTTTTTAACGTCCCTAGGCCTGGTGTAAATGATAATCATTCGCATTTAGCCTGGTTTTCAGGGTGCCCCCTTGCCCCTACTACAGCCCCCACAGCGAAAAGCGCTCCAAAGCGATTCTAGGGCGCTTAAAATCGATTTTTTAGTTACCCACAACTTATACATACTGTATGGATATACAGTAGTTTTTTGTTAAATTTTTGTTAACAAAATCGAACTCCGTGCGACTGGCTAAGACAAGCAATTTTCATGCCAATTAACAATTCACAGGGGGCTGTGGATAACTTTTGCGGCCATCTAGCCATCTAAACGTCTAGCCATCTAGCCATCTAAACATCCAGCCATCTAGCCATCTAAACGTCTAGCCATCTAAACATCCAGCCATCTAGCCATCTAAACGTCTAGCCATCTAAACATCCGGCCATCTAGCCATCTAGCCGTCTAGACCCCCAGCCGGCGCCCCGCGCTGCGCCCGCGAGCAAGTACTAAAGCGACTTATTTTGGGGGCTATGGCCATCGGCTAATGCAGCTCAGTCTGTGGGAGCTTCTTCTTGCGTCGGGGCAAGGTCGGGCTGGAGTACGAATCCGACTGGAGTACTAAACAAACTGGGGCTGGCGGGGTGGTGTATGCAAGTACTTTTCTGACTAATTCTTGGGATAGGGCAAACCAACGAGCACGACTATTTTTACCTGCATATTTTTCGACCTCTATTAGGTGCTCCGCGTATTCAGGAGTCGGACAGCCTTCGCTGTCAAATACCTGCAGGGTATCTAATATAGCTAGTACCTGCTTTGTTGGTAGTCCGACTTCTGATGGAGCTACAAAACCTAGGAGCCTATAACTTCTAGGAGTGTTTTTTATTGCTCTGTCTGCTATATCCCGGGGAAATCTAGCGTATACATCATCTAGGGTGCACGTGCCAATGTTGTCTGTTAGATATAGGACGCACTCGTTATACGTGATATGTTCCTCGTACATCCTACGTACTGCGGGTAATACCTCCATTAGTACCCACCGCTGGAATTCTATTGCCTTTTCTGCTTTGGAGTAAAATAGAAACGCATACAGTACCCGTTCATCGGCTTTTTCTAGGTCAACCGGGAAAGTTTCCGCCAGGTACTGAAAATGTGGACTCTTTCGCACAAAGTCTTGTACAGCTCTTCTTGGTTGGTAGTACCCCAAACATTTGGCTACTGCATAAAGGTCATAGTCTACTATACCGCCCTGCCCGGTCTTTGCTACCGCCTGATTGTTAAAGTTGAAAATTAGTTCGTTCATTCTAGGATTCCTCTTAAAAATTATTTGGTTAAAAGTCTATTATACCGATCTTACCCCCTTCTGTCAAGTACTTTTCCGATTTATTTTTGACTTTGCGCCCTATTATACTCCTGCATACCCCCTACTTGTCAAGTACTTTTCCGATTTATTTTTTGCAGCTACGGGTATAGCAGACGGGCAAATTTAGGCTGGTCTAGGGAAATATTTGGGCTGGAATGGGAATATAGGAAAATCTAGGGAAGCTATGGATATTTGGGGAGTATTGGGGAATTTTGGGCAAAATGCTATACCCGTAGCTGCGCCCCAGCAGTTTGGGGCGGCTGGAGCAGAAAAAATTGAGGTGGGCGGGCAATTTTCAGCTACGGGTATAGCAAAACTTCTAGATGTGGATACTAGGGAAGAAGCTACGGGTATAGCAGATGGGAGATATAGCGTTGCTACGGGTATTGCAGATGGGAGATATAGCGTTGCTACGGGTATTGCAGATGTGGATACTAGGGAAGAAGCTACGGGTATAGCAGAAGCTACGGGTATAGCAGAAGCTACGGGTATAGCAGAAGCTACGGGTATAGCAGAAGCTACGGGTATAGCAAATGTCTAGGAAAAGTCTAGGAAAAGTCTAGGAAAATATGGAAGGGCTAGGGAATATTTGAGGCGAATGCTATACCCGTAGCTATGGGTATAGCATGCAGAGCGGAATGAGTGGGTAGAGCGGAATGAGTGGGTTTTTATTGAGGGGAGAGCGAGTGAAGGGTTTAACGTGTTGCTTTGAGGGTTACAGTTAGCTTAAGACGGTTTTAAGCTGTTTGAACGGGGTTTTTCAGTGAAAAAACTAAGAAATGCTATAGATACAGCTCGACCCTAAAGCAATGCTTTGTTAAAACAAAAATTGTTTTTGTTCTTAAGAGAGAGGGTCTCCTTCAGTCTCTTCGCGAAATACACATACTCGTTTCTGGCGCGCAAGCTAGGGAGGGTGAGCGGAGCCCACCTCCCGTCGTACGCTGGAGACGATTATGTTTTCGCTTCATCTCTTCGGAGACTCCCTCTCTAGCCGTCGTAAAAGAAATACATAATATGTATTTCCTTTCCTCCGTCTAGAACATAATTATATCACACTAGTTATGAGACTGTAAAGCTCTTTTCTTATACCTAGCATAGCCACTTTAAATGAGTGGCGATATAGTCGGATGCTTCATCTTGTGGTAGTAGTTTTGCTTGTTGAAGGTGGCGAATGATTTCATCACTATTTTCTAGCAGCTTTTCCGCTCTAAGATTCTTTATCTTTTCAGTCCTAGCTTGCCTAGATTGGGCTTTGATTAGTAATTGGATTTCGGCACGGTTGAGCCAAACACCGTATTCTTCGTGATACTTGTATGCTATTGCAATATAGTCCCAATAATGGGTTCCGTCGAACCTTTGTTCATCCGTTAGTACCAACGGCAATGGCTCAACCTGTGCTTCTTCCCATTCGTGAGGCCATTTCTTTGGCAGGTGCGGAGGGATATCGTAGTTGTCTCGGATTAGGTGATGGATTATTTTTACCTTGCCCATATAGTCTTTATAGAACAATTCATCTTTCATATTTCGTCAGTCCTTACTAGACCAATTACTTGGTCTGTTTCTTTTGTTGGTTCATGGTGAACTAGTCGTTCACCGTCATAGTATTCTATACGCTTGTTTCGTATTACTTTCAACAGGTGGTCTGATTTAATCCTAGCGTAGTTCAGGTTTTTCCTGGGTTTTGCAGTTAATAGGTAAAGCAGCTCTTTAGCATCTTCTTTAAGGATGCTTGGCATTACTGGTAGTAAGCTAATTGGCATTAGGAATAATGCTCTGTACTCTTTTGGCAGGAATGATAGTATTGCCATCCCCACGGGTATAGCAAGCGCACGAACCGCTGCTTCCAGCAGAGTCATCGTGCGTAATGACCTTAGAACGGTGGAGTAGCTGTATAATGTGACGGCTAAACATAGTAATAGGTATAACTCTTTCATGGCTTGTATCCTGCTGGTTTAATTCCTAGTGATTTTTCTTCTCTGCCCCATGCCAATGCAATCCAGACTTTTTGGTATTTATCCAATGCGTAAACGCTGCCGTCTTCAATGACAAACTCCAGCTCGTCCAATACCAGTCTAACACCGTTTTCCCTAGATTTTGCGAATAGCCAATGTGCTAGCTCGTTCTTCTTTTCTTCTGACGTTAGCTTTTTTATCAAATACACAGGTACGACTAATCCCAGCAGAACTGGGATTAGGTTAGAGTAAGCAACTGATACGATTGCTGTGCCTAGCACAGAGATACTAGCAGCGGAGCCTGCTAGTATCTTGAACATATTACTTTCTTTTGATTCGGAGATAATGTGTAGTGCTACCGGCAATAGTAACATCACTAGGGCTACTACTATTGGAAAAGTGAATATTAACATACCTTTTCCTTACCGTCTTTCAAGTCCCATGCGTTAGTGTGCTCTAGCAACACATTACCTTCTTGGTCATAGTACGTTGCCCGCCCTACCCGCACTACCCTAGTTACTTCAGTAATGGGTGTAGAACTTGTAAAAGACTTGCCGAACGCATAATACCGCTTAGTATTGATGAACTGGGTATAATCTTCTTCTAGAACTTTTTGGACAAGCTCCCTACTTTTTGTACCTATGATAAACCAGTTCATTGCTAAAGCAGACAGCGTAGCTGCCAATAAAGACCACACACCTAATCCTGCTGAAACCAGCGCACAAACAGACAACGGATATGATAGCAACAGGCCTAGCCGCTTAGCATGCAGGGCTAGGAAATGTTGCGCGTTTTTCGTTTCTAGAGAAACCCACATAATAAGCCAAACCCATCCAAAAGAACCGAACACTACTGCTAGCAGGACTAGTGTAAATACAACAGCTAGGAATGTAATCATTTCAGGAACTCCTTGATAGATTCTACCATTTTATACGCTCGGTTTGGTTCTAAGTGTGGGAAATGTTGACTCAGCACCTGCCTAACTTCTTCGATTTTAGGGTCGGTAGCGAACCAGTTGTACGGCTTAAGTCGCTTGGTTGTAACATCGCTCAGTTCTTCTAGAGTACCGTCGAAATCTTTTACCACTACACCACCAAGGGTGTGTGCTATAACCACACCTACTGGATAATCGTTTAAGACAACTTCAGCTCCAATTGGTGGCGTGGTTACTTGGGTTTGTGTTTCGTAGTTAAACCAGCTCATTATTTAATTTCCTCGTAGTAAGTTTCTTTGAACTGTTTTGCAGGCCAGCTGTATGTGCTAGAGCCGTACGCAGTAGAACGAACAATGTCCCACTCACCATTTTTAGTAGGTACGTGTTCTACTTTGATTTTAGTTTCCCAGAAATACGCTTTTAGCTCTCGGTACTGGGTTGGTGTGGATAAAGCCCACTTTAAACCTTCGGTAAACTTAGGCATAAATGCCAAACCTAGTAATGCACCAACTACGCCGTACACTTTTAATAGTGGCAACGGGTATAGCCCTGTTTCGGTCAAAGCAGTAGCTACGGGTGCAGCACTTGCTAGAATTGCCAGAACTGCATTAGGTACGCGTCGAATAAAACCGCTACGGGAGTGGATAAGAGAACACCAAGCTAGCGCTAATAAGATTGATGCGATAATTTTTGTTGCTAAATAAATAAGTTCCATGTTACGCTCCTTTGCGTTTTAATAATAACCACGGGTAAAGTAGGTCTACTACATCAATGTCGTTGTCGTCGGCTGCTAGCTCTACGTATCGGTAGATAACACCCGCAACATATAAGGTAAAAAATACTTCTGTAATCATCGGCGTTCACTCTCTCTAAATAGCAGCACTGCTAGCACAATAAATAATGTGAATAATACTACTGTTGTCATTGTTACTCCTTAGGTACGCAGACTAAGACAACTTCGTCTACGTAGGTTGCTTTTTGTTTTACTTCATTTTTAAAAACAATTATAGCACTTTCACAGGCTTTTTGGCTAGCAAATTCTTGGGAAAAAGAGGCCACCGAAACCCCTGAGCCTGACGCAAACGCTGTTAGTGTTGCAATTAAAATGTAACTAGTCATTGCTCTTTCCTTGTGCTAGTTTTAGCATAGCATCGTACTTTTCCGATACGTCTTTAGGATTTAATATGTCGCATTTTTCATACGCAAGAACAGCTTGCCGTAACTCTTGCAGTTTTACAGATACCGCATCTCTCTGCTCTCTAGCTTTTACCTTCATATTTTTCTGCCCTTCAGCATCAAATTTGTGGAAGTCACATTCTATGGTTGCTAGCAGCAATTGATCTTCTAGAAACTGTGCGTACTGTTTTAGTTCCGCATAGTCTTCAGCGGCTACAAAGCCTTCACCGTCTTTGGTTAAGAACATACCAACTTCTGTTGGTTGGAAATGGGGTACTCGTTTATCTAGCATCTGTTTGCTCCTTATTGCTCAATTTCTGTGGCAGCTTCTTTAACAGCTGCAATAAATGCTTTGTCGTAACCATCGCCTGAGCACGGGCGTTCTACTCGTCCCTTACTTAGGCGTACGGCAGAGAATACTTTGTTGCCTTCAACATAAAAGAAGATTTGTTGGCTGCCTGATTTAAAAGTTACCACGCAGTCAATTTCCTGAAATTTTGCATCTTGAAAAGATGCAACACTTTTTAGGCATGCACTACTACCAATATCTGGATTCATTTCTAGTTTTGATGAAACATTTCGTACCACAGACCTAAATAGGTCTGGATCATGCTCTACAGCAGGAAACTGCTTTTGAATTTCGTTCAGCTCAAACGATAGGAGTGCTTCCACCGCAAAGCTGGCTTGTTCAAATAAATCGTTCATTTGTTTGTTCCTTTTCATCAATTTATAAAGCTATTATACAGGAATATTGGGTTTAAAGCAAGAAAAATAGAAACGAAAAAACCCGCACAAGGCGGGTTTTTATTATTTTCGCTTAAGGTGCATAGCTAAAGCGGCTGCCATAAACACTGGAGCAAATACTATTGTAATTAGCATTATTAGCGCTTCTTGACCAAGAGCATCTTTGGCTAGAGATTCTAGGACGTCTTCTTTGTAGTTTTTCCAGTCTATGATCATTAGAATCATAATACTAAAGGAACAAGTAGTCCACAGTATAGCTAATAGCTTTAAGAATGTTTCTAGCATTATTTGGTAGCCGTAACGTCAACAGCTAGGTCTTTGGCAACTTTAGCTTCTAGCATTTTCATGAAGTCGCTTTGTCCACCAGTACCTGCTTTACCATCACTACCCATTACAATGGTAGGTACGTCAGAAACAGTACGGTTTTGGTAAGCTTCAGCAAACTTACCCATTACTTCGGTGTAAGCCGCTAATTTCTTATCTAACGCACCGTCAGCTTCCATTACTAGACGTTTAGCTTCAGCTTCGGCTTGAGCACGTGCTGTGGTTGCAGCAGCTTGCTCTTTAGCAGTTTGCACGTCAATTTTAGCCGCTTCCAATGCTAGCTGGTTAACTTCTTTTTGTTGGTTTGCCACAGTAATAGCTACTTGCTTATCACGCTCGGCGTCCATGATTTGTTTTTGGTTAGCTTGCATTTGTTCATATTTGGCTTTTTCTACGTCACGCGCACCTTCCGCAGCAGCTTGACGTTTTTCCCAGTCAGCTTTGTCAGCTTTGGCTCGCGCTGTAATGGCTGCCATTTCTGCTTTACGTTTTTCGTCAATTTGAGTTTGCGTAGCTGCTTCGAAGTCTACACCAGTAACCTGTAAACCAGTAACTTGAATACCGTACTCAGTGAACGGAGAACCTTGATGCTTCCAAGCACCTGCTTCTGTTACGATTTCTGGAACTTGTTTGGTCTGCACAGAACCGTCAGTTAAACGAACTTCACGTGCTACGGTCTTGGTCACAAAACGACCACGCTCCATAATTGCTTCTGCGTACTCAGCAATGTTGGTACGTTTTTCAGCGTAGGCTTCTTCGCTAGTTAAGAGACCTGCGGTTTGGTTCAGGGCTTCTTTGGCTTGCTTGCTCAGCAACTTTTCCATCAAACCTTCTGGAGATAGGAAAGCTTTATGCAGCTTAATCATGCTGGCTTCGTCCGCCGGTAAGCTGATACGAACGTTACCGTCTAGGGGTCCACGACCACCATCTTGGTATCGTACGGAGTAGCCAGCCTCAGCACCACCAAAGTCGTAGCCCATTGTGTCAGGGTACTCGGTCTCTTTCGCAAACGGTGCAAAGTACCAACCTGGGTTAAACTTAACTTCTAGAGTACCGTTAGGGTACTGAACTACTGTTCGATAACCGGCGTTATTTTCGCTAACGCTAGTGACCGCTACCAAAGAACCTACTACTAATGCACCGACTGCAATAACTTGTTTTAAATTCATTCTTGATCCTGTTTTTCGTAATTTTTAATTGAATTAGTGATTTGTTTTAGGCCTTGGGCAATAACGCCCTTAAACAGCCAGAATATAGCAACACCCCAAACGGCTAGCATGAAAAATAGAACTTTTATCATGCAAAACCATCCCAAAAGTTGTCATCATTGTCCGATGCTACCATCTGGTGCAGAAGTGCCACTACTACTATCAGTAGAACTAGTGCTTCCATTTTTGTACTCCGTATTTAAATAGCAACCACCGCAATAAAGCACGGACACCATTACTATAACAAGCCCTAGAAATACTAGGGCTACCAGAAACTCACTCATTTGGTGCCAGCAATGTTGCTACTAAACCAACACTACCAATCCCTAGAGCAAAGTATGGGCTAAACACAGCTAGTGTTCCACCGATTGTTGCTGCAAAGCATACTAGCCCTATTAGACTGCCGTAAGTTCCGCTTACGGTTAAATTGGCTTCTTTACGTAACCACTTAAGCATTGCGTTGTCTCCATAATGCGATTGCTTTTGCCTTGTCTACTCCTGCAGGTATGTAGTTTTTGACTTCGGCAATTTGTTTGGCTTGTTTAACAGCTTCCCAGATTTGTTCGTCAGTCAGCTCAGCTGGCAGCAAACTATTTAGGATTCGCAGTTCTTCTGCGGAATCAGCAGTTGGGTAATCTGTCGCGTTTTTAATTAATTTACGGACAATGCCGTATGCTTGGTCTGCTGTGTATTCTTTAGTAGGCATACGAGCTAGTTCGCCAGCAATAACGCCTAGCACCACTACTTTTTTCTTGTCCCCAGCTTTACGAGCTGCTAAGGTTAATGCTTTTAAATCCACGTTGGACTCCTTCGATAAACTTTTCTTTTAAACGGTAAAGAGATTCCGTCTTGTCTAGGCTAATAAAAAACAGCCCCGCTCCTATAACGTGGCCTACGCACCAAGTACCTAATATTATATCTTTTATAGCCTGTAAAGGCTCCTGGGTAGCTAGCAATACTATAGGTAATACTATGAATATGGTGGTTAGTGCCACTACCAAAGCCACCCCTTGTGTGATGGCTATTGCCCAGAGTAAGTTATACAGCACCTTTAACATTGAATTTAACTCGCTGCTTAGTTGTAGTAATAGACCCACGTTTACGTGTCAAATACAGCTTTTCAATTGGACGAGCACCGAGACCTGTGCGCAGCAATACAACACCGCTAGGGTCAACAAGTTCTTCTGTCGGCTGGTTGTAAAGTTTCACCGCCTTTTCAGTGCTGACGTTCATCAGCTTAAACTCGCTCTTAAAGTTTTGGTACCCAACTAAAAACGACTGGCTAGTCAAATCGAACTGTGCGGCAAATTCAGCAGCCATGAATTGGATCAACACTAAGTGTTGCATCGTGGCAGTGCCTAACACTTTTAGGCTTTCAGGCACTTCTTCATCTGCTCCAAAGCACTCTTTTAATTCCGCCAATCGAATATCTTCAGCCTTGCCTAAGCGGTACGCCATGTTTTTAGCAATGCGTGCGGTTACTTTGTTCTTTGTCATGTTTATTTCCTTGTTGTTTCATCAATTTATAAAGCTATTATACGCTATATTTAGGCTTTTGGCAAGAAGTATATTGTTCTAATGACTCGGATAAGGAGTCGATAGTTTTTGAAACTATTTCCACGTCACCTGTTTTAGCAAACACAAGCCTAGCAATCATTGATGCTAGCAGGTGCGGGCCTTCCGAGGTGTCTCCCATCAAGCTGTAGAAAGAGTGGGGAGTAAATTCAATCTCACTCCCACCTAACTCTAGCACAATTTTAAAAGGGTGCATTTTATAGCACGCCGATACTACTAGGCCCTCCCTATGGAAGGTAGCCTTCGCGAGCGAAGCGCTAGGCTTCATTTTGAAGCCTAGTATGTCCATGTATCTAACTAATGGAAAGTGCATTAGAACTGAGACTCCACCCGTGCGCGAATTTCTGCGAAAGACTCTTGGAATACCATTTTACCGTTTAAGTAAACTGTACGCAGCAGAGATGTTTGTTCTTCTTCTTCTGTGCATTGGTCTTTTAACGCTAATTCGTTGTTTTTATCGCGGTAAACTTGTAACAAGCCTTTTGCTGATTTTTTGGTGCCACTGTCAGTTGCAGGGTCTTTGCTTAATTCAAAGCGCTCACCCTTGATTACGGCAGATGTCGCCTTGACGGCGAAGCCGGCCGTATCACGAGTCAGGTATTGGTTAGAGTAGCTACCTACACCAAATACGATGTTTGTGCTAGCAAACCCGTTGTCTTTCAGACGTTGCATGATTTCTTTGGCACGTGCATAGGTAATAGAATCACCATAAATCAAACCAACACGTTCGTGCAGTTGGATGAAGCCAGTAGATGTTTTAGTACCGCCAAACACTTCGTACAAGCATTGTACGGCACCTTTAAGCTCTGCATCTGATAATTCACGACCTGTTTCAATACAGACAGGAACATCAATACGTTTTGAACCGACGAAACGTGCTTCCATACGGACTTCATCTTCTTTGTAGCCGGTAACGATTTTTACTGGGTCGCCAGAATCCGGACGGAATACAACTTTGGCTAGGCCTAGGGCGTTTGGTTGACGATTTAAAATGTCGTCTTTCAGCTCCGTTGCGTACTCAGTAACAACTTTGAAGAAGTCTAGGGTGTCGGCAATAACAGACACGATGCCAGTTGGGTAATCTTTAGTAACCCAGCGACGGATTGTTTCTAGTTCGCCTTCAACAGCGATACCTGCTGATGCCAAGCTGTGCTCTGAGGCAGGAACAGAAGTACCAACGAAATCTGTTTCGAGGTTGGCACCATATGCTTGCATTGCGTACCACAATGATGGTACGGTGTCAGTGCCACGGCTAGACAGTAAGAAGCCTAAGCCTGCTTTGGCTGCGTCCATTGTGTTGGACATGCCACGGTAAGAGAAGTCGTGTAACTGGAACTCTGTACCGGCAATTGAGCCTGTAGTTTCACGCGCAAACTGGTTAACCATACGGCGCATGTTGAATGTGTTGGTAGCCACAGTAGTAGCTTTCCATGTTTCTGCTGATAACCAAGTTTCTAAGAAGTTGGTCAACCAAGCAAAGTCTTTGTGTGTATTGCGAATAGTCAATACAGGCACTTTGAACGGTACAAGCATGCCTTCTGGCAGAGCTTTGATTTCCAGAGGCAGGTAGCCTAAATCGTGCAGTTGCTCGAAATGGCTTACGCATACAGCGTCTTTGCCTAGGAAGGCATCAAATACATAGCGCAGCGTGTTTACTGCTACTTCTTTGCGTTGGCCGAAGAAAGTAATGTCGAACGCCTGTTGGATTTCTGTAATTGTGCCGCGTGTACCGAACCACAAGATATGGTCACCTTCTGTAGTCATAAGGCGAGAGCTACGTGGTGTAAGGTTAGAGTAGATTTCTTCTGTACCTTCTACCATGAAACCACGGTGACTCAGTTTGTACGCGTCAGTGCACAATAGAGCGGGGAAAATCATCATGTTTTATTAATCCTGTTTCTGTTATTTGGGCTGATAGCAGCCAATTGTAAGCTTTTTCCGATATTTGGTCTCGGAATTGCTCAGCTAGTTTTCTAATGTTGCTTTCTTTGCACAATTTATACGCCGCAAAGGCGTCGTACACTTCGTAAAAATAGCCTAAAAACAGGCGTTTTCCTGTTAAATCTGGGCATCTTACTTCGTAAGATGCCGTAGCAGTGTTTTTAGATACTCCCACTGGTAAGCCTGTTCTAGACCCTAGGGAAGTATTTATGTATTGGTTTATCTTTTTTGGCAGGAATACACATGTTTCTGGATTGTATATGGATGTTCCAGATAAGTCTTTGTCTAACTCAAAGAGTGGTATTGAATTTTCTTCATACCATTTTGCAAAATTTTGATAATTTAACCAATCTTCGCATACAGTAGCTCCTGATAAACCCTGACCACTAGAGCTATAGCATCTAGCTAGCATGTTCATCCACTTTTTATAAGCTGGATGCTTAGATGTGAAGGCACCTTTACCTCTGCATGCAACTCCATATATTTCAGGAGCTAGCCAGTCTTTAACTTCTCCCTTTAAGATATTACCTTTTAAAGCTTTAGTTTCAAAACCAGTATCTAGAAACTTTAGTAGGTAGTAAGAGTTTTCCTTGCCTAAGACTAAAACATCTTTGTTTTTTATTTTTATGATTTCATTGATTTTCATAAGTCCTTTTCATCAATTTATAAAGCTATTATACGCTAGATTTAGGTACTTGGCAACAACTAATTAAAAGTAATTGCAGACCTTTTGGTGATACCAGATTTTATCAATTCCAGCGCTGTACAGCGGTTGTAAGCCTTTAGCAGCAATCATGTGAGTAACTGCTAGCACTACCTCTTTAGCACCAGCTGCTTTTAAAGCTTGGGCTAGTGGTATAAATGTACCGCCGCCGTCACAAATGTCGTCAACAATAACGGCTTGTTTACCAGCTACGGATGCAGCATCTAACTCCACGCTTTCAATTTTACCGGTTTCAGGGTTACGGACTTTGGTTGCTAAGATGTAACCAACCCCAGCGGCCTTCGCCGCTTCTGTAGCTCGGTCTACAGCACCTTTGTCTGGAGCAATAATAACCGCATCTTTGTCGATGCTTTGAGCTACTCGTTGAGTCATGGTGCAGCTATTATGTACGTCGTCGTAAAACCGAGTAATGGCGTCAACGTTGTGAGCATCTTCAACGTAAATAGAGCCTAGAGTATAGTGGTACTGCTTTACAATAGACTCTAGCGAGAACAGGAAAGAGTCTAGGGGAGTACACATCCCAGCTTCAAACTTGCGGTCACCGCGAGCAAATGGTAAGTACTCAAAGATAAAGTTTACCACTAGCGAATGTGAATGACCTTGCTCGATAGCGTCTAGAATCATTGCAATACGCATCAATGTAGCCATTGTGTCTAGCGGCTGTTTTGGTGGACTGACAATGATAGAAATAACGTTTCCGCTGTCAGGCATATCTTTTACAGCAAAAGTTTCAGCACCGTCAGAGAACTGGATATGTTTCATCTCTACTTCTTTTGCTTTGGTGACGTTAAAAACACGTAAGTTGTGTGTACTTGTAGTATTCATTTGCTTTTTCCTGTAAAAGTTCTGCTAGTTGGTGAGTTTCAGTCCAACTTAATTCGCCAAGGTCTTTAGACCCAGACATAGTATGCACTACTTGTGCATATTTAGCTAATTTTTTTCCGGCTGGGTCGTTATCGCATACGGCTACTTTAACATATGGTAGCAACGCTAATTGCTCTTTTAATTGAACAGGGTCGTTACCTAAAGTAGCCACAGCGTTAAAGCCTAGCTCTACTAGTTTTACTGCATCGAATACGCCTTCTACTAAAAACAGTACTGGCTTGTACGGGTTCAAGTATTCTAAACCCCAGACAGTTTTGACTTTAGTATGGGTGTAGTAGCGAGCGTCTTTTGGGTTGTTTGTTTTCTTTTTTGTTGCATCTGGGCGGTAATTCTGATACCCAACTAGTTGCCCAGACAAGTTATACAGAGGGAATACCGCTACTTCTTCGTCGAAGCCTAGCAGCCTGACTTTATCTCTTACTCCGCGGCTTCTTAGGTGATTTAAAAGATTCATAGACTACCACCGCTACGACTAAACCCAAAAGGAATGCCCAATAACATAAGAGTGGGCTAAATACCGCTAACCAGCTAGGAGCTGCTAACCCAGATACTTTTGCTACAAGCAACAAAGTTGTTGCTGTATATGCCGCTATAGCAATAGGCGGCGTGCTTTTTTCTTGGCTACTCATTTTTTGTTTCCTTGTTTCATCAATTTATAAAGCTATTATACGCTAGATTTAGGCATTAAGCAACTGTTTTAATAGTTTAGTTACTACCAATACAGTCCAACCATTTCCTAGCATTTTGTACCTTTGGGTATTAGAAACTCCGGCAGTATATCCCACAGGAACAGTTTGCAGTAGCTCACATTCTTCCGGTGTTAATTTTCTGTATGTGTTACCGTCTTTAACTAAAGTTCTCTGCCCATGATTATCAGCACCTTTAAAATAGTTAGCGTCAATACAGGTAGATAGAGGTCTAGGAACCCAGGAGCCATACTGTTTTGTGGCTAATTCCAGCTCTGGAGGTAAATTTAGTCTTTCTGTTGGATTAGTTCTAACAGGTTCAGGCGCTGAAAGCGCGCAGCTTGCCCAATATAGACGGGAGCGTTTTTGGTCTGTAAAATTGATACTATCTACAAGTAGTGGAGTAGTCTCTAGGCCCGAGCTAATTATATCTTCGCTAGCTTTTTTCATAACTACGTTTTCTAGTAGAAACTTTACGTTTGGATTAAATGTTTTTACGTGGTTAAGTATCTCTAGAAATGTAAAGTACAAAGATGACCTAGGATCTTCGAAATTTAGGTTTTTTCCGATAAAAGAAAACCCTTGGCACGGAGAACCGGCTAAAATAAGGTCTACTTTGTCCCACGGGACATCCCACAGCCTCCACTGAGTAACACAGCCAAGCTGTTTTGTGCTTGGGAAATTCTTTTGGGTTACTGAAATAGCATATTTATCTATTTCTGATGCAAAATAAGTTGTAGGCTGAATTCCTAGGCCTTTTAAAGCTAATTGCCCACAACTCATTCCATCAAATAAGGAAAGAACTACCATTATGTCAATGATAATCCAAAATGTGCTGTTTTTTGCACGTCCTTTGCTCTTTCCATAAAATCAGCAAACTCCCTTACTAGGGTATCTGATTTATCGGCCAATTCTTCAATAGTGGCCATTAGGATTAAGCCTTCGTAACCTTTTAATGAGTCTACGTATTGATATTTGTTGAATTCGTAGTACTTGGCGAACGATTCTTTTGCCATTTTGATTAGTTGCTCCTCAACCTCGGAGCTTACCACGTAAGTAGCATGACGCATAGTAGCGTCAACCCACACTTTTTCCATTATGTCTCGTAAAGTCATGCCTGCGCCCCACCCGATTCTCGTAATTCGGCTAATTGTTTAGTAAGTGCGATTAGTTTATCGCGGTATTTGTTAGCAGCTGTGCCATTGTTCCAGTCTAAGCCTATGGAAAGACCTGTAGCACACTCTGCAATTTTTTCTAGCAAATCAAGCTCTAAGTCTGTCTTTTTATTTTCCGCAGCAGCCCACCCAGCTAGGAAAAAGTCTTCTGCAAAGACTTCGACTACACTGTGCTGCTCTATATGAGCATATTTTTTGGCTGCTTTTGCAAAAGCCTGTTTTTGGTATTTATTCATAATCACCTACCAGGTCGTAAATAACTTTTACCGCTTCTTTTCTTAAGTCTTCGATAGTACCATCATTATCTACAATAAAATCGTATTGACTAATCCAATATCTAGAGTCCCCTGCGAATGAGGTTCCTTCTCTCTGTAGACGTATTACTACTGGTAAGATTTCTTGAATGTCTAACTCCCCATCTGTTTCTTTTTGAGATATAGTATTTCTGATATAGTCAACTTCTACATCAAAACCACAGTCTGTGATAATTACAACATCTTTATCGTCGTAGATAAGTGTGGGTAAAACAACGTTGTCCCACGTAGATTTACCAAATACATGCTCCCCTAGCATAGGTTTTAGTACCCTCTCAGAAACGTGGATTAGCCAATCCCTAGGAGAGAAATAGGTTCCGTAGCTAGGAGTGCTTTCTACGAAGTTTTTTGGCAGCATAAACCACGGCAGTTCTTTTGTGGCTCTATCCGTGGCTTGTTTGATAAACATTTCTAGCGGGATGGAAGAAATTAGGCTAGCGTATTTATATAGCTCGTCTTTAAACATAGCCATTTCTGTTCTGTAGCCTAGCCCTTTCAAAATATCCCGCATAATCGGCCCTAGGGTATCTTTTCCTGCCCCAATCGGCCCATTGATCATAATAACTAATTTTTGTTTCATATTTTTCTCCTTAGAAGGCCACTATATCATAGTAATATGCGTTTGTCAAGATATAAAGTAAATAAAAAAGCCCGCACAGGGCGGGCTTTTGCATTACTCAAAGTCGTAGCGAGGTACGCACAGAGTTTCAACCATCAGGTCGTACGGAGTAACTGTTTTGCAGTTAAGCACGTTTTTCATGATAGTAGGAGAGAAACCTGATACCAGCATTGTACCGTAGTCATCCGTAGTAACTGGAGAGTTACCTGCACGGGCATCTAGGTTCCAGAATACTAGAGTTGGCAGTTCGTAGCCAGCGGCTTTGAACTTTTGCACAATTGCTTGGTAGTTAGTACGCTCGTTACCTTGTTGGTCCCGACGGTATCCGTAGTTCCCATATTTGTTCCATCCGCCAGCAGAGTTAAACTCCATGTCTGATAGAACTAACAGGTGAGTAGGCATCTCGTTTTGAGACAGTTTTAACTGCTTGGCGCGAGATAGCAGAACATCAAACACCCCTTGGATGTTTGTAGACATATCCTCGCCAGAATGACATACTTTACGTACTTTATCTGCTAGTGTAGAAGCAGAGATGTCGTGGAAATGCGGGTCTCCAGAGAACGACACAATGTGGTCTTTAAAGACTGATTTGTTACGTTCAGCTAAGTAGATACCTAGCGCTACTGCGTGTTGCAGAACGTTTGCCGATTCCATAGAACCAGACACGTCAACTACTGGCAGGAAACGAGCTGGGCTGTCTCCGATGTAGTCTGGTAATGCTTTCCACTGTAATTCTGGTGTACGTGAGTCACCTTTCATTACAGCTTCCACTAATGTGTGTGGAAAGATTGCTCCAGCGTTGATTTTGGCTTCGCCTTTTTCAACTTGTGATAAGTACGCTTGGTAGCGTGCTGAGTCATTACGGTTGAACGCTTTGCGGTACAGGTTTGACGCGCAAGATGGAACGTGGGCGTAGTTGATGCCTTCCCAGTTACGAGCTGACATTTTCTGTTCAACAGTGTTTGAGTTTGCAACTACTGTTTTACGCCACTCTTTAGCAGACATACCCACGGCATGGCGCAGAGTAGACGCTACGCGTCCTTGGCGCGGAACCCATTTGGCCGCTAAGCCTGCTTCGGTAGTAGCAGCTACAGCTACTAGCAATGCTGTGTTTGTGTCACGCATTGCTAAATCCAGCAAATCATCCCAGCGACCTACTTGAGGTACAAGTAGGGACAAAGCAACTTGGTCTTGTAAAGATAGGGTTGCGAACAGCTTGCGGAAAGTATCACGCTCACCAGCCCCACCGCGAATATCCCGTGCCCACAGCAATGCTCGTAGCGCTAAATTGCGATCTTCGTTTAGGGCTGCTTTGAATACGGCAGTGATATCTTTGCCGCGTGAAGCACCTACGATAGAAAAAAAGTCTAGTACTTTTGAACCGGAAGTAGCGTTGGTTAATGCACCGTTAGCTGTACGGGCTACAGTTGTTTGTGTGAATAGTGGGTGTGTCATAATATTTTCCTCTTTCAGGTTGTTTCTTTAATTTATGTGTATATTATACAGTTGTTTTAGCTAGTTGGCAATGTTTATTGAATACTTTTTTGCTAGTCTGGTAGCAATCACCAAACATTCATGTCTAGAGCCTTCGAAGGCTTCTATTGTTGGTTTTTTATTCCAGTTTTTAAATCTGGTAAGTACAATACCTTTTTCTTTTCCGTCGTCCCAAACAAATACATAAGTAGTAGCATTTGGGTGTCGAACACCCCCTATGACTCTCCCTTTTGCTAGGAGGCGTGTTAGGTGTCCCCTCTCTGCTACCATCTTCCAGTTTTTAAGGAAGTAGACTGCTTCGTCGAACTTAAAGGTATTTTCATCTACTGGTACAACTAAGTCCAGTATGTCTAGCTTGGTAGGCCGTTGAGTTCCAGCTGATCCAGTAAAGTATGCTGTACTACTTCTCGCTTCTGAACACATAACCAACGCTCCTTTAATAAGGCTAGCTGTTTAGTTTCTAGCCTTGTTTTTTCTTCTTGCAGGACACTTGCATAGTAATCCATATTTGGACTTTGTCCCTGAGCTTGGGTGGCTTTTTCTAGAGTTTCTACCGCCTCTAGTTCAATTTTAATAAACGTTAGCGCGGTATTTAACTCTTGTATCTTTAAACTTAAATTCTTCTCCAGTGCTTCTAAGTACATAGAGATATAGCTCCTCTAGCTTGATTGTGTGGCCGTACATTTTGTCGAGATACAGCAACCAGTCTCTAACATTAGGGAATTTAGCGAATTCGTATATTTTTTGGAACTCACGTAAAGACAGGGTAGTTGATTGCTGGTTGGCTATGTACAGTTGGTCTTTTGTTATTTTTAGTGTGCCGAACTCTTTTACCAGTAAGTCTTGAATATAGTTGGCAGACATACCTTCTGCAAAGTGGGCATTTTGAATTTTCTTCACGTCCCAGCAGTCTTTTAAGCCGTTTAAGTATAGCTCGGCTGCTAGAAACTTTACTTGACCAGTACTAGTATCTACTAAGTGGTCAATTAAATTTACGGGTACGCCCATAGAATCTGTCTCCTTTCTAAGACGATGGTATCTTCAGTGATATTCCCGTCAGCGTCAACTAAATGGAACTTCAAATTATCGCTCGGATTTTTTATCCAGGTTTTTCTGTATGCTTTTAATAGCTTATCACCTACTTTAAGTAGGATTTTTGTTTCCACTGGCGGAAGTGATTCGTTGAAATGCCGCCTGATTTGCTTGTCTTGCGTTGACGATGTAGTTGTCATACATTTCCTGTAAAGTTTGCTTGCTCAGGGTGGCAAGTTCCTTCTGACTTTCTTTCCCTAGGTCTAATAGGATTGTCAAGGTATTTACTAGGGAGCTTTTGTTAAGATCTTGTGACATATTCTTTTATGGCCTGTAATGCTGCTAAAGGCAGCTTTTCTGGTTTCTTTAGGCCGAGGGGTTTTAGAAACTCGGCGTACTCTTTTTTAGAGGAACAGCGGCATCCTGCCGGTAGTTTTACTCCATCTATAACGACGTCTAATAGTTGTTTTAGATCTTCCAAGGAAAGGGGTAGGAGCTCTACCCCTTTTAGTTCTGGAAACTTATACAATTCTCTTACGTAAGAGTCTTTCGTAGGTTTTCCTAGGTTTTTTCTAGGAACGCCCCAAAGATGGATTGTACTCTCAGGCGTAAAGTCCTGATTTTCTGACTGTTTTTCCAATAGTAAGTTTCTCCATTCTAGGCTTGCCTCTAGTGACTGATACATGAACCCATCCTGAGTTAGGTTCTCCTAAAGAATAAAACTCTAGAATTAGTTGGTCAAACACTAGATTTTCTGCAATCCAGACTGCCAGCTCATAGTTGGTCACGCCAGGTACTTCTATATCTGCCGCTAGACCTTGTAAATGCTGGCTATTTACAGCCCCGTTAATCGCTTTGTTGAGCGCTGGAGACCGGAAGCCTGAATTTACTTTTACTACCTTAAATTTATCAGCTACTGGTTGTAATACAGTATCTACTAAATATTGTAGATTACTGATCTCCTGAGCATTAGGTTCGTTTTTAATACCAAGTCGGATAGCTGTTTCCGACTTGGTAAACTCAGAGAGAGTGAAGTTCCTGCTTAAGCGCATTAAAGGTTTTTAATCCTAAAAGCGAACTAAGTATTTCATTACTTAGTTTCACCTACTAAGTTTCCTGCTAAACCAGTCAACTGGTTCAAAATGCCTGTAACGGCGTCGCTGTCACGCACTAACTCAACCATAGCGTCTTGCAACATGGCATCAGTTACTAGCTCCAGCTCTTTAGATTGCTTACCAAAATGGGTGGCCAGAACAACAGCTAAGTTAGCTGTTACTAACTTAGATACAGAGCTATCACGCAGCAATGCAGAGCTGAATAGGCGTTGGTACCAAGGCAAACGAGCTACTAGAGCATTCGCTACTAGTTCGTTAGCTGCCTTACCTAGAGTTAATTTACCAGCTAATTTTGCAGCTTCTACGTTTTGGTTTTTTAATTTTTCGAACATATTTTGCTTTCCTTCAATTGTTTTGTTTGATTCTGTAGTAATTACAACTTGTTTTGTTGGCTCTTCAGCTTTTACTTCTGAAATGTCTTTCAGGTACGCTGAGAAAATAGGGATTACTGTGCCCCAGTCTACACCCACACTCTTACTAAGGTGTATTAATTCCAACCTTGTGAGAGTAGCCCACCCGTTATACCACCCTTTAAAGTTTTTTAGCTTAGCTAAAAAAGTTAGGTTTGTATAGTTGTTTACACAATCTTTAAAGGACTGCTTGTGAACAAAGTTTACCCCTGTGACTCTAGCGTACGCCTTGCCGAAGCTAAACGTATGGTTTTCGAAGTCTAAGTCCAAGGCTTTGGTAAGCTCTAGTATATTTGTTTCGTGAGGCTTGGGCAGCATTACCGGTATACCAGTAATTACTTGAGTCGCCCTAGGGGAAACTAGGTACTCGGCTAGCTGCCTAGTTGTTAAGGCAAGACACGCGGTGTCGGGGTCTCTATATGAGTCTGTGAGTTCCTTAAAGCTAGGAACTCGAACTTTACTAGTTGTTGTTATATTCACTTTGTTTTCCTTTCTAATTGTGTATATTATACAGAATCAGAAGGGATTAAGCAACTGTTTCTGTAGTTTGTTTAGCTAGCTCAGCTTTTACTTTTTCCAAAATTTCTTCGGTCAATTCTGTTTTAATTTTTTCTACCGTTGGAGCTAGGGCAGCATCAATAGCAGCTTGCTGTGCCTCTCTTTCGGCTTGTTCAAATTCTTCTGTAGCTCGTTCTCTAGCTTCTAGAACTCGCTCCCACCGCTCTAAAATTTCTGCTTGGTTAAAGTGGAAGTCTTTATTTACTAAGAGCTGGTCGATTTCTTCCTCTGTTAAGAAGTTAGCGTATACGCTACGATTAATGTTTTCACACCACAATACGCTGTTGTCCATCAGTTGTTTTGACAAGTTGATCTTGTCATAGCCAGAACCGCCTGAAGCATTATGTAACATCATGTACCCGAAAGGAGATACTGATAAGTTACCAGCAGCTAGCGCAATCAAGGTTCCAGCAGAAGCAATGTAGCTCATAACATGGCAAATTGTTTCGGCTTCTGTAATTTCCATTAAGGCTAGGATTTGGACTGTAGTATCTAGCCTGCCACCGGGGGTGGACAAAAAGATATTAATTTTTTCATTTGCCGTGGCATTTTTTAAGAGGTCAAAGAACTCTAGGTAGTTGCCTGGTTTTGAGATCGGGCCGGTAATGTATACATCATAAATGTTTTCGTTTTTAAAGATGTATCTGTCAGTTTTGCCGAAGCCTTCGATAGATGGTTGACTAGTTGGTGATGAACTACTGAAATCACCGAATAAATCTAATTGTTGGGTCATTTGATTCCTTACTGCATTGTCGATACTGACAAACAACTAATGTTAGCTCGGAGAGGTATCTCTCTAAGTCTTTTGCACAAACTGCAAAATTTATGTTATCTTCGTAGGTTAATGCCACGTATGGTGTATTATCAACTACGAGTACTTTCCATGTTACATCACACACAGCCAATGGTTTGGGCATTTGAGGGTGGTACACCATTGGTTCTAATTTTGGAGCAGCTACGGGTATAGCAGGTGTGGTTTCACACGCTGCTAAAGTAGTCGCTAGCAATATGGCTAGGGCTGTTCGCATGCTGTTTTATCTCCAGTAATACAAGCATATGTTTTTTGCTGTTTAACAAATGCTTTGTTGATTTTTAGTTCCACTAGCTTTGGCTTGGCTACTACGGTCTTTTCTCGGTGTTTTAGAGACGTTAAGTCTCTCTTAGCTTTTTCTATTTCGTTAGTTAAGCCAAGCACAGAAGCTTCGTGGGTTAAACGCTGTTCCTCAACAACCCTAATTCTAGCATTAGTTTCTTCTATTGCTAGTTCATAACTTTTTATGGTTACTTCTAGGGATGCCACTGAATTTTTTGTGTTTTGGAGTTCCACTGCCATTTCTTTGTAAGAACTTACCGCAAAGTAAGCCGCGGAAGATATACCTAGGGCAATAGCCCCATAAATAAGATATTTATTAAACATATTTTATCTCCTAATTATAGGGCAGCAACTAATACTGCCCTAGGTATTAAAAGATAAACGCTAAACTTGTTATAACAGCTACTACCCATACAACGGTTAGGATTACTAGTAATTCGTCCCCGTGGTCGAAGCTAATTTTATTCCAAGTACGGTAGCTTGGGACTTTTACTTCTTTTTCCGAACCAAACCACCCTTTTACAGTCTTAGTTTGGTAACTCTCTAAAAGAGAGTATTTCAGGAATTTTTTATAGAAGTATGTACTTAATACCAGTAAGAACATTCCGCCACTAATTTCCCAAATCCCTTTAAACACACCTTCAATTGTGTCTCCGGCCACGTACCATACAGCTAGGCCTGCTGTTAGCATACCTACAGGTGTTTGAATGAAATCATTTACGGCTACGTTAAGCTCTTTTGCTACTTCGCGCACTGTTTGTCCTGCGGTTTTAGCAATGGTGCTTATTTGGGTTAGCGTCTCTTGGTTTAAAGAATCTGCTACTGTATCTGTAACCGATTTTTTAGGCTGCTCTACTTTTTCAGAAAGCGGTGGTAGAGACTCGTTTAACTTGGTTGTTTCACAAGCTACTACCATTTTTTGTCGCTCTACAGCACTAATACCATTGATTTGGTTAATTGACTCTGCACAGGTAGAGGCCATCGCTCCGGTCGCCAACCCTAATGCTAGGGCGGCTCCGATAATGAGTTTTTTGATCATACGGCTGCAACCGTCTCAAAGTTGCCAGTTGGCAGCAATTTAGCTGCATAAACGTCGCCAGACTTTGTACGAACACGGCCGTCTGCTTGGTAAAACGCTACCACTTCAACAAAGTCTTGTTTGCGGCTATTAGGAACGAAACGGATATTACCTTTTTTATCAAAAGTAATGGAGTGCTTGATATGTAATGTAGTCATTTTTGTTTCCTTTTTGGTTTGTAATTTGGCACTCCGCGGAGGAATCGAACCTCGAACCGTCCTTCCCACTTTTACGGACCTGCTTAGAAGGCAGGGGCGGGTACGCGGAGCATTAGTAATATGGTGGTCCCAGCAAGATTCGAACTTGCACGATGCCTTGTCAGGGTCTCTCGATTATGAGTCGAGGGCTTTATCCAGTTAAGCTATGAGACCAATAATTTATGAAACTATTATATCAAATATTCCAGCACTAGGCAAGAAGTATTTTAAGTTAAATGTGGTAAGCCACTAATCTTTTCTTGGATCTCTAGGATACAATGGCGGTTTGGTCGGAACAAGATGGCTTGTCCGCCTTTTTCTCGCACAGAGTCTACAACTGCTTGTGTATCATCGATCAAAATATCTTGAGGACGTACAAATTTATCTGTACCGGACTTTACAAAAACCACTGGTGCTGTAAAGAATCTGCTAGGCTCATACGGCCATGTTAATTGCTCTTTGAGCCACCAGTACTTTTGTGATGCTACAGCTTCTTTCCCGTCTCCAGTAGCAGACATAATACCCACCCTAAATTTTTGAGTAAGCTCGGAGTAGGTTACCAACCACTGGGCTAGAAGTACTCCCGAGGAGATTGGTGGTAGATTTTTAAAGAATTCGTGGTCACTGTTTACCAAAGCCCATGATTTGTTTTTTGTCAACGGAAAAATCATGTCGTTTTCACGCATGTATAATTCCATTACTCTTGCATCAAAATCTGCCAGTACCCCATCCATGTCTAGATAAACAATTGGCAGGTTAGGGCTTTGGTTTAAGTAGGCCATTGAGTTGATAGCCCAGACTACGTTAGTCAACATTTACAATCTCCTCGTATACTGCTTTCATTGTTGCAACTGTGCATTTGTTCCAATCAACAGAGTCTGATACTAATAATTTTAAGGCTTCTACCCACGGAGCTTTTAAACGTCCAGCAGGCTGTTTATGGCTAACCAGTTGCCGTCCCCCAGCTACAAAGTATTCTAGTAGGACTTCTAGGTCATCTTGGGTCAAGACTTTTAAATCTACGCTTAGGTGCTTACCTAGGTCTGCTACTACCGCTGCTTTGGTGCGTTTTTCTGCTTTGTTTGTAGTAGGGCGCTTTTTAGCGTTTTGTTGCATGTAGAATCGGTCACCCATACTATTTGCTCCATGAGAAGGTGGTACGTTTTCTGGCCATTCGGCTTCTGGAATTTCGCTTTTTAAGTAAATTTTGGTTCGCTGGGCTGTAGGACACCCGCGAATAATCATTGCTTCGTTTTCCATTGCTTGCCTCATCAATTTATAAAGCTATTATACGCTATATTTAGGTGATTGGCAAGAACAATTTTAAAGTAAAACTAGTGTTAGCTCAATATCTGGAAACTTGTCTGACACTTTCTTCATCATGTCTTTAATTTCTTTAGGATTACCACGACCTAGACCGCCGCCAATTAACGGAACTGCTAAATGCTGCTTAGCCCAGGGGCATACACTGAGTTGTGCCAATGCTCCGGTAAGAGCCGACTCTAGTGCTTCTAATTGGAATAGAATCCCACTACCATAGTTGTATTGGGTATACAAATTGAACCCATATTGAGTGTGTCCTAGCTTAGCATAACTGAACGTTCCTAGCTTTGCATATGACCCTACCGGAGTTCTTTGGTCGGCAGCGTACATCTCAGGCCACATTTGGCGAATTGGAACAGCTACACCAGCTCCCATGTTGCAATAACAATTACAACCGTGGGCAACGCTGGCGCCCGAGGCCACCACAAATTTAATTAAATCACCTTTTACGACGTTAAACATCTATAACCTCTATTTTAAACAGTTCAGGAGCATAATCATAGCCCCGAGGGTTGGACACTACTGTTATTTTGTCGGTCAACTTGTAGTTGACTGGGTAGTGCGTATGTCCGTGAATAATTGTTAGCGGAAGTGGCAGTTTTGCTGCTTTAAGTTTTTCTTCAAAAGTTTTTGAGTAATACGCTATGCTTAGTGGGTCATCTTTGTACCGGTCTTGGATTGATTGGATGCTAGGAGCATGATGCATTAGTATCACATCTGCTGTTTCTACCTGCCACGGCAGTCTTAGAAACTCTGCATGCAAAATTCTTGCATCGTTGGGGGTAAACTTCCCATAGCCAGCTTTTCTAATCAATCTAAAGTCGTTCATAGCTTGTTTGGTATACCAATCGCTATGTACGCTACCCATGTCAGTCCAACCAGTTCCGCAGTAAAAGCGTACGTCATTAATTGTTATTAACTCGTTTTCTAGGATATAGCAATTTTTCAGGTTGAAGACTCGGAAGAAATCATAGAAAATATCGTAGGTGTCTGTAATATTCCCGTTGTAATGTTCGTGGTTGCCCATTACGACCAGAACTGCTTGATAGTGGGCGGCCAGTATTTCGAAGAACTGAACGTATCTTTGTGCTTGCCCGTGTTTACCTGAATTAGGGTTCATAGCAAACTCTAGCTCTTTGCTCTCTAGAGTATCTCCAGCAATACACAGCACAGCTGCATCCGTGCATAGCTTGTTAGCTAGCGTTAGCACTTCTTCCTTGCTTTGCAAAAAGTCTAGGTGCAGGTCGCTACAGTGTGCTACTTTCATGGTTTTTTCCTTTCTTTAGAACCTTTTTAATTTGTTTCAAGGACTTTAAAGTCTTTTTATGGGTGCGTTTTACTATACGTACTGCCTCTTGTGGGTCGGTAACGTCTACATAGTCAGTGGCGCAGTCCCAACCAAATAAAGGGATTCTAGCAATTCCTCTATAACATAGTTTTTCCGCTAACTTTCTTAGCGGTTTACACGGCCTGTAGAATAGCAAGTGGTATAAGTATGGTTGGTATATTTCAAATTCAGGCCAGCGATAATGAAAGTAGAAAACCCCCTCAGGGTCTCCGCTACTTAAGTCTTCCCCTTCCCCGTATTCACGTACTAGTGCTTCTAGTAGTTTTTTATAATCTTCTCTCATTCTGAAGGATTCCAGATCCAAAGGGTTATAATTTTATTAGCCTTAAATTTAGTGAAGCCTAGGGGAATTTCTCCTGAACGGCCACACTGAATGGCCTTTGTTTTACTATTGTAAGCTTTTACAACAACCATAAGTTCTTGCAAGGTCATTGGCTTTACTATCAGTACTGGTTCGTCACCAAATAAGGTTCGTATATCTGTCTCTAGTACGTTCCCATTATCAATTACTACGTTCACTTACAAGCTCCTCAAAAGAAATTGGAGACCAGTTTGGTAGTTGCTCCATGCTTACGTTTAAGTAAGCTGAGCCACTAATGTTGTGGTAATGCGTGTGGCCGTGTATGTTGCCTTTGCGATTTCTGATTTCATCAGGGTGAATTGGGCAATGGCTTAGCCACCAACCTTTGTAAGAGGTGAAGGAGGGGAGCTGCAGTTTATCGCTTGGCAATCCCGCCAGCTCTGCTTGTTTTAGGATTACTCGTACACTTACGTCGTGGTTTCCTGGAACCCACACCGTTTTGTTTACTAGCTTTAAGCTAGCCATAAGTCGGGCGCACCACTCAGTGTCAAAGGCTACGTCCCCCAGCAAGAATAAGGTGTCTCGCTTAGATACAGTGGATAACAAGTTATCTAAGATAGTTTCATGGTGTTCTTCCGCAGAACTAAAGTTTTTGCGGAATCGTGTAACATTTTTGTGACCTAGGTGTAAGTCACTAGCGAAGTATACTTTGCTCATTTTGGTTTTTCCTTTAATCAGATGTTAAACCATGTTTTTTACAGAACTCAAACGTAATATCTGATGCTCTCATAAACGTCAGAAATAGTTCTAGGGCTTCTTCATAGTTATTTTCAAACAACTTAGCCATAGCACAATCGTCGTTACCAGATACACATAGTTTCCAGTAGGTGCCGCGCGGGTCGCACATAAGTAAGCTAACTTTTACTGTGTTTCCTTCGTAGTTACCATACCACCAATCTGTAGTTGGTTTGAAGCATTTTAAATCGAATCTTGAAGTCATTGCTATTTCCTCTAATTTATGAGACTATTATACAAGGTTTTTAGCGGATTGGCAACAAGTTTTAAAAACGAAAAAACCCACGTATAGTGGGTTATAGTTGAAGTTCTTTTAATCGGCCTTTAATAACGCCTAGGTAGAAAATCAGGTCAAAAGTGAAAAATAGCAGCAGGATTGTTAATACCTTTTCGCTAAATACTGGCAGTGAGCAGACAAACGCAAAAATTAGTGCAAATACGATTGACACTGCAAAATGTTTAAATAGGTTTGGTAATCCTTCTACCAGCATGTCTTTAAATACGGTTCTTGCCATGTTTTTTAGTTCCTGTAAGGGTTAAGTAATCTAACTCTCTAATGAGTCTGTTTCTGGTTTTTGGTTTGGCTACGTCTATCAGCTCTTCCCCGTGGCATGTAAAAGACTTGTAAGCTTCGTCTATGGTCTTACTTTGGTCTTTCTTAAGCTTTGACATAACTATAATATAGTTATCATTTTCTAATGCTCTGCACAGAGCCGCGTCATGCTTAGGCTGGGAAGCAGCTACGGGTATAGCAAAAAGTAGCAAGATTAAGTATTTCATGCTAGTTTCCTTATTTAAATTGGTGCTGGTGGTCAGACTCGAACTGACGTAGGTTTCCCGACGGCTTACAAAACCGTTGCAATTGCCGCTATGCGACACCAGCGTATTTGGCAGGTCTAGAAGGAGTCGAACCCTCATCTTCGCATCCGTAGTGCGATGTGCTATCCATTATACCATAGACCTATAATTTAGTGAAATACTCTAGCCAAGACTCACCCTACATCTTGTGTTCTCCCGCTATCACATTAGCACCTGTGACCGGTTCCGGAAGCCTGTATGTGTACCCACGATGTGTGCTATTTCTGGCAGGTACGACTAGGCACTAAAGTATTTTACTAAATTCTATTAGAGGGGCGTCCTAGCGTTAATTCGCATAAGTAGGGTGTGCTGTTCCGGTTTAGCCACACTAGGAAGTTCATCGAAACCTTACACCAACCCTGAGGGAATCGAACCCTCCGATGCACTGTGATTCAACACAGGTACGACTATCCACGCCTTTCTGATAAAACTTGCCCCGACTGTGCGAGGGCTTTCACTACACTGGTTCGGCGGTAGCTTTGCCTATTTCTAGAATGAAAGTGGTGGGCCGTCCGCGATTCGAACGCGGAACCTATCGGTTAAAAGCCGAGTGCTGCTAACCATTTGAGCTAACGACCCATAAATCGTTAAATTTGACAATCGTGTTTTTCTGGCACGTAAGGCTCTACGTGAAAGTATAAAAAACCCGTTTCTAAGTAATCGCTTTCGTCTTCGTCGAAGTCTTTACCAACACTGTCTAAATCACCAAAGTGTTCTTCGTCTTGGTAAAAGCCAAAAGATTCGGCGTTTTCTATGGCCATGATGTAAGCGTCGTTCCGAGCTTCTTCCTCGGAATCGGCTTCAATAACATCACGGCTATAGCAACCAACGTAACCAAAGCTAACTTCTACAAAGAATTTTGCCATTTTTGTTTTCCTGTTTCATCAATTTATAAAGCTATTATACGCTAAATTTAGATTCTTAGCAACAAGTATTTTAATTTGTTTTACCAGTCATAGGTAAAATGAGTAAGTCCACTATCGATCAGTATTTCGACTGCCTGAATTACTATAGGGTGTTTTACTTTAAACAAGGCAATCTCTATGCTAGAGGTTTCTTCAGTCCAAAGAAGGTCTAGGGCTTTTGAGAATTCTTCGTCTTGGTTAGCTAGACGCTCGATTATTGTGTCTAGGCAATCGATAAGGTCTACGGTTTCATGGCGTTCAACGTTGAACGTTGAAATCGTCGTACCAACTAAGTTCATTAGTTGTTTCTCCCTTCCAGTTAGTCGAAGGGAACATCGGTAAATTATCCCACCCATGAAAGACCCAGTGGGATTTGTGGCCACCTAGGGCGTAATAGTTGCGGAAAGCATCCCATCGTTGTTCAAGACTGTTGTTTTTGTCTTGGGCAAAAACCAGAATTTCTGCCTTTAATGCTTGGGTCTGAGAGCGTAATTCTAATACTCTTTCGTTAAAATTCATTTTTGCTTTCCTGTTTCATCAATTTATAAAGCTATTATACGCTAGATTTAGCTGTTTGGCAACAAGTATTTTAATTTATTAAAGGTCGTCGTTCCAAACGAAAGGGTTCATTTTAGTTTCGCAGGTTGGCCCAAACTTAGGGTCATACTCTAATCTAGGTATGAGAATAGGGTCTCCTAGCTTTTTCTCGATCTCAGCTAATCTTTTATTGATTAGTTTTAGGTGATTTAAAATAGCCTCTACAGAAGCAACTAAATGTTCGTCTACTTGGTCATTTAGGCTTAATAGCTGTATGATTAGCTCCAGTTTTTCTTTCTGGTTGATATTAATTTTAAAGCTCCTTATAAATAGAACAGACCACTACCTTTTGTTTTCGTGCACACTAGGGATTTTAGTGGCCTTACACCTAGTCTCTTACACTATGGTTAAGCATCTAGCAATATCGGCATTTAGCTGGGCTAGAACCTACTATTTTCCTTCTATTGGCCTTGGCGACCTCAAAGTGCCTATTTCATAGTTTTTAATTTTTTGCTGCATGTGGTCTTGAAATTGGCGGAAGCAGATTGATTCGAACAATAAGCACACACTGAAGTGGCTCCGCACGCTTAGCAGGCGGCGCTAGTCCCTGACTAGTTCAGCTTCCAAATGGGTTGGCGGCTCTGATACTTGCAATCAGCGTAGGTTTGCGCAAAACCTTTAGTCCTAGTACACAACCTAGCTTAGGTTGTTGTGGGTACGATCCACTTGAGGGCTTTACCCTCGCCACCATAAAATTAACAGGTCACTTAGCCATTCCGGCCAAAACCCTCACTTGCGGGGGTTTAACAATTACGAGTTGTTAAGTATTTTGCTGTTTAATGACCTTAAAAGACAGCACACTATTGATACGTGCTCTAACCAACTGAGCTACTTCTCCACTGATACGGAGAAGGTTGGACTCGAACCAACGACCACGAGCTTAACAGGCTGAATTTTTTGCTGTAAGTGTGCTTTCTTTTAAAGTCAGCCACTTACGGTGGCTAATCGCTTACTTGTTTAGTCTACAACTATCTAGCTAGCAGCTTAGAAGCTAGCGTCGCAGTGACAGGGAGTGTTTCCCGTACAGTCTCACCTACCTTGGAAATTGCTGCTGCCTAGGTAGTATCTTGCAGTACGTCTACTAGTTTCCACATAGTAAGAATTTGTGCCGCGTTATCACACATCTTAGCGGCACCAGTACCTGAGGGCTTTAGCATCACCTCTCGTACTCAGGCTTTGTGCTTGGCTTCAAAACAAAGCGTCTAGAACCTGCATGTGAGCTAACTCTAGCAGGGGAAGATCCTCTTTGCTGCTCCTTACATCGGACTCTAGACGTGCTAATAGTCTAGAGTATGCGTAGCCTTGGTTATTTAGTAATATGGTCTTTGCATCTTGGGCCATACCATCCGGTAGGCTGGTGACCTACGGCTTGCTCACCACAAACCATGCAAGTAGTTTCTGCTAGACGTTCGGCATCGGAAATATCTGGCTGGTTATTTCCAGACATATAAACCCTTAGTTCACCAAACTTTTCTTTTACTTGAAGAACTTTTCCGCCTTCGCAGACAAAGTTATTTAGTGGGTTGTATAGCATGTCTGCTATTTTAGCCCAACCTCTAGGCAGGTAATGTCTTAACTCTTCTAGAACTACCATTTGATATGACCTGTGTTTATTTGGCGGAAGGTGTGAGGATCGAACTCACAAGGCGTTTCCACTCGACGCGTTTCAAGCGCGCTCCCATCGCCAGCCGTTGGGTTGACCTTCCATAATTTTATTTATGCTCTACTAGCATAGTAATTTAGTTTTATAATGTGGAACGCTGTTTCAAAGTCAGCATATACTTTATTTGGGTTTACATCGTAAATCCAAGCTACAATTAAGTATTCTGGAAACGCTGCTCTGCCACCCCCCCATATAATCACTAAAAGCATCGGTTGCAACTGTTTGGGTAGTTTCTTCATAAGTTTTCATAACTTGTTCCTTTCATCAATTTATAGAACTATTATACGCTAATAATAAGCGTTATGCAAGAAGTTATTTAACTTCTTTAGTCAAGTATCCAAGCCAAACCTTTGCAGTATGCTTCTTCAAAACTGAAGTCGTAGTGCTCTTGCCCCTTTATAATTTTGGACAACTGCTGCCTTTGCCGCGCCCGACGAGCGGAATTGTCGTAGGCCTTAATATCGGCTGAGCTACTGAAGCTATGCGCTCTGTCGCTTTCATAGAGTGCTATTTGTTTTTTATCGTATTCTGCACGGGTATAGCAGTATGCACGCCAAAGGCGTGGAACGTACTGGGGTTTGCCTGCTTTGGCACTAGCCTCACTATCGTACGCTCTGACAGGTTTTACGTAATCTTCCATTAAGACCCAATCTGGTCTTTTTTCTGCAAACCAGCGATAACCTGATTTGCGTCGTTTTGTTCTAGCCATATTTTGCTCCTTATATAAGAGCTGCGGGATTGCAGCTACTTAATAAAGGGCTGTGAATGTAATCATCATAAAAACTCCAATGCTTTAATCCACCTTTGGTGCTAAGAATAGAGAAACCAGCGTAGCATCAACCATTTCTAGCTTGTCATTAACTTCTGCTTTAATGCCGCAGCTGATATATGTTTTGTAAGGGATTTGCAGGTCAGTATATACTACAAACTCGTCGCCTTCTTGAACCAAATCTAGGTAAGCCTCAACATTAAGCTGTTCCAAACTACCGTAGTACGGTATTGGGTTATTAAAAGTAAGTGGCCCACGAAGTACTTGACCCATTGGCCAAGTTTCTCCTAAAGTGCAAATTACTATCCTAGCTGGCATTTGATTTTCCTAATTGGAGGAAGGCATAGCAATCGAAGCTAATGCTCACACTGAAGTGGCACAAGCCGCTTTCCAAGCGGTTCCGGCTCGCCTGTCCGGTTTACCTTCCGTATTTGTTATTTTTTCAATCCGTTCCCAGGATTAACTCCTGTATCATATGCAGCTTTATTATTTTCTGAATATGTAGCTATTTTTAGGTTAGATAGGTCGAAGTTGTTTTTGTTATCGTCTAAGTGCATTACACACAGACCTTTCTCAAGATAGAACTCATCTAAATAGGTCAAGGCCATTAGTTGGTGTACTTCTTTAACTCTATTTTCTACTTCTACTATAGGGTAGCGACCTTCTCTATAGGAGGGTTTAACCAGACCGCCTAACGGTCGGGGGAGGCTAGGCCCTGTCCAGACTTGCCCTTTTGTTGATATAAACACATTATTAAATGTGGGTACTTTTTTATAGCCTGCCGGAGGGTTTGGCGGGTTAAGTAACGCTTCTATTTTCCTTTCAGAAATCTGTCTCCACACCCCTGCGTCATCTTGCAGTTTATAATAACCAAAAGCTGACCTATCAGGTCTTAAGTTTTTTACCATTACTTTATTATTAGTTTTATCAATGATAGTTTTTGATGCCTCGCAGATGGTGTATCTCTTAAAGCCTGCTATTTCCATATAGTACCCTATTATAAGATTTGGAGTCTCCTCGGATTCGAACCGGGACTGGTCTATTTACATTAGAAGCTAATTGGATGCTGTAACTCACCTTCACAGGAGAGTTTGGTTTGCATACCGTGCTACCGTTACACTAAGACTCCATAAATTGGCGGGGGATGCTGGATTCGAACCAGCTATCTTTTGCTTAACAGGCAACCGCATATACCATTTATGCTTATCCCCCAATTTAAGACAGAACACTATATTTTCTCGCTAGAGTTATGGTAGCAATAAATTTGTTTGTTTGCTGTTAGTGTTCTCTCTTAAGCCTACTATACGCTAGTAGGCTTGCGTATTACTTTTTGCTTTCGTAAGACATAATTACGGTAGCATTGATACTTGTAGTATCTTCTGTTGGTTCACCATCTTCGTCTAAAGTGTCGGTATCAGCGTATTGACCGTCTCCAACAGGAATTAAGTCGTACATTGAAGCGAATTCTTCTTCGGCCATAGCAAGGGCTTCTTCTTCGCTTTCGGCTATAATAACAAAAACGTCTTTGTAACCGCACCAGTCAATGGTTTCAACTTCGATTTCAAATGTTTTCATAACTTGTTCCTTTCATCAATTTATAGAACTATTATACGCTGATTTTAAGCGTTTGGCAAGAACAAATTTAAACTAATTAAGCTTTGCCAATCTTAGCAACAAGCTCTGCTCTAGACGCTAGTAGCCGTCCTAATATTTCTTTATTTAGGTTTAGTACCGCTTCTTGTAACGGGCAACGTTCTTCTATTGCCATTAGTCTATCAATATCGGCTTGCAATACTAGTGCAGCTTTGCCATGCCGTTCTATATCAGCGTTTAAGCCAGTGGCTTTTGTAGAGAAAAAAGGCTTTGTCATAACTTGTTCCTTTTCATCAATTTATAGAACTATTATACGCTGATTTTAAGCGTTTAGCAAGAACAAATTTAAACAGAACGCCACCTAGCTAGTTATCTAGGAAGATTTATGATGGTAACTGGTTGGATGCAGTTCGCGTTCGTTAATTGTTTAATAACAGTAATCTTTCTTCTTCCGCCCTGAAATCCATTTTATTGGATTTCTTGTGGTTGTCCGTTGCGGACAGATATTGCAAATTCCAAGGTACGTGAAGTCCACAAACTGTTTCGTGTGTTAGCGGGACTATATGGTCAACGTGCATACCCTCTGGTATATTTTTGTATATTTCTTTTAGGCTTTCCAAAGAAACCCAGCTCGGCGTGGCGTTTAATTTTCTAGCCCTACGTAATGCGGTACGTTGTGCCCACTTTTCAGGATTATCTTTTTGGTCTTTTTGCCAACAAAACCTACACATTGTTTGCAGACCGTCTTTTTGGCCGGAGTGTTTGTGAAAATCCTCTTTCTGATGTACAGTATCACACTTATTACAGTATTTTAACCCTTTACTAGCTAAAACCCAAATAAAGTGGCGGCTGCAATCATATGTTTTATCTTTAAATTGATTGGTAAACCTAGCGGCTGTTGTGTGATTCCAACCGGCTTGGCGAGCTCCCTCTATAAAAAGAGTTACCGCATCTTCTATGCTCTTATTTCTAGGTAATTTGGCATTATTTTGCAAGAAGTAAGCTATTAATAATTCTTCTATTTGTTCCATAAATTTCTTATATAATATGGTTGAAGGTACTGGAATTGAACCAGTATTTTTGGTTTATCAGACCAATGTTCTCCCATTGAACTAACCTTCAGTCAAGGAATTAAAATGGTAGTCCAGCCGTTACTCGAAAACGGACGCTCTCCCGTATGAAAGGAGTGCTCTGCCACTTGAGCTACTGAACTGTTGATTTTTGGTGATGGACGGGCTCTGCCCCCGCATACGCCGAGTTCACAGCTCGGGACATTTCTCAATCTGCCACCATCACAAGAGTGTATTCTCTAGGAAAACACACTGTTACGAACATGGCAGGCCATCTAGGACTTGAACCTAGGCTAACAGTGTCAAAAACTGTGGTGCTAACCAACTACACTAATGGCCGATTGTATGGTGCGTCCACTGAGACTCGAACTCAGCACTCTAGCATGGCAGGCTAGCATGTTACCACTAACACTATGAACGCATAACGATTTTAGCGCGAAGTCGGAGACTACCCTAACAAATAGACTGCGCTTCACCCTAGGCTGAGGGTCATTGAGTCACGTGCTAAACTTGGAGGGTAGTGCCAGAATCGAACTGGCGAAAACAGGGTTTGCAATCCTGCGCATTACCATTCTGCCAACTACCCTATAATTTGAGAGTCCAGTCGGATTTGAACCGACACTATACGGCTTGGAGGGCCGACATGCTACCATTACAACATGAACTCATTAACTGGTACGGGTGGCTGGAATCGGACCAGCGATCTTTCCGCCCCAAACGGAATGACTTACCATTAGCCTACACCCGTATTTATAAGACAGAGCACTATTTGTTTTTTCATCAAATATGAACTTCTAGGTTGCTGTTAATGCTCTCTCTTATAAAGTTGCCGATGCGCTGAGCCATACCACACCTATCGGCGTCAATGTAGTCTGGAGCTAGTAATATGTGAAACTGGAGGTAACCCTATATTACACGTTTAATAACCATTTGGTTATATGGGTAGCAACTCCCATTTTGTCTAGCTGCTGCCTAGACTCGATATTTACTTAACCATTACGGTTTGGCCAATAAAGAGGCGCATCGCAGGTTGCATCATATAATTTTACGTCCTAGGCAACTCATTCGAGGACGATACCTAGCACTATTGGCTAGAGTATTTGGTGCATCATGTTGGTAACGATCCAACCTCTTAGGATTTTCAATCCCATGCTAATCCATCTCAGCTAACGATGCGTTTATTTGGTGGAGAACTGGGGATTCTAACCCCACTGTTGTCCTCGGTGCAAGCGAGGTGACCACCACAAGCAGTCCCGTTCCCCATTATTTGGTGGAGTCATTCAGCCTCGAACTGAATTCCCTATGCTGCCAGCATAGGATTTTAACCAGATTAAATTATGACCCCGTATTTGGTCGAGAGCACACAGCTGTTACTGTTGGACAGTATAAGTACTCACTGCCACTATGCTCTCGTTTGAATTAGTACCACGCGCACGGTATAAGTGATCAGCCTATAGAGGCGCGTTTGAGCTTATTTGAGTACGGACGCCAGACACCACCCCACGGCAGTCTAGGGAATCGAACCCTAGCATAAACTAACAGAACCCCTATTTATTTGGATGCAGAGCCTCGGACTCGAACCGAGTTTGTTCAGCTTATGAGACTGAAAAGATTACCCAACCTCCCGCCTGCAATTATGTGGCACACCGTATGGGACTTGAACCCACAAACCCCACCTTGAAAGGGTGGTGACTTTACCAATTTGTCCAACGGTGTATTAAACTATGTTAAACTAACTTCTACAGGTTCTCCCTTAGATTCTACGATAAATGTCAGTTTTTTAAAAAGTAAGTGTGATGCGTGTTGCGCGAGCATATCTTTTGCTACTTGAACGGCTTGAGGATAATCCTCAACAGATATATGTGTTGGCACATTTATATTCAATGCTGGCGCTACACGATTTTTAGCATCTGCTGCCCAAATAGTACAAATTGTTTCTGGCACGCCCATAACGTCTATCATACTTACCTCTTATATAAATTGGTGGGTGTTGTAGGAATCGAACCTACTCTCCTTGTGGGAGACGATGTTACAGACCGCTGCGACTCTCCAACTTCGCCGAACACCCAATTTTAAGACAGAGCACTATTTTATTTTCATCTTCCAATAGTTGAATTTTTATTTGTTGCTGTTAATGCTCTTGCTTAAAATCCCTAGAGTGAACCAGTGGAAACTCGTCTAGGGGAAGTTTTACCGTTTTTATCTTCGAGAGGTCTTAAGGTTCAATGTATCTTTCAACATATCCACAGTACACCCAGCAACTAGGAAAGAGCCCTTATGTTGTCTGCACGGCTTCTCTTACCTGTAATTTAACGTCTAACAGGCTTGGACACACGCTCTATGTGTTTGCTCCACTAACCCTGCTAGAAGGGGACGATACTTGGAGCGTGGGAACCTTACGTATTGATTAGGCCGAAGCTGGCATCAATATGTTGTTCCTAGGTTTTTGCTTGGCGATGGTAAGGAGAATTGAACTCCTATCTCGTGATAGACAGTCACGCATAATAGCCATTATACTATACCACCGGTATTTGGTGGGCTAGGTCGGACTTGAACCGACACGCACTTAAGCACGGAGTCTAAATCCGCTGGGTATACCAATTCCCCTACAAGCCCTTAATTAATTACGTCAAACTCGTCTACATCAGCGTAGCGTTCGAAGATGTGACTTACAATCTTGCCAACGTTACCAGTACCGTAATCTTCACCACGATATACTGTAAAACTACCACTACCATCCATAGCGTAAAACTCTTGTTCTTCAATATCAGCACAAGTTTCATTCCAGTCAAGCTTTAAGACTTCTTCACCTACCATGATAAAATCGCCTTGTGTGATTACAGCTTTGATTGTCAGCATATTTTGCTTTCCTGTTTCATCAATTTATAAGAGATATTATACGCTAATTTTCAGTGTTTGGCAAGAACTATTTTAATTTATTTCGTAACATGAATAAACTTTCTTCACCCGTGTTACGCTTTGTTTGGTAGGGTTCATTGTTTTACCTTGATACCAACGAGATTCGCTAGAAAGTTCTTTACCTTCTACGGCTTCTTTTTCAGGAAGCTTGGTCACAAAGCATTGCTCGCCTAAAGAGTCTTTAATGTGACTCCACGGGTCAAGAGAGAATCGCTCAATCTTGTTACAGATTTGTACTTCGCACAACTTTTCCGTTGCTTGAGCCTGTAACGATAAGGCTAGCAAGGTCAACCACATATATTTTTTCACGTTGATTTCCTAGGTTATTTGGTGGTTCTGGTGGGAGTCGAACCCACACGGCCGAAGCCAACGAATTTTAAGTCCGTCATGTGCTACCAATTTCATCACAGAACCGTTATTCTTCATCAATTTATAAAGCTATTATACGCTAATTTCAGCTTCTAAGCAAGCAATTTCTTCTTTTAATTTTGCTATTTGCTTAAGTAAGCAGCTACGGGTATAGCAATCGTCGCTAGACGTACCGTATTCACGGTCATTACGTGCGCGTTTTTGGTTTTCTATGTACCACGTCTCAAATTCGGCAATCCGCTTTTCTACTAGCGCTAATTCCCTTTCGTGTCTAGAAAGGAGTAGCTTTAAACGCTGGAGCTTTGTTAAAGGCGGCATGGTTTTCACCATGTCCCTTAAGAGTTTAAAACTCATCAAACGTCCCACTCCATAGCAGCATAATTCAGCTGCATACAGATAAGCTCGGGGGTCAACTGCTCTTGCAACCCTTTACACCAATTATGAGCAAGGGTTAAAACTTCAAACTCTAGACCGTACTCTGAAATACGAGTTAGGAATCCTGAGCCTTTTAGGTCAATATTGTGAGCTTCGAAAAAATCTAAGGCTTCTTGGTATTCTTTGTGGTACGAATCAATGTCACTATCGGACTCAAGATTAAACTCGTGACCTAAACCCCAATCAATTTCCATGTTACACCTATACAGTAGTTTAAATTGGCTATATATCAACGTAACCTTATAACACCACAGGGTTCCAGCCTGTCTCAGTAACCACACTGAGATTCTTCCACTATTGGACGTGTTTTCTTGGAGCCGGTTACAGCGTCACCTTTTGCCGACCTGCGGCTACTCGCGATTAGCTGTAGGAATATTGACATATACCAATTTAAACTGGCACGGTGACTAGGACTCGAACCTAGGACGCACGGTTTTGGAGACCGGCATGTTACCACTACACTATCACCATGTGGTACCCGATGATGGAATCGAACCATCGCTCCCGCCGTGTAAAGACGGAACTCTACCATTAAGTTAATCGGGCAAAGACGAGGTTTCTGGTTTTTAACGTGGGGATACCTCAACCGCCACAACATTAATTAGGGTTTGCTGACTAGGCTCAACAGCTATACCCGTAGCTGTCAACTGCTCACCGCGCACTTGAGAAACGGAACATCACATTTATAGCTCTGCGTGTTAAAGGCTAGCCGTCTCGACGCCACCGCCTACGTTATGGTAGTAGGGAAGATACCTATAGATGTGTATTCGGTACTCTATAATAACCTAGATTGTAGTCACTCAATCAAGATAAAAACTGTCGTGGGTAACAAAGCTAGTCCACCGCCCCAATTTTTATCTTGATGCACACTTATTTATTTAGGAAGTGTGCCAAACCTAGACAGTCCCTTCAAAGCACTCTTACTTACCGAATCGGCTGGCCGGCCTAGACAGCGTTCAGAGATACTGTAACGAGGTATGTTGCCTAACCCCCGCGAGTATAGAAGAAACCTATAATCTCTATTCCTATTTGGGAACCACCCCTATAAAGACGACGGAACTATTACGCCTACACTCCCATTACGCGGTTAGTATACGGTAGCACTATGCTGCTTACTTCACACTGAGCACACTACGCCAGCCCAGCTACGACTATTTAACGCATAGGTGCGGGTTTTTTCCGTAATACCTCAAGCTAATCTTGAGTGGTGCGGAATTGGTTTTTTACCTAGCTGTTGCTAGAACCTACAGTTGCATCGTTGTAGTCCGACCCATCACAGTTGCAGCGTTTTCTTGTGCTACCCCAAGGAAACAAGAGAGTTTAACCGGTCTCTGGGTGTACAGCCCTACGGTAGTGGTGGTGGCGATCTTGCTTCACACGAACACCTTTTCGTCCACTTTATTTAGGCTGAGTGCTTAGTATTTCCACTCACTTAGATTATCTATCTCAGCACGAACAGTTGGCTGGGTCTAAAAATCACCTAAATTTGTTTGCGTTTCACATCAATTTATAAGAGATATTATACGCTAGTTTTTGCTATTTAGCAAGAACAATTTTAAACTTTTTAAAGAGCGCTAACTGCACGCAGTTAGACTGGCTTTGTAGGACTTAACCTAGGGAGTGGATAACCCGAATTGACAGAGATAAGCGAGCCAGTTAGTCTTAGCCTTTGGGGAAGTCCGTTCTTGGCGAAACACGACAACCACAGATGCCTTTAATTTTAAGCGACTATTCCGTCAATTTATAAAAGATATTATACGCTAATTTTTGCTGTTTAGCAAGAACTATTTTAATTTAATTACGCCTGTAGCACAGACGATTTTAGTAACACCTGTCGCGTTTACTTTGCCGCATCGTAGATCAGCTCCTCAGTCGGGCGTCACTCTCTAGCTAGAAAATATAAATTAAAGTGCGTCTCGTTTTAATAAGCTTCCAAGCTCACCACAGCAACTTTGTGATCGTTTACTTCAATTTATAAAAGATATTATACGCTAATTTTTGCTGTTTAGCAAGAACTATTTTAATCTTCTTTGTACCACTCTCTAACTTCTAGCAAAGAAGGACAGTAATCCAATTCGTCAGCAAGGCCTGACTCTGCCGCGTATCCCTCAGCCCACTGTTCGGGGTCTTGGTAGTAATTATCAGACTGCCAAGCGGGAAGGCTAATTAAGTGCCTATCGCAATAGTAGATGCTGTACATTTTCTTCATAGGTTTTCCTTGAATTTAGAAAACTATTATACAATAGTTTTGTGCGATTTGGCAAATTTATTTTTGATTTTTTATTCGTCCGCTGGGATGCACGGCTTTGTTAATGAGTCCCAGATTAACATAATGCTGCCTACTATGAGCATAGTTAGTACGTTGCTAGCAATTTTAAACATAGTTTATCCTCGATAAGTTTATAGTTTTTATTACGGACTTTCTAACATAGACAGCATGCGTACAGCCCTTATCTTTTAAGTAAGCTAGAATTTCTTTTATATCGGACAGTTGTACTGTTCCAGATAATCCCTGAATTGTAGCTACGTTATTAAAGAACGATATAGTTACCGAGATAGAGAACGTTCCGTTCTTTTCTTTGGTTCTATATAATTCTACTATAGTTTCTGCTCCCATATAAAATTCCTTTTTAATTGCGTATATTATAGCAATAAAAAAGCCGCTATGCAAGCGGCTTTTTAATTTATTTGGTTATATCCTGTTCAACGATATATTTACCTCTTGCAATGGTTCGCTTTTCCCATCTGCTTGAGTTATTTGTAAATCGTAGAAGTAGTTACCAACGGGTATCAAAAAGCCCGCGCAGTAAAATACTGAGCGGGCTTAAGTATTTACACAGCCTTAATTATAACACTGTGTATAAAAAAATGTAAAGTTTATTTTTAGTATCTAGTGCGGCGTTCGCACATGTCCCCTAGGTCTACTGATTCTAGTTCGTTCTGTAGAAAGTCGTCAATATCTTCTCCATCGGGTACTTCGATTTCTTCGATTAACTCATACCGATAGGTTAAGTATTTTACTAGAGTAACTTGGTCACGCTTTAAATCACGCACTTTATAGATTGTGTTCAATTACTTGTCCTTCTTTTACTGATTTTACTTTAAATGTACCATCTATATCTACTACAGCAAAACTCATGCAATATGGGGGCGTTTTGCTAAAAACTGCCCCAGTATCTAAATACACTCTGTTACCCACTAATGTAGGTTTGGGCAATACTGTATGCCCACAGAATATATAGTCTACTCCGGCTACTGGGCTTTCTTCCATCCTAGAATTCTTGTATACTTCTATTGTTGTTCTGCCCCAGATAAGGGATTGAAGTACTTTGCGCTCCCGTACTCTAACTGCGAACTTCATTTCGTCCCAGCTAAGTCTTCCTGGTATTTCCGCATGGATAACACCAAATGTTTTGCCGTTATCTAGGTTTAATTGAATAAAGTATGGTTTTTGGTCTGCCTGTTCGGCAAGCTCCATTAGCTGTGGCCAGCCTAGAGAAGTTGCCCAAAGACCTCCGTTTGCAACCCAAATATAAAAATCGCTAGAACTAGTCCAGTAGTCCTGGTTATTTTTATACTCTATAGCTGTAGCTAGGAACTCGTCATGGTTTCCTCTTACAGAATACACAGTAGGGTTAGTATTGAACCACTCTAAAGTTTTTTCGTTCTCTGGTCCACGGTCTATTAGATCGCCCACAGATACTAGAATATCTTTTCCGTGTTGGTACCCTAGTGCTTGTAGGTTTTCTTGCAGTAAAGAGAACATTCCATGAATGTCTCCGACTATAAATATCCGTCGTCCAGCTTGGGCGATTTCCATGTTATCCCCTCTAGAATTAAGTTAGGTACCCAGCATTTACCATTTCTAGTAAAAACTTCTATGAATTTTTGTGGGTTTGGCCCGAAATAGGTAAAACAGGAACCTCTTGAACCGGTTGCTTTTCTTGTTCCATCTGGTTGGAGAAAACTAATTCTACCAATAGTGTAGGCTTGTACGCCTTTTGCTAATGGTTGGTTCCACAAGGTATCGGTGCCTGAGTTTGTTAGGATAATACCTTCTTTTAGGTTACCTGCTTCGTACTCTGCCAAGAATTTAGCTGTAAACTTTTTAATTAAAGCTGCTGAATACGGTGGGTTACACCAGACAGTTCCATGCCACGGGTATAGCAGTCCGTTGTCTTTTTCGGTATAAAAGGTTTTGGCTTGAACTAACCGATTAGCTATTTCATTGCTAGCTGGGTCTAGGTCAATAACCCCTAGTACTTCTTTAGCTAGGTCTAGCCATTCCTGTGGCGTATACCAGTTATTGTTGGTGTTCATTGTACCTTGAACCGATTCAGTACTGCCATAATTTTAGAGTGGCCGCTTAAAAGCTTACCATAGCGGGTGTTATCACGCAGCTTACGGCCGTGTGTAACTGTTAGCATAAAATGCGTTTCTGCTGAACGCTGAAATTGTGCTTGGGTTTGTAAATACGCTTCTGGTACGTCGTGTTGTGCTGCTGATGTCATATATTGCTCCTTAGTTAATGTGTATGAATCTCCTAGAAAACACTAGCTTAATGCTTTCTAGGAGGTTCATAGTCTTCGAACCAGCCGTCTGCTCTACGGTATTTAGTACGGTCTCGCATTGTTACCGCTTTGTTAAAAGTTCTGCAATGTTTTGCAACGAAATTTCCTTTCATTTCTATTCTCCTAAATTGCCACATCCGTGTGGCTGTATGTTTGTTACTCTGGGTGCCAAGAACCAAAGATGCAGTGTTGCATTTCATGTCCTAGGCTTTTTGTGTCGCCTTGCTTAACGTAAATATCGCATTTGTTGTCATTAGGACTCCACTTGGACATAGCGAATCTATGTGTGCCTACTACTTTTTCCAACTCTGCCGTATTTTGATACAAATGAACTACTACTTGTATTTCGGTTCGTTCTGGCTTGGCTGTTTCTAGAGCTTTTTCATAGGTTGAACGCTGGTCACAGCCTACTAGCGCAAGTGCTATCGCAATTACAGCTAGCTTACGCATTACTTAGTCTCTGGACTAAAGTTTGGTGCTGTAAGCATTTTACCTGACTTATCACGGTACAACTTACTACGATTTGCCACTGGGGCAGAACCACGCTTAAGCGGTTTTTTACGCTTATAGCCTGTTTTTGCTTCTGCCTTGCTTTGCACATCGTTAGGGTGGTTTTTCAGGTGCTTAGCGCGTTTAGCTGCTTGGTTCTTGGCAAAACGAGAACCTTCTTTGTACGCCTTGTAAGAACCTTTACCTTTTTGAGATTTAACTGCCATTTTTTGTTACCTTCTGTTGTTATAAAAACTTGTTAATGTATTCGTCGTTGCAGGCTGAATCTGCTGCATTATTTAATCTGGATTCTAGGGTTGAACCGTTACCATGACCCTTTACTTTTTCTACGGATACTAGAACTCCAAGTCTGTTGTAGACTTCGTAGATTTCTTTCCATAGGTCTAGGTTTTCTGGTGGAGTTGCATCTGCTTTTTTCCAACCACGCTTTTTCCAGCCTTCCATCCAAGAATTAATCCCTTGAACTACTAAAGCCGAGTCGCTAATAATTACGCTGTGGCTTGCTTTAGCCCGCTCTACCCATAGTAGAGCTTCTAGCATGGCTTTCATTTCCATACGGTTGTTTGTGGTGCTAGCATCATTGCCTGTCTTTGAGCCTAGGATTTTATTCTGTAAAGGAGAATAAACTACAAAAGCCCAAGTACCTTTTTGGCCGCCTGCTGCTTGGTTGTTTTTGCACAGGCCGTCTGTGGCAATTATGTACTGAGGATTGATTACTCCCATTATAAATCTCCCATAGCAAAACGCTTGTAAATCTGCCAGAAATCTGCGATGTTCGCTGCCCCGACAGGGTTTTTGCTGTGAGCAATAACATCTTTAGGGGCTATAATTATCCGGTCTTTTCCTTTGCGCTCTGGCTCAATAAAAGGCTCCGTATTTTGTAAAGCCCGCTTTAGCACAAAGTAGCCACTTACCACTTTATCTCCTAGGTCATGATCCATAGACCATAAGTCAAAAGCTTGTTCTGACGCAGCAGCTAGAAATTCTGACGGTTTTCGTACAACGGTAAACTCTGCGTTTTCAGGATATTTTACCCAAAATACATCAGAGGGGTTGCGTTCATCGTCTAAAAATAAAATTTTCATAGTTGCGTTTCCTTATCAATTTATGGAACTATTATACAAGATAACTATCCTGTTGGCAACTACTTTTTAAAATGAAAAAAGGGGCATTACGCCCCTTTGTACGATTTAAGTGCTGAACACATATCTCGTAGTGTTTTGTGTATGTTAAGTTTTGCTAGTAACTCAGTAGGACTAAAAGGCTTCTTAATGAAATCTACTCCCTTGAAATATAGGGAGGAGTCTTCCATTGAAGAGCCCCCACTAGTAAGTATAATGGGTATATCCGAAAATTTTTTGTTTTCTTTTATAGTATTACACAGTCTAGTAGCATTTACCCTTGACGAGTCTACATCTACTAAAATTACGTCAGGCGAATCATCTGACAAATTGAGTAAAGCTTCATCGGCGCTAGGGTAGTGTATTACTGATGTTTTTTCTAGCAGCTCTTTATAGCCGAACTCAAACTGAGATTTTGTCGGACCAACCAGTACCACTTTTAACATCTACTACCCCCTAGGGCTGCTTGTTAGTGCCCTTAATGTAGTTTAATATACCTAAGTCTATCCTCAGGTTTGAGATCATTTCAGTTAATTGTTTAATGTCTCTATTAAGATTTGCTGTGCTTTCCCTTAAATCCGAGGTATCTTCGGCGATTAATTCACGTACTCTGCTTTCTGTTACGGCCTTTTCTTCTACAGCATTAATTTTATCTGTAACGTGCTTTAGGTCAGATTCGCGTTTCTGTTCCTTTGATTTTAAAAAGCCTACGTAAGTAAAGAACGAAGAAACCGCAGCAACTACTAGGTTTTGAAATATATCGCTTTCCCACCACATTTGCTATCTTCCTTTTACTGAAATAAGACCACCCGCGTCCATGCGGGACTAAAGAAGCTCTTTAGTGTTTGTATTATATAGCAGTGGGTAGTTTTTGTCAAATTTTCTTTTTAAACAGCCATTTCAGCCGTAATCTTACCGTGAGACTTGTAGCCGTCCAACTTGAACATACTAGGGGTTAGATTGTGTAACTCTGCTAGTTCTCTAATTTCTGGCATAACCAAAATTGGTAAGTCTAAGGGTTCATTACTTAGTAATTGGTTTACTTCGTTTAAATGATTAAGGTAGATGTGACAATCACCGCCTGAGAATATTAGGTCTCCTACGTGAGCACCTACTAACTCAGCTAAAATATGACATAGTAGAGCGTATGATGCAATGTTGAAGGGCAAACCGAGGAAGCTATCTACTGACATTATGTTCCACAAGAGTCGTTAAGTCCTGTGCGCTAGCTATTAAGTAGCAGCTGCATATTTCTATGCAGATCAGACTATATCACTACCTGAGAGTGTTTCAGGTACTCGCCGTTTCGGACCACTTGGCCCTACTCCCTTTTGGGATAGTCGTTAGGCATTTCATCAATATAAAAGTAACCTGGATAGTTTTTGGACCTGATACGATTAAGTATTGTGGCCGGTACTTTTCCAAGAGCTTTAGCGCAGGCGGAAAGAGATTTGTATTTTATACCGTCCGCCATTACTTCCCTAGCTTGTGGATGCTTATAGGTTGGATCGGTATTTCTAGCTATTGCTATTTCTCTTAATTTTTCTTTTGTTTCTTCTGTATGGGTTTTTCCGTAAAAGGGGTTATTTTCTCCGGATATGTCCCTACAACCTAGGCAGGTATTAGCTTCGCGGGATTTTCTATTGCCACAATTGCAGAATGTTTGGCTTATACCGCCTTTCCAGTTAGGATTTAAACACCCCGGCCTGCCCCATTTAGCTTTTCTTTCCTCTACTGTCATATTAGATAGAGTAGCTCTTACACCTTTTCGTATCTTTTCAATAATAGCGTCCCTGTTTGGGTTTTTTGATAGATTGTCCCCACCGCCAACGCTACCTATGTTGAACTCTGGGTCAATATAGCCAATCCACTCTTCCTCGGCTGAGAACTTATCGTTTTCGCAGCCCTCACCTTCTTCCAGTATTAGAACATCAAAATCTTCTATACCTGATTTATTGAAAGCTCTTTGTAGATACTGGTTATGGTGCTTGCCATTTATTAATGTTGATTTGTGTTTTGCTACTCTTTGTTCTATAGAAGTTGTAGAACCTACATAGTACTTGTTTGTGCTGCGCTGCACTATTGCATAAATATAAAATTTTGTCATTTAAGCCTCCCGTTTAAGAGTACACTTTAACAAATATAATTTATTTTTGCAATTACTTTTTTGATTTTTAGCACGGGATTGCCCTTTGTTTGAGGGGGTCCCCCGTTTAGACGAGTTTGCTAATAGCTGTCACCAGCTATAGGCGCTCTAGTTCGAACGCTGCTGCCACATTAGGGAGAGTTCGTTGCGAGAATTTAGACTTACCTGAAACGCATAGTGGCACGGTGGTAGAGCCATTTTATCCAGTTCTGCAGGATTCCATGCTGAAACAAGATGTCTGCGCCCGCGAGTTCCTTCGGCAATATCTCTTTTTAAATTCTGCACTAGTTGCTCTATCTGGTCTACCCCGCCAAAGTCCCTCCATTGTTTACCATATACTGGACCTAGATACCCATCTTTATACCCCAAGGCTTTACCTTGGTGATTAAAGTTATCATCCCAAATAGTTTTCTTTTGGGAATTAGCTTTTCCAAAGGTTATTTCCCGTAAAACATTGACGTTTGTCTCGCCGCGTAAAAACCATAAAAGCTCACCAACTACTGCTCTCCAAGCCAAAGTTTTTGTTGTTACTGCTGGAAACCCTTTTCTAAGATCCCAACGTAACTGAGCCCCGAATATAGCAATAGTTCCTACTCCGGTTCTATCCCTGGTAGTTTCTCCGTGTTTTAAGATGGTTTCTAATAGTTTTTGGTAATTATGCACTAGTATATTTCCTTACTAAGAAGTTTTCAGAGTTTAAAATAATTTTGGCTTTTGGTAGGTTGAACCCAAGCCATGCCAAGGTTTCTTTAGATAAAGACACGTCGCTAGGGTATACGTCAGTAAACACTGTGTGATATACCTCTCCGCATTGGTCTAGTACTTGTGGAGTTAGCAGAGTAGCTCCACCAATAACTGTACCTGATAGCGCAGGAGCCAAGTTTAGGAATTGCTGATAAGAGAATACACCGTGCACAGGATTGCTATACCCAGTTGTATCTAAGTCTTTTGTTTCCGACACTACAAATAGGCTTCTCCCTGGTAGCATAGGTAAACCTTCTGCTGTTTTTCTACCGGCAAAGATTACTCCATTGCACTCTAGTGTTTGCTTTTTAAAGAATAGTAAGTCTTTAGTTTCTCTAGGCCAAGGGAGTTGGTTCGGAGAAACCCCGAACCCACCACCTAGACAACTAGCAAAAACAGCTCTTAGCCGTTTACTGGTCATATAGTTCCTCTCTTAAAGAGCGTAGTTTTTCACTTACTTCTGATTCAGAAGCCATTTTTACAGAGTTAAGCAAATATGCTGTTAGCTGTAGTTCCTGAGCAGCTACTTGTACCTTAGAAGTATCTAGATATTTTTCCATATACTTTAACGGATTTTCTGGAGTTGCTAGGAACTTAGGTTGAAATGCGCAGCCTATCACTTCTGAGACTTCAATTGCGCAAAACTCTACGTAGCTGTTAATTAAATGTTCGCTTAGACCTAGTACATATCTTCCATCAGAAAACATATGCTTAGTCCATTCGCGTTCATCATGGATTACAGCTTCGAGCATTTTTTCTAGTTCTGGCTGGATATCTTTGTAAGTATCTGGCCACTCTTGCTTTAATAAGTTAAATATCACACCACCAGCGTGTGCGTGTAATAGCTCATCCCTAGCAATAAGAACTACGTCTTGACTAATACCTTGGTAGTAACCTCTTTCTGCAATGGCAAACGTTACTGCAAACGAGCTTTTGAAGTTAATAGCTTCCATCATATACAATGCAGCTACACAGAACATTACTAGTTTTCGTAAGTCTTGCTCGGATTTAGCATTAGCTAGGTTTTCAAAGGCTGTAAGCAAATGCTGTGAGCGTTTGATAGCTGCAAAACTCTTATAGCCTCTAGCAATTACTTCTGATGGGTTATCAAAACACTGGCGAATAATATGCAGGTAGGTTTTTGAGTGGATTGACTCAAAAAGAACTATAGCATTATACAGGTCTTGTAAACCTTGATTTGTTACGTACTTACCCAGCGTAGCCCCAATAGCTCTGGCTGCAACACCGTCAGTAAGTGTTTGCCATAACAAGTTTTCTACCATTAAATCCGTAATGTTTCTATCTACGGCTAGAACATCGGCTCTATCTTGCGTCAGGTCTACTTCTGTATGGTTCCAGATTTGAGCCATTTGTTGGTCATACAAAGTTTCTAGGATTGGGTAAGGTTGGTGGATGTTATCCGCAAACCCTAATTCGTCACCTAGGAACAATGGGTATTTTCCTGTTACGTGGCCTTGATTTTCTTTGTTAAAGAAAGACGTTCTTTTTTGGGAAACGTCTTCAGATGCTTTAGATACAGGCCAAAAAACATCTGGTTTTTGTACTGGAGCTGCTTCCTTTTGCTTTAGATAGGCTTCCAGCTCAGTAAATCCGCCTATAAAAGCCCCATCAATTACAATTTGTGGGACAGTTCTATGAGAGGGGTTTGGAAGTTGCGTTGGGTCTGTTACCTTAATGTAGGTATGTTCCAGATTTCTTTTCTTTAACTCCCCTACTGCTTTTACGCAGAAGGGGCAGTTATCTTTGCCATATACAATTATAGTTTGCATGAAGTACACTCCGCTTCCCCTAATTTAATATCTTTAAATACTTGATAGTACGCTGTTTTAATTCCTGCGTGATGCTGACGAATAAACCAATCCACAATTTCTAGGATTGAGATTTTCATGTCAGGGTACTTAGAGTAGTCTGTCGGGTAATCTGCTGATATTGCTTGGTCGCTGTAGTTTTGAACAGCTTGGTAGTACGGTATAATATTTACATCGTAGTAGTTCATGTGAACTTCTGGATTGTAATGCTTACTGATAAACTGTACTCTACCGGTTCTTGCTTTCTTATAGATTACTCGCTCTCTAGAAGGGTACAGGCCGTTTGTAGCACCACTAAATACTGCTGAGCTTTCTGTAGGCATATGAGCCACTAGAACACTGTGCATTCTAGGCCTGCCTCTTAATGCTTCCCAATCTAGTTCTAAATCCCATAAAGTTTGGTCAGAGATAGGTTTTGCTGTATCAATTGGTAGCCAGTCGTAATCTACCCCTTCTACGGCAAAGCCGGTTTCTACGGACATTTTCTGGCTAGCCTGTAGTAACGCATAATAGTGAACTGCTGCTAGTTGTTCCATAGCTGCTAGCGACTCCGCAGAACCGTCATAGTCTAGGCCAATACTATACAGCCAACCAGCTGCTCCAGTAATACCAATACCTACTGAGCGACGCTTATGTAAGTCTTGTGCAAGATTAGGATGTAGTGCTGGTGCTTTGGTAATCATTTTGTCTACTGTTCGTAATGCTCGTTCTGCGACTGCAAAATACTCGTATATAGACACTTTTTCTGCGTTAATAGCTGATAGAGCGCAGAAAGCTACCTCACCTGAGTGGTCTTTGTTTGGAATTACTAAATCTTCCATACTTACCCAAGGTTTTGTAGGTAGGGCAATTTCCAAACATAAGTTAGATTGATAAATAGTATCAATGAATGGGGTGTGTTCATTCATTCTAGTCAGGTTGATGATATAAATTCTACCGGTTTCCCAACGAGATTTAGCGAACTCTACGAATACGTCCCAAGCTCTTACCTTTTTATGTGGCAGCTTTAACATTAAAGCTTGACGTACTAGAGCATTATACTCTTTAGTAGGTAAGTGGAAGCCGTCATGAACAAAAGGTGCTACTGTCTTGCTAAACAAGTACCAATCTTTTTCGTTTAGTAATGCGTCTACGAATGCATCGTTATAAGCGAACGCATAGTCAATTTTATCAATACGTTGTTGAATGTCAATTCTTTGTGTTTTCCACAATAGCATGGACATAATATCTGGGTCTACCGCTTTGATGGTTTCTGTAGCAGAACCGCCGCGAGTTAGCTGGGTGAACTTTTTAACGCCTTTTTCTAGGGCGTGGAAAAGAGGTGCTTTACCTAAGTGTTCTATTTGCCCGCCTTTTACAGCGTCGCCCTTGCTTCTAGTATCCAGGAAGATACCGATACCTGCTTTTTTGGCAGTCATGCTAGACGCTAAATACTGAGCTACTTCTAAAGATTGGGTTGTATCGTCTGCGTGGATTACGCAACATGAAATACTATCCCAGTTGCCGTCACGAATTCCGTTTAGCACAGGTGTTGGCAGGTTTGTTTTACACTGAACTAGGTCTCTAGCAAATTCATAGCCTAACTCTGTTGGGCCGTGGAATGCTAGGGAGATAGCTAAACATCCCATAGCAGGAGTTTCTACTTTTAATCCATCAATCTTCTTAGAGTATTTATCTTCCCATTGTGCAATAGTCCAGTACTCTACTGGCAGAGCTTCTAATTCTACGTACAGTTGCTCTACTTCTTGGATTTGTTGCTCTGTCCAACCTAGAGTCCAAGACACATCCCATACACCGTTTAAAACGAAGAAGTCAATCAAATCTTGGAATGTTGCGCATTCTGGTGCTAGAAATCCAGAATGGGTTAAGTTTTTATAAATTGTGGCTTTTTTAGCTTCAGCCGCAATTCTGCTGTATTCTAGATCTTCTTTATCTAGACAGACATTTATCATAGTTTCATGAATGTCTGTTGTTTTGATGACTTCGCCGGTCAATCTATTAAGAGTTTCAGTAAGAATATAGTTTTCTACGTCCATTGACTGACGAACGTTTCTAATAATCCACTGCGCCCAAGAGCGAATCTTGGCTGGCTTAAAGGATTCCCGTGTGCCATCTCGTTTTAGTACTAACATTTGTTCTCCTATCTAATAACTACGAGAATTATATAAAATTTTGGCCTTTGTTGCAAGAACTATTGTGATAAAAAAAGCCGGTAAGGAGGTATCTTACCGGCTTTAACTTTAAATGCCCTCTCTATCAAATAGTTTTAACAAATCTTTTACTAGGGGGCTACGTACTACATCGTCTACAGTAAAGTTAATCATTACCCACGGAAGTGGAGAGAACGAATTTCCCATAATGTCGTCATTTAATGGTTGTTCGTTTGTTAATTTTAATAAGACGTTTAATCCTGAGTCTCCACGAATATCTTTTTGTTTGATATCACCGGAGATAATTAACTTAGTATTTTTTCCAAGTCGGGTAAGAACGGCTTTGATTTCGTGCCAAGTACAGTTTTCAGCTTCATCTAGGATGACCAGACTGTCGTCCATGGATAAGCCACGAATATGCTCTAGGGATAGCAGTTGGATGAATCCCTCTTGGATTAGTTTATCAACATATTCTTTTGCCGCAAAAGTTCCACCTAATCTTGCTTGTATAGCTGATAGGATTGGAGCTGCCCATACTTTTAGCTTTTCTTCAATACCGCCGGGTAAATACCCCATTGATTTTCCTGGTCCCTCAGGTGGGCGAATAACCACAATTCGTTTAATTGGATTAGACGGGTCTCCCAACCAATCAGCACCCATAACGGACGGGATGTACGTTTTACCAGTGCCTGCTGGGCCTAGTGCTATAACAATACTATGGTTTTTAATCATATTAATGTATGTGTTTTGTAGCTTGTTTAAGCCTTTCAGTGGTTCTCGGTTGTACGTACAGTTTCTCTCCCTTTTTGGGGAGCCGCTATAATTCTTTTTACTCATTAAAATACCTTATATAAGTACGGTGGCATGGCAGCATCGTTCGTGACGCTACCTGTATATAATATACGCATTTTCTCTTAATGTCAAGTACCTGTTTTTAATTCTCTTAGGGCTGTAGCCCCTACCAGATTACGAATGTTCTTGCTTGGAGGCCGATTTCTATGATATTCGTACGCGAGCATTATTACGCGCGGTACGCGCGCGCGACCCTTATGGGCAAAAGTCTTTTCATTAATACTTGACTTTATCGGGGTATTATGTTATAGTTTCCAGACTGATAGAAGCTGTTTAGGCAGCTAAATAAAGTGTAGGTAAATTCAAGTAAAAACTAAGCGACCCCAATGCCCGTTAAAAAATATAAAATTCTTCTTGCCAAAAGGAGGAAGATTGTATATAATAGCTCCATAAGGTTGAGGGAACGCAGTTTTTTGTATAAATAGCTGCTTCTTTGAAGCTTATTGTGTTATAATTAGTTTAATGGTACAAACACCAATCTGTGTCTAGACAATCCGACGTACTGGAACGTGACGCTGGCAGCGCGCGAGGAACCAAATCCCCTGCTCAGTGTGGCACTAGAGATAAGTTAGTAGTACCCAACAATACCAGACGATAGACTTTAGTTGGGCCGGTTCCTAATAAATCCGGTAAACCACTAGATGGGAAGATCGTTAGTCAAAGTTACGATCCACGCTGTACGTTACAGAGAGCTGAATGCGAGTACAGTGGAGCCTAGTTGAAACGCTAGGGGGTGCCGGGGCGTAAAGCTGACCGAGAAGCACCTAGGGGACTCCTTGCAGCGGCATAGTGTTGCTTAGCTAGATAGGGCAGGACCACCGACCTTTGGGGGGATAAGGGCTAGTACTGAGGGGTACTACCTGAATTGGCCGACCTCACCCCACCAAGCTGGGCACAGCTAGTGGGGCGGACGAAGATGGCTATACTTAGGACTTTAGTTGAAAATATGGTAGAGTTGGGCAAAATATTACTTTCCGAAGCTCAGTGAGGGCGTGTTTGTAATCAGTGAATTTATTGTAGGACAATTCGAGGATTTCTTTAGTGATTACTCAACTTCATGCTAGGGGTTATACTAGCAGAGACTTTATAAATGGCGAGTATGTACGGGTTACACGGCGCAAGACTATCCTAACTAAGAGGTTTTGCGGGGAGCAACGTATTCCTGCCGATACACCAAAGGAATTTACTTTGGGATTATCTGTAGAACCAGATAATTTAACTAGCTTGTTTGATTTACTATCAAACCTAGAAAAAGACTCACAAACCTTAGTTGTTCTAGATGAATTTCTACCAAGGTTTAAACTAGGCGATTCAGTACGTCGTCTAGGAGAGAATGTTGTTCCTGATGCTAAAACTAGGGTAACAGCGATTGACATTGATAACTTGATCTGTCCAGATGATATTAACCCGCTGGATATTGTTGCTCAAGCTAATCATGTTATTGTACTACTTAACAAGCAGTTTCCTGCTGAAATACCTTTAGATGTTGGTTTTATTGCTCAGGCATCATCATCGGCAGCTATGGGTAGTGCAAAAACTATAAAGTTGCACTTGTGGTTACTTAATAAAGTCCCACTAACAAAAGCCCAATACAAAGGGTTTTTTGCTAAAATGCCTGGCGGTCTAGCTGACTTATCGCTATATGATATTGTTCACCCGTTTTATACCGCTGCCCCAATCTTCTCAAATGGGTTGACAGACCCGTTTTCAACGTGTAAGCGTACCGTTTTAGTTAATGGTTCTTGTTGCAATATTAGCAGCGAGCAAGCTGAATACGTTAGACCTATAAAGGTTACGGAAGAAGAAGCTTCTAGATTTTTGAATTCTATTCGTGGTTCAATGATCATAGATACTAAAACAGCTGCATCCATAGCTAAGTTGGAAAACTGGGCTACTGATTTAGCAGGTGTTAGGCATAAAGCAGTGTTACCGATATACCACAATGCTGTTCAAGCTCAACTAGACCTTACGCTAGTTGACCTGCGAGTTTCCAAGATACTCGATCAGCTTAGACCAGGAAAAGCACTAGACTACATTGCTCAAGGTAAATCCGCAGCAATGGCTAATGTTAAAGCCTGCTCTACCCGTGAGGTGCCAACAACCTATAAAGGTTTGAATGTGACTCCCATTTCTGGAGGGTCAGACCCACTATTCCTAAAAGTTGATATAGACAAACTGCCTAAAGAAGGTATGGTGTTTTTAAAAGCTTCACTAGGGACTGGTAAAACGACCTTTGCTAAAGAGTACATGAAAGGCCGAGAGGCTAGATTCATAGGTATTACAGATACCGTTGCTCTTGTAGAGTCACTAGCCAAGTCGTTCAATGCTGGTGATTATAGAAAGCGTGATGATTTAGACGACTTTAAAGCTGGGCGATTAGACCGAGTAGTTGGAACATTGCATAGCTTACACAAATTATCAGAGTTAGATACACCGATAGATATTATATTTATTGATGAAGCTGACTCGGTAATGAATACCTTACTATTTGCTTCCATCATTGATGAACCAAGACGTGAGCAAATACGGTATGCTTTTAGCAAGGTGTTAAGACAAGCCAAACTAATAATAGTTAGCGATGGTGACTTGAGTAAAGAAACCGTTGGGGCTTACGTAGAATTAGTTGAAGGTTCTACACCACTGTACCGAGTGGTACATACTAGACCAAGGCTTAATGGTGTAAAAGTCTTTAAGCATAGACTAGAATCCTCGTTGTTGGGAGGCCTATTTTCGTCCGTAGAAATTAACGATGGGCCTGTACTATTAACAACAGACCAAGGACCAACTGACCTAAACATTTTATACAATGCTTTGCTTAGCAGGTTCCCTGAAAGACGTATTGAAGTAATCCATGCTGAGTCTACTAAAGATCCAGTAGTTAGAGATATTTTCGCTAGGACAATAGAGTCTTTGAAAGAGAATAAGATCGACGTACTATTGTGTAGCCCTTCGGTTACTAATGGTGTTGACTTTAACGGATATTTTCATACAACGTTTGTTGCTACCCACACAATGAACCACACGCCTAATATGCGATTCCAAGCAATGATGCGAGAACGAGCACCAAAAGAGATTCATTATTTCTTTCGAGATGTTCGAGACTTTGATACTGGCTACGGTAGAGGTCACATTATTGAAGATGGTTGGATGCCCACTTTTAGAAAGCTTTTTGCTACTAGAAAAGAAAAAGAGTATAAAACGTACATTGCTACGTTTAATTACTACCTTATTCAAGCTGGCGCAACCATAGAAGTAGTAGACGAGCCTTACGAGAACCCAATCTCAGCCGAGGATGAATCCGCCTACATTTTAGAGCGTGCTAATGCAATACTCCAAGCCACAGAATGGTCATGCCAACCTAGACATAATGATGCGTATGAATATCAGCGTATGATTAAGTTTCTCTATGAACTAGAGGAGCTAGACGACCTAGAGTTGGTGACAGCATTTATAAAGCTGAAACCAGAAAAAAGAATGGAGTATTTGCACAAACTGTCAAAAGACTATTGGCATATTCTTGTCACTAAAAATGCTGACAAGTTGAAAGCAGCAATAGACAAAGACCCTTGTAAGTTTTATCTATTAACGCAACAGTCTGTAAAATCTACAGCAGCAAAACAAATTCTAAAAAGCTGCGGCATCACAGAGAAAACCGACATGGAGAGACTCCGTCTACTTTATATGCGTTGGTGTAGCTTTGTTGGTGTGGACATTCCGAAAGTAGTTCTAGGAAAGGACGCTCCAGAAACCGTACGAGATTTATAACCCAGCTTTATGTTGGGTTTTTTCGTTGCCTAAAGGAAAGTAATGACTAAGCTAAAGTCAGAGAGAATAGTAAACCCATATGAAAAGAGGTGTAGAGTACTCCCAGCTATCGTAGCTCAATACTACGATTATTGGGAACTACTGCCACCAGTGTACAAATTTAAAGCTAGTGAGCTTAAGACCAGAGCCGCTAAAATAGAACGCGAATTGATTTGCTTAGCGCTCAAATATGAGATATAATTGCTTTATAAACTCAATAGAGGATAAGCAATGACAGAAGATCAAATTAAACTACTTCGTGAGCATCTTGCAAAAGGCACAGCAGTAGTAACTTTTAAAAAAGCCAACGGTGAAATCAGGGACATGCACTGTACCCTGCTAGAAAGCCTACTTCCTGAAACAACAGGGGTAGAGCGAAAGCCGAATAAAGATGTAATGGTTGTATTCGATCTAGAAAAAGAAGCTTGGCGTTCTTTCCGATTTGACACCGTACAAAAAATCCACTTATTTATGGAGTAACAATGGCTACCATTTCTAACTTAACACAGCAACAGTACGAACAAGTTACTGCATATTTGGCACAGCCAAAAGCTACTAAAAAAGCCGCGTGTGAAATGTTAGGTATTTCATATAACACAAAAAAGCTAGCGGAACTTATTGAACGCTATGAACAGCGCGATGCAGCGGCGAAGGCCGCTAGGGCTGCTAAACGTAAGACACCAGTAACTCAACAAGAAGTTGTGCTATGGATTTCATCCTATTTAAACGGAGAATCTCCAGCAGAAATCGCAGAAAATGCTTATCGTTCAGAAGCAGTAATAAAGCTGCATCTTGAAAAGCACGGAGCTATGTTAAGACAAGTTGGCAAGGTTAGTAGATTAAACCCTCCAATGTTGCCAGAGCAGTGCATGGCCGAAACATTTGAAATCGGTCAATACGTCTGGGTTGCTGCATACAACTGTGTTGGTGTTGTAAAAGGGTTCTACAAAGACGCTGTAAAAGTTTGGGTTCTTTCAGAAGGTATCCAAGAACACAGCTACCAAGCCCCGTACGAACTAGGCTCCTTAAAACACTTAGAAGCGCTAGGAGTTAAACTGGACTCTTTCACGCACTATATGAAAGGTGATGAAGTAAAACAACAGCTAGTAGAAACAATGCTAGCAGCTAACAAAAGGTTGAAAAAAGATTAACAAACAAGACACCGTGGCACACATGCTTGAGTGTGCCAAAAAAGCAAATCTATCAAATGTAGATAGAGCAATCGGGTTTTACCTAACCCATTTAGTAACCAACGAAGTAGCTTTCTTGGAAGACCTCTACAAGCATGAGTTAGATACCGAAGAAAACGGATACCTGACTATTGACGAAGCTATTAAGCTAACTACTAAAAAAGTTTAAAATAGTTATTGCCAAATACCTAAATAACGAATATAATTACTTTATAAATTCAATAACCCACAACAAAGGAAATACAAATGGCCTGGACCACAGAAAAGAAACAAGAATGTATTGAAGCGTACAAAAAAATCATGGCTGAGCTTGCAACAGATGAATTGCGTGCCCAACATACTACAGAAGTAGTAGCCGATCTAGCCGAAGAATTTGGCGAAACTGTAAACGGTGTTCGTACTATCTTAGCGCGAGCTGAAGTTTACTACAAAAAAGCCCCTGCTACTAAAGCAGCTACGGCTAAAGCGACTGCAACAGGTGAAGGTACCAAACGCATCAATAAAGCTGATGCAATTGCAGAGCTTACAAATACAATCGCAGCAATTGACCCAGATTTAGTAGACGAAGAAGTATTGTCTAAATTAACTGGCAAAGCCGCAGCATATTTCGTTTCCATCCTGATCAAAGCAGGTAACTAATCAATGAAAAAAGACGTTTTTCAAGCTAAAGCAGCAGAAATGGGTGATTTCTACGTTTATTTTAACGATCCAGAAACCAAAGCCAAACGCTATGCAGTAGCTACAGCAGATCTTTCAACCCAGTATATTAGAGATCGTATTAAAGGTCGTAATAAAAAAGTAGATACAAAAACAACAGTTGTACTGTTTAGTTGGTCTCACAACACACTTATTACCATCCCGTACGAAAACGTAACAAAGCTAGTACCTCTAGCTTCTGTACTGAACAATGGCGACTAATGGAAGTTATGTAGGCCATACGGATTTGCTAAACGTTGTTATACTGGATAACCCTGCAAAGGGTATCCAGTATCGGCTAACTATCTCAGAATTCCGAGAAGTATTATATATCGGAGCTAGGGAATGGTACGCTGATTTTGATGGTACTTTTGCCCCATCCAGCAACGGTTTCACAATGCCGTATACCTTGCATTCGGCAAGTGCTTTATACCATGCACTAGCATCTTTACTTTCCTCAGCCGAAACACTACAAGAAGTACAACAACAAACACCAAGCCTTAAAAAGGCGGAAGTATTAGATACATTAAGCCAACGATTAGCTATACCTAGCGACTTGTTAGCGACGCTTCTTTTAGGGGCTAGTTTAGATGTATCTAGCACAAAAATTACACTAGAAATTAACTTACCTGAAGGGTCATCATGGCTAAAACCGTAAATGATTTTATTGCAAAGCTTGCAAAAGCCTACGAACAGGGTACACCATTAGTATCCGATGAAGAGTATGACGCTCTAGCTGCAAAATACGGTCACGTGCTAGGGTCTACTGGCGAAGTACCTCATATGGCTCGCATGTACTCTTTAAATAAGCATTACGATAAGGACGGTGAATTTCCGCTGCCAGTATCTAAATGCGTAAAAACTCCAAAACTAGACGGAGCTGCTATCAATATCCAGTACTTTAACGGAGATTTGATAGGAGTACTGACTCGCGGAGACGGCATCAAAGGCCGAGACGTTGGTGCTAACGTACAATATGTAGTACCAAAGAAAACAACTATGAACAGTGGATTTGTAGAAATTCGTGGAGAGCTTTTAGCTAGCACAAAAGTGACTAACGCTAGGAACTTTGTTAGCGGTGCTATGAATCTAAAAAACCCTGAGGAGTTTCTAGATAGAGTAGCCGAAGGCGAAATTATCTTTGTAGCTTACGATGTGGCAGGTTGGGAGTTTGATACATATACCGAACTACTAGACACCTTACGATACGACGGGTTCAATGTTGTAAACTTTGGCGACTATTCCAAGTACCCACAAGACGGTACTGTTTATCGACTAAATTCTCAGAAAGAATACTACGATGCAGGATTCACAGCAAAGTTCCCAAGAGGTGCATTTGCACACAAGGAACAGCAAGAAGCAGTAGTTACAACACTATTAGACGTTATTTGGCAAACAGGAAAGTCAGGAAAAGTTACCCCAGTAGCTATCTTAGAACCTGTTATGATCGGGGACGCTATGGTGGCTAGAGCAACCCTTAACAATATCGAGTATATTGAGGCACTAGACCTTGAGATAGGTTGCTTGGTAGAAGTTATTCGCTCAGGTGAAATTATCCCTAAAATAATTGGCAGAGCTGATTAATCCTGCTATACCCGTAGATAAATAGATACTTTATACGCTTGAAATGGTAATAAGTAAGTTGGACACAGTGCCCGAAGTAAACTTTAAAATTTAACTTGCTTTTGACAATCATTCTCTGTATAATAATCACATATTGAGAGTTAGGAACTAACAATGAAAATTGTACCACCGCAAGGGTGCCCTTCTTGCTCAGCTCTACTTGAGCGAGTAAATGCTCAACTGTTCTGCCCAAATAATATTGATTGTCCGGCACAAACAGAAGGTAAGCTACAAAATTTTTGTAAAGTTTTAAAAATCAAAGGCTTTGGTGAAGCAACGCTAGCCAAGCTAGATTTTGATAATTTGAACGATTTTGTATCTGCCACAAAAGAAAATTACATAGCCGCTGGGTTCTCCGAACACATGGCTAATAAGTTAGTGGGTGCAGTGTCAGACCGTATAGCGGCAGGCATCACTATCTCAGATTTTATCTCAGCACTATCAATTCCTTTAGTAGGAACCGTTGCAGCTAGTAAGTTGCAAGTGTCTAAAGTTGAGGAAATCACACCAGCTTACTGCAAGTCAGTAGGTCTAGGAGATAAGGTAACCACTAACCTAGTGCATTGGATTTCCATTGAGTGGCCTCTACTTAAGCCAGAGTGGGAATCAAAGCTAATTAGCAGCACAAAACAAACACAAAGTACAAAAAGCCAGAGTACCGGAATATCAGTATGTCTTACGGGAAAACTGGATGGTTATACACGCTCCGAAGCATCAACATACTTAGAAAGCCTAGGGGTCACAGTTAAAAGCTCAGTAACAAAAACAGTAACATACCTGATTTGTGATGAGATAAGTCCAACATCGTCTTCCGCTGTGAAGGCCAAACAATTAAACATACCGATCATCACATTGAGAGATCTAGAGGAAAAATTACAATTATGTCAACAAAAGTAACTTGGAATGAACAAACTGAAGCGCAACTGTTAGAGTTAGTTGGTGGTAATACACCAGTTTCTCAAGAACGTCTTGTAGAAATTGCTGAACTTATGGGTACTACACCACGCTCAGTAGGCGCTAAACTGCGTAAAATGGAAGTAGAAGTACAGAAAGCTACTCCACGTCAAGCTTCATGGTCAAAAGATGAAGAAGCTGAACTGCGTCAATTTGTAGAATCAAACAGTGGTCAAATGAACTATGCTGAAATCGCAGCTGCTTTCAAAGAAGGTCAATACACTTCTAAGCAAATCCAAGGTAAACTGTTAAACATGGAGCTGTTTGCTCATGTTAAACCAACTGTTAAAGCACCAGCTGCCCGTACTTACACTGAACAAGAAGAAGTACGTTTTGTTGAATTAGCAACAAGCGGAGCTTCTATTGAGAAGCTAGCTGCTGAATTCAATCGCCCAGTAGCAAGCATTCGTGGTAAGGCTCTGAGCCTGTTACGTAGCGGTCACCTGAGCGAAATGCCACAACAAGAAGTCAAAGCTGCCAAAGAAGCAGTTGACGCTCTGTTAGGCTTAGACATTGCCAACCTGACCGTTGAGCAAATTGCTGAAAAGACTGGTAAAACAGTACGTGGTATCAAGTCTACCCTGTCTCGTCGTGGCCTGAAAGCTTCTAACTACGATGGTGCTGCTCGTCGTGAGCGTTTAGACAACAGCAAAGACGCTGAATAATAAAATCTTTTGATTTTCTATAAAAGGGTGGCACTACGCCACCCTTTTGTGTTTTAGGAGGCAGCATGTTATTTAAGGTAACGCCATGAATTTAGAGGGCGTAACACTAAAGTTGCTTTTAACTGAGCAAGACAAAGACGTAGCCTTAGCAGCCTATTCTGCCCTAAGACCTGAGTATTTATCAGAAGCGTTTAAAAGCGTTTTTAAAGCTGTCACAGACTTCTATGATTCTCAAGGGTATGTCCCATCCATTAATGAGCTAGCACTTTATCGAGGTAGAGATACCCGTACCACTGCGGCCATATCAGCAATTCAACTCATAGAAACCGACGGCATAGATATTAACTTTGCCATAAACGAACTAGCAAATCAATTCGCACAAAACACAACATTAGAACTCTTTGAAAAAGTCCTAGACAAAATATCGCTAATGGACAGGCATGAACTATTAGAGCATGTAGCCAGCATCCCTCTAAAGCTAGAAGATTGTATGCAAGAAGCTGATGGTGTATTTACGCTAAATAACTTAGACGTATTTGAACCACCTGAAGACCTTGCGGCTAGAAGATTCCCTTCCGGTATATCTAATCAATTAGACGCTTCCACCGGTGGTTTCTACCTAGAGGACCTAATCTTGCTTGGAGGTAAGCGTGGTAGCGGTAAATCTCTTGTAGCAGCCAACCTATGCGCAAACCAGTCTAGAGAAGGAAACGTATCAGTATATATAACCATTGAAATGACGGCAAAAGAGACTTTGGACCGTATGCTAAGTATGCTTACAGGCATAGAGTTCTCCAAGTTTAAGCAAGGAACATTAACCCCTCAAGACAAAGAAAAGCTAGCTGATTATCTAGCGTCTAGGTATGAGGGTGGCGCAGAACTACTTGCTAAGTTTAGGGATGAATTTGGTGGTTCTTTTAACTACCAAATGTTTGAAGCTAAGCTAAAACGAGAATGTTCCGAGAAAGAAGATGGTAAAATTATTATACTAGACAACAGAGAACCTAGTTTAGCTTGGATAGATACCAAGATAGCTGGAATTCGGTCTAGATACGGTTCTAAGTTCAAATTAGCTGTGGTTGACTATGTTAACCAAGTAAAACTTACTGCTAGCGCGGAAGATATGTATGATTGGAAAGACCAAGTAAGCGTATCTAAGGGATTAAAGAATATAGCTAGAAAGCACGGAGTTACGGTTGTTAGTCCATATCAGATTGATGATTCCGGTGAAGCTAGATTCTCTAAAGGTTTGCTTGATGCGTGTGATGCTGCCTACCTTATTAAAGCTGGGTCAGACAAAGAAAACGGTGACTTATCGTTTATAACAGCAAAGTCAAGGTCTGCTGACGATACTGGCATCTTCAGAGTTAAGATGCAGTGGGCTATTCTGCTAATCGACCCTAGAGAGGTAACATTAGAAGAAGAGACCGAAGATAGGCAAGAAGAAAAAGTCTTGCCAAAAAAGAAAAAAGCTATTAAGGAATCACCAGCTGAACTGGAGTTAAGATGAGCAATGATGTAGAGACACTACTTACCGATAAAAAGGTAGTGTTTACTAGAAAGGGTAAAGATTACCTTATTCGATGCTTGAATCCAGAACATGACGACACCCACCCTTCTCTAAGGATAGATAGTGAGGGTGGGCAGTTTCACTGCTTAGGCTGCGGTTTTAAAGGAAATATATTTAGCTACTTTAATAGAGCTAGAAATATTTTTAACGCCAAGGTAACAAAAGTTAAGAAGCACATAAAAGAGCTAAGGAAGGCATCTTGGTCGGGGTTTGATATTCCACCAGATGCCTTTTTTATTAACTATAACTTTGGAAATATCTCAGCTGCAACCGTTCAAAAATTCAAAGCATTTAAAACCACAACAATGGGTATGGAAAATAGAATAGTATTTCCCATATATGACACAAGCCAACGACTAATAGGGTTTCAGGGCAGATATATAGATAGCAGCGCCCCGCCCAAGTATTTAGCATATCCGGCAGAACAATCCTTGCCGTGGTACCCTAATGTAAGCCTGATAGATACTAGCAAGAAGTACATTATACTAGTAGAGGGTTTGCGCGACGCATTATATCTGCACGACAATGGGTTCAGGCAGGCTGTTTGTATTTTTGGTACAAAGAGTGTAAATAAAAACAACATAACAGACCATCTCCACCCATTTATAGTAAGTGGCATAGAAAAAGTATTTTTACTTTTCGACGGGGACGCCGCAGGTAGAGCAGCTACAAAGCATATTGCTGAATGTATACAGCACAAAACCGACTTAATTGTAGATCAAATAGATTTACCAGATGATCTAGACCCAGCCACTTTAGACGCTGATATGCTAGAAGAATTAAGAATTATGTTGCTAAATCATGGAAATTAATATATAGTAACACTACCAAGTGTATAAACTAGGAGACAAAATGACTAAAATTGCTTATGTGCAAAAGTGCCCAAGCACTATTAACTTCGAAAAATCCTACCAAGTGCAAGGCGATGTATTTAACCTTAGCAGCCAAAAAGTCTCAAGATTACTAAAACGAGACATAGACCTACAAATTATTTCTAAAGCTGAATTAGAGGCTGGGAAATCTGGTTTCTGCCCTGATGCGTATGATTGGGTAATTCTAATCGGCTCAGAAGCAGTAAAAGAATTCAGCGAGACCACTAACGTATCCGATTTTACAGGGAGAATTGTAAAAGGTAAAGCACCGTGGAATGGCAAAGAAAAATTCATAGCTAGTATTAGCCCAGCCATGCTAGCATTTAAGCCAGAATCTCGCCCAGCTTTTGAAGCTACCGTTCAATCCATCCACGAAATTATCCAGGGAACAAAGAAAGCCGATATCGTGGAAGGTGACTATAAAGACATTGTAGACTATAGCGAAGCATCAGCGTACCTAGACTACGTCATTCAGAACCGTTTTGCTATACCCGTAGTTGGTCTTGACTCTGAAACTTCAGACCTTCAACCTAGAAAAGGTTATATGCTAGGTATCTCAATCAGCCATAAGCTGCACCAAGGTCGCTACATTGACGCTGATTTGTTAGACCTAGAGCTAACAGAAAAACTACAGTACATTATCAATAACATGGAAGTAGTGCTTCATAACGCCAAGTTCGATATGTTATGGTATGAGTATCATCTAGGTATTGACTGGAGCACTGCTAAGTGCGTACACGATACCATGGTTCAGCACTACTTGCTTGACGAAAGGCAAGGTACTCACGGCCTTAAATCGCTAACTATTAAATACGGGTCACTAGGCGACTACGATGAACCACTAGAAAAGTTCAAAGAGCAGTATTGCCAATCACATGGCATCAGCAAAGATGACTTTTCTTATAGCTTAATCCCTTGGGATATTATCTGGCCATACGCTGCAAAAGATACAGCAGCAACCTTAGAACTTCACTATAAGTTCTTACCGTTAATTGAGGCTAACCCAAAGCTAAAGAATTGTTACTACAACTTAATGCTGCCATCACTTATGTTCTTAACAAGAATGGAAGCACGCGGTATTCCTGTTAGCGTAGAAAGGTTAAAAGCGGCTAGGGTTTACCTAGATAAGCAGCTTACTGAGTTACAGCAACGTTTGTATTCCCATGAAGTTGTCTCTCTTTTTGAGAAAGACCAAAACGCAATCTTTAACCCTAATTCTACACTTCAGTTAAGACGACTATTGTTTGACTACCTAAAGCTAAACCATACGGGCAAGCTAACAAGCACAGGTGCATTATCAACCGACGCAGAAGTACTAAAAGATTTATCTAGTCAGCACGAAATCCCTAAACTAATTTTAGATATCAGACAGCAGTCCAAACTTATCAATACGTATATTGATAAACTGCTGCCTGTAGTAGACAAAGACACTAGGGTTAGAACTGGGTTTAACTTGACTACTACAACATCTGGACGCTTAAGTTCCTCAGGTAACTTTAACGTTCAGCAGCTACCGCGTGATAACCCAATTATTAAAGGTTGTGTTAAAGCTAGGGCTGGGTACAAGATTGTGGCAGTGGATTGACCAAATAGTTAAGTCCACATTAAATCTCCTTAATTGCTGGAAACCCCTAAAGACTCTAAGCTACAACATAACTAGAAATGGTAAGTGTGAATGCTTAAAAATTAGAGTATGTAACAATGGGCAATCAGCAGCGAAGACTCTACTAGA
>JACCDZ010913012.1_pt1 | contig 109669 bp, 102 predicted proteins | sample 7449551 | NCBI WGS metagenome assembly JACCDZ01 (sample SAMN15323452, study PRJNA562643) | freshwater metagenome | isolation source: river surface water | place: USA:Blue River Watershed | collected 2017-08-18
GTTGAGCTGGTACTGGTTGTTGAGCTGGTACTGGTTGTTGAGCTGGTACTGGTTGTTGAGCTGGTACTGGTTGTTGAGCTGGTACTGGTTGTGCTGGTTGTGCTGGTTGTGGCATATGTTCTTGAATAGGTTGTGGGTCTTGTATCACTTGTTTTCTAGTATTTTTGTACGATAACCATTTCATAATTGTAAACAAATTTAAAACTATAAATAATAAAGCAAAATAAAATAACATTATATTTAAAATATCCATTTCTTTTAATGATTTAAATGAACCCTTTAAACATTGTATTTGGGTTTACCTGCTTCTTTTCTACAGATTGGACATTTGTAATTATATTGTTTCAGCCAAGGAACAATACAATCAGAATGAAAATTATGATTACAAGGTAATTCACAAGCTTCTTCCCCGACATCCATATCAGTCATACATATAGAACATTTTTCATCTAGTTTAGTTTCAAGTTTATATTTCTTTAAATTATTGGTATCATCTTCATCTAATGTAGTTCTTACATCTTGCATACCTAATGGACCTGCTCCTAGAATATTTAGCGGAGTAATATTTTGAAACTGCACACTAAGTGGTGGTAATAGAGGTTGAAGCATCATCGGATTAATAGGAGGTACTTGCATTTGAGGACCATTCAGATTGAGGAGATTATTTAATAGATTTTCAAGATTTCCTAATTGAGGTGCTAAAGCAGGAGACCCTGGCGGTAGATTGTTTGTTACTGGACCAAGAGGAGGATTTGTTCCTAAAACAGAAGGAAGGTTATTTGAAATAACTTGATAGCTAGTTCCAGTTGGACCAGATGACATTGTTACAACTAGTTGTTGCACTGCTGGTTGATGGTTATTACTAATATCAACATTTTCATTATTAACTTCTTCTTCATTATCATCCTCGTCATCAGCATCTTCTTCGCCTTCTTCATCATCCAAATCATCTTCACTATCACTTTCTGGATGAATGTGATTTCCTTGGTTGTTCATCTGATGTTGAAGTAAAGTGTTTACAAAATTATATAATTGATTTTCAAGTCCTTGATTAGGATTGACTAATGCTTCATTAATTTGCTCTAGCGAAATATTAATGCCAAATTTTTCATAAAACTCTTGAATAAATGCAGGTATATTTTCTTCTAACATACCTCTACCTAAAAGTTCATATTTAATTTCACGAATAATATCATTCTCATTTTCGTATTCGTCTTGAAGTAATACGCGAAGCGCAAATATTTCATCAAATTCGATATTCGTATTCATTAATATTATTGATAATTACATATCAATTCTATATTGCAATTTTTTTATAAAAATCCATTTAAAAGAGTGCTACCTTTATATATAAATGGAAAATATAGCCAATATTGATAATATTGAAAAAAACATGGAAATGTTATATTTAAATAATTTAATCAAAGCATGTGAAAAAAGTAATGTTGATAAAAATGTATTAGAAAAGAAATTAAATACATTAAACTCAGAATCAGAAGTCCAACCTAAATTAAAAAAAGAAATAAGCCATAATAGTTTAGCAAATATGACAGAATCTCCAACATCTAATCAACAATATAGTGATGATTATTTATATCAAAAAGCTTGGACTAAATTGACCGCAATTCATAAAATTATAAAAGTTAAAGAATATGTAAATGCATTATTAGTTAAAAATGATAGTGATAAACAAGAGTTAAAAGAAAAATTAGTTGAAATGGTAAAAAATAAAGTGTTAACAAAAAAAGATTCTGTATTATATGATTCAGTTAAAGGTAAAGTAATAAGTATTCCAATATTAGAATATAAAAATGGCAAATATATAATTAATAGTGAATAAACTCACTCTAATTTTTACAATAGTAAAAATTGATTAAAAAAGAAAATATATATTTATTTTATCAAATAACAATGTCATCTGGTAAAATAAATAAAATACTCCAGTACACTAAAAAGTGTCTGGATGGTAGTAAAAAGACTTTCAAAACCGAAGAAGAGTATAATAATGTTCTTAAAGAAACTTTGTACTTGGTAAAAGATAAGTATCCTGAAACAACATTAGAACTAATGATAGAAATATTTCAACGAATATTTAGTAAAGAATTAGTATATAAAAAAGAGTTAGATGATGGTTTCTATCCTGATTTTTTAGAAATGTATCCTGATGTTGAAATCCCACCAGAATTTCAAGCTTTAGAAAATCATTTTCAAAAATTAAAAGCATTACCTCAACCAGAACAAAGAACGCCTGAATGGTTTGCTTACAGAAGAAATCGTATTACTGCTTCAGACACTGCAGCAGCTATAGATGAAAATCCATATGAACCGGTTGAATCATTTATTCATAAAAAATGTGACCCAGATCATAAATTTTTAGATAATGCAAATGTGTATCATGGTAAAAAATTCGAATTAATAGCAACAAAAATTTATGAACATATTTATGATGTTCAAGTGTTTGAATTCGGTGCATTACCCTCAGAAGTTTATGATTTTTTAGGTGCATCTCCTGACGGTATTTGTTCTGCTAAATCATTATCAAATAAATTTTCACCTAGATTAGGAACTATGTTAGAAATCAAATGTGTTGCCCCTAATGGAAGAACAATCGAAACTTCTGGTAATATCAAAGGTCATATTTGTCCTTATTATTATTATTTACAGGTTCAACAACAATTAGAATGCTGTGAACTAGAAGTATGTGATTTCTGGCAATGTAAACTTACACAATATAAGACACGTGAAGAATATTTGCTTGATCCTTGTTTAAATACTCAACATACTTATGGTATTGAAGGAAAGAAAATGCAAATTGATAATAGAATTAAAAAAGGTGTGCTATTACAATTTTATCCTAAAAAATGGATACCTGAATTCGATGGTGATGAAATTGAATGGAAGAGCAAATTTATCTATCCTCCTAGATTAGATATGGATAATATTCAATATGATCAATGGATGGCAAAAACATTATCAAATCTAAATAAAACTCATCCTGAAATTATGAATGAATGTTATTTTCATAAAGTTATATACTGGAAGCTTGAACAATCTCATAATCAACCTATTCAAAGAGATAGACAATTATTTGCATCAATCTTACCAATTTTAAAAGATACTTGGAGTAAAGTTAAATATTATAGAGACCATTTAGATGAATTACCAAAATTAAATGAAATAGTAGAAAGGAGAAAAAAATATATTAAAGTTGATACAGAATTTAGAATTAATAATGATATCATTAAAAATGGTGTATTGTTTCTAGATAATTATCAACATAGTATACCCAAGAAACAATCAGTGGCTAAAAATTTAAAACAAACTGAAGATTGTGACTTTATTGACGAAGAATGTGATTTTATTGATGATAAACCAGTAACAACTGTTAAAAAATCAACTAGTAAAAATATTCCTAGTGAAAGTAAACCTTCAGTTAAACCAAAGCTTGAAGTAAAAACGGTATTTAATAAATCCAAATTTCAAAAGAAAAAAGAAGAATCGGATAAAGAAGATGATGGAAATTATAAGAAAATGGAAACTACAATTAAGAAAAAACAAACAGATTTTTCTAAATTTAATAAATATAAACAAAATGAAGATGATTGTGACTTTTTAGATTAATATAATAATTAGTTTAAACAACTAAATTATGTGTTTTACAATTATTTTTATTACATAATTGACCTTTTCTTGGACCAGATTTTAGAACATGTTGACAAGTTTGAATAGGATTTATCACAACTACTTTTTCTTTATTTAATTTATGATAAGGACATTTATTTCTTCCACAATATTCACCTTTTCTTACACCGGTAGTTAATAATACTTTACATCCATTAGGTATAGTATTTTTAATTGGTTTAATATCAGATGTTTTAACTTTTACTGATTTTTCACAATAAGGACATTTAATATTATTTGTTTTTTTATTAAGACATTTTGAGTGGTAATAATGATTACATGTTAAAACTAATTCATCGTTATCTATAGGGAAATGACAAATCAAACATTTTTCTTTAGTTGATTTATTCATTGTTTCAACCAAAGAATATAATGATTCAAAGTCGAAATCCATTTATTATACAATATTATAAAAATTGATATTTAAATCGATTCTTTTATATTTCATTAATTAATGGAAAATGCTGATTTTAATAACATATCATTCGAACTATCAGATTATACATTTGAAAAAGTAGAAAATATATATTCAACAATAGCAGATGATATTGAGAAAAGTACTGAAATAAAACAAATTAAAGAAACTTTAGAATCTTTTCATGATTACTTAGGTATTGTCATAAAATCTGTAAATCAAAATAAATACAATAAATCAATGGTTAAAGATTTATGTGAAATGATAACTAAATATTATGAAGATTTAGATTCTGATGTCGAATCTGATTCTAGTTCAGAATCTTCAGCAAGTTCAAACAACTCTCAAAATTATGTTTCTCTTGCAAAAGTAAATGAATCTGACACGGAAACTTCAGATTCAGATAATGATTCAACAATTGCTAATTTTCTGGATGATAAAGAAGATGAAGAAGATAAAAGACCACCTAAATTAGTTAGCATAACTAATGAAAAAGAAGTCGATAGTGATGAAGATACACCACCAATTAATCTAAGAAATAATTTTAGACCACCTACACCTCCAGCAAAAAAAGTAGATACATATTTTCAAGATTTTGTTAACAGTAAATGTGATTTAACTAAAAGAGTAACAAAGTTTGATTATAACGTATCAGAAAGACTATCAAATTACAGTAAAAAAGTGTATAGTTATTAAATTAATTATCAAATATTTTTTTATCCAAATTCTAAATATTTTAATCACTCCATTTCTAAAGGTTTAGGAGGATGGAAACCATTAAATTCACCATAACAAGCTGCTAAACTATAAGCACCCATGTTTTGAAATTTAAATACACTATTTACTTCAGGTAAAGGTAATCTAATATGTTCACAAATTACATCTAGAGAATCACATGTTTGACCAAAAATTACACATTCAACCCATTCATTCTCTTTAGAATCGTATAATGGGATAGGTGTATATTGTTGACCATCAAATAATTTACCATTGAAAGAAGAATAAACAGAATCATTAATTGTTATATGATAGATAGTTTTATTATCTATGTTTCTTTTTTTAACAGAAGTTACTTTACAAAACAAATCAATAGATGGTTCCGAAAAGTATCTACCAGGTTCAGCTATTAATCTAATTTTTTTATCTTTGAAAGATTCATAGAAAGGTGTAAGTATTTTGTCTAGAGTTGTAAGATTAGTGTGAGATGAAAAGCCTCCACCAATATCTATCATTTTTATAGGAATATTATTCTTGATACAATAGTTATCGTAATTATCCATAATATTTTTTATTGTTAGATAGTATGATTCTTCATTTTTACATTTAGAACCAACATGAAAGGAAAATCCCTCAAAAGTTTTATTTTTGGACAAAATATTCAACATCTTGAATACTTCTTCATCTGTAGCACCAAATTTAGAATTAAATTTAATATCAGAGTTAAGCTCAACTGCTTTAACACGAATTACTTTTTTAATATTGGGGTCTATATCGTCCATTTTTTTTATTTCTTCTATTGAATCTACCACCATCGTATCAACATTACTCTTTACCGAATATGTAATGTCATCTATTGATTTTGATGGATTAGCGTAGATAATATTTTGAGGGTTAGAAAATTTTAAAACACTTTGAATTTCGCCACGACTTGCGCAATCAAAATTTACATTTGATGATGCCAAGTGTTTTAGAATATTCTCTAGTGGTAAAGATTTGACTGCATAATAAGGTTTGATTGTAGGTATTTCGTTGTGCCATTTTGTTACTTGATTTTTGAGGTTTGAATAGTTTATGTGATAGAGGGATGTATATGATTTTTGTGCCACATCAATTAACTTTTTCAGTGGGATATAAAAGTATAGCGAAAATATTTTTTAAACAATTTTTTTTAAATTTGTTTAAATAATAATAAATAATCATTTAGGATAACTGTTCATTTATGGTAAATAATCTGGATTAGTTGCAATTGAAGAATTATTAGTTAAATTAGTAGGTGTATATTTTAAATACGGTAATCCGAATAAATATTTAACTTTTAATTTTCTACTTTTAACTAATAAATAAGACATTAAAATAGAAATATAATAACCACCTAATGCAACACATATATGCCATATTGCATGACCAAATAAATATTTAATTACCCAATGAGATTTACAAAAACTTTCAGTTAAAATCCAAAATCCACCAGCAATTGTAATTAAGCCAATTCCTTTCCATCCGTAAGATAATAATTGTGTTGGAACATCAAATTTCTTATTCATAAATTGAACTAATACCATAAATAAAACAGTGCTTCCTAAAAAGAATCCAAATAAAATATTAAATAAGAACTCATTTTGTAATCCACAAATTGTTAATAAAACAGTAAAGTAAAAAGTCGAAAATATTCGTAATATATCAAAAAATGGAGAGCATAAATCAAAAAATTCAAAAATCTTAAATGCTAAATTATAGAAATAAATAGCTATCATAATCATTGAAAATCTATCCATTAAACCCCAACCTAGATAATTAGTGTAATGATACAAAAAAGAAGCTATACCATTAACAATAAATGAAGTATAAATATAAGTAATATCAGGAATTTTTAACCCTTTGAAAAGGCCAAAAAAACCAATTAATGATAAAAATAATGCAGAAAATGCATTTAAATATTCGGGTGGTTGACCATAAATTGTCATTTCACAGAAATAATGGTCATATGAAAAAAAATCTAATTGATAATCATTAGAAGGAAAATCAATATTAGGCATTATAAAATAATAATGTTAATCTTTTATAATGTTTAAATAAAGTAATTTATTTTTTAAAATCAATCATTAATTCTGAATATCTATAATCAGAGTGACCAGTAATTCTATCTGTAATTTCAGTTGCCAAAGTATTATAAAATTGGTATATTTGCCAGTCGAAAATATGATAATCATGTACTAATATTTCAATAGTGATATCAATAAATATTGGATTATATGATTTATCAGAATAATCTTGATATTTAATATTATATTTCAATGCGCAAGTTAATGGTAGATTAAAACTTAAATTTTTGAGTAACTTTGTTAATTTTAATTGGTAATATTCAAATAACTTTTTTGAGTAAATAGAATCAATTGAAATGGGAACAACTTTAATGTCGTCTTCAAAGTCATTTTTTGGAAAATAATTTCTGAAGAATGTAAATAGATTTTCTAATGATGCACATAATTCATATTTATTTTCTTTTTTGTAATTAAATAATTTGGAATTGTTAAGAAATTTACACCATTTAGCTCTATCATTTAACCCTTGTTCAGTAACATAATAATCTGCTTCTAAATTATAAGAATTGTTTTCAGAGAAGAAAGCTAATATTTTTTTACATTCTTCAGAATCATTCATATCATGTTTTAATAGTTCTAAATCTATATGACCATTCTTACCAAAAACAAAATGTAAAAATCGTAATAGTGATATTTCAAAACAATCAGTATAACAAATAGTTTGATTATTTTCACAATAATTTATAGATTCATAACTGACAGGTTCTGGATGTGATAATAAGAATTCTAAATCTTTATTGATTAATTCATTTGACATTACAAATAGAATATTATATAAAATAAAAAGGTATCAATTTTTTAAAATTAATTGTTTAGTGAAAAAAGACGTTTTTCATTTAAATCGTATACACCAGTTCGTCCTTCTCCTGGTAGTTTTGAATTTTTCATATTAAGAAAATTAATACTTTTATCCTTTTTTTCATCATTAAATGTTACTTGAAAACCATCTAAAATATCAGGAATATCTTTTAGATTATCTGTTTTTAATGAAGTAATAAATCTAGTTGTTTCATTTTTCATAGTTGTATTAGTTGAATTTTTCAAACTTTCTTCACAAGGTGAAAAATCACAATGTTTATATTCATTACAACTATAGAAACAAGAATATTCAAAAGGTTCTGGTTTAATATTTTTAGTGCGAGGATATACTAAAAAAGATTGTATTTTTTCTTCAGTTGTAGGTTTAGGAGCAATACTTTTGAAATAGGCGGTAATTATAGCATCACACATTAATTATATAGATAATAAATAAATTAGTTAATTTCTCAATTTTTATATTTTGATAGTAAATTGCATACAGAGGACTCTTTCATCAATATCATTTTTCCATTCGTTTTTAATTACAATAATACCTGATACACCAGTAGGAATAGAACCTTTACTTTGCATAGCTAGATTTCCCTGAACAAGAGGACAAGTAATATTACTATTATTTATTTCAGTACAAAGATCATTAACTGTAGGTTGAAATGGGATATAATTAAGTGTAATATCATAAGTAGAAGTACCTTTTGATACTTCTTTAGAAAGTTCGGCACCAAGATATAAAATATAATCAGTTTGAGGGAGTTTAGGATCAATATCTAGTTGAACATTTTGTGCGATATCAGTTAAATCACCACAAGATTTCAGAGTAAAACTAGAAACTTGAGAAAAAGCAACAGATACAATTGTTAGAAATGATATTAGGCGAAGCATTATAAATAAAACAATCTATAGAAATTAATAATTTTTCAACTTTTTATAGTTCCATTTGTTTAACTGCTTTCTTTTTTATTAAAATATTCTGGATTATTAACTGTTTGTTTTGATAATTTTAATTCAGGATACTTTTCATTAATTTCATTTACTAATTTATCTAATTCTTTTTGAATATCATTAGATTGAATTTTCATTTTTTTACTATATTTAGAATCGTTAATTTTTTTATTATATTGAATATACATATTACCCTTTTCTTCATATACTGTTATATTAAATGGATAAGTTGGCTTTTGGTTGATAATATCTTCTTTTATTTCTTTTGAAATTAATTCTTTATTAATATCAATTGTATTCATTATTTTATATTTTTTCATTAAATTTGGATATTTAATATTTACGACTTCATCAATGAATTTATCTAATTCTTTTTGAATATCAATTGAATGCAAAATCATTTTAGCATTATATCTTTGTTCATCCTTACGTAAATCGAGTATAAAGTTATATTTTTCTCTGACTATTTTTAAACTGATTCCTATTGGAAGGTCTAACTTTTCATTTTCTCCAATAACCTCTTTAAATTTTTCTTCAGTAATTTTATTTTCAATAAGGTCTACTTTAGCTTTTGCAAAATTTAATTTATCATGAATTGATATTTTATTTGATTTAGTTGTTTCCCATATTTTTTCTTGTTTAGGATGTTTTACAATAAAAAATTCTCTTTGACTATTATTTTCTTTATCATAAATTTCTTTACGATATTCTACATACTTTGGTAGCGATTTAATGCCTAATGGAAGATTACAAGCATCTTTTCGTCTAGTTTGTTTATCTTTGTTTTCATTTTGTTCTGACATAGTAGCAATACGTAGGTTTTCACGTCTATTATCTAATTTATCGCGATTAATATGATCAACCGTTTTTTCAAAGTTAGAATTATTCTTATCGTGGGTATTCATAATGTATTGATGGAGATAATAAAATTTAGATTCTTCACCTATCCTTATAGTAGTAGCTACATAACCATTTTCATGAAGATACCATATAGGCCTTGTTCCATTCAGATTTATTAATTTAGCTAAATCATTTACTGAAATTTTGATATAAATTTTATCTTTAATATGCATACAAATATAATCCTCTTTTGATTTAATTTTCCAATACATATTTCTATATTGACCTGCATATCGACCTTCTGTAATTTTTATACTACTACCAGTTTCTATTATTTTCACATTATCTGGTGGATTAAAAATATTATTAAATCTATTATCTTTTGTCAAAATTAAATTAATTTCTCTATAATCATCAAAATCTAAATTTTTAAATTCTACATCAATTATTTTTTCATCAGGGTATAAAATATCAATTAATCTTACATTTTTCTTATAATTTTGAAAATACCATAAATTATCATCCGTATTAAAATTATAATTTTCAGCCTTATTGCTCCTTAATTTAGCAATATAAATAGTTCTATCAGGGTCTATTTTGATAGTATTGTTTAAAAGGAATATTTTTGAACCATTAACGTTTTGAGAACTTAGCATTAATATATTTAATTATTGTGACTTTAGAATGAAATCGGCAACTTTTTTTTAAAAATTATTGAAGTCAGTCAACAAGTGACATCGTGATATAAATAATTAAGTAATATTTTACATAATTATTTAGATGTTAAACCATCGAAATAAGATATATTTAATTCTGCTTTTTAATTTGAATATGCAGTACCTGCCATACCACTCATTACTCTGAGTACGTTGTAGTTTACAGTGTAGATGTTGACTACAGAGCTGTTGGAGGTAGATACGTCTAAGCCAGCGCAAGTTACGTTGAGGGTAGCATTGTCGATACGAGAGAAGTTGCAAGAACCGGAAGGTTGGTGTTCTTCGGGTTTGAGGGCAAAGCTGTATACGTTGATACCGTCAGCGGGGGTGTTGCTGAAGTGTTGGTAAGGTTGTACGTAGTTGAAGTAGTTACCGTCTCTGGCTTGGAATCTGTCGTGGCCGTTTAATTGGAGTTTGGCTTCAGTTACGCAGTTAGAAGTACCGTCTACGTTTCTGCCGTAGTTGAACCAATCACGAGCATTTACAGAGTTATCACCAAAGTTGAAGAAGTTTTCAGCGTTGGTGGAAGATGTAGCATCTACTAATAAGTCAGCAACAGTTTGGCTCATGTCTTCAGAAGTAATATCGTTTCTTAAGATAACTACGTTATTAGTGCTGGCTTCAGTATTGGTACCAGTTGAACCTACAAATACTAATTGAGCATCGATTTTTTCGTCTACAATTTGAGCTAAAGCAGTTTGACCTAAGTTGACTGAGTCAATAGAAGGTTGAACTACTTCATTCATGGAAGAACCATCAACTGAGATTACAACAGAGGCAGTTGAAGCATTTAAGCCAGTTCTGGTAGCTAACCAGGCACGTTTGGCCCATAATTCACGAGCAGCTTCCCAGTTGCCGTCAGTGGCCCAGGCGATGTATTGAGAAGATGCAGTGTATTTGTCTAAGTGAGCAGCCCAGATTAAATATTTGCTGGGGTGATTGAAGTTGAGTCTGTATTTGTTGTTGACAGTTGTTAAGGATTCAGAGCCAGTGAATTGGAGTTGTTCAATGAGGTATTCGTGGCTGGCTTGGGCGAATCTTTTTCTTTCTTCAGAGTCTAAGTAGACATAGTCGATGAGTAAATATGAGTCATCCATAGATACAGCAGGAGCTGAGGCGGAACCAGCATAGTTTACGCATTCAGAAGCTCTTCTGTATTGGATAGTTACACGGACATCGTGGTATTGGAGAGCGATTAAAGGTAAAGCTAAGCCGTTGTGTCTGTTAAACCAATAAGCTAAAGGTACATATAAAGTGTAAGCAGGGTGACCTTCAGTTAAGTTAGTGAGTTCAGCTACATCACCAACTAATTTGGCGTGGCCTCTTTCTTGGCCAACTTTGTGGGATAATTCGTGCCAGATGTTGAGCCAGTCGCCATATTGTTCATCAATTTTAGAGCCACCGATTTCAACTTTGGTTTCTTCAATGAGAGCATAGCCTAAGCGTCTGACATAGCCCCATTTGTTGTCACCTTCAGATAAGTCGTTGAGTTTAACAACGGCATACATGTTAGTGATTAAGTCACCGTTTCTGTTTAAGTTGCAGGTTACGGTTCTGCCGAAGTCAGCAGCGCCGTTGAAGACTTGTTGGATAGGTTCTACAGAGAAGTTAGTGTGTCTTCTGTATACTACTTTGAAGAATGTAATTTGAGGATTACCAGTTAAGTAAACGTCTTGTGCGCCGTAAGCGACGAGTTGCATTAAACCTCCACCCATAGGATTATATACTTTAGGCAAGAAAAAATTTTTTATATTTTTTTTAAATTTTAATTTAATTTTCCTGAGTTTGGAACTTGGAAATCTAAAGTTATTATTTCACAAAAACTTTTTTCCAAAAATCCGAAATTTTTAAACATTTTTTCTACATTTTAGGATAAAAAATTATATTACATTTATTTGATATTTATATATATTATAAATGAATAAGACACATAAAATGGTTTTTATATATAACTTTATTGACTTAAACCATATAAAGTATATTTACTGTATTTAAATATATGTCCAGCAAGGGAAACGACATCAAAAAGAATTCTACTCTTGAAAATAAACATAGAATTAAAGTTAAAGAATTTGAAAATGATAAAAATAGTTTATTATCTCTTGAAGAACAATTAAGTTTAATCAATACTGAAATATCTAATCTTGATAAAATTAGAGAAAAGTTTACAAATATTGAACAAAAAAGAAGAGCAACATTATTAGATTCAAAAGAAGATATTGAAGCTAAATTATATGAACTAAAAAATAATATTAATGAGATGGATTATTATGACAAAACTGGTGATATATTACTGACATATTATAACATTAAAGAATCTGATAATGATGCTGTTGAATCCAAGAACATTTTAACATTTTTATGTACAAAAAAAATAGTTGATGAAAAACCAAAAAATAAAGTAAATAAATCTGAATTGTTTGAAAAATATTGTCAAATAACAGAAGGCGTAAGAGTCAATCCTGATGACGGAAGTAAAAGAATTAAATATTGTTTAGAATGTAAAATAGAAAAAATACTAAATTTAGTTGAATCATCTTATGTATGTCCATTATGTGGAGACATGGAAACTATTATTATGGATGAAGATGTTCAAATCAAAGATTATTCACCCTATAAGAGATTAAACAGATTCAGAGAATGGTTAAATGCATTCCAAGCTAAACAAACTCCAGAAATTGATGAACAAGTATATCAAGATATCATTGAAGAATTAAATAAACGTCGTATAACTGATTTATCTACATTAAATAGAGATAAAATGAGAGCAATTTTGAAAAAACTTAAGTACAATCATTTGTATGAACATACTCATTATATTATTAATAAATTATCTGGTTCGCCACCACCTAGAATTACAAGAGATATGGAAAAGATGTTTATTAGAATGTTTTTAATGATTCAAGAACCGTGGGCAAAATATAAACCTCAGGATAGAAAGAACTTTTTATCATATGGTTATGTATTACATAAGTTTTGTGAATTGCTAGAATTAGATCATCTTTTAGATTGTTTCCCCTTACATAAGCAATTAGACATTCTAATGGAAAATGATACGATTTGGAAGAAAATATGCACTGATTTAAATTGGGACTTTATATCATCATTTAAATAAATTAAAATTTAATAAATAAAAATCTATTGAATTATAATGAATCATATAATACACAATATATCGGTTATACTAATTTTTGTTGGTATAATTTTATTAACAATTAATTTAACTAAAAGTTACAATAGATGTCCTGCAGCTATATTAACCAAACCATATGTTGATCAAAATACAAAAAATCAAGATAGACCTTCAAAGATATTCAATAAAATGTTTAGTCAACCCGATGTTTGGATGGGATATGCCGATTTTGATACTAAAAATGCTAAAACAAAATTAAATAGTTCTTAAATATCTAATAAATTTTTTATGCAAATCATTAAATTAATTTTAATATAAAGTTAATTTAAAGAAATAAAGAGATATTATTTTAATGTCTGTCGATTATCTTACTAAAGATGCTATCATACCTCCCAACCAAAAATACTGTGTTATGTCACTCTGGATGGATGATGATAAAAAGACGATTAAATATTTAAAAGTTAGTGGTGCTTTTTTAACTGTAGAAGAAGCACAAGAACAAGTTCAAATTCTAAAACAACCAGGGCATTTTAATTTTGTAGCAGAAGTAGGAACATGGAATGCTTTTGACCCTCTACCAAATAAAGGTGATTTAAATAATCAATTAAATAAAATGATGGAAAATTATTTAGTTGGAATGCAAAAGAAAAATTATGATTTCGAACATAGAAAATATACTATGATTATTAATAATGTAAATGATAACTTAAAAACCAAACAAGAAGAATTAAAAGAATATGAAGAGAAAAATGATGAAAAAATGATTAAGAAAGTAAATGAACAAATGAAAGCATTACAAGATAAATTAAAAGAATATCAAGAAAAACTAGAAGTTGTTGAAAATAAAATTAATAATGTTATTATCGATTCAAAATATGAAGCTACAACAGATGAAAATTTTAATCAAAATGTACCTGTCCAATTCACTGGAACAGTAAAAAGAACAGATGAAAGAGTACATAATCAAGAATGGTATTGTGTTTCTTTTTTATCTGAACAAGGTAAATCATTGGTAGGTATTAAAATCAGCGGATGTTTTGAATCAGAAAGCTCTGCAAATGATCATTCTTCTGCTTTAAGAGACATAAATGAAAGTTTCAATGTATTAGTTGGTAAATTATATGAATGGTCTCCTTTTAATCCTGACCCAGATTCAGTTGAAGCTGGTGAATCTGAATATGCAGATCCTCAATTAAATGAAACCATGAAGAAAAAGAAAGAAAATGAACACAAAGCTAAATTATATCATGAATACAGAAAGAATGAAACTATCAAGAAAAATATTGAAGATTTAATTAATAACAAAAAGAAAGAACTAACAGATAAATCTAAAGATGAACATGTTAAACCATCTACATTAGAAGAACAAATTAAGAAATTAGAAGATAAAATGAAAGAATACGAAGAAAAGGAAAAAGAACTAGCATTAAAGATTGATCCTAAACTATTAGAACAAAAATATGGAAAAAAGAATGAAACAGAAAATAAAACTTTAGATGTTTAAAGATAAAGTTTAACTTTTTTATTAAAGATAAAATATTTAGTTTTTGACTTTTTCAACAATTAATTTGATATTGTTTCTTTTTTTAGCAATGGCTTCAGCTGGGTCAAAGAGTGGTAATCTACGATTCCATTCTTTGTCGTAGTGTTCTTTATGATATTTAATATATTTATGACTTCCGATAGTAAAATCGGGAACTTCTTTTGCTTTATACCAATATACTTTATCAGTAATATTCTTAGAGTGAATTCTATTATCAATTACCATACATCCAAAATTTTCAGTAATTTCGGCAAATACTTGTTCAAATACAGCTAAATTTGGAAACATACCAGCGTAATGTTCATATAATCTTTTTCTATTGCTTGGGAAATCTTCTGCTAATAAGAAAATATAATCAAAGTTACTTCTTAATTCAGGGGGAATACCCAAAGAGAATTGCATAGTTAAAATGAATGACATATGGTGGTGACGACCATTGAAAAACAATTCTAAAATTTGAGGATCTTTTAACCATTCACCTTTACTTGACATACAATCGTCCATAATTAACATAACTCTATCATCTTTTAATTTCTTACCTTCCTTTTTTCTTCTTTCATTGTCTTTGTTCAATCTAGATTGTCTTTCATAAATTTTTGATAAAATTTCAGTATCAAATTGGTCAAAAATATAAGAGTCTGGACAGAATTCTCCATAAAATCTATTTAATTTTTCAGTTCTTGAAATTACAACAGCTGGTATCTTTCTTTTATGATAAAGGATTTCTCTTGTTAAATATGATTTACCTGAAGCTCTTTTAGCAATCATAGCAATAGTGCAATGTTCTGCCATTTTATCAATAGGAAATCTTTTTAATTGTAATCTAGATGCACCAAATCCTACATTTTTCACACTCATTACTATAAAATAGAAAAAAAATTGCCACATTTATTTTTTATAGTAATTTTCTATCTGTATGCCAGTAGAAATTCCTCTTAATCAAAATCAAATTACTGAACTTGTCAAACAATACGGAACACCGTTACAAATATATGATGGAAATCTTATTAGAAAAAATATCAGAAAATTCCTTGATATTATGTCAGGAAAAATTAAAAATTTTAAACAATATTTTGCTGTAAAAGCTCTACCTAATCCTTATATTCTTCAATTACTTGTTGAAAATGGTGCATATTTAGATTGTAGTTCCTTATCGGAATTAAAACTAGCTGAAATGATTGGTATCAAAGGTGAAAAAATTATGTTCACTAGTAATTACACATCTATTGAAGATTTAGCTTATGCTAAAAAACTAAATGCTATTATTAATTTGGATGATATATCTTCTATTAAAGACCTTCATTCAATTGGTATGCCTGAACTTTTATCATTTAGATTAAATCCAGGTGTAGGAAAAACAGATTCTGAAACATTATCAAATGTTTTAGGAGGACCTAGTGCTAAATTTGGAGTGGCTGATTTTCAAATAGTAGATGCATATAAATTAGCAAAACAATGCGGTGTAAAAAGATTTGGACTACATATTATGACTGGTTCAAATATTATGGATGTTGAATATTGGAGAGATATTATTAAAATTGTTTACTTTTATGTTAATAAAATTCAAAAAGAAGTAGACATTAAAATCGACTTTATTAATATTGGAGGTGGTGTTGGAATTCCTTACAAACCTGAACAAATACCAATTGACATTGAAGAACTAGCTACTGTAATTCAAACAACTATGAATACAGAAGGTAATAAATATAATATTAATGACATAAATCTATTCATGGAAAATGGAAGATTTATAACTGGACCATATGGTTGGTTAGTTTCTAAATGCAATGTAATTAAAAATGGATATGCAAAATATTATGGTCTAGATGCATGTATGTCTAATTTAATGCGTCCTGGTATGTATGATGCATATCACCATATTACAGTATTAGGAAAAAGCACACTAATTTTTCCTGGTATTAAACTAGAAAAATCTAATGTTGTTGGAACATTATGTGAGAATAATGATTGGTTTGCTAAAAATCGCGAATTACCAGAATCACAAGTAGGTGATATGTTTATTATTTACGATACTGGTGCTCATTCACATTCTATGGGATTTCAATACAATGGTAAATTACGTGCACCTGAAGTATTAATTATCGATGAAAGATTTTTACTAATTAGAAAAAGAGAAATATTTGAAAACTATATATCTACTATTAATTTCACTTTGTAAATATATAAACAAAAACTACTTATTCATTTAATGAAAACAATTAAAGTATCATATATAGATTTTTGGGCAGAATGTGGTAATATACCAGTTAAATTTGATGATATTAATAATATAGACTACTGGAAAAATCTAAAGACTAACAGAAACTTAAATAGAATAGATTCTGGTGTTGGCCTTTTTCACAAAGATCATTTAGAAAAACTATTGGATAAAAATGTTATTTTATCCACTCCAGAAAATGCAGATATAATTATTTGTTCTGGATTTGGAAATCAAAGATATAATTATCCAAACAAAAAGAAAATATTCTTAAGTTTTGAATCAGGTTTTAAAGTATTAGACACAAATTTACCAAATACTTTATATTTTTCTGCTAATTTACCTTTGAAAGAAGGATTATTTTATTTACCATTATTTACTTGTTATTATGGTTTTAAAATTTATGATGTAATCAAAGAACCAAGAGTAAAATTAACTTTACAAGAATTTAATAATAAAATTGATTGTTTTAGTTTAGTATCAAATCAAAGTTGTCAATATAGAAATGATTTTTTAAAAAAATTAACAGATAGTATTCAAGTTCATAATTATGGCAAAGTTTTAAAAAATATAGATAATGAAATCATTCAAAGTTCATGTTGGTATGATCCAAGATTAGGAGATTATATAAGAAAATATAAATTTATATTTTGTTTTGAAAATACATCGAAGGTAGGATATCATACTGAAAAAATAATGCATGGATTTAGAAATAAAGTAATTCCAATTTATTGGGGTGACCCTGTAGCTAAATTAATATTTAATTCAGATGCATACATTAATGTTAATGAATTAGGAATTGATAAAGCTTTAGAAAAAGTTAAGTTACTTTCTAAAGATTTGAATGAATATAATAAAATGTTAGAACAACATATTATAAAAGATAATTCTGTTTACAACAGAGAAGATATAGGAAAATTTACAAATGAAAATTATTTTATTGAAACATTAAAAAAATATATCAATTAATTTTACCATTCAGGTAAAGATGTATATACTTCAAATTCAGGTTGTTTGAATGAATTACCTAAATCTTTAAACATATTAGATTCTTTAAACATGCCTACTTCTGGTTTCATGAAAGTATTATTTACTGGATTAGGATTAGAAAATTCTTGAGGAACATTACATTCGGCAGCTACAAAAACGTTTAATATTTTATCATTATCCCAAAACATAATTAATCCAACAATAGCTGATACCAATAAAGGTAATTTGATTTTATCGTAAATTCCTGTTCTTTCTTTACATCTTTTCTTATCATCTACTACTTGAAACCAATAAACAACACCAAAAGTAATAGCTAAAACCAAAAAATGCTTTAAGTTAGTTGGAATAGTGTCCATTAATATATAAAAGAAAATTTAAATAAATATTTTCTAGTTTAAAATAATATGAATAATCTTAAACTTGAAAGAATAATTAAATATATTCTTATGGGATTAGTTGTTGTTATGGCTACTCGTTATATACCTGATTATGTAATTCCTACAAAAGAATTAGTAATGATAGGTGCAACTTCATCTATAGCTTTTGCAATATTAGATATGGTATCTCCAGCAGTAAAAGTTAAATCTAATAAAAATAATTAATTTATATATTTAAATAATTGCTAAAAAATTTTCTTTTGTTTTTACTAGAGTCTTTTATTGAGTTATTACCACCTGTTTGATTGTTTTTTGCAGGTTGAGCTCCATTACTGTTTGCAAAGATTTCTTGATAATCCTTTTCATTAGTTTCTGGTCTGTAAGATAAAGAGGTTTCTAAATCAGTCTCCCCTAAATCTTTTTCTAATATTTTCTTAATTTTTTCATCAACATCACCTCCACCTTTTTTATTAGAATTTGAATCAGAAGAAGAATCTGTTAATGTTTTAGTTGCTCTGGTCATAGGAGTATCTTCTGAGTTTTTATTAGCATAATCGCTAGAATGGTAATTTGCAATCAATTTAGTTTGTTGTGTGTTATTACCATCACCACTTCCTACTTTATTTTCATCTTTATTGATAATGTCTAATATTTTATCATTGAGATCCTTTTGTTCTGATTTATCTTCAAATCCACCCATTTGAACTTGACCAGGTAAAGGAGGTACAGAATTATTAGTACCATCTTTCAAATCTTTATTAATTAATTTTTGAATATTTCTTTCTTCTGCATCTGTAATATTTCTATCAAAATCATTTATTTGATTTGCTTCTAATTCTTCACCCAAATAAATTTCTAATATTTGTTTTAATGGTAATAATTTTCTGATAGCTTCTTTAATTGATTCTTTGATTAAATTGATTGTATCACGTTGGTTTCTTTTCAATTCAATTGGAGGATATTGATGATACATTAAATATGGATTATTCCATAATTCTCTAGCACATTCTATGTAAATTTTATGAATAAAATCTTCTATTTTAACATTTTTATAAGATTGGGGGTCTATTTTATTACTATTTTTAGAATTAGGACTATATGTTAATACTATCATATTTGCCTTTAATGTTGCTTTTACTAAATCCGGTAACCAAGCAAAACTTTTTGAATTATTCATAATTCTATCTGATTCTTGTTTAATCATTTCAGGATTCCATTTAGGAATTCTTCTTAGAAATGATTGGAATACTTTAAGAACATTATCTGCACCATTTGATACTTTTACTGCTTCTGTGTATATGGATTGTAATCCTTCATATACTAAAGGAGTTAAAACATTTACTAATTGAGTTGTATATTCATATTTAGTTTCGACAAAAAAATTAATCATATTAAAATAAGTTAGATATTTTTATATGATTAAACTAAAATATTTTATTAATTATTGCAACCAGTTACACCATTACCGGCTCTGGAACCTAAGATTTCATAATCTTCTTTTTTAACACATACACAACCACCACCATTATTACTACCTAAATTGCAAGATAAATTTGTGGGTATATAGTTTTTTAATTCATCAGCAGACATATCTTTTTCAGTTAATTCTTTAGGTAAAGGCCATCCTGAATTAACACAGCATGAACGAGAGCATTTGTTGGTGTCAATTCTTAAAGGAATCATTACGTTTTCTAATTTTTCTACTATTTCGTTTTTTTCTTTGTTATGACTATCTTCAAGCATTGGCATAATGAATAAAAAGAATACTAAAGCAATTACAACTGCATAAATTAAAAAGTTATTTGCAGCACCACCAGATTGGTTAAATGTATTTCTATTGAAAACCATATACTATAAATTAGATATTTTTTTTCTATTTTATTATAAATGAAATTATTAAAAAAAATCTCTGAAAACTCCAAAAAAAAATTTACTCAATTGAAAAAAAAATTAAATATAGAAACTAATTATACTATTACTTTCGATACTATAAATAAGGAAAAAAAATTAGTTTTAAAAGAAGATAAAAAAACTAAATTAGTCGGCGACTTTAATTTTTATGGAATCTATAATAAAGATACTCAAATATGGAATTGGGCTAATATTATCCCAGAAGTTGATATGAAACAAATTAAATTCATTGAACAATTAAGAATGAAAGCTTACACTTTTGAAAAAAATAATGATTCATCTGAGGTAAATGTATTTTTTTACCAGTTTTTGACAAATGATTCAATGGTTATACCATCAAAATATGTTGGGTTAATTGTCGATTTAATTTTATATTTAACTGATGATTTATATATTTTTAATCCAACAAATTCTGTTAATAATGTTCAATTCATTGGATTATCAAATATTTTAGAATTGCATTGATTTTATTTATTTGCTATACTTATATTAAATTTTTTGCTTAATATTTTTTTATCTTTACTTGATAACGTTAAAAACTCTTGAGTTTTGTCTATCTTTAAACATAATTCGATCTCTTTCACTGTAATATCTTTTTTATAGCTTTGTAAAATAGATATCAACAAGTCTTCTTTACCATTCTTAAATAGATAATTAGCTAATTGATTAAGATATATAATTTCATCAATTGATTTATTTGAAATTATTTTTAGTAGGTTATTAATATTTTTCTTATTAATATTTTTTAATGAAGTTTTATTTAAATCTGAGCTGAATTTTTCCACTTTGACTTCATAATCAGGATTTGATTTATTAATCCAAAATGATGTATTCAAACAAGTGTAAAAGCCATGTATGTTTTGTAAGTACCAATTTTGATCTGTATAAATACTAGTTTCTATGTTATCACCCCTTGATATAGAGTCAGAAGTTTTGACCAATGAATATAAAGTTTTATCCCAAGGTTGTTTGGTCTTTGTTAATATTTTTTTAATATAATGTTCGTGAATCATTAATGGTAACAATACTTTTTCAGATTCATATAATTTCATAACAGTTTCATAATCATTATAAGAATTTAAAATTTTTTCTGTTGCCTCATATAATCCAATATCTATATTTTTTTGACGAGATTTTTCAAAAAAATCATCTAATTGTTTCAAATCAGTAATTTGTTTATAATGATATGAGAGTTCTTGTAATATATTGATTAAACGCTTAATATCAAATTGTGAAAAATTAATTATTTTTTCATAAAGTTCTTCCTTGTCAGTAATCTTAAAATTTTCTTTGATTGAAATATTTTTAATTAAATTAGTAATCTCTAAAGAAGATGGGGAATAGAATCTTATTTCCTCACAATTCTTTTTAAGGTCATTTAATAATTTAGAATGCTGATTATTTGATATAAATATTAAGGGAAATGAATTAGTTTTATTATTTTCTTTGAAAATTTCCATAATATATTTTTTTTCAGATGTTAATGATATGTTTTCAGTTTCATCAAAAATGACTGCTATTCTATTATTTTTATCTTTATGAAAATTTAATTTAGATAAAATAGAATTCTCCTGATTATAATATTCATCAAAATCATCTAGATTACGAAAATCTTTAATTTCGTTTGGATTGATTACTCTTACAATATATCCTTCATTTTCTAGTATCATTTTTACAGTTAATGTTTTGCCTATTCCATGATTGCCTGAAATAATGATAGCATTATTTTTTGTTTTAACTTTTAAACTAGATAACCAATCTTTAAATTTTTTCATTTGCATTTTATGACCTATTATTTGATTTAAATTATTTGGACGATATTTATTAATCCAAAGTGACTCCATTAATAAATTTACTAATTTTATGTCTAAATATGTTTAAAAAAAGTTTAAAAAATTTAAAAAATTAAAAATTATTTCTATTCTATAATATATATACATGGATAGCTCAGAAAGATACAACAGAAATGAAAGAAGAGGTAGCTCTTCTGTCAATGACGAAGTTCAAAGATTATTACGCAAAAACGGTAAAATCTCATCTCAAGACTTCTTAAGATTAAGAAGCCAATACAAAGATGATGAACTTGTCAACAAAATCCAAGCCGCCTATGCTGAAAAACAAGGCAACATCGTCAAAAAAGCCAAGAAATTCGCTCAATTAATCAGAGAAAAATACAGCCAAACCCAAACTCCTTTCCACCTCTTATTAGAAAAAGCCTACAAATACAAAACTAAATACGGTTTAACTGATGAAGAATTCGCTGAATTCCAAAGAATCTACGAACAAGAATTAGTCGGCTTAAAGAGCACTGAAGTAGTTCAACCCGCCAACAACTTAACCAAAGTATTAGGTGGTGTAACATTAGATTACCATGGTTTCCAAGGTAAACTCAATGACAACGACTTCAAATACTTACAAGAAATCTTAAAACTCCACGCTACTTCTAGACCTTTACATGCCCAAGTATTATTACAATCTATGCAATACAGCGATTGCGGTGCTGAAGCTTTAAGTGCTACTTATGACAGAAACTTACACAGAGTTGGTGAACACGTACACCCTGTAGTAGCTGCCCTCTTCGTACCTAAATTCAAAATTGTTGATGAATTCTTCTTATTCTCCAACATTGCTGGTATCGTAAAATGCAGATACAACGGTGAACCTTTACAATCCAGACCCGACTATGAAGTATTCTATGCTTTAACTACTGACCCCAATGACGTAGTATGCGACAACAGATCCCCTGTTCTCGATTTATTAAACAGAGCTCAACTCCAAACTCAATTATGGAACTCTGTTTTACACTTAAGAAACGGTCAAGTATACAATGCTTCTTTCAAAGACTTCATTGGATCTGTTGACATGTGCAGACTCAACAAACAAGATACTCCTGACTTATTATACGGAAGATTCGACGGTGTAATCATCAAGAGATTATTATCTGCCTTCTCTTTCAGACCTACTGTAGTTGCCACTACTCCTGTAGCCGTAAGCACTGTAGCCTTCAACCCTTACTTATTAAACGTAAGACCTCAAGTAACTTCAGTCCCTATGATCAACATGAGAATCCCTCCTCAAATGAACGATACTACCACTGTTGACTTACAATCCGCCTTAAACCAAAACCAATTCTTCTTAGAAGGTGGCGCCATTGTTCCCAGAAGCACCTCTTTAATCTGGTCTCGTGGTCTCTTAGTATTCTACGTTGACAGAAGAGCCACTTCTATCAGCTACAATGATCACCTCAACCAATTCTCCATGGCCACTTTACCTTCTTCTGTAGCCATTGCTGGTTTTGAAAGACTCAACACACGCCCTGTAGACTTCCAACACACTATCACTATCAAAAACGAAGATTACAGATTAAGATCCGTTGTAGTTTCTGAAGTCAACCAAACCGCTGCTCCTAACAGCAACCTCGTAGTTGGTTCTTCTGCCTTAATCATTACTCCTGACTTTGCTAACTTCATCTGCTACGATCCTTACGGTCCTATCAAAGCTTCTGGTACTAAACCTTACACTCAAATCCAAGGTACTTCTTCTCACGTTGAAGATAACTTCGAAGCCTTAGCCAAAACAAGAGGTAACGTATTCATCTATGCTTCTACTGGTAGCACTGAAGGTGAAAAAGTATTATCTTTATACTAAATTATTAAGTTAATTTAATTTTTATATAATAATATATTATTATTATATAAATTAAAAAAAGTTAGCAGTAGAAGGCAATGTTCTATTTATATTTTTAGTGTTAATAGGTAAGGGAGGTCCTACAGGTTGTGTACTGATATCTCTCAAGTAACCAATTTTTTGGTCAACATTTGAAATAACTGTGGGAAGAATTTCTCCAACAACTCTACAATTTAAATCTTTGATTTGTCCCGGGATATCAAAAGGTAAATTTCTTGAATATTCAATAAATACATATCTCATAACAACGATTAAATTAGATTCAGCTTGTGGACATATTAAAAATTGTTTATTCGTTTTATTATATACACTCATTATTAATTGTTTATTGATTAAATCTATATTCTCTTTAGAAAAGAATGCATTTTCTAAATCACCTATGTTACATTCAGATAATTTTAATTGATTTTTAACCAAATATTTTCTTAATTCTTTACCTTTTGCATTATCAGAAAAGTATGCATTTGGCATTTGTTCAAAATCAAAAGAAGGAAACCCTTTAGAATTTATTAAAGTAGGATTATCAATAATTGCTGTTTTTTTTAAATTACTTTTCAACATTATATTAAATTAGAAAATATTTATTAATATTATCTAATTTATTATTTATACTACTGTATAAGTTTCAATTACTTGTTTATCATCAGGGACTACAGGGTCGGGATAAGTAAATAATGATGAAGAAAATACAGATTCTTTTACAAAACTGTCACCTTTCTTAGTAAATATAGATTTCTTGTTACCTTCATCACCTGCATAAATTACCCATTCATATTCATCATATCTTCTTTGTCTGACCATTAATGAACCAATACGATAATCAGGTTTGTTTAATAAATTAAAGCTTTCTTTTTCAATCTTGGTCAATAATTTACCTACTTTATTATTAAAGAATTCAGGGAAACAATCAGCAAAAACTGCATTTATTGGTGTAGATGTATTATTAATAGCATTAGCAATATTTGTTAATAATGATTGAACATCTGGTTCTATTTCATTACCATCTGAACCTCTGAAAGAATCAGCTTTAAACATTTCTTTCATTTTATTTCTTAATTCAGATTTGAAGTGTTTGATAGAACCATTTAATGGGTCATACATTTTACCATAAATTTTATATTGTTGGTCCGTTTTAACTTCTTTTATATCAGCAAAGTTAGAATCAATTACTACCATGTAACCATAGTTAGGAACATAATATTCAACATTATTAATCTTGTATACCCAGCAACTATTACCAGTATTATCAGTTTGAACATCTTTAATAAATACATTGTTCTCTAATGAGAAATTGTTAAAATAAATTTCATTTTGCTCTAATACATCACAAGCATGTAAAAGTTGGAATAAAACTGATCTCCATACTTCGGGTTTGTGATAACCAGTAGCTATCATTTTCTTAACTGTACCAAAAGATTGATATACTTTAGAATTCCATTTAATTATATTAGTATTTGGAGCTTCAGTGACAGCAACTAATAATTTACCAGAACTTACAGTTAAATCATCTTTTGTTACTGTTGATGTAGCTTTTCCAGTGGAATCAGCTTTTAGTTCTTCTACAGTTTTCTTTAATGCATGAACTTTTGCATCTATCAAATCTTCATAATTTACACTAGTATTTGCTTGTCTTTTTTGTAAAGTAGGTAAATTATATAAAACTCTGGAATCTGTAGGTTTAGGTCCAAGAACTAAATCTTCTATGGTAAGAGCATATTTATTTATTTTTTCATCGTTTTGTTTTTGTAAGTTATAGCTGCCACTATCTTTTTGTTTTCTTATTATTTCTAATTTATCAAATCCAACTTTAGATTTAGAATCAGTTACATATAAAACTAAGTTAATAAAGTTTGGTGATACTTTATTTTTTACTAATTTATCAATTTCTTGATAATATTTAATATCTCTCCAAACATCAAAATGATTCAAGTCTAACCCTTTAATTTTCATTGCTCTATCCGCACCTAAAGATAATTGATATAGTCTCAAGTTAAATGCCATAGATGTTGGTAATGTTTTGAGTGTATTATCATCTTTATTATATCTTATAGGATAAGCGCTTCTATATAATAAAAATCCACTAGGAATATCATCATAAGGATTAGCTTTTAATGTGTATGGGTTTACATCATGTATTTTCATCCAAGATAATAAGCTTTTTTCACCACCTTTAATAGTATATTCTTCACCGTCATATTTATCTAGGATACTATTTCTCATAAATCTTTTGATTGATTCGCGTTCGTTTGTTTTTAAGAAAGTATATACATTCTGATCTCCAGGTAATACATCTTCATAAACTCTATTAATTAATGAATGATTTCCCATAGGATCACTGAGTGAAATGTTGTAAATCTTATTAATATGAGGTTGGCTTGGTACCAAGTTATATGGTGCCATTTTACTTATCATAGTATTATTCACATCATATAAAGGAACTAAACCAGGAGGAACTTCTTCATCTTCTTCATCAAATCCAGATGTTAAAGTTTTCTTAGTTTCGAATTTTTCTTCATATGGTTTAGCTTCTTCTCGGGGTGGGAAAGGTCTATCTCCTTTAGGTGGAAAAGAACCATCGCCTCTAGGAGGAAATGGTCTATCTCCTCTAGGAGGAAATGGTTTAGGATTGTAAGAACCTTCGCCTCTAGGAGGGTATGGTTTATCACTTCTTGGAGGAAAAGGTCTAGGATTAAATGATTTTTCTCCTTGAGGAGGACGATTAGAATCCCATGTAGGTTTTAAAGGTCTCGTGTCAGATGGTTTTGGGTCTCTATCTTGTAATATTTTTTTAGCTTCATTAGTTTGAACAGCATCGGGTTTATCTATATATCCATTTTCAAAATATGCACCACCTTTTAATTTTCTTATTCCAGGAAAGAGTTCATTATCTGGTTCCTTGCTAAAGTTTTTTAGATTATTATCTTCCATTTTTAATTTTCTTGTCATGTATCCTTTTTGGTTTCCTAATACAGAAATATTATCTGAATCTAATTTAACTTTGTTCATACCTGTGTAATATGTATTACCTGAGATAATTTCTTCAGAAATTTCTTTTTTAATATTTTTATATTCTTTAAAATATGGATCATTTAATAATTCTGTGGGTTTAGCTACAACAACATTCTTATTTAAATAAAAAGAATCATTTTTGCTTCCTCTCAATTGTTGAGGTATAACTTTATCCAAAAATTTTTTGGTTTCTAAATCACAAGAATTATTTGTTTTCAAAGACATTTTATGATTTCCTTCTATCAATGAATTTAAAAATGTATGTAAATCAAAATAATTATTTTCATCATTTACATAAGGGACATCTGTATCTCTTTGGCTAATCTCATAATGATTTGATAATGTTGATTTCTCAAAGTTTGAAATTTTAATATCAAATCCAATATTTGGTATTACCCATTTATCTTTTCCAAATTCATAAACATTTTCAGAAAATTCTTCTTTTTTGATGTAAATTAAAATATTATCAATTGTTAAATTATTATGTCTAAAACCTGGAAATTCATCTTGAATCACAGCAAGAGTATGAATTAATTGGAATAATAAAGGTTTATAATCACATGTATGTTCTTGTAAATGTTCCTTTAATAATTTTGATTTGAAGAAATGTTCTCTAACACGAACAGACATTATTTTATTTACTTCTTCAAACTCTACTTTTTCTTTTATTGAACTATAAATAGGTATACTTTTTATTAATGATTCAACTTTATCAAATTCAACATCAAAATTTATTACAGGTAATAATATATGATTCGTTTTTCTTTTTAATACAAGTTGACTTAATAAATAAGAAAATAAAGAATCATTATTAGAAGGAGAACTTAAATTATCAGTATTTGAATGATACATACCTATTTTAACTGTTACAGGATAAGAATCAGAATAACGTTTTAGGTAAATAAGATTATCTTTTTGGTTGTAATCCATATAGGTAAATTTACCTTTTTTTAATTCATCTAATAACTCATTAGCTTCATCATTTGATTCAATCTTAATATCATCAATACTTATCTTTCCTAATTGAATTTTATCGATATCAAAACAATTATTAAAAGAATTATTGTATGAAAAATTATAAAGTAAATTAATTTTTTCTTCCATTAAATACATTGATAAATTTTTTATTATTTAAAAACTATTATAATTCAAGAATGTCTAGATTATATTGATAATCATTGCCTTTGAAATAATTTGAAAATAAATATATTAATCTAATTAAATATGCTTCAAAACATTCAATATGCCTTGTTCCTTGTGATTTTCTTAATTCAAAGATGGATGTAATTTCAATAATATGTGATTTTAAATTTATATCATTAAAGCATAAGATTAATTTTCTCATGATTTCACTAATAATTTCATTAGTAGCAATATTAGTAATGGATAAAATGTAAAAAATTTCTCTACACTTTTTTAAAACAGAATAAATTTTCTTTGCATTATAATTTTTCTTATTTATAATCATTTCAACTATTTTGTTAATATTATCATCTTTTTTATTTTCATAAATGCAACCATTCTTCTTTAATTCTAATAACCAAATAGCATTATGAATTTTTTGATTACAATTTCTTAAGATGTAAACTAAATCATCTTCTGATAAATCTATTTTTTCCATTTGTGATATATGTAATAATGTATTTATAATTTGAACATTATTTGGAAGAGGTACCCGTATTTCAATGCATCTTGAACGTAATGGTTCAATCATTTTAGATAATTGATCACAAATGAAAATGAATTTGCATGTATCAGCATAATTTTCCATAGTTCTTCTTAATGATGCTTGAGCTGTATTAGATAAATTATCGATTTTATTAATCACAACAATTTTAAATAATCTCTTGTGTTTTAAAATATTTAATAGTTCGGTTTTTGCATAATTTTGAATAATTTCTTGAATTAAATATTTATCAAATCCATTTGAATTTGGTTCTATAACGATATGAAATTTAGATTGTTTAATATTAACTTTAGTTTTAGAATTACCATACCCATTAATTAAATACTCGACATCATTCAATTCAATATTCTTTTTACCATATATCTTTTCTAGCAATTTATTAACTAAGAAATCTTTTCCTGAACCAGGTCTACCATAAACAACAAGATGTTGAAAATTAGCAAATTTCCATATACCTCTTTCTAAATTTGTTATTATTTTTTCAAAAACATCATCTGGTTTTTTCATAACAGAATCTATTTGATGATATACTTCATTATGAGTATCAAAACTATCTAATATTTTTTCTATAATTGAATGATGCCAAACATATTGATTAGAATCATTAAAATATTTATCAACTAAGAACATTAATAAATAAATATGAAGAATCTTTAAATATAAAATGAATTTATTATTTTGACTAATTTTTAGATTTTAATAATTATTTTAAAAAATTTATATTTTAATATATAAATGGATGATAACTATTTAATTGAACCTTTTATTAATAAAAAAAATATTATAAGTAAAACTGATAATATTGAAATAAATATCTTAAAACCTAAATTTGAAAAAGATATTTTAGATATCAATTATACACATGAAGGCAAAGGAAATGGATACTATTCAGTGATGCAATTAGATGAAAATATAATTCGTTTATACTATAGAGGTGGAACTGTTAATATTTCAAAAAAAGATTCTTATGCATATGAATCAACTTGTTATTGTGATTCAAATAATGGATTAGATTTTATAAGAAATAAAAATCATCAACTATTTAAAAATGGGTGTTCTCATAATTTTTTCCCTTTTAAATTTAATAATGAATTTTATGGAATAGGTGGAACTACTTTAAGTATGGGTGAATTAAAATTATTAAAATATGATAAAGTATGGAAAATAGAAAGGAACTTTATATCATATAAAAAAATTTTACATACTCCACATGGTAATAATTATGATTCATTAAATTTAGTAATATTTAATCCAAATGATAATTTATATTGGGTATATCTAAGACATAATTTAAAAGTAGGTAGGTCTGTACAATATTGCAAAACAAATGATTTACAAACATTTTCAGATTTTAAAAGAATTAATATCAATGCATTTGATGGTCAATTATATACTATGAATGTGTGTGTTTATAATAATTCTAAAACTTTAATAGCTTTTCCAACTATTCATTTTCAAGAAAATAATTATAAAAAATCATCATTTGGATATTCTAGTAATGGTTCAGACTGGGAAATCTTAGACTCAAATATTTGTGATATCAACAAATCACATATGATGTGTCAAGGTATAATTGAATCTAAAAAAATGAAAAAAATATTTTGTTATCCATATCTAATTAATGAAGGAGTATTAAAATGTTATTCATGGGATTTTCATAGAATTCAAGAAATAAAATGTGATAATTTAGGAAAAATAAGGTTTGGACCTTTCCGATTTAGAAAAAATAAAAAAATTAAAATTAATTGTCAAACTAATTCTGATGGTTTTATAAAAATCATTTTAATGAATGATAACAATTTAATAGCACTATCTAAAATAATTAGAGGAAATCATTATTTTGAATATGTTTCATGGAATCATAATTTAGAATTTGATGAAAATATTGAATATAATTTAGAATTTGAATTATATAAATCTTCATTATATAGTATTTTATTCGAATAAAATATTTGAAAATGATGTCGGTGTTCCAAAAGTAATATCACAATTTACTTTCTTTCCAATTATTGACCAATAATATTTAGTATGTAAACCATTTCCTGGTCTAATAGATCTAACGCAAGTTTCATCTATAATATCACCTTTCTTCATATCTTTAACGAAAAATAAAGAACGTCTAAATTTTTTCATAGCTTCTTCACCTTTTACACCACCATATGTTACCTTTCCTACAGTTTTTTCAACAATACGAATAGAATCAACCATTTGTTTAAATTCATGAGGTTCTAAAGAAAATGCATCATCTGCACTCCCTGATTGTCTCGATAAAGTGAAATGTTTTTCAATAACAGATGCACCTAAGCATACACTAGCAATAGGAACTTCAATTCCTAAAGTATGATCAGATAGACCACCTACTACATTAAATGTATCCATCATATTTTTTATTGTCACAAGATTTGCATCTTCGGCTTTTGCTGGGTATTCTGCAGTACATTTTAACATACAAATATCTTTCGTACCATTTTCTCTTAATAAATTAACAGCTTCTTCTAATTCTCCTGCAGATGCCATACCAGATGAAATTATTACAGGTTTACCTGTTTGTGCTATTTTCTTAATTAATATATGATCAGTAATTTCACAAGATGCAATTTTATAACAAGGAACATTTAATGATTCCAAAAAATCTACAGCAGTTACGTCAAATGGTGATGAAAACGCATCCATACCTAATTCATGGGCTTTATCAAATAATTGTTTATGCCATTCCCAAGGAGTATATGCTTTTTTGTATAGATCATATAGATAAATATTATCCCATAATTCTGTTCCTTTTATCTTAAATAAATCAGTTTTACAATCAAGTGTTATAGTATCAGCTGTATATGTCTGTAATTTAATTGCATTTGCACCTGATTTAGCTGCTTCTTCAACTAACTTTAATGCTATATTTAAATCTTGATTATGATTGCAAGATAATTCTGCAATGATGTAGGTCGGATTATTTTTTGATACTTCGCTACTGTTAATTTTCATATAATATATAAACAATTATTTTTTTATATATATTATATAATGATTGAATTAGAAAAATTAAACTTTGAAGATAGGGAATTATTAGCTAAAATTTTAGAATGGAGAAATGATGAAAATACTAGAAAGTTTTCAAATAATACTAATTTTATAACACAAGATATATTTGAAAAAATTATTGTTAAATATAAAGAATGTGTAGTTGAACCTTTAATGATTAAATTTGAAAATAAGTATGTTGGAATTATTACTTTTGTTAATAATGAAGATAAAATTTTTATTGGAATTAATATAGACCCTAATGAAAGAGGTAAATCAATAGGAAGTTTAGCTCTGGATATGCTAACAAAAAATTATAAAAAATATATTGAGACTACAAAAATTATATATGCTGAAATTAAGAAAACAAATATTGCATCAAATAAATTATTTTCAAAATATTTCCAATTAGAAAATGAGAATGATGAATATATTACATATGCTTTAAATCTTAAATAAATTACTTAAAATGATATTATATATTAAAAATATATGGACGAACAAGAAAAATTTTGGTCTGGTAATTTTGGAAATGAATATACTGAAAGAAATAATGAAATATTATTAAAAAGTAATATTGTATTCTTCTCTAGAATTCTTAAAAATATAAATGTAAATTCAATTTTTGAAATTGGTTGTAATAGAGGATTAAATTTACAAGCATTAAAAGAAATCTCTAATGATTTATCGTTGTATGGACTTGAGATAAATGAAAAAGCCTTTGAAATTATTAATAGTAAAAATATATGTGAAGAATGTTTTAATACATCTGTTCATATTTTTGAGACTGATAAACAATTTGATTTAGTATTTACCAAAGGTGTGTTAATTCACATTAATAGTGATAAATTGGAAAATGTCTATGACAAAATGTATAAATTATCTAAGAAATATATACTTATTGCCGAATACTACTCTAGAGATTTTAGAGAAATTAAATATAGAGGAAATGATAATAAACTTTTCAAGAGAGATTTTTGTGGTGAAATGATGAATAAATATAAAGAACTTAAGTTAATAGATTATGGTTTCGTTTATTATAGAGATTCTAATTATCCTCAAGATGATATTACTTGGTTTTTACTCGAGAAACCTATGTAATTTGTTAAATAATGAATCTATTGTGCATATATTAAATTCTTTTAATTGTTGAATATTTTGATTATCTGCTATTTTTAAACAGATTTGTAACATATTCATAGATAGTCTTTCATATGCGGTTACTGATAAAGAACCAATACATAAATCATTTTCAAGATATTCTTTAATTAAATCATCATAACTTAAATTAATTTTAATATTATAATATTCTTTATAAAAAACAAAATTTCTTATTGTGTCAAGATGTATATTTAATGCTCCTACAATTATTGTTACTTTTATTTTATAAGTATTAAATAGATTATCAAGAGTTTTTAAAATCTGTAATGTAAAATTAGAAGGATCAGAACCACCTAACATTATAATAATTTTTTTTATTTTTCTAACATCATTTTTCTTATTATCTTTAAATTTTTTATTGATAATTACATGATCTTTTCCAAACTTTATTAAAGTATTATCTTTTATGCAAATACTATTTAATTTATTTACATCATCAGAACTAAAACAAATCAATTCATCACAATAATGCGAATAATTAAATATATCTGTTAAAACAGTAATTTTCTTACAATATTTTGATAAATCTCTTTCTATTTTTTCGTCATAACCATAATGATCAATAAATAATTCATCATATGAATCAGCAGATAATATTTTAATCATCTTATCTTTCTCACATTCATTTGAATCTCCCAACCAAGATTTATAATCAGTTAAAACTGGATTAATTTTATAATCTAATAAAATTAAATTATGATTTGCTTTTCTAATTTTATCTACAATATTTAGCTCATAATTTTTACAAACAAATGTATATTTATTTTCTGGATGATATTCACACATATTTAAACATCTCATTATATGACCTGTACCAATTATGTTACTGGAATCACATCTTATAAGAATATTCATTAAATATAATTAATATCTTGTTTTTAAATATTTAAAGATATGAAAGTATATAAATTATATAATGATTCCTTATGGTAAACAGACGATTGAAAAAAGAGATATTGATGCTGTTTTACAAGTTTTAAATGAAAATGAAATGTTAACAACTGGTAAATATGTTCCAGAATTTGAAAAAAAAGTTTGTGAATATGTTGGGTGTAAATATGCTCTTGCTGTAAATAGTGGCACTGCGGCATTACATCTAGCAACTTTCGCATTAGATATCAAAGAAGAAGATGAAGTTATAGTTCCTGCTATTTCTTTTGTTGCATCTGCAAATTGTGTATTATATCAAAGAGGAAAACCAGTATTTTGTGATATTAATCCTGAAACATTATGTATAGATCATACTAAATTAGAAAGTTTAATAACAAATAAGACAAAAGTAATTGTTATGGTTGATATGTGCGGACAACCTTGTGAATATGATAAAATAAAAGCTATAGCTGATAAATATAATTTGTTAATTATCCAAGATGCTGCACATTCAATTGGTGCTACTTATAAAGGTATCAAAGTAGGCTCTTACGCTGACATAACTTGTTTTTCTTTCCATCCTGTTAAAAATATTACAACATGCGAAGGGGGTATGATGGTAACTAATAATGAATTATATTATAAAAGAGCATTAGCTTTTAGAACTCATGGTATATCAAGAGATTTTAAAGAAAGAGAGAAACAAAATACTCATTATTATGAAATGCAACATTTAGGTTTCAATTATAGAATACCTGACGTATTATGTGCACTTGGAATTGAACAATTAAAAAGATTAGATGATTTTGTAAAAAGAAGAAATGAAATAGCAAACTTATATAATGAAAATTTTAAAAATAGCGATGTTGTGCAACCAATTGTATGTAATTCTGATTGTTATTCAGCTTATCACATTTATGTTGTTAAATTTAACTTAGACAAAATTGGAAAAACACGTGATGATATTTTTAAAGAATTAAAATTGAAAGGTATAGGTGTAAATGTGCATTACATGCCAATATATTTACATCCATACTACGAATCATTAGGTTATCAAAGAGGATTATGTCCTAATGCTGAATATGTGTATGAAAGAATGATAACATTACCAATGTTTCCTTTATTAGAAAATGATAAAGTTAATTACATTATAGAAACAATTATTAATTTATAAATATTTTATCATATTTAATAATAAATTATTAATGAAAGTTTTAACTTTTGGAACATGTAGATTATTATGTTTATTTGATAGTAAAATAAATAAATATGATTTAGAATCTTTACACTATTTTAATTGGGGACAACAAGGTGGCAATAATTGTATTACATCAACTCATGATTGTTATCAAGTATTATTTTTATTAAAAAAAATTTATAACAAAGAGTTATTTATAGAACCAATACCCAAACTAGTTACCGATAATATTTTAATGTTACGTAATTGTGATTTTAGAACTAATTATTTATCTCACGTAAAGAAATATAATATAAATGAATCTATTGCAAATATTTATAATTCATTAAATGAAATTGAATATTTAATAATTGAAATAAGCACAATAAAATCATTGATAATAAATGGTATTCCATTATTTTTGGATGTAAATGATAAAAATAAATTTAAAAAGTTATCTGAAAAAGAATTTGAAAAATCTATACAAGACTTGATAGATTTTATAAAAATAAAGAATAATAATATGAAAATAATATTTATTTCACATTTTATATCTTTTAAAGGTAATTTAATACCAGATAGAGTTTTTATTTTAGAAAATTTAAAAAAAATTTGTTTAAAAAATGAAAACACTTATGTATTATGTCCAAATGATTTTATTAATGATAACATAGATTTAAAAGATGATAGACATTATAGATTTGAAAGTCAATATAAAATGTTAGATGCAATTTGGAATTTCATTAAAAAATTTAACTAGTTGTAAAATTATAAAATTGGAATATATCGGGATATTTTTGTTTTGCTTCAAATAATATTTTATTTTTAATTGGATCCAAATCTTTAACAATAGGTAAATAATTATCAAAAGGTAAAGTAGATGAACAATATAAAAGTTGTAACATAAATCTATACCCAGATTTTAAAGGAGAGCCTTTATGAAATCCTTCTGTATTTTCAAATATGATAGTTCCTTTACTTCCTACCATATTTAATATGTTATCTTTTCCAAAACTTTTGGCTATAGTATTATCATCATATCGTTCACTTAATCTAAATTTTTGATTAATTAACATACGTTGATTTATACTTCCTTTAACATAAGAATGTGGTCCATTATTTAATGAAACATCATTCAAGTAAATAAAGATTTTTATAAATTTTATATCATCACCATCTTGATGGAAGACCTGTGTACTATCAGATTCCCCAGAATAACTGGCCCAAAAATTAGTTTGAATTAATAAAGGTTTTGTTCGTAAATATTTTTGAGTTATGTTTAAAATATAAGGGTCTGTGCATATTTGTTGCACTTCATCTAAACTCAATATATCTTTATGATTATTAATCCAAAATGTTCCTTTTTGTTTAAAATTAAAAATATCGAAATTTTTATAAACTTGTTTTTTATCTACCATTTTTTTTGTAAAATCAAACTTTTTATTAATATTATTTAATAATTTATTACAAAAATCTTCTGATAATTTATTTTCATTTACATAATACCCATCTTTTAATAACAAATCATTAATATTATTTAAATCTGAATAAGGTAAAAATAAACTTGTATCTATGGTTATATTATAAATACCATATTCTAAACCGAATAAATAACTTACAAAATTATTTATATAACCATTATTTAACCTAGTTAAAAAACTAAAATCAATACGTTTTTTTAATTGTTTATCTCTTATCATTTTATCTATTTTTAAAAAATATTTTATTTTGCTTTCGTTTTTTTTTAAACTATTAATAATTATATCCTTTTTATCATAATTTTGATAAACAGTTTCTATAAAATTATTTATATATAATAAATAATTTTCGTCCGATATCATTACAATATTAAATAAAAAATTTTTGTAAATACTTATATATGAGTAAACTTCTTTTAATAAAAAAAAAACAATCTTCTATAAAAAAAAAGGATGTTGAAATCTTATCAAGTGTAAATATAAATAATATTTATCCAAATACATTTACATTTATTAAAAATATTGATATAGGGAAAAATATTGGGTATCCATTTGTTTTTTGTCAAAATAATACTAATTATATATATTATAGAGATATACATGATAAACCACAACCAGAACACGAATGTACTAAAAGATTTGTGATAAAAAACTATACACATATTGAAAATGACGAAAGTTTTAAACTAGAATTAGGAAGAGCAAGTCATAATTTTAGATTATTTAACTTTGATAATAACATTTGTGGTTTTGGAGGTCAAGCCTTATTAGACTTGAATATTTGTCAATTTAACAATACTACCAATAAAAATTATAAATCATATGAAACTAATATAAAATATTTAAATTGTAAAGATTATAATATAAAATATCGAACATATAAAAATTATGGACATAAATTTATTGACCCTACTTTTTTTTGTCCATATTATGGGAATGGTTTATATTTATTTAAATATGAAGATAATATATTTAAAGAAGTTATAGATAAACCAATTATTTCTGGAATTAAAAATGGACGATATGATGGTAATTATTTTAACTCAGATGGTATAAATTTAGAAAAGGCAAAAAATGGGTTAACTGTATTTGATTCTACAACAAATATTTTATATAATGAGAAAAATAAAACATATTACTTATATCAGCGTGCAAATTTAGGAAAAGATATTAGATACATCCAATATTCAACATCTACTAATTTAATTGATTGGTCTGATTTTAATCTAATAAAATTAGGTAATGAATTTAATATAATGGATATTAACATTTATTATGGAAATTTTTTTAAAATAGAAGGATTTGATACTTTTATAGCTATTCTACCAATAAATTATAAAAATATACCACTTTCAAAAGTTAAAAATGAACAACATTTAGTATTATTTTATTCTATTGATTGTATAAATTGGAACTTTATTGGAAAAATGAAAACTGATGAATACTATTCTAATTGGATGTGTATTGGTCAACCTTTAATTAATGGTAATAATTTTTATTTTTATATGTTCAATAAAAATACAAAAAATATTAGTGTATATAATTTACCTCGAAATAGATTTAGTTATCTTTTAATTGAAAATGAAGAAAAATTAATTAAATTTAAACCATTATTTTTTGAAAGTAACAAGATAAAAATAAATATGACTATTTTTAATAATGGTTATGTTAGTGCTCAATTAAAAGACATCAACGGAAATATTATTGATGGTTATTCTTTTTCTGATTTTGAAACATTGAAAGGACATTTTGATTCATTTGATTATGAATTATCATGGAAAAATACAGAAGTTTATTCTAATAAATTAGTTAAACTCGAAATAATCGGTATTAATTTTAAAATTTATTCAATTGGAACAAAACTCATCCAAAGCGAATTATTAGATTAAAATATATTAAAATTCTAATTTAAAGTATATGATTTTATTATTTGAAGATGTTATAGAGAAAAAGTCTAATGTAATTTTTAACATTTGTAAATTTAATGAACAAAAAAAAATTACATTACCAACACTACACTATATGAGTATATGCGATAAATATTTATATGCAAGAATATGGACACCTAAAGGTATCAATCCAGATTATGAAAGAACTATTCGTTATGACTTATCAGACCCATTGAATCCTAGATTAGATAAAAATTTCAACGAAAGAAAATTTGTTGCTTGTCATAACATGTATTTTTTTAAGGATAAAAATAATATTATTAGAAGTATTGGAGGACAACACAGAGGGAATAATTCAAGAGAGAATTTTATGTTTAATAGAGAATTTAGTGCATATCATACCAAAAGTAAAATGTTATGTAATCCAAGTATCATGAAAAGCACTATAATCAAAAGTTATTTTAGATTAATATATGATTATACTTCCCCTTGTCCATATTATGCTAATGGATTACATCTTTTTAATTTAGAAAATACAAATTTAATTTGTCAAAATAAAGATTTACCAATAATTACTGGTTTACATCCTGGTAGAACTGATGGATTTTATGGTGATTTTGATGATAATTATAAAGATATTAATAAATCGAAAGGAGGATTAAGTGTTTTTGATTCATTATCATCTGTTATTTATGATTCAGCCAATGATTTATATATTTTATATCAAAGAGCAAATATTTCTAGAGGAAGAAGATCTATTCAATATTGTACTTCGAAAGATTTAATTAATTGGTCTCCTTTTAATTTAATTAATTTAGGAAATAGATATAATCATTTAGATAATAATGTTTATTACAGTAATTTTTATAAATTGGATAAAACTAATTTTACAATCGGTATTTTACCTTTTATAAATCCAAATGGTAGAGATCCTTTTGTTGGAGTTTCACAACCGTTAAATACATCACAAATTAAAATCAATCATTTAAATGCACCACCACCGGAAAACACAAAAAGTAATATTCAGAGAACTAGTCCAAATAAACAAAATTTATTATTATTAAAATTACATGCAGCAAATAGAACCACAAAAATAGCAAGAAGTGTAAATAAAAATAGTAAAACTATAACAAAAATTGGAAAGAAGATTGTGATAAAGAGAGAGATAAAACCTATCGTTAAAAATCCAAAATTGAATAATATGGCATATCTTAATAATTTTTCATTAGTTTATTCATTTGATTCAATTAACTTCAAATATATTGGAGACTTTTTATCTTTACCTTCAACTGGGCATCCATATTCTCTTTCTGCAAATCATCCTTATGAACATAATGATAAATTACATTTTTATTTTTATTATAATGAAAAACTTACAGTTTATACTTTAGAAAAAAATAGGTATACTATGGCAACTAATGAAAAAAATAATCAGGAAAGTAATTTTACTACAAAATTAATCAAATTTAATGATAAGAAAATTTTATTAAACTTTACAATGATGAATAATGGGTATATTAAAGTTCAATTACTTGATAATTCAAATAATATAATTCCTGGATTTTCTTTCAATGATTTTGAACAAATTAGTAATTTAAATAGTTTTAATCAAGAATTGTCTTGGAATAAAATATCAGAAATACCTATTGATAAAGTTAAATTAGAAGTCAAATTTAATAATGCACAAATTTATTCTATTAATGGAATGTTTGAATAATTAATATTTAAAGATTATTCCAGTTATTATGTCAATGATAACTGTAATAATTCAATCTAGAATGGGATCAACACGCTTACCTGGAAAAGTTATGAGAAAACTTTTAAACAAGGAAATTGTCCTATGGTGTTATGATAGATGTAAAAAAAGTATAGCTGATAATGTTTTTGTTGTTACATCAACTAACTTAGAAAACGATAAACTGGAAGATTTATTAAAATCAAATAATGTTCCTGTATTTAGAGGTTCAGAAAACGATCTTCTCGATAGATTTTATCAATGTTGTTTACTTAATAATATTACCGAAGATGATGAAATAATAGTCCGTGTTACATCCGATTGTCCTTTCGTTGATCCTGGAATGATTAATGATATGGTCAAATTTTTTAAAGGAAGCAATTATGATTATATTATTAATCATAATGATTTAGGTGTTACTCCTGAAGGTTCTGGTATTGAGGTTTTTAACTTTAAAACACTTAAATATTTATGGAATAACAACAATGACCCAGCTTTCCGAGAACATGTTACAGGTTGTTTAAATAAAACTAAACAATATGATGGAATAATAAATATTGGACAATATGTATATTTACCTGAAAATATTGATAAGGATAAAATGAAATATGTAAAGGTTTCTGTTGATAGATTAGAAGATTATGAAAAATCTGTTGAAATTGTTGAACATTTTAAAAATTATGATTTTACTTATAGAGAAGTCTTACTATATTTACAAAATTAGTTTTAAAGTAATATTTTTAATTATGTAATAATATATGATTGATACATTATTACCTAATGTTGCTGATTTAGTTAATAACAAAGTTGTTTTTATTACCGGTGGAACTGGTTCTTTTGGTAATGAATTAACAGAAGTATTACTTACTCAATATAAACCAAGAAAAATAATTATATTTTCAAGAGATGAATTTAAACAGTTTACTATGAAACAAAAATTTCCTGAATCTAAATATCCTTGTATGAGATATTTTGTTGGCGATGTTAGAGATTATGATAGATTACTTATGGCTACACGAGGTGTAGATGTTCTATTTCATGCGGCTGCAATGAAGCAGGTTGATACTATTGAATATAATCCTTTTGAAGCGATTAAGACTAATATTAATGGAACAGAAAATGTAATTAAATCAGCTATATTTAATAAAATTCCTCGTGTAATTGGTGTATCTACTGATAAATGTGTAAGTCCAGTTAACTTATATGGTGCTACTAAATTATGTCTTGAAAAATTAATTATTTATGGGAATATGATGTCTGGTAAAGATGGTCCTATTTTTTCTGTATTAAGATATGGTAATGTATTTGGTTCAAGAGGTTCAGTTGTACCTTTGTTTTTAAAACAAAAAGAAATGGGAGTAATCACAGTAACTGATGAAAAGATGACACGTTTTACATTAACATTAAGACAAGCAATTACATTTGTGTTAAACAGTGCATCTATTATGAAAGGTGGTGAAGTTTTTGTTCCTAAATTACCAAGCTATAATATTATGCAATTAGCAAAATGTGTTGACTCAACTTGCCAAATTAAAGTTATTGGAAAACGACCTGGTGAAAAAGTTCACGAAGCTATGATTTCTAGTAGTGAATCATATAGAACCAAAATAATGCCTGATTATTATGTAGTTTTACCTGAAATTAAAGTTGGTGCAGATTATTCTGTGTATGGAGATAAAAATATGGAAGATGAAGTTGAATATTCATCTGGTAATAATGAATTGATGAAAGATGAAGTACTATCTGAATTAATCAAAAACTTTTAAATTTCAATGTTATTTTTTAAAGCTTGTTTTAAGATAAGTTTTAATTCATTATTTTGTTTTTTCATTTCTTCAATAATTTTTGTTGTTTCGATTGTTTGATTTGTTTCCAGTATTTTATTTTTACATTTTATTTCATGTTTCCATCTATACATTCTATCACATAAAATTTTGTTACAATATTTACATTGATTATTCTTCATTGTCGTAGTACCATAATTTATTACATTCTCATATATTTCTTTATGATTTTCTTTTATATGAATATTTAAATCAAGTGAATTTGTAAAATAAATATCACAATAATTACATGATTGTATTTCACATTCTTTTGTTTCTGGTTCTATTTCTAATATTTCTGAATTCATTTTATTTTGAATTGTTTTTATTATTTCTCTTATTTCGATTAAATTATCTGTTTTATAAATTTCTCTTTTAATATTAAATTTAGATAGTTTTTCTTTTAGAATTTTATCAGCATCTTTTATATTTTTACAAGGATAATAATAATGTAATTTGGGTTCTAAAACGGCACCGCATCTATATTGCTGTAGACGTTGATATAAATTAGTTGAAATTCCAATTTTATAATAACCCTTTAAATTAAATTCCGTTTGAATGATATAAATATCACCTCCGTTATTCCCTTTATATTTATTTTTGCCTAATGTATCAGCTTTAAATTTATATATATTATTACTATTAACAGATGGTCTACAATCAGTTGTATTATGTTCTTTTAACAATTTTAAATTAGAACATTTAAAATTACATTTATCACATTTAATATTTATTATTCCTTCATTTTCCATAGTTATTACTACATCATTCGTATGATATTTTTTGATATGTAACCATCTACTTTTATATGACGAATATAATTTATTACAATGATTACATTTATATTCAGTTCTATCTGACATTATATATATCTATCTATAGATTTTATTTTCTTATATGTTTTTTATAATATCTATTAAAATAGATATCTATTTTTTCACGGGAGAGAGAGATAAATATATAAAAAATTGTATTAAAAATTAGTTTATTAATAATCTAATAAACTAATGCGCATTTCCGAATTATTCGTTAAATATATGGAATATCTTGAAGCTACAATTGTTGTTCAAGGTTGGGTTACTACATCTAGATCTCAAAAAGATTTGACTTTCATTAAATTAAATGATGGTTCACACCCAGATGGTATTCAAGTAATTGTAAATGGTTCAGATAAATTTAATGTTGGTAGTTCTTTAGCAGTTGAAGGTAAACTGGTAAAATCACCAGCTGAAGGTCAATTGTTTGAATTACAAGCTGATAAGATTACAGTTCTTGGACATTGTGAACCTACTGATTACCCCCTTTCTAAATCAAAAATGTCTCTTGATTATTTAAGAGGGTTTAATCATCTAAGATTTAGAACATCTACATTTGGATCAGTTTTTAGAATTAAATCTGCTATCAGTCACGCTACACATAAATTCTTTGAAGAACAAGGTTATCTTCATCTTGATCCAAACATTATGACAGTTAATGAATGCGAAGGCGGGGCAGGTGTATTTCAAGTAACTGAACGTGATATTACTTTTCCAAAGAAACTTCCTTTTGAAATGGAAGAAGTTAAAAATCTAGTAACAAATAAATTAGAAAAGTTCCCTACGGATAAATATGATTGGGCTTCTGACCATTTTAGTAAACCAGTATATTTAACTGTTAGTTCACAACTTCAATTAGAAGCTATTGCTTGTTCTCTGGGTTCGGTATATACAACAAACAAATCATTCCGTAGTGAACATTCAAGCACTAATAAACACCTTTCTGAATTTTCGCATCTAGAAATTGAAGCATGTTTCATTAATCTTGATGATTTAATGTCAGTTGGTGAAAATTATATTAAATATGTTGGAAAATATTTACTTGAACATTGTGATGCAGATATTAACAATCTAAGTAAATTTGTTTCCAAAGGGCTCAGAGAACGTATTGAAACTATTGTTTCTACTAATTTCTATCGTGTCAAGTATGATGAAGCAATTAAAATTGCTCAAAAAAAAGGTAAGAGTATTAAATACGGAGAAGATCTTTCTTCTGAAGTAGAAAACTGTTTAACTGAACATTTTAATGGTCCGGTATTTGTTTCTCATTGGCCAATTGCTATCAAAAGTTTTTACATGAAACAAGATCCTGAAAATCCTGAAATCTGCCATAATTTTGATCTTCTAATGCCTTACAAAATTGGAGAATTAATTGGTGGTTCAATGAGGGAAGATTCTTATGATAAACTGTTAGCAATGATGAAAAGGAAAGGAGTATCAGAAGAACCAATGAAATTTTATACAGACCTTCGTAAATTTGGAAGCGTCCCTCACGGCGGATTCGGTCTTGGTTTTGACCGTATGACAATGTTATATACTGGTATGGAAAATATTAAAGATACAGTCCCCTTCCCTATTTCATATCGTAATTGTGATTATTAAAAAATTGAGTTATTTTCTTTATTAAATTAAAACTAATGATATAAATGAGTCAAAGTACTGAAAATAACCTGGATTTAACTGAAAATTCAATATCAGATAATACAAATGTATTATCAAATTGTGAAGTAGTTTTAATAGATGAAACTACAATACCTCCACAAGCGATAGAGTTACCTTTAGCGCCTACTACAATTGATATTCCAGCTATTGAATCTCCTGAATCTATTCTACCAGCACAAGATATTAATCAACCGGTTGCACAAGATATTAATCAACCTGTTGCACAAGATAATCTTAATGCAGATGATTTTGCGAATTATCTAACTAGTTTATGGGGAAGTGAAACTAATTTTGATAAAGATGTTAATGAACTAAAACCATTAACAAATATTTCAAAAGATATTCTAGAAAAATTTAAAAAGAGTATTGAAGAAAGATATAATGATATTAGAGTATTAGGTAATTTTTCTTACACAAATAAATTAGAAAAGGAAGTTAGACTGAAGAAAAATGAATTAAGCAAAGATGACATTAAAATATCTTACATAGCTATGAATGATTTATATCGTTACAATAAAATTAATACTGAAACAATGAATAAAATTAATAAAGTTTATGTATCTGAAAAAGTTAAAGATGCGAATAAGAATAAAATGGATTTAGGTAATTATCGTTTTATTCAGGTGCATTCCAAACCATTAAAATTAATTGATAGATTATGGTGTCTAAGAGTATTTTCAATAGTTAAAGATTTGGATACTTCTATTTTTAAATCTAATTTACTAAAAGGTATGACAGACTCTACAATTAAAGTAGCTGACGAGAATACTCAAAGTAGAAATAATGTAATTTTAATTGATATCGCAAAAGCTTTCGATTCATGTGAATATGACATTATTGAAGATTTAATTGAATCTAGTTTAGCTAGAAAAACAACAGAAAAATTAGCCGTATCTCTAACTAAACAATATATGTATATTCTTAAAAACAGAAATCTATATTTCAAAGACAAACAAATTAATTATAAGAAAGGTTTACCTACTGGATTTCCATCTTCTAATATTGTTTTCAGTTTAATTATGGATGAAATCATTCATAGATGGCGATTTATGACAAAAGAATTCTTTACTATTGGTAAAGATTTCAAAATCAATATATATGTTGATGATATTTATCTTAAAATAATTAATCAAAATATTAAAGACCCCTTAGTAATCACGTTAGTTGACACATTACAAAGTTTCAAGTTAAAAGTAAATTTTGAAAAGTGCAAAGCTGATGCTAAATTGAATCTTGATTTTTTCACTGATTTAGAAGAAACTGATATGTATTTAGGTATTCCTTTCACAAGAGATACTAAAAAATACACAGATTTAATGTTAAAAAAATATGGAAATAATGAAACATACAAAACAGTTTATGATAAATTAAAAACAGAAAACCATCCTGAACGAAAACAATTATTTGGATTTTTCAATTACAAATTAAAACCATTATTAAATGGTGAAGACTTGATTGATTTCATCGAAAAATATCTGGTCTAAAAAAATTGTTTAATATTCTTTTAATTGTATTATTTTATATATTACTGGATTATTAATGTATGTTACTACTGTTTACGACTTGGCTAAGGATTGTAATATGATGTTGGATAAAAGTTTAATCGATTGTTTTGAAGAAATTACAATTGATTCTGAACAACTAGAAGAACTAATAGAAAATTACAATCACGAGCAACAGTTAGGCATCATCAATACATCATACCAAACTAATGATCTCAATATAAATAATACATTAGAATATAATACATTAGAATATAATATGTTAGAATATAAAATATTAGAAGATACATTAGATAATGCATTAAATAATCATCAACAAAATAATTATGAAAAATTGAATAAAAATAAAATTCATAATTATCTATATCCTATTAATGAAAAAGAAAGAGAAAACAATGATACAACAAGACAATGTAGAAATACAACAAATAGAAGAACTGGAAAAAATGATTCATCAATTAAAAGAGATGAACATTTCAAAAATAGAACAAATCGACATGTCGATGGGGATAAAGAATTTGTTAGAAGGAAAAGATATAATTACAACAGAAACAACCCGATTGAACAATTTGGTTTTTGACTTATATACTTCTAATAAAAAAGATAAATGCTTAAAATGTGAAAGAATGGCTGATTATATACAAGTTGATTCTAAAGAAATACTCTGTTGGAATCATAGTATATAATAATTAGTACATAGTATTTAATAATTTGATTAATTTATAAAAAATTTGAAATATATATGTTTTCATTTTAAATTATACTTATAATGAAAACATCAGACAGTATTAAAGAAATATATCCTAAAATTAATTCTTTGCTCGGGGAAATAGATAATGAAGTGAAAGAATCTCTGAAAAGAATTAAAAAGGATTTTAGTTCTTCTTTAATCGAAGAAAAAATAACTTTTTTGAAAACGATTTGCAATGGCGAAGGACTGGATTTCTCTGAAATGAAAGAAAAATATTTGAATGAAAAAGAAAAGAAACTAATTAAAGAACAAGTAGAAAATAAAGATTTTAGTAATGAAGTTCTATTAAGTTCCGTTAATATTGATGGTATTCAATATTTTTACGAAAATAAAGAAAAAGGAAATGTTTATGATCTTAAATCTAAAGTAGTTGGTGTTGTAAAAAATGGTGTACCAATGCTTAATAATTAATTAGTTTTATTTATTTATTGATAATTTCATTAATTATAAATAATTTTATTTATTGATAATTTCGATTAATCTTAGAATAGATTTTTTATTCCAAAATTTATATTTTCTTCTAAAATTTTCTACAGTAGATTCATCATATTTTTTATTTATAAATGAATCTATAAATTCTTTTAAATCAGAATAGCCACCCAATAATAATGAATCATGTGATGGTGTTTTTTTCAAATAAATTTGAGGGAAAGTTTGTATTTCATTAGTTTTATATTTATCTTTTTCTATTCTTTTAACTATTAAATTTTTAAATTTAATTTTAAATGAATTTAATAATTCTATAGCAGCACTACTATATGGACAATCTTCTAATGTTACTACAAATAAATAGTACATTAAAATAAACGATATTTTATTTTAGAAGAATAAAATCTAATATGATTAATAATATGCCAGGAGGTTTAATACAATTGTTAACAATTGGATTAGAAGATGCACCATTAATATTAAACCCAGAAATTACGTTTTTTAAAACAATTTATAGAAAGCATACAAATTTTACAATTGAACAAATATTAAAAAATGTTGGACCTAAAAAGTTTGATTCATTTCATCAATTTCAAATAGAAAAAGTGGCAGATTTATTATATGGACTCCATTTTATTATCGATATTCCTTTTTTTGATGTAATAAAAAGTATAAAAACAACACAAGATATATCTGCTATACCTTTTGAAATAAATGAGCTTAGTGTTTTATATAGTGGAACAAAAACATATCTTTTTTATGAATCAACATCAGACCATTATTATTTAATTCCTGAAAATTATTTTAATCTATCAAAAAATGATGCATATTATAATATAATTAATGGTGATAAATTAGAAGAAGTTTTATTAAAAGATTTTGAAATTATAACATCCGAAAATTATGGTCTGGAAGTAGCCGTTATGGGTATGAAAAATTCAACTTTAAATCAATTAATTCCTGTTTTAAGATTATATTTTAATCAATGGAATGAATTTTGGTTAAGATTAATAAATGAAAAATCTGATTTTAATTATTTTACAAAATTAGTTTCACAAATTAATTTAGCTAAACAATTAAGAGATAAATTTGATAAAATTATTTTTTCCAGATATGTAAATTATAATGTTTATTACGAAAATAAAGATTTATTTAATTTTGATGAAGAAATTCGTCAATATTTATTATCCGATGGTAATAAAATTAATAATCCTATTTATGATTGTGAATTTGCTTTAAATTATGCAATTAATAAAGGATTAGATGTTGAAACATATAAATATAATTCATTAAAATATAACTCAACTTTAATTCTCTTCATTTTACAATCTTTATATCCCTTGTTTACAAAAGAAGTTAAATCTTTCACTTTTTGGAAAAAATACGAATTAGGTACTAATAATTTAGTTAATAATGATGTTAAAATAGGTAAATATAATTTCTTTCTTGAATGGTCTAAAAGATTTGGTATTTATCGTAGCACTTCTTATGGTGATAATGAAATAATTCAATCGCAAATTTTTGAATATTTTCAAGAAAAATATAATCAATGTGAAATTAATATCAGAGCATTATATAATCAAATAGAAATTATAGATAAAGAAAAATTATGGTGTACGTTGAAAGTATTTTTAGAAAAATTTTTAAATAACGAAGTAAAAAATATATGTTTTGATGATTATTATGATTTAAATAGTATAGATACATTAGAAAGTAAAATATCTGATTTGTATGAAAATAATTATTCATCTAAATTAACAATACCAAATCTTAAAGATGACTGGTCTAACTTTGATGCTGCTTTATATATACAACCAGTAGATTTGGATTTATTATATTTATATCTTGCATATTTATTAACTGAAAACATGATAAACTTGAATATCTTTGACAACTATCACTTTTTAGTTTTATGGAGAAATAAAATCAATGTTGGATTCTTTTTTAGAACTGCTGATAATTTGGATAATTACAAATTAGATAAAACTAATATCAGTCCTTTGCAAAATGTTTTCTTTGAATTAAATGATTATAATGAAGTATCAAAGAAATTAACTTTCTTCCATAATATAAATTTACAAAGAGATATTGGATTAGATATCATTCGTCAAGAATTTATAAATACAGTCAATTGTGAATCTTTTTATGGCTCTGTTGATATTTCAGCAGAATTTATAAGTGATATTTCTAAAAATATTATTAACTGTACTGATTATGGAAACTTAGAAGCTAAAAATTATCAAAATTTTATAGAAAATTCTAATTTAGAAATAACCGATATTATTGTCCTTACTGATTTAACTTTAGATAAAACTAATAAATTACTCACAATTCAAACATGGAATAAAAATATTTATGATAAAATTTATATTGAATTAAATGGTAATTTTACTGAAATTAAAAAATACAAATTTAAAGATAATAATCTTTACTTGTATTTTGAAGATAGTCAAATAGATTTTGTTAATGAAAATGAAATTACACTTAAATTAGTCAAAGAAATATTAGTACCAATATGTGACATTTATGATTTAAGTAATACTAAAATAAATAGTTCTAACATTTCTACAAATAAAATTAGTTTATATGACTTAAGCAATTCTATAATTAAAACTAATAACTTGTTTGATAATAAAATCTTAATTGATATTAATTTAGATCAATCTAACTTTTATCAATTATGTATTTTAAAAACAGATAATACTGTTGAAAGAATAAATGTTGATATTTCCAATAATTATATTATTCAAGAACTCAACATAAATTATGATAATACATCTAAGATTGAATTAATTGAATACGATTTAAGTTTAAATTTGGATGTTAATGGGTCTAATGTTACTATACAAACTTTGGATGATAAATACATTGTTAATTTATCGGGTAGATCTGCAAGTAACTTTTATTGGTTAATTTCAAATTCATACAATGGAAAATTTATTGGCAAACAAAAGTTTATTCCAATTAAATCAAATGGAACTTATTTTATTATTAAAGAAGATATGTCTAAATACCAAAACTATACATGGGATTTATATTCTTGTTCGATTGTTACACCAAATCTTTTTAATATATTAAATCATATAGATAATCCAAAGAATGACAATAAAGAATTTCAATTAAATCAATCATTTTATCAACAACCAATCATTTTTAAAACAACTAAAAACTATTCTTTACCTTTGTATATTTTTAATAATATTCCATCAACAGAATATACAACAAGTATAAAAATAAATAATTATAAAATTAATAAAATTTTACCTATAAATCCATCTGAATTTTATAGAAATGGAACCACATATATACCTGTTGTATATGATCCATTAAATATTACACCTTATAAATCAAAAGAAGATACTATCAGTTTATTTATAAAGAATTTTGATAATTTATATGTCAATTCAGACAGATATTCAAATTTAATAAGATTGTTAGAAGATTCAACCAACTTGTATAAAAATTTAATAGAAAATATGTTTGAATATATTAAAACTATTGGTAAAACATCAAGTGAAATATTAGATAATATTGATTTGATTAATGATATAAAATTATTATTTTTTAGTGGTATGGATTATAAAAACTATTCAGTACTTGCTCCTAAATATTACGAATTAACGAATACACAATTAAATAATGGTATTGGATTAAATAAATTTAGGCTTGATTCTGATTATATCATGATAAAACAGATTAAAGATATTTATAAACCCTACAATAAAATATCTGATTCTTTAACTAATTATTTGAAAAATGTATCTACTGTATTAACCGAACATGTAACCTATGTCAATAATAATCTACAGTTATATGATTTTTTAAATGATAACCAATATCAAGAAAAATATGATTACAAGTATAAATTAGAAAATACCATCAATGCAAATCTTTTAACAATTACAAATTATACTATAGAAACCTTATACCCCATTGAAGATTCTTCAAATAATGAAATTTATTTTAATGGTATACAAATAGATATTAGTAATAATAATTTTACTTCCGGTGAAGGATTATTTGAAATTAAGGATGAAAATAAAATAATTACAGAATATTTTGAAAATATAAATAATGAATTTGATCTTGAAATTTTTAACTATTTAGGTCCAGTTAAATTTGGTAATAATAATTTTATTTTTACAACGTATTTAGACACTTCAAGTAATTATATCTTAACTGATGATAAATTAATTATTGATTTACAAACTTTTGATTCATTTAATGAAGATTTTAAAGTATATAAAAACAGTCATTTTGTAAATATTGGTACACATTCAGATATAAGTAAGAACGATACGAAATATGTCTACCAAGTTGATACAAATAGTTTTTCAAATTTATCATTTAATAGTTTAATAATTAATTATAATTTTTATCAAAGGAAAAATGATATTTTGATCGGTACTAAAGAATTAGAGTTTTCAAATTATGCTATTATTGGTGATTCATCTGGAACAATTGAAACATTCACACCTAAATCAAGTATAAACATTTCTGATTTAAAAATAATTAATGGATTCATAACTAATATATATAAATCAGGTAATAAAACAGAACAACTTTATTTAGATAGTTCTAATTACAAATTTATTAATGGTATATATGATTCTTCTAATACTTATTATCCATTAGTAGTAGACACTTCTTCAGTAAAATTATATGATATTAGCAATATTCTTGTATTACCTCCTTGTACTATTAGTAATAATTCTATAAAATTATTTAATGATAATCAACAATTTATTATAGATAATTATAATGATGATTATTATTTCAAATTAGGTAAATATATATTGAAAGGGAGTGATTTCAAATCATTAGATATTTCAGGTAATTTAGATTTATCCGGTAATTTTGATTTATGGATGTATCCAAATAAATACTTAAAATTAATTGATATGAGTAGTAATGTGGATATATCAAATGGTAAAATTTATTTCGATTCTACAAATAACTTATTTGATAACAACTATTATTATGTCAATGACAAAGTGTATTTTATTAGTGATATTTCAAATGGATATACATTAACTGATTTGATTATTACTAATGCTTTAGATAAAAGATTATATTTAGTATCAGAATCAAATTTTAAACAGCGTAAGTCTGAATATGTATCTATTATTGACACTACTTCCACGGAAACAATAGTTCCAAATTTAGATACAACAAATAATATTACTTTCGATGAACAAGCTAAACTAATTTCTAGTTTTGGTGTAGACTTTAAAAACTTTAATAAAACATATGTTGAATCTGAACTTGACTTAATTTTAGAATTAGATGTTTCTTCAGGTATTAATTTTATTAAACCATATGTGTTAACATCAAATACAAATTTGATTTACCCTAAATTTTTAGATTCTAGTAGCAATAGTAGAGGTGATTTTATAACTTACAATTCGAATGATTTAAGTAATGGTAATTTATATGGAGTAATATCTCTATCTGGGATAACTTCAAATAATACAGACTTTTTATTAAATTCTACTAGTTTCACATTAACACCAAAAGAAGGATTACAAAAATATAAATTATATGATGGTTCTGCAAATTATGGTTATTTATGGACTTTGAAAATTGATGTTTCAAATCAAAATTATTCCGACTTAGTTTATATTAATGAAACAGTTTTTGGTAATAATCCAAAAATAATTACAAATACAACTACATTACTTGGAGATTTATCAGGTTATAATTGTAAAACAGTAGAAGTGCTAAATGAAATTCTTGATATATCGAATGATCAATTATTTTTCACTAATTCATTTACAAATATTATAAGACAACAAACATATTATAGTTCTAATTTATTAACAAAAAATATAATTAAAAAATTAGATTATAATCATGTCTCATCAGATTTATTGTATAGTGATTTAGTAAATTTAGGGTATGTTGAAAACAAAAATATCAATGGAAATGAAATAACTTTATCCGTAAATAATATGAAATATTTAATATTAATAGGAACTTCTAACAAATATTATGCTAAAGTTAGAGAAATATTTTCAGATAAAGTAATTATCAATGAATATATAGAAAAAGATAATTACAATGTTTATGGATGCAATAGAAATATTGTTTTAACAGAAAATCCAATTTATATTACACCTACTAATACTTATTACTTAATAGGGTATGAAAAAACTCTTCTAACTTCAGGAGATATAATTATGGTTAATGAAAATATTTTTGAAATAGTTGGCTTAAATAGCAAAACTCTTTTATATGAAGCTTCTTTACTTAAACAAAATAATGAAATATTTACTTATAATTTAGGTTATTACTTATTATTCAGAAATAATCATTTACCTATTATACCAAATTATGAGCCTATAGTCGAATTTAACATTAATGATACTTCAGATTACAAATTTATGATTGATAATTCTGATAATTTAGTAATGAGTAAAACACAAACAAATTTTTCTATTGAAGAAAGAAATGATGTTCAATTATATTTTGATAATAGTAACAATATTTTTTATAATCCTTTTAATTACATATTAAATATAGGTGATTATCTTGATTTAAGCAATAACCTTTTTAGGGTGTCCAATATTAATCAAGATAAATTAATCATAAAAGATTCATCCTTAAATAATCTGGATTTAAGTTCAAATATGTTTGTCACATTTAAGTATCCCTATCAACCATGTAATATGGAAAATTTAGTATTTGACCAGTCAAGTAATATTTTAAATTTTACTGATGATACTAAAATTTATTTTGAATATAATGGTAAATTCATTAAAAATATAAACTTAGTTAATACAAGTTTATATACTAGAGTTTTAAAATTACCAAAACAAAAAAATTATTTCGAAAATAAAATTAATACTTATTTAGATGGTAGTTTCAACAACCCAATACTTAATATTTCAAATGATATTACTGGATATGATTTCTTTTATGAACAACCAATTAGATTGAATAATATTATCAAATTTATTAAGCAGAAAAATGGTTCTAATTTAACTTTATCAGATGGATTTAATATATATGAAGGATTGCCAGAAAATTATCCTGCTCAATCTGAAGTTAAAGTTTATTTAAGTAAACGTGATGAACAATATTTATATTCAAATTATATTCTTGATAAAACTAATTACTTAAAACCGATTGTTAACGAAGATACTTATCATATTTACAATATTGATAGTGTAGGAGGTGCTTCTGTAATTACAAATTATGATATTTCATCACAATATGGAACATTAACTAATAAAGCGGTATTTAAAGGTAATATTTTATCTGCTGCAAGTAGCGACGATTTTATAAACTTATATCAATCAAATCATATATTATTAGAAAAAACTATTAATGAACAATATGTTTCTCATTTATGTAGAATAGATGATTCAAATAAATTATATTTATTCACACCTGTTGAAAGTTACACTTCAGAATTTTATTTGGATAAAATTTATCCAATTAACTTAAACATTGATAATACTTTTAGTTATAAAGATATTACTATTTATAAACAAAGAAAAGTAAATACTTTACCTTCAAATGAATTAGTCATATGGAGAAAATTTGATGTAGAAGTTATTGGATTAGTTGAAACAATTGCAAATGGTTTTTCAGTTGAAATAGAAGTTGGTGATTTATCTAATTACATAGATATTAGAGATATATATATTGATAAAAATATCAAATGTACTGTATATTTTGACGTGTCATCATATTTCCTTATAACAGATAATTATCCTGGTGAATTTGATGCATTATATACGAAAGAAATAAATTACATTAAAACATTAACAAGAAATGATTATCAAAAAATAATTAGTAATAATTTTTACGAGAGACCATTCAATATTGAATCAATTAAATTACCTGTTGAACTAACTATTCGTTCTGGTATTAATAATTTGTATGATATGAATGTAAATTTAAATTATATTGATAACAGTTATAATAATATTATTGATATGAGCGATAATTTTTCGATTGGAGATTTAAACTTGAATATTAAAACAACTTATATCAATGATTCTGATAATGTTCGAGTAATCCAAACCCAAAATGAAATTTTAGATAAAACTGTATTCTATGTAAATAATCATTCGATTGAATTATTTGATGAATTAACCATACAACAAGATATTGAAACACAATTAGAAAATATAATTAGTAGCACTAATTTCAAACATAGTGTATTGTTTAATCCATTGAAAACTTGGAATACATGGTCATTATTAACAAATCCTGAAAATGAAAAGAATGAATATTTAATAAATGGTAATATTATTGCTACATACGATTCTTCTAATAACATTGATATTAGTTCTGAATCATCGGCTATTTATTTTACAAAATCTGAGTATAAAGATATTTCAAGTATATTAACATCTGATTTATTTTCATTCCAGCTATACAACAAAATTAAATATTATCAAGAAGAAATTTATGAACACTTGAATATTATCTTTAAATATGATAAATTTTGGGAAGACCCAATAACATATATAAATAGTTTCGCTATTGATATTAGTTCAGACATTATTTTTGATGGTAAAAGTTTATATTATAATAATGAAGTTATTGATAAATGTATCCTAAATAATCAATTTGATTTATCATATAATTCTACACCATTTAAAATAACCATTACAAGAAACATTCAAAAAGCAAGAAATGAAATAACTAATTTTATAAATAATAAAATAAATGAATATGTTTATGGTGTTAACATCTTAGATGTTCTCAAAAAATTAGTTGAATTATCTGATTGGTTAATTAGTAATAAAAACGATTTGAAAAATTTTACATCTACTACCGAAAATTTTGCAGATATGTTGATTAACTTAATTAAAAATAAACTTTATTCAAATATTTCAGGATTAAATAATCAATCAACTTTAAATTCTCAAATAACTAATCTTCAGACTTCTTTAGTATTAGATGAATTCGATTTGCAAGGTGTTGATACTAAGAATAACTATGTAATGTATGATACATCATATAATAATATAAGAACTTTATTTAACTATCCTATTTCTACTACCACTAATCTAACATACACTGATATTCCATATGATGCTAACTATAAAATAGATACTAAAACTGGATTATATCCATATAAAATAAGTATTGATGATGAAAATTTTATAGCTTATACATTATATAAATTAGATTTTTTGAATGGTGAAAATGTTTTAGATAATACAATATCTTTAGATAATCCTATTGTCAATAACAATCAGATACATTTTCATAATAATAAAGATTTTGATATTGGTCATGATTTAAATGTTAATGCATATAAAACATATGATTGTTCGGCTGAATTTTTAGGATACTTATATAATATTGATGTGTCATCTATAGATTTGAATACTTTTTCAACAATAAAATATAAAAATACCGAACTTACAACATACGATGAGTACTTAGTTTCATTAAATTATTTAGATTCCCTTAAATCATATTTACAAGCCGAAACAAATGTAAGTGTATTTGATTATGATTTATCTAATAGTAAAACTTATATAACTCTTGTAAAATTAAATGTGAATTTAGATATATCATCAACTGCCTATACATCATATTTTTACAATGATACAAAATATTATAAAATTGAAACAATAGATAACTCAGCAAATATAATTTCTATTGATACTTCATTAAACAGTTTCAAAAATAACAAAGTAATTGTTACAATTAAAGCAACTAATATAGAATTTACAAATAAGAAAATTTACAGATTAACATTAAATGAACCTTTAGTTGATTACACTAATTTCATCAATCTTCAAAATGTATTGAAAAATTTTATGATTAATGATGAAGTACAAGTGATTGATTTGAAATTTATAAGTGATTATGTATTAGATGTAATTGTTGATAGTAAATTAGATGATAACTACATAATAAAAAATATCGTTCATTATGTAAAAGTAGGAGAATTTCCTCCTGAACCTATCAATATAATTCAAAAAGAAAATTTATTCTTGTATGAATTTAATGAAGTAGTTCCTTACAATGATATATCAAGTTGTTTTATTTACTATGATTCCAGTTATAATAAGGACACTAATAAACAACAATTTATAACATCATTTTTAAATGACATTAGTGGTTATAATTATATTAAATCTACAGATGTAATTAAAAAAGATACAAAAATTCAATATATTGTACCCTTATATGTATCAAATGAAAATATACACAATAATACATTGGGTGGTGTAATTAACAACTATAATGTAACTAATGTAACAGTTGATATTTCACAAAATATGAGTTTTACAACTCCAAATAATTTAGTTTTTGATTCAAATTACTATTATATAATAAATAATAAGTTTGTTGACATATCGAACTTTTCATTAAATAATAAAATAATTAATGTTAAATGGATATATGGAGATGTTTCAGGACAAATTAATTTTAAACAAGTTATTATTGAAGATTCTATTAGAAAACCATCTAATAATCAATTATGTAATATAACATTATTTGAAGACTTTGATTTAAATAAGAGCGGGTACTTACAAGCAACTGATAATTATGGTAATGAGTTAGGACAATTTGTTTACAAATTTGATATAAGTATAAATCCTGTTATAAATACTGAAGTTTATATAAATAATTCTGAATTATTAACTGGTGAAATTATTTATGTAAACCCATTATGTGTTGTAACTAATGAACTGTTAACTACAATTAACTCTATTACAGTAAGAGATACTGGACAAACTTATTTTAATGTAAATGCAAATATGATTCAAAAAACTTATATTCCATTTGATCTTTATAAAAGTAATAGTTTAACTAGTTATAAATTATTTATTCGTGAAGATAATATTTTTAATGATGATGACTTCACATTCCAATTAACTAGCAAAAATCATTATTCACTTATCTCAAAATATGGAACATTTAAATTAGAAAAAGCATATGAAAATCAAACATTAGTAGCTAATCCAGATTTGATTCCAGTTGAAGCATCAACAATAGAAATAACATCAACCGTAACTGAAAAAGTAGCTTTTGACAAAGACTTGTATAAAAAATTATTTGAATATATCGAATTTATGATTGGTGATCAAAGTATAGAAATATTAAATGAAGATATTATAAATACCCAATATCAATTTACTAAAGATCCCAATAAAAAAAATATGATTGATAAAGTGACAAAAATGTATCTCCATGAAGGTAAGATGAGATTAATTGTTCCATTAGAGTTTTGGTTCTCATATGAATCTTCTTTATCACTACCATTAATTGCTTTACCATATACAGATGTATCTATGAAATTTAAAATGAATAATTTGAAATATATAATAGGTGAAGAATACAAAGTAATTAATCCTCCTGAAATTAATGTTCAAGTCAATATTGATGGAATTTTATTAGATACTAATGAAAGAGATTTATTTGCCAAAAATCAACATGAATATATAATAGAAAGATATAAGCAATATCCCAATAATATTCTAGATAAAGTATCAACAACAAATAGATTAATATTTAAGAATCTAGTAAAAGATATTTATTTTATAACTCAAATAACTGGTTCTAAAGATAATGTATTTTATGAATCAACTATTCAACGTGATGTATGGCAAACTGAATTTATTACAAAGAAAGCTTTATATTTAGAATTCATCAAAGTAGGAGTTTACACAGATAAAATAGGAAAAGAAAATGCTTCTGATTTTGAAATTTTAAGAAAGATATTACTAGAAGCTAAATTAAAAACTTCAAATAGATATATTCAATTTATGAATTCACCTATTTTATCAAAACAAGATATAGAATTATGTTTATATTTAGATAGTAAATATCAAACAAGATTTAGTGACTTGACTGATAATATTAATAATCTGCATTTATATTTTTCAAAACTGTATAAATATGAAATAACTAAAAAACCTATATCACCTATTGAAACAATGAATATTAAAGCAGGTGGGGGTGACTTGTTTAGAGAAATAGAAAGCGATTACTTCAATCTTGTTGTTCCTTATCAAAAATATTTTAATTCGATTGATCCTGGTTATTATGGATATACTTTTGCTTTATACCCTTTAGAAAATCAACCTTCTGGCCATTTAAACTTTTCACTTTTGGATGATGTTGTTGTTAAATCAACAAATAATTCTCAAGTAGTAACTAAACCAGTTATCTTGAAAACTATAGTAAAAGAATATCAAATTATTAGAATAATGAGTGGTATGTCCTCATTAGCATGGACAGATTAATTTATAAATAGTATCCTAAGCCACCTAATCCATCAATTACGCGGAATAAATTTAACTGAATACCATATGAACGAATAGTAATTGGATTTTGATAATTAATTAATTTATTAGAATTTATTTGTACATAAGCATCATCTATTTTGCTAAAATTTAATGAACCAGATGGTTGATAATCTAAAGGATTTATACAAAAAGAAAACATATGAATACCATCTTGAGGTGATGAAAATTTATTTTGATATACTTGTATATTAGTATAATACTCTGGTTTACTTAATTCCATTCTATTAACGGAATTAATTACCAGATACTCATTTTCTATTATTTTATTTGTTTCAGATACTAAGGGATCTAACGTATAATTAAATATATCATTGCTATTATAATTGGATACTAATTGTGCTCTCCAAAATAGAATTTTTACTGGATTGACATATGGTAATTTATAAAGAATATTTGTTGAATAAAATGTTTGTTCTTGTATATTTTGAATAACTGGCACTAGATATTCATGAACATTATTCAAAAATACAAATCTTTCTTCATTATCTAAATATATATAATTTACTAATAAATATGCTGCTTGAATTGATGGAGTATTTAATCTAAAATAATCTTCGTCAACAACTACTATTCCATCAGTACTAATATTCTGTTGAAATTTTGATTCATCACCAGTTATAACATAATTTACATCGTTTTCAGTAATTGGGATTAAAAAATCGTCTTTAATTTTATTGTAATATAAATTACCATTTACTGAATCAAAATATACAAATCTTCCAATAGCTATTTTAGAACCAACTTGCTGTCTTATTAATTCATCCTTTTTAAATAAAGTAAATGGTTCCGCAGTTTTTATATAATTTGTTGGTGTTTGTAGATAACATTTATTGAAATCATTAAATTGAACATGAATTTTGATATCATTATGTATCATTGCAATAATTGGTAATGCTAATCCAGAATCTTGACAAAACCAAAAATTTAATGGAATGTATAATTTAGTTGAACTTTTACCATTTGTAAAATCAGTTACTATATCAACATTACCTATCATTTTATTAAATCCTTTTTTAATCCCTAAATTATGAACAAGTTCATACCAAATGTTTAGATAATCGCCATATTGACGGTCAACTAAAACACCTCCTATTTCTAAGTCTACATAATTGATTAAAGCAAGTCCTATTTTTTTTGTCCAAGCAAATTTTTTTACTCCTGTTTCTAAAACAGAATGATTTTCTTTGATTATATCAGGTAATTCAACATATAAATGGATTTGACCCAATAAATCTGCATTTTTTGACAAGTTTACTGTTACTCTTCTACCAAAATCTGGTGTAGATTTGAAATATTGTGCTATTGTTTCTATGGAAAAATTGGTATGTCTTTTATAAGCCATTTTAAAGAATGTTATTTCAGGTTGGGATGATAAGTAAATATTTTCTTTACCAACCGAAACTAATAATAGTAATCCTAAGCCCATTATAATAATATTAGATTGTTTTCTTTATATTATGATTTAATTAGTAAATCATAGTATAATTGTTATTTAATTAGTTTAGACAATACCAGCTTTGGCTTTGAGGGCTTTTACGTCATCAGCTACACCAGCGATAGTTTCTAAGATAGAGAGTAAGTTGTATGATTTTCTTTCAGCGGCTTTGAGTAATTCGCTATGTTTGCTAGTTAATTCTTCCATCATTTTAGCAGTTACATCACCAGTACCTGTGCCAGGGAATTTAGGATGATTTACTAATCTTCTTAATTCGTTCATGTATTTAGCGGCTTTCATAGCTTTTTCTTCAGTAGATTGTAAGCTATCGAATAATTGAACAATACGTTGTTTGTCAGTTGTATCAATAGCTTTACCTTTGGCAGTTAAAGCTTGTTCTAATTGGTTTAAGCTTTGTCTTAAAGCAGCTACTGAGCTAGGAGCTACGTGGCTACCACCGACTAATACATATTGATTTTTTAGGTAGTCAGACATTTGGACAAAGTTAGCTACAGCGTTGTTTCTGTTGCCACCACCAACCATACCACCACCGAGTAAAGTGAATACGGGACGAGCGACAAGACCAGAGACAAGAGTGAAACCAGAAGATGAACCAGAAGCGCCGGATGTTTTGTTAACGAGTTTCTTTAATACTGTTACTACTCTAGGGTCGACAGTGAGACTGTTAGCTTTTACCCAAGCATCAACATCACCGGAGATTCCTAATTTAGTTAATAAATTTCTAGCAATACCTACGTCAATGCTGGATTCATCAAAACCAGCTTCGAATTTTAAATCTTTCCAAGCAGCGACGCAAGCAGCTTTATCACCACCAGTGAGGCATTGTTCAATTACAGCAACGCATTTAGCACCATCAACGGCAGGGCCTAAGGCGCATTCACCTTTGGGACCAACGTTTAACCAATCGGCAGTAGCAGAACCAACAGCTCCTCTTAAATAGTTAGAAATAGCAGCTTCTTTATCTGCAGTACCATCTAAAGCTCTTATTAAAGTTTCTATTGTAGACATATTATATATTATATAATAGAAAATATTTTTAAAAAACTAAATATTTTTTTCCCCACAAAAAATATTCTAGTTATTTATAATGGTAAGTCTACAAGATAAATATTATGGATTATCTTTATTAAGTTGGTTGATTATTTTAGTTTTAGTAGTAATTTTCTACTTTACTATCTTCACTGGCGAATCAACAGTTGACAAAAATGAGGCATCTAGTGCTAAACAAGAAGTTAAAGAAAAATTCTCTGAAACAAACAACAAAGTAAAAGTATATAATTTTAACACTGAATGGTGTGGGTATTCTATTAGATTCCAACCTGAATGGGATAAATTCGAAGCCGAAGTTAAAGCAAAAAATAATTTAGCTAATGTTAAAGCATATGACGTTAAATGCGATGACCCTAAAAATGAAAAAATGTGTATGGATTATGAAGTCCCTGGATTCCCTACTGTAATCATTGAAAAAGGTAATACTAGAAAAGTATACGAGGGTCCTCGAACAGCTCAATCATTAATTGAAACTGTTGAAAAAATGCAATAATATTAAAAATCCTTGATTATTTTCTCTAATTTTGAGTAAAATTCTAATTCTTTAAATTTATCTTTTGGAAAATTATCAATACCATTTAATGCACCAAACCATCCGCCAGATATTGCACTTATGGAATCATTATCTCCAAAGAAAAATACATTATTGAATAATAATGTTTCCCAATCAAACTCTGGATTATTAATATCTATTTCTACTAATTGTTTTGAATTAGGTTTCTTAGGAATAGCTGATAATAATAAATTATCATATGCGATAATTACTGCTTCTAAACCAGAACCACCCATTTTATCATATCCTTTCATTTTGGTGAGATATTGTATGTTAGTGTAATTAGTTAGATCATTTACTTTGTAGCTTGGATTTAAAAATATTGGCAACATACGATATTTCATTTTTGATAATCTACCCTCATTGTATTTTTCCCAGTAAAGAAAATATTCATTAATTTCTTTATCTACGTCTTCTTCTGAATATTTTTTAATTAATTTATGGAAAAATTTTTGTTTATGTAATTCAAGTAATTTTGTTGACCATTTAAATGGATTTATATCTTGAACAGCATATGCTGTGAATAATGCTGTTACTATACCACCTAAATATCCCATTGGATAATTATGAGTTACTAATGATGCAACTAATGCTTCTTCACATACTTTATTTATATCATTATAATATTTCAAGCCTATTGGTGCTGTTCTAATAGCACATCCATTACCACCATGACTGGTTGAATATTCTATTGTTTTTATATTTTTATTCATTCTAATTTTTTCTAAGGATGACAATGTCACTACTCCAGATTGTCTCGATTCTTCTTTAAGTAAGTCATAATATTTCAAATAAGCATTTATGTAATTTAATTCACCACCTCCATTAATTACAGCTTCTGCAGTAGCAAAAATTAAAATAGTATCATCTGAAGATTTTAAATCTTTAAAATCTATGTTTTCTAATTTTCCCATCATTTGATAATGATTAATAAAAAAATAATTCATAATAACACCTTCTTTAATTGTATCAATTTTATTTCCATAATTAAATTCCCATTTACTGTTGAAATAACCTAAAGTTTCTAATAAAGAAGAAATTAATAAACTTCCTTCAACTTTATTTTTAAAAGATATTTTTGTCATTATTATAATATTACAAAATTATTATAATAATCATTTTAAACTACTGAATCAGTAGCTTCTAATAAGTTAGTTCTTAATTGGTTGTTTCTTTTTCGTCTGCAATGTTGAACTAAACAAACTATTAATGCTCCCAAACCACATAATACAAATATTCCTAGACCAAAACCTAGGACATACATTAAACCTAAAATTGTTCCTTCAATCATATTAATAACTATATAAATAAATATTTATTTAATTAGGAATTGTATCGTAGTTTAAAAAGATATTATTATATTAAGTATATTAATGTCTAAACCATTAGTAAGTGTTAATTTTAACGAATTAAAAATAAATCTGTATGATGTTCTTGGAGTATCTAAAGATGCAAATGAAGCTAAAATAAAAAAAAACTTTAAAAAATATGTATTAGAATTACACCCTGATAAAAATCCAGATTCTAATGAAGAAATTTATAATCACGTTATCATAGCTAATCAAGTTTTAACGAATCCTTTCTTAAGAAAAGACTATGATAGTTTTTTAGAAGAAAAAGATAAAAAGACTACACACTTTGATTTGAAAAATAATTTTGATGATGCAATAAAAGATGTAGAATCATTATTTCCCGCCAAGGAAAGTGCTACTGGAACTTTTAAAAATAAATTAGATGAATTAAACAAAATACATGGTTATGATGAATCATTTAATAGTGAAAATGTAATGTCACAATATCAAAAGATGAAAAAGAATAGAGATTCACAAGTTAATATTCCTCAAGAAAAAATTGGTAATAACGATGATTTTAACAGAAAATTCGAAGACCGTGTTGATAAAGGAACATTTGAAGGTCAAATAATTCCAGTTCAACAAAATTTTGGTTTAGGAACGTGGCAACCAAATGATGGATTAGCAACATTGAACGATTATTCTAAATTATATGCAGAAGACACAGTTTCAACAGGAGCATATACAAGTTTAGATATGGCTTTTAAAATACAAAAAGTAGATCAAGATGTTAAAGAAAAAAGCTTGAAAGAAAGAATGGAAGAATATAAAAGTCAAACTAATTTATTTAATTCTAGAAAACCAGCAGATTATTCAAATAAAAGTTTCACTGATTGGACTCCTAAATAATTATTCAAAGTTCATAGCTTTTTGATCTAAATTTTCTATAAATTTTTCAATTGTATTAGTTCCTAATTCAATTAAACTGTTTTTATATTCATAAGTCAAATCAAATTTAGTATATTCAAAATTTGGATTTTCAATTTTCACAATTAATTTTTTGTATTTATTCCAACATTCAGTAGGATTTAAAAACTTAATATCATTTATTGTTTTTTCACTTATAATATCACAAGCTATACCTAAACATAATGTTACTACATCTTGAATTGAGTTCACCTCTGATTTTTTTGAATTTTTTACATAAAATCCTAACGTTTTAAATTCTGGACAATGATTAATTGGAAAATTATTAACTATGGCACCATCAACATAAACAATTCCATCTAGTTTTACCGGTGTAAATATTACTGGCACAGACATAGAAATTCTTATAGCCATTATTACTGAAAAATCTGGAGTAGTATCTATATTAAATACAACCTCTTTACCTTCTGTTAAATTTGTTCCAACTATAATTAATTTCTTCTTTGTAATTTCATAAAGTTCTTTGAATGTTATATCTTTTTTTTCAAATTTACGTTCTATAAATTTTGTAAAAATTAATTTTATTCTATCACCATTATTTATACCATAATTTTCAAAAAAATTAACACAATCGATTTCACCATTTAATTTTGAGAAATTAAATGCTAATACAAATTCTTTAATTTCATTTGTTGTTAGACCTATATTCAATAAAAATGCAATCATTGAACCAATTGATGTTCCACAAAATGTATCAATATTATTTAAATCTAAATAATCTTCTTCTATCATTTTTATTAAAGCTCCAATAAATGATAGACCTTTAATTCCACCGCCACTAAAACATAAACAAGATATTTTATCTTTTATTTTTGAATTAGATAAATCAATAAAACATTCATTATTGGATAAATCTGTTTGTAAATTATTTGATATATCTTTAATAATAATTTCTTCTATAGTATTTTTTGAAATGTCTATATTTATTTTTTTATTAAGTTCGTTTTCCATTATTATTTTCTAGATTATATTAATGGTTAAAGCGGATAAATTAATTAAAGAACAAAAAGAGCGTGATGATAGAAAAAAATATACTTTTGATAAAATATTTATGAAAATTGAAAAAAAAATAGTATTAGCTAGTTCTGCTAATTTTTATTATACATGGTATCAAGTTCCTGAATTTATTTTGGGTCTTCCTTTATATTCATTAAAAGAATGTAAAGAATACATTGAAGGTAAATTAAATAAAGATGGTTTTGAAACAGAATTTTTTGAACCAAATTATCTATTGATAAAATGGTTCCCAAAAGAAAAAAAATAATTATACTGATTTAATTAAATTAAAAAATAACATGATACATATACCAACTAAAATTAATACAACAATATCACGATTATTTTCTACTATATCACTAAAATTTTCAAGAATTTTAGGACTATATCTATTTCTTAAAGCTGTTTGGCATTTTCTACATTTATCTAAATGTTTGATGAAGTCATCACAATTATTAATTTTACTAATATGTTTTTTGAATTTTTTTTCCGATGAAGAAAATTTTTCTAAAGTTTTTTTATTAGTAACTTTTTCTTCATAAGGATTATTGTATCTTTTATATTGTTTTGTTATGTAGTCATTTTGACTCCAAGCCTCTTGTATGGAACAATAATTCATAGTTTATGTACTATTGTAATATTGTAGATTTTAATTGTAGAAAAAATATCTAAAATATAATATATAAATATGGACTTTCTTGAAAATAATTATGTTGTAGGTGCTATAGTTATTGGTTTAGTAATATACAGTGCTTGTTTAAAACCTAGCTTACCTAATTTTGTTAGAAGAATATTTAATAATCCAGTAACTAGATTAATTATATTAGCATTAATTTTAGTAAGTAATTTTAAACCTGAAATTTCAATCACTTTGGCAATGGCATTCTTTATCACTGTAAATTGTATTTCTGAACAAGAATCACGCGAAGCATTTTCACAATCTAAAGTTTGTATTACCGTTAATGGAAAAGAAACTTGTCAAGATATTAATGATGGTAATATAAATTTAGGTGTCGCTGTTACATCTAGTTCATCTAATGTTGTAGCTAGTACACAAGTTCAACAAAGTGGAGGTGTCATCTCAAATTTATTAGATTTAACTGGATTAGGTGGAGGTAATTCTAATAATGCAAATAACAATGCAAATAACAATGCAAATAACAATGCAAATAACAATAATAATAACAATAATAATAACAATGCAAATAATAACAATGCAAATAATAACAATGCAAATAATAACAGCAATAATAATAGCAATAATAATAGCAATAATAACTCTGATTCATCCAATACTGGTTCATCCAATACAGGTTCATCCAATACTGGTTCATCCAATACTGGTTCATCCAATACAGGCTCAGGTTCAACTTAAAACTGATTCTTATAAAATATTTTAATATTAAATGCTGAAAAAAAAAATCTAAATTTATTTAATATGAATTTAGATTTTTTCGAAAATAAATATTTTTTTGCTGTATTTGCTATTTTTGCATCACTCTATGCATTTCAAATCAGACCTCAATTACCTGACTTTTTAGTAAAATTATTCCAAAATTCTATTTTTAGAGTTTTAATTTTATTCTTAGTTTTAGTAAGAGGTTACAAAGATCCCCAATTTTCTTTACTAGTAGCTGTAGCTTTCATCGTAATAATGGATGCTGTTAGACAACATGTATTCAAGGAAAGTTTCGCTGATGCCGCTATAGATAAAGCCTCCTGTGAAGCAAACCAACTTGTAAGAAATAAATTAGATGCATGCTACACTTCTATTACTAATATGAAAGCTACTGCTTGTGATGGTGTTGCTGAAGATAAAAAACTTGAATGCAACAATCAATATAAAACCAAAAAAGGAGCTATTTTAGATATGTTCAATGATAAAGATGCATCACAAGTTAAATGTGTAGCCAATGTTAAAGATTTTTCTGTAAATACTGCAAACAAATCAGACCAAACATGTGATACTTTAATTAAATCTCTCTATGAAAAAAATCCTGATTACATAAAAATGAGTATGTAATTGTTATATAAAATCATGATTTTTTTAAAAAATATAAAAGTTATATGAATAATTTAACTTTGATATTTTATTCACTTTAAGTGCGTTAATTTAAAGAAAAGATAATTATATTATATTATAATATGTCCGATTCTGAAACATCTTCTGACGTAAATATAAATATGTATGATAATAAAGGAAAGATAAATAACAATAAATCCGAAACAAAGAAAAGTTCAGATACTGATTATTACATGAATTTATTAGCCAATGATAATAAGACTGTTCCTGAAAAAAATGAACCTAGTTCTGAATCAGAAATTCAACAATCTGATTCTAGTTCTTCTGCAAGCACAAGTTCTGTAAATAGTCGTTCATCCAGAAGATCAAATAGTAGTAGAAATAATAAACATTCCGAACCTACTTATTCTGCATTTAATCAACCTAGTATGAATACATTTAATCAAAGACCTTCTTCTCCTAAACCTTCTTCATCTTCCAAACCTATGTCTATGCCTATGCCAAGTGTTTCATTAACACCTCAAGAAGTAAGAATGAAAAAAATAGAATTATTAAGAAAATTATCTGAAATCAAAGCAAAAGGTTTTAGTCTAACTAAAGATTATGATTTTAGTTCTTCTATTGAAGAAATGGAATATGAATATGAATTATTAAAGAGTTTTGTTGATAAAAGAAATGGTATTAAAATTTATAAGAACTTGTTATTAAATGGTGTATCTGTAGTTGAATTTTTAAATGATAAATATGATCCTTTTGATTTCCATTTACAAGGTTGGGGCGAACATATGTCAGTCGAAGTTGATTCTTATGACGATGTATTAGAAGAATTATACGAAAAATATAAAGGAACAGGTAAAAATATGCCTCCAGAAATTAAATTACTTTTATTAATTGTAGCATCTGCTAGTGCTTTCCACTTTTCTAAAACACAATCTTCATTACCTGGTCTAGATAAAGTTTTAACCAAAAATCCTGATTTAGTCAGCAGACTTATCAATCCGCAGAAACCCCAATCACAATTTATGAGTGAACAAGAAATGAATATTCAAAGACAACGCGCTCTACTTCAACAAAAAGAAAGAGAATTAAAAGCTAGAGAACAAAAAAATAGTGTTTCTTTTATGAATACGCCCAACATGCCAGAACCCAGAAGAACAGTATCTGAACCTGTAGCTGCTAATCAAAGTAGTAATCAAATACCTTCCAATGGAGTCCCTGAAATAAGAGCCCCGTCTAATGTTCAAGATATTTTAGCTAGAATTAAACAAGCTCAAGCAGCTGCAGGACATACTGATACACAAGATGAATCAAGCACAAATAATGATAGAATATTATCTGATGCAAATGTGTCAGAATCAAAAAGAGGTAGAAAACCAAAAGCACCTCCTGCTATTTCAATTAACACTAGATAAAAATCTATTTTAAATAATTCTTTAAAAGTATATCAATATAATTTTAAAGAAGTCTTTACATTTTTATTATAATTAAGATGTCAGAAAATATTCCAATTATTAAAAACAAGAGGGGTAGAAAACCCAAAAATAAACTTCCCGATTTAAAAATCCAAAACTCTCCTGTCAATTCAGATGAAGAACCTATTATTGCACATTTACCAATTTCTCTAGAAGATGTTGTCAATACATCCAATCAAGATAATTCAGATGATAATATTTTTATTAAATCAGAATCAGATTTAAAACACAAAAAACAAGAAAAAGTAATCAAGTTTGATGAAAAGAATGAAGAAATTATGATTAATCAAATGAATAAAAAAATACAAGAAGCTGAAAAAATATTTATGCTAGGTAAAAATGTAAATAAAATAAATGTTCATAATATTAAATTTAAACCAGGTAATAAATGTTTTTGGTGCAAACATTCATTTACAACACAAGCTGTTGAATTACCTGAAGATTATTACAATGATACATTCTTTTGTAGTGGTCATTTTTGTTCCTGGAATTGTGCTAAAGCATATAATATTGATCTAAACGATACATCAACATGGAAACGTGAATCTCTTTTAAATCTTTTATATTTTAAAACATATGGAAATTATAAAGAAATAGTAGCCGCACCTTCATGGTTAATGCTAGAAGATTTTGGTGGTATTATGAATATAGAAACTTTCAGAAGTAGTTTTAATATAAATAATAAAGATTATTTACTTCTTCATCCTCCAATAATTACTCGTCAATTACAAATAGAAGAATCTTATAAAAAATATTCATCAAATAAAACTGATACTATTCAAGATAATGAATTAGTATTAAAAAGAAGTAAACCTATCGAAAATACTAGCCAAAATTTAGAAAAAACAATCGGATTAAAGAAAATTATAACATCAAAAAAGTAAAAAAATTGATAATTATTTGTCTAATTGATAGATTAAAGTATGTATGTCCGGTCTAACTATTCCGTTTTATGATGTACTCAAGCCCTCGAATGACGAGGTCGTACTAGTTACTTTCACTGAGCATAAGAAAGATTATATTGATGGTAATCTACAAGAATATCCGTGTAGTCTGTTTCTCAATTATTCTGATGCTACCAAAAAGCGCAACGTTTCTAGTTGGCAAAAGATCGTTCCGCTTAATAAGCCAATGATTGCAAAGGTAGAAGATGCCAACTACGCTGAAGATATCGTTCGAGTATCTCTTTCCTACATGTATGATTCTGAGGAAAACAAGCAAATGTATGATACTTTTTCAAAGAACAGTCTTCTTATTTCATTCTTCAAGAAGCTGTCTCATTTTTCTGGAGTAGACATCAATGTTCTCTGGAAAGACATCATGTATAAGATTGATGCAAATCGTCGCAACGACTATGAACCAGATGATATGCCAACACTTTACAATTACTGTGATGAGGAACGTGACTTTGTTCAAAGTGTCTTTGAAGAAACATGTCATTCTGATGTTCTTGCAAAATTCTTTGAGGAACTAGATAATCGTAAGAAAGAGAAGCCCCAAAAGATTGTGTCACAGATTGAAATCATCTCCAATGGTGGTGTTCAAAACACAAAGGCTCTAATTGAGAAAGCTCTCAAGACAATCGAGTTTGAACACACAATGAAATATTCAACTGCACCTACGTTTCTGTTTGAATCTAAATCAGTAGATTCTTCTGACGACGATCACAAGAAACTAATTGAATTCCTAATTCAAGAAGGGCAAAAGATGATGCCTAAATCTTTTGTGCGTTGTCAATCAACTGTTCGTGTTGAACTATAAATGTCTTGTTCAAAATTAATTTATTCTATTAAAAATTCTTAGGAATGCAGATAACCAACATAAAATAAAGATAAAATTATTTAATCTATCTGATTCAATACGATTTAATTTTAAATTAAACATTTTATTTACTAATGGTCTAAAAAACTCAGGTCCGCCTTCAATTGGTGATTTTTGTTTCCAATTACCTGTATTAAAATAATATTCTAGTCTAGTTAAAATACATTGTCCATCTAAATCATTCCAATCAAGAAATATAAAAACAATTAATAATAAATAATATTTGATATATTCAACTGGTAGTAAAATATGTCCAGTGAAGATGAATATCATCAATAAATAATGAATTAATCTAATGATATTAGCAATAATGTTCATTAAATTAATTTACAAATTATTTTCTGTTATTTTTAATTCTATATTCATAATAAGTTTTGTATTCTTCTACAATTACTTTATCTGTATCAATTTGATTTATAAAGTTACTAATTAGTTTAAAATTATAAATCTGGTAATTAAGAAAAACTGGATCATCCCAAAAAGAATCATTTTCATTCTCATACCAACTAGTTTGATAATATGGTGTTCCTCCGGCACATTGTTCTTTACGTCCAAAATAATTGATACAAACCATAGAGTTGTTATATAAAATTAAAAAGAGAGATGGCAATATATCATCTTCATTTAATTTTATTACTTTGGTTACATATTTTGGTTCAATAGTTATTTGATTTGCTTTTGCATAGCGAAAGTTTTTATAGTAAGGTTTCCAATAATCAGCCTTAGGAATCAGAAGAGACATATTTATTTATTATATATTTATCGAAAAAATGATTCAATTTTTTATTATTAGTTTATATTATTTCTCATAAATCGATAATTTTATATTCTTCATTTACTTTCTCTTTAATCATATCGCGATTATTATACAATAATAATTTCACTTGTTTTATTTTTTTTATTTTTAATTCGGAATTATCAGCCCACATTTGTTCAATAAATTTATCTATCAATTCCGATAATTCAGGAGGCAAATTGTTTTTTTCATCTAATTCTAATGCGAAAGTTTCAATATCAATCATTCTCTTATCAATTAATTTTTCTAACAATTCGTTTTTATCTACAGCTTGAAATTGTTTACTGTTATTATTATATTCATAAGCTATATCATTTTGTAAATTAGTGATATAAACATTTTTAAATTGATTGTATCTGTTATCTGGGAGAATATGGACTTTATTAATTAATTCATTCAAACTATTATATTTTTTATTTAGGATAGCCAATTTTTCTTTATCAGTTAAAATTTGATGTAAGTTTTCACTTCCTAATGGTACTATATTTATAGTATTATTAATAGTTCCGTTATTAATTAATTGTTTATTAATTTTTTGTAATGTTTTTGGATGTATTTTCAGATGTTTCTGCAACATCTCTTTTAAATCTCCTATTTCTTTTTTTAATTCTAAAACTTCATTATTATTAAAATTAGTTTTAATTTCAGTACATTTTTGTTCATGGCGCCAACGATTTTGTTTGTAATCAAATAATTTTCCACATTTTCTACAATCATAAGTTTTATCTTCTTTATTTTCGAGTGAATGATTACCATGATTACCTTTATGATTACCGGAATGATTACTTTCATGATTACTTTGGGTTACCTGTTCGTTATGAGATTTTTTGATGTGATTCCATCTAGATTGATAACTTTTATATGTTTTATTACATTTATCACAATTAAACTCCATTAAACTTGTATTTAGTATATAAAAATAGTAGATTTTATTTTCTTATATGTTTTTTTGAAAGGTTTAAACCTAGTTTAAACTTCACTTTTTCACGGGAGAGAGAGAGGAGTTTTCGTATAAAAGTTTTTGAAAAATGATTTTATAAATTAATAAAAATATTATTTTATAATTCCATTACTTTAGTATCAATCTTAATTAACGGTTCTTTTTCAGGTTTAACTTTTTCTTTTTTAGTTTTTTTCGCTGGTTTACCATCAGTTTTTTCAGTTTCATATTTCTTTTCATCTGATTTTTTTGCTTTCTTTTTATAAACTTTTTCACTAGGATCTGCTTTAACATTCATCTCAAAATAATATGCTCCTTGTAAAAATGCATCAGCCAAGTCATCCTTCTTTTTGTAAGAATTAAAATGATTTAACCAATTAGGTAAATGTTTTAATAAATCTTGAGCATATTTAACTGCTAAACTTTTGGTTAATTTATAAGCTTTTGATTCATCGGTAGTTTTATCAGTTGATTTTAATTTAACTATTTGTTGTGTTTCACCATCGGAAGCAAGTTTAATTTTGTTTGAAGGTGACATAAATTTAACACGTTTTATATTTGATTTTGTTCTTTCTTTATCAATTATACCTCTGATCATGTAATAGTCATATAATAATGCTGAAATACTTTTCATTCTAGGATTTTTAAACGAAGGTTGATTTTCGATTACTACTACATCAGCTTCCAAAAGATGTTTCTTACTTTCAAGAACATTAACCAATTTCATTCTTGTATCATCAAAATCTAAAGAACTTACGGTAGTCTTTTTTAATGGTTTCATTTTCATGTCAGTAACCATATTATTATATAATTTTTTAGCATGTGCTCCACAAAATGTATTATTACTTTTATCTTTGATAGTGCAATTCTTATTACAATTTGTTTTATCATCTAAAGGATAACAACAGCCTCCCGTTATCTTTTTATCTAAATCTAGATACATATTGATAAAAGGTAAAGGTTTGGAATTAACTTGTTTAGCGTGTGTTTTACAATAATATTTTAAACCTCCGTAACTTTGTTGAAGAGTAGCAACCTTATTACAGACTGAGCATTTTAATGCATCTCTATCGGTCAAGTCAATAATGGACCAATCTAAAATATCCCATTTGTAAACTTTTTTGTCGTTTTCTGTATACTCCTTTTTAGTAAAGAAGCAGTAGGCCAAATGGATGATACCAACGTCGAAAGATAAAATCTTCTCCATTATTAACTTTTATAAAATTATTTATTTAAGACCAAACCTAATTAAAAAACTAGTCATAATAAAAAATTGATGAAAATAGTTATAATTTTAAATCATAAGTAGTTAATGACAGTTGGTAAACTAGAGTTAATAATAGGTCCCATGTTTTCTGGAAAATCTACTGAATTAATTAGAGAAATTAGATTAGCTAAAATTATAAATAAAAAAGTTTTGGTAATTAAACCTCTGATTGATATTCGTTATGAAGATAGCAAAATTGTATCACATTCTTTTGAGTCTGAAGAATGTAATACAGTTGATAAATTAAGTACATTAGATGAGCAAGTTATTCATTATGATTTAATTGTTATTGATGAAGGTCAATTCTTTCCTGACCTAAAAGGATCTGTGATTAAATGGGTTGAAGAATATCATAAAGATATTTTAGTTGGAGGATTAGATGGAGATTTTAAAAGGCAACCTATTGGACAAATTTTAGATTTGATTCCCATTGCTGATAAATGTAAAAAAATATCTTCTCTATGTAAATTATGCAACGATGGAACAAAAGCCATTTTTAGTCACCGGATGACTAAAAATAATGAACAAGTTCAAATAGGCGGAGCAGAAAGCTATGTCCCCCTTTGTAGAAGACATTATACAATAATGAATGAATTGTATAATACTAATACCAAGTAAAAAATTGAAACAATCTTATTTTATTAAAATATATATAGTATTAATGATGGAATATTTTCTATTATCTAGATTATCAACCAATAATTTTCTTATTGATGCTATGGTACTTTTTGCACTTATCCCTTTTATACAATTCTTAACGAATTATGTAAAATCAGATTTTATGATTTTAGTGAATAAATATCGTCGGTCAAAATGGAATGTAATTACATTTTCTGGATGGGATAATTTACACAATGGTGTATTTTATTTCGACTATCCTTTCCCAATGACTGCAATTTGTTATATCATCAATCAAAAGAACTTATCATCAAATCTGAAATATATTAATCTTTTAAGAAATTCTTATTATTATGCTGATAGTTTACATAAACATGTTGATAAAGCAATTGATGTAAACTATCTGCTTGATGATAAAGAGAATATTAAAATTACCGACGACATTTATATCGATATTGTAACTTATCGTGTTTCTCAACAAAATGTAAAAGATGGTAATTTATCAAATAACACTAATTGGCGTGTGGATTTATGTGTAAAATCAAAGACAAAATCTATTGAACACATTAAAGAATTTGTAAGTGATTGCATTAAACAGTTTAATGAATATGAGAAAAAGAAAAATTCAAACAAAATTTATCATTTCATCTATCAAGGATGGGATGAAAAAACCGATAAACCATCTTTCAGTCAATCCATTCTATCTAACTTAGATGATGAAAAAGAAAAGAACTATGAAACATTTGAATCATTATTTAGTGAACACAAGAGCTCCATTATTAAAAGTATGGATAGATTAAAAGATTTAGAATATTACAAAAGAACTGGTATGAAACGTAAATTAGGATATCTATTTTATGGACCTCCTGGTTGCGGTAAAACATCTCATGTTGTTGCTATGGCAAATCACGATAATAGTCATATCATTGAAGTTCCTATGTCTAGGGTTAAGAAGAATAAAGAGATTGAAATTATCATCAATACAGAAATGATTAATAATATTTCAATTAATAAAAACAATCTAATTATTTTCTTTGATGAAATTGACCAAGCTGGTAAAGCACTAGCTAAACGTGAAGGTGAAAAGACTGAAGAAGAACGTCAAGAGAAAAAAGATGATGCTGAAACTAAACAACTAATGTTAATGAGTCTATTTGCCAATTCAAAAGGCGATAATAATGATATGTTCAAGAAAGAAGATGATGCATTAAATTTAGGTTGTGTATTATCTCGTCTTGATGGTATTGGGAATTACAATGGTCTCAAGATTATTGCAGCAACAAACTGCAAAGAAAAACTATCTCCTGCACTATATCGTCATGGTCGTTTAACACCTGTATTCTTCGATTTTTGTAGGAAAGAAGATATTAAAAGTATGATTGAACATTTCTATCAGATTACCTTATCCGAAAAAGATTATTCACTACTTCCTGATCGCACTCATCAGATTTCTCCAGCAGCTATTCGTAAGTATATGGAAGACTATGAAAATGATATGAAAGGATTAATCAAATTTCTTAATTCAAAAATTAAGTAATTTATTTATTTTCTTTAATTAATTTTCTAACACCTTTAATTATTCTTTTCTTTTTGGTGACATTAACACGCTGAACTGAATCATTTTTTATTGGTATATTAATTTGATGTTCGATGTAATCTAACATTACTAAATATTAGAAAATTTTTGTTAAATATTTAATAAAATATAAAATCTGATAGATAAAAAATTTGATTTAAAAAGACTTAAAGGAGTATTTCTTTAAATATTAAATGGCTAAAAAAACTAAAACTACTACTAAAGAAAATATTCCTCAGGAAAAACTTGACGAAAAAAGAGAATTAGTTGATATAAAGAAATTAGAGATTAATAATCTTCCTGAAGGAGTAAAGGTAGCAACAATGTGCTGTTCTTGTTTTTTAGGAACTAAATTAAAATTAGATATTATAGAAAAGTATTTGGAACTATCAGAAGAAGATATTTTAACAGTTAAAAGAAGTAAAGAAAATGTAAGAACCCTAATAGAATTAAAAAAGACTTCAAAACGTTCTGCACAAGTTAAAAAAGAAGGTGGTAATAACTTTTACAATTCTATTACATTAATTGTAAGAGTATCCGATGGTGCAACAAAAAAGATTAATGAAGAACCAAGAATTAATATTAAATTATTCAAAAATGGAAGTATTCAAATGTCTGGTTGTAAAAATATAGAAAATGTTAATATTGTTCTTCATAAAATTATAAACAAATTAAAAACTGTTAAAGGTAAATTAGAAAATGGTAAAATTGAAGAGATTACATATGTTGAAGAAGTAAATAAATTATCTATTAATAATTTTAAAATAGATATGATTTATTGTAATTATAAAATTGCAATGCAAGTAGATAGAGAAAAACTATATGATTTACTAAAGAAAAAGAAAGTAAAGTGTATTTACGAACCTTGCATTCGTGCTTGTGTAATTATTAAATTTACTCCTGGAGTAGATAATCCTGATAGTAAAGAAGTAAGTATTTTTATCTTCAAGAAAGGTAATATTATAATTACGGGCGCAAGATCAAGAAATCAAGTTGTAGAAGCTTATAACTATATTAATAATATTTTCATTACTCATTCTGATGAAATCATTAAAAAGAGCGATGAAGCAGAAGAAGAATTAATTATGAATCTATATAATGATGTTCTTAAAGATGCTGAAAAAGGATTAATAAATATTTAATTAGAATATAACAAAGTAATAAATTTATTAAATGTTATTTTTTCTTTTACTTGTAATGATTTATTTAGTTGTAATGCATTTTGAATTTTATCATTAGAAATTTCATCAATAATAATTACTCCTTCTTTTAAAATATCTAATGAGTAAAACAAGTTTATAATTTTAGATATTTCATTATTTTTTAATTTAGTCAAATTACGATAATAATTTATATTATATGTTCCTTTTTCATAAACATATTGATAAATATAATCAACTTTATCTTTGTGTGAATACAAAAAATGATTATCATGATTACTTAAATTACAATCTATTAGTTGTAATTTATCTAAATATACTTTTCTAATTTCATCTATAGATTTATTACAAGGTTCTAAATATTCTACTTTTAATGTATTAACAAACTGACAACATAAAAAGAACATACATTGATAAGATGTATTATTAAAAGTCCAAGAAGGATCATAATATTTAAAATTATATTTTAGTAAAATAGGTTGATAAGTTACATCATTCATAAAAGCACCTTGTTGAAATTTAAATAAATATTTCCCATTTTTAGTAACTCCTTCGGGGAAAATAACTAATGGTCGTTTAAAACTATCAATAGTTGGGTGAGTTAATCTATTAGTTATTTGTGTTTTTGGATCTGGTACTAGTTTTCTTTGTTCATCATTTGTTGGAACTAATATAGGTTCCATCTTTTTTACTATAGAACCAACAATTGGTAAATTCAAATTGTTATAACTTGTAACACCTGAAGGAAAACCACGACAGAATAAATATAAACTATCAATAAAACTTATATGATTAAATATAAGTAGTTTTGGACTATTGTCTCTTTCTAAATAATTAAAATTAAACAAATTAAATCCTATGTTTTCATCAAACCAATAAAAACCTAAAAATATCAAACTAATTCGTAGAATAATTTGAGGAATAAAAATAAAAAATCTTCTAATTGGTGAAAAGTTAACAAAGTTGCCATTAGAATCTTTGGTAGAATAACCAAGTAGGCAAATATAAATAAGTAGATTTGCTAGGACAAATAAAAAGAAAAACATAATAAATCTAAATATAGCTATTCCACTAAAAATAAAGAAAGCAGTTTTAATTTTATCATATAAATTGGAATTATGGGAACTAACATATGGGCTAATCATAATATATACATTATGATTAGTTTTTAAATATTAATAATCTTCGCCTTGAGAGCAAACAACCTTCTTACCATCTTGTAAATAAATTGTATGTTCATATTGAGCTGTATATTCTCCTTTTTTACCACATAATGGAGGGTATGCTTTAACTACATCATTTTGTGTTAACATGTCAAGGTATTGTTGATAATTATTATCAAAATCACATACATATCTGTCACAAAATGGTAAAGTTTTAAAGTTAGAAATTAACTTTTTATTAAAATTATTTAATCCATCAAATTTACTATTGATATAAGGGTTAGTAGGGTTAATTCTAAATAAAGTAGCTTTATCTGTTTCTTTCATTCTATTTGTTCCAGTTGAACCAAATGTTTCAATAGCATAAACACCTTCTTTAAAACGGTAATCACTAGGTAATTTATCGCCTAAATCTTTAGGTGGTAAAAACATTCCACCATGAATAATACCATTTAAAATATTATGACCTCCTAGATTTTCAATAGCTCTAATTTTACTAGTTCTACCATCTAAATTGATTTCATAAGATTCCATGACTTCTCCAACATCTCTAGCCCATTCATGAATATCAACATCAACTCCAGCACTTTTAATACCTAGATAAGTTGCTTCTTTAACAGCTTCAAGTAAAATATCGTATTTAGGATTAAATGAAATAGAAAAAGCAGAATCAATAATCCAACCATTGACTTCTACACCATAATCAATTTTAACTATGTCATCATAACCAATAACTATTTTAGTATTGTTTGATGGCGCCCAATGTGCTGCACATTCATTTACTGATAACCCAGCAGGAAATCCTATACCTTTATTAATATTATTATAACTTTTTGATAATTCTATTGTTTCTTTTTCAATTGCTTTGGTTAATTCTAATAAATCACAACCAGGTTTTAATAAATGTCTGATTCGTCTTCTGACTTCTTTATGGATTAATCCACCAATTACAAGAGAACCTAAAGTGTCTTCTTTAGGAGGATTATATTTTGGTAATTTAATTTCATTAAAAATTGGTTTGACGCCTCTTAGAGTAGGGCTTGTATCAAAGTAACTTCCACTAGCATTAAACATTTTTTTGGTGATATATATCATTAACTAGAGGATTATCTTTTAAAGTGTTTATAAAAACATCATTTGTGCGATAATCGCCATAAGATAATTGTGGTTTATTGTTTTCTAAAATATCATCTTTGTAAGGTTGGGTTCTGCCAGGTGTTACACTTTGGTCAAACCCCCTACCAGGTGCTGAAACATAATATACTGATGTCTTTTTAAGATTGTGTTTTACAGTGTTTTTATTTAATTGAGGGCCACCTACATTTTTACCTCCATTAGAAGAACGATTATATGTTGTAACTTGTCTTCTTTCGTCGATAGTCATATTATCAGTAGCCAAGTGAGACATAGGTTGATTTACATCGCCAGCTAAACCACCAGTGTAATCAGTTAAATGAGTAGTCTCTTTAATTGTTGTTCTAGCTTTATCATTTTCATCTCTTGTGTAACCACCATCTGCATCAACAAATCCAATATTCATACCAGGTGTAGCATATAATGTAGTTTGTTTAATAGTTGGTTTAGCTTTTTCTTTAGGGTCTCTTGAATAACCAGCGTGATTGTCAACACCATGTAAACCAGATTCATATGTATTATTTTCTGTAGTTTGTCTAATAGTTGTTTTAGCAATATCTTTATAATCCTTAGAATAGCTTTGAGGGACATTTCCTACAGGATTTGCACCAGGAGTTTGAACACATGTAGTTTGTCTAATGGTTGTTTTAGCTTTATCAGATAACATAACTATATTTGATCTTTCAGTAGGATTTGCAAAACCACCTCTATAAGATAATGTAGTTTGTTTAGTAGTTGTTTTGGCAATGTCATTTTGATAATCTTTTACTACACCTAAACTTACGGATGGAGCAGGATTTGCACCAGGAGTATTAACACTAGTTGTTTGTCTTATTGTTGTTCTAGCTACATCATCATTTACCATAATACCAGTTTTTTCTGTAGGATTTGCGAAACCACCTCTGTATGATAAAGTTGTTTGTTTTACTGTCTTTCTAGCTTCATCTTCAAATTGTGTAATACCAGTGTTGTTTTCGCCTTTTGCACCAAGAACAAAATTATGAGAAGTAGTTTCTCTGATAGTTGTAGGTAAAACGAAATCATTAGAAAATACATAGTTACCTGTTTGTTGAGCACCAGCAACACCGATATTTGTATCTCCATGGATTAATAATTCACGAAGAGTTGTTAAAGGTACATAATTAGGATCGATTACATAAGAACCACCTTCTCCTCTATTAACAGGACCTGGTTGGTCAATATTGGTTGAAGTTCTTTGGTTTTCTCTATTAACGAAACTGTTTTTTGATTGATAACCTAATTGAGAGTTTACAGCAACAATACCATGTGTAGGGTCATTATAATTTTCCATTCTTTTAGAGGGTTCAAATTTAGTTTTATTTTTACTAGGACCTTCACCCATATTATTATTGTATGCCGGACCAGAATAGTTGATATCATTGTCACCTCTTTGAGTTACAATATCAGTATATTTACCAGTTTGTTTAGGTCCTTCATTCATAGCTCTTCCTTTTACTAAATCATCAAAATTTTGTTCTCTGAAATCGGGTAATTTATATTTGGTTAAGTTAAAGTCAGGTCCTCTGAATTCACCTTTTTTAATTGTTTCTAGAGGTTTGTTTTCGTAAGTTATCTTTTGATTATTTTCACCTCTCAATGCATCAACGTTTCTAGGCATTACACGATAAACTGTACCAAGACCTTGTCTTACTTCACCATCTAAACCAGGTCTTACTTTAACATTATTTTCGAAAGGAAGGTTACCATTATTATTTTTAGAAGATGCTAAATATCTGTCATCTAGATAATCAGTCATTACAGGCATACCATTAACATAAGTTAAATTTTTCATAGGTTCAAATAAGTGATATTTTTCTTGTTTAGGTACCCAGAATTCTGATACACCAGTGAAAGCTTCAAGTTTTCTTGAGGAACGATCACTATCGATAGTGTAATCTCTTTTACTTGTGTTTGGTGTCATATTATTATGAGTAAAATTTTCTCTAGTTACAACTCCATAGTTTAATCCATCTTCAACACCAGAATAACCATTACCTAAATCTAAACTTCTTTGTAAATTTTGGTTAATACCCGTTATGGTTAAGTGTGATTCAGAAACAGGAACAGGTTCACTAATATTATCAAATCTTAATTGGTCAAATTGACTAAAGTATTCAGGTTTATTTTGAACAATAGATTTTGTTAAATTAGATGCTTGGTTTTTTTCTAATTTATTCATTTTATCACTAATATTTGTATGGTATTTATCATCTAATTTATTCTTTTTTATATTATTTTTATCGGGTTTTTGTTCTTTGGTTGAATTTAAGCCTGCTAATGCTAATCCACCTAATAAAATACTTTCCATATTAATAATAGATATATTTTAATTTTAATATTAAATGATAATTCAGTTAATATTAGAGCTTTTAAGGAAATTTATCATTTCTTTTGGATATTTTTGAGTTTTAAATATTTTGTTTTATATTTTAAATATTTAAGATAATATTCGTCTGTATTCATACTATCATATTTTTTCATAAATGGAGGTGTTGAAGATTTTAATTCATTATATCTTTCAACAGTAATATAATCATCATTGATTTCGCTAAAACGTTTAGGTACATTATCAAATTCATTAATAGTTCTTATGTTTTCTACTGTAGATGGATTAATTATAAAACTTGGTAATATTGAACCTAAACTACTAATTATATATGGTAATATACCTCGACCTTCATTTATTTTATTTATCATTACATCTATATCACCAATCATTACTGGTATATCATAATCTAAATTTCTAGGTTTGTTACTTAACCCTCTTATATTCATTATAGTATCTTCTGGTGTATCTCCATTTAACCCATATAGTTCAGCATTATTATACATTTGTAAAGCACTTGTTCTAAAATTGCAAGGAATTTCAACTAGGCCCATACTTTTGTATAAATTAATTAAACCAGCTAATTTTTCTTCATCAGATTTACCAACAGTTCCGGGATGAAAGCCAGGTTCAGGATCAACTATGATTGTTTTAAATCCAACTTTCTTTAATAATGGAAGAATATTCATTAAAATACCTCTAGTTGCATATTTATAAATATCTACTTTTTGTCTATCAAATTCTGAACGATTTCTTATTTCTTGCCATTTTGTAGGAAATACTGTATATGCCCCTTTAAAATAAATAGTATTTTCATCTGTTAATAAACTTTTTGTTATAAAAGATTTAATATTTTCATTACTTATGTCACAAAATCTATTTATAAAATCAGAACGCCAATTAGGTTGATCAGTTTTAGAATCTAAATCAATAGATCCTACACGTAATAACAAATTTACTTTATTACCACTATTATCTACTTCTACTTTTCTATAATTTTTACATTGAATACCGTTAAATAAAGCTGTATTATCTGATACCAAACGATAATCTCTATTACATAAAATTAAATCTAATTCTGAAAATTTTTTACTATTTAATATCATAGTTGAGTAAATTGTATTTAAACTAATGTCCATTAATATATCAGATAAAAAATTGAAAAAATTATAGTTTTTATTTTATTATGTAATTATATGGACTTTAAAGATATTATTGTTAAGAAGATTCATGTTCCTACTAGTACAATTTTAACTCTTCCTATAGATGTAATTGAAAATAAAAGTAAATTAATATCTATTTTAGAGAATGATTATATTCAATACAACCCAAATACTGAAGCAATCCTAATTAATGGTAAAAACATTGATTACAATAACTATACAGGGAATGATATTAAAAAATCTATTTTAATTATTCCTAGAAATGATTACTATAATAGTAATTCTAAATATAAAGTAAAATCTCAATATGATGAACCTTATAACACAGTATCAAACCAATGTTCTTGGATATCAAAAGAATTTATTGAAAATAAAAATAAACTAATTGAATCTATAAAAGAAAACAACATCCAAAAACTACATGAAATTTATAATTTGTGCATGATTAATGGGACCAAAAATAGGCAAAATTTTGGAAATTTATCTGAAGGTGAAAATATTGATCAGATCGGACTAACAAATATAATTGAATCTACCATTTATGGTAATCCAAGCATTTTACAAATGTTACCAAAAGATATAGTTGATAAAATAGTAAAACCACATATTAAATCAATTTATTATAATGTCTTTTTTGAGAAAATGAAAAATTTATCTAACGAACAATTTGTGCTAATTAATAGAGATGGTCAAACATTTGCATTTCTAAAAATTAACAATCAGTTCTACATCTTTGATTCGCATATTAGAGAAATCAAAATTTGTAATTTTCAAGAATTAACTAAATATATTCTTGAAAATAACGAAGATGGGTTTTTTTATATTTTATTTAGTATTTCTTAAGGTAGTTAATATTAAGGAGCGCAAGTAGCTCTTCCTTTGGTTTCTCTAGGTAAAGCATCACCTTTATCAAGGAATTCAGGTAAAGGCATTTTGTAAGAATCTTTGGCTTTATTTCTTGAGCCGAGACCAATTCTATCATCTTGTACGTGGCATTGAGGGTTAGAGAATAACCAAGGTTGTAATTGGTAAGCAGTTGTGCTCATGGAACGGTAAGCTTGTACAGGGTTAGTGAATCTGGTATCTTCAGAGTTTAACATGGGACTGCAAGTAGCTTTGTTAAATACTTTGTTTTTATTGTAGTGGGTATTTGTTTGATTATCATTGCAATCAGTTAAAGGGATGTTTCTGCTTTGTAATTCTGATTCAATGTGTGCCATTTCACCCCAATTGAGGGAGCAGGCATTTTTTGCAGTAGATACATCAACTTTGGAACCGATAGGACCAGTAGCTGAGAAGCATTGGTCACAATTTTCTACATAACCAGGGTATAAACGATATTGGCCAACATCTACGCTTCTTTGAGTTTGTAATTTGGTGGCACATTCATCATATCTAATTCTACTGAATGACATATATAATAAAGCTTAGATATTTTTTAAATTAAAAGTTAGAAATTTTAATTTCAAAAATAACAAAAAATATTTATTAAATGTATTTAAATAATTTATTTAGCAGGGCAGCAATTAGTACCTAAAGCTTTATCATTGATACCGTTGCTAGTGGGCATTTTCATGTTGGTAGGTGTGATGTAGAAAACGGATTCACATAATCTAGCAGGAGAGAAATCAGCTTTAGCGCCAGGTTTGTTAGGGTTGTATTTCTTATCAGGGCATTTAGATTGTTCTCTTGTTAAACCGAATAATTCACTTTCAACAGCGGCTTTAGAACCGAATTCTAAATTGTTAGTATAGGAGCCTACAGGGCATTGTTTGCAGTTTTCAAATTTACCTTTAAATAAATTGTATTCTAAGGGTGATGTACTTTCTTGAACTTCTTTAGCATATGCACAAGAATCGTATTGTGTTCTGGTGAAACTCATACTATATATATATCTTAGAAAAAAATATTATTTTTATACTTTTTTTGAATTACATATTTGTTTTAGAACTTAATGAAATCCATTGAGAAATTAAATTTCCTAAATAATCTTCTTGTAATAAGTTATTTTTAATATAATTTTCCCAAATATAATCTATTATTATTTTCTTTTCTTCAAGATTTATTTGATTTTTATCTTTTATTAATTTAATAAAAAAGTATTTTAATTCCAAATTTAAAATCCAATCTATTGCTAAATTAAATGGTAAATTCATAAATGGGGCTAAAATATATAATATCAATTCTAATTTATTATTTGGACATCCAAGAGATGATTTCAAAGGGAAAACTATTTCTTCATGAACAATTTTTAAGAAACTTTCTTTGGATTCTTCTCCTAGATTGTTTAAATAAGTTTGTAATGATTTAATAAAATCTTCATTTGTAAATGTATCTAAGCCTACTTCATTTTCGGGTTTTAAATAATTAAACAAGAAATCTAATTCAGTTGTTTCTGCTTTTGGATAAGTAAAAATAATTTTCAAAATTATAGCATTATCTATGTAATTTTGTTTATTAAATAATCTTTTTTCACCATCACGGAAGAATAAATGTTTCTTCATATTTGCACCATTATTCAATAAAAAATTTATCATATTTGGATCTTTTTCTAAACACGCATATTCTAATGTTGTATAACCATTTTTATTAACAATATCTATTGGAGCTCCTAATTTAAAACAAGCTTTTAAAAATGTTGTATCACCATATTTTACCGCTTTGTGTAATGGTGTGTTTCCATCTTCATCATAAATTTCAAAATTTAAATGATTGGATTTTATATGTTTTAATTTTGTAAGGTCTCCTGTTTCTATTAAATCAAATAAATTCACATTTGGTATTTCTTTTTTTGTATTCTCTATGGTTTGTTCAACAGTTAAAGTAATAAATTTATTGCATTCAGTTTCTGTTTCTTGTAAAACATCTTTATATTTAGTTTTATCTTCAATGGTATTAAGATATTTAAGAGATTGTTTAAAATATTCGAATGCTTTATTCTTATCGGAGTCAAAATATTTTTTTCCTGTTAAATAGGATTTTAAACATTTTTTAATTTTTTCATCATTAGAAATTATTTTTTCTGTTGGAATATTAATATTATTCATTATAAATAATAAGATTAATATTCAAAATTAGACGATTCTAATATATTTTTAATATTCAAATTCAAATGAGCTTGCAGTATCAGATGATGTTATAATTTGATTATTTTTTCTTGTAGATTCACCACCACGAGGTATAGGTAATACAAGGTTATTCGCATTTTGGAATCTATTATCAATAAATTGCCATCTATCTATTACTTCACTTTCTTTTTGAGCTTTATAATTTCTTGTTTCAGTTCTCGTATAATCACCAATTCTAATATCATTGCTTACAGATAAATTACCAAAACCTCTTCCAGGACCAGTTTCATAACCGGGGAAATAAAATTTTTCATCTTTCTTTTGAGCAATAACATTAGCTACAGGAATAGCATAATTATTAGGATGTAATTCCTGAACCATTTCTACTTTTGTTTTCAATCTAGTACCAACTCCAGGAGTTTTTAAATTAGATTCATCATCAACAACATCCCATTTTTTTTCATATTGCCAAAAACCAGGAGTATCACAATAAAAATTTTTATCTTGGGTATTATGGAATCTTTCTTTTTTTATAAAGTTATTTGGATTAAATTTATCAGCCTTATTTTTTTTTTCTTCAGAATTAAAAGGAAAATAACTCATTATAATTAAATAGAAATTTATTTTATAAAACTAATTTTTAGTATTGAATATAGTATCTAGATTGATGGTATCTATTATCTCTATTTTTATCACAGTTTTTACCTAAATTTTTGCATTCTCCAGAGTTACCATATAACCATTGAGCAAAACCAGTTTGGTCATTAGTTGCTGTAGTCCAAGGCATAGTGAAAAAATTTCTATCAGATATACTTCTTCCCCATAAGTCAGCTGGGTCGGTTAATACACCTTTAGAGAATTCTTCTTTAATATTTTCTTTTACATCATCGTAAGGACATGCAGGTAAACGGTCAGGATCATCTGTTAAATCGGCAATTGTAAAATTCATAAAAGGATTATTTTTAGTTGGTTTTGTGCAATTTTCATTCTTTCTTTCAACTACTTCAAAACCTTCATAATAACCTAAACAATATGATATTACTAAAAGAACAACACTTATTGATAACCATTTTGTATCTTGTTTAAAAACAAATACTAGTATTGAATAATAAATTGAAAATCTAGCAATTGCATTAATTTTTTCTTCTCTGGATAAATTATTATTTGGAAAGAATTGATGCATATTATCTAATAATATTTTTGGATTATTGTACCATAATTCACTCATTATAAAATGGAAGAAAATTTAATTTAAATTAAAAATAGATTTATATATCAACATTTATAGATTGAATAAATGGATTTATCATTTAATGATTATTTTGATTGTTTAAATGAACAAGCTATAAATTCACATTATTATATTAAAAGTGAAAGTCCAGATAAAATAACTAAAACTAAAAATATGGGAATATTTTATAAAAATAATATTATGCATATTGATATAAAAATTAAAATAGAATCTGCTGAAGATATGCAGAAAGCAATTAAAATAATGAATGCTTATTTAGATAAAGAATAAAATTGATAATAATAAATATTAGAACTTATTACTATTAATTAATGTATTCAAAAAATAGCTTTTCAAATGTTGTTGAAGATTCTGAAGAAGAATGGAAAATAATCAATTATTACAAAGACTTATTTATTAATGCTAAGACTATTGATGAAATCAAACAATTAAATACACAATTTATTAAGGGAGAAATTTATAATACTTGTTATCATTATGGACCTTTAAACAGGGAATCATCTCGAATTTCTAAAGAACTTTTAGAAATGAACCAATTAGGTTTTATTACGACAGGTAGTCAACCTGGTCAAGAAAGAGTAGATTGTCAACAACGTGGTGTTGTAGAAGGATTAATCGATAAAAGAGTTTTTGAAAGATTTCGTAGAATTATGTATAATACGTGTGATGACATTTATATTAGAAAATGTGATGATACAAATATGTTAAATATATTAAGATGGTTCGGTCAACAACCCCCTGAATGGTTTTATGTAACTATTGACAATGGTAATCCTTTTACACACACGGCTCAATGTGATATGCCTTGTGAATCATTTCGTAGATGTAAATTATATGAACAACTAAAAGAAAAATATTTCCAAATTGATATTATAGATATACAATGGGGAAGAGCTAATTATATACACAAGAAAGTAGTGGAAGCACTAAAATTATTATAGATTCTGTGAATTATTATAGATTCTAAGATCATTATAAAAAAATTGATTTATTAATAAATTAACTTGAATTGACTTCAATATAATGGAACTTAACAAGATTACGCTTAAAAGAATTAATGGTGATTTCAAAAAATTCAATGAAGAAAAACCCAGATACTTTGACGTATACCCAAATCCAAATGATATGCTAGAAATTAATTTCCTTCTTTATGGTCGTGAAAAAACTCCATATGAAGGAGGACAATATCTAGGTAAAATTGTTCATTCACCAGAATATCCTCGTAAAGCTCCAGATTATTATGTTTTTACACCAAATGGACGTTTTGAAATTAACAAGAAAATTTGTCTTACAAATTCAGGTTACCATCAAGCTGATTGGGCACCTGCTGCTTGGAATCTTGTTACTCTATTAGAAGGTTTTTCATCTGTATGGCATTCTGATATTAAAGAAGATAAAGTTGGAATTTCTCATTTAGTTTCTGAACCAAGTGTAATTAAAAGTTATGCTCAAAAATCAATTTCATACAATGTAGATAATCTTGGAGAATTATATAACAAATTCCCAAAAGTAAAAGAAGGATTTACACCCTATTAATTTATTAGTATTACTTAAAGACAATTCTTGTTATTATTTTAATGAATAAAGATTTCAGTTCTTGGGTAGAGAAATATAGACCGACAAATTTAAATGAAGTATCAGCACAATCTGATGTAGTTAAATCATTAAAGAAAGTTTTAGAAACAAAAAATTTACCCCATTTAATTTTCTTTGGACCTTCTGGATGTGGCAAGACTTCAACAATTTTAGCGTTATCAAAAGAATTATTTGGTGAAGAATTTTATAAAGAAAGAGTTATTGAATTAAATGCTTCTGATGAGAGAGGTATTAATGTAATCAGAGATAAAATCAAAACATATGCTAAGAAATCGATTAATCCAAAAGATAATATTCCTCCATGGAAAATTATTATATTAGATGAAGCTGATAATATGACATCTGATTCACAGTTTGCTTTAAGAAGAATTATGGAAGAATATTCAAAGATAACAAGGTTTTGCATAATTTGCAATTATCACAATAAAATTATCGATCCAATTAATTCAAGATGTGCTTTATTTAGATTTAAACCTATTAAACAAGAAGATTTAATTGTCAAATTAAAAGAAATATGTCAAAAAGAAAAATTAAGTTTATCAGATGAATTTTTGAATCAAGTGATTAAATTTAGTAGAGGAGATTTAAGAAAAGCAATCAATTTCCTTCAGAAATGTCAAAATAGATATGGTAATATATTTAATCAAGATATTCTTAATGAAATATCTGGTATTATCCCAAAAGATATTTTTGATGAATTGATTAATGGAATTATGGCTAAGGATAGTGTAGTTATTGATAAAATTATATCAGAAGCTATAAATAATGGTTATAGTTTAGTTAATCAAATATTATATTTTGATAATTTTATTAAAGAATCAAATAAATTATCATCAGAAAAGAAATCTTTATTAAGTATAAAATTAACAGAAATAGATAATAATTTATTAAAAGGTGGAGATGAATATATTGAATTTATGAGATTAGCTTATGATTTTTCAAAGATAATAAATTCATAATTCTATTTCAAGTAATTTATCTTTTATTTGTTCTCGAATCGTATTTTTGCTATTATATAGTAATAATTTTACTTGTTTAATTTTTTTTTGTTTTAATTCAGAATCATCTTGCCACATTTGTTCTACAAATTTATCTATTATTGTTGATAATTCGGGTGGCAAATCATTTTTCTCATCTAATTCTAATGCAAAAGTTTCAATATCTATCATACGTTTATCAATTAATTTTTCTAACAAGTCATTTTTATCAACAGCTATAAATTGTTTATTTTTTAAATCATATTCATATGCTATATCATTTTGTAAATTTGTTATATAGGCATTTTTAAATTTCTTATATTTATCATCTGGTAATATATGAACTTTATTTATTAATTCATTTACACTATTATATTTTTTATTCAAGATGCATAATTTTTCTTTATCACTTAATATTTTTGATAAATTTTCATCACCAATCGGAACAATATTTATTGTATTATTATTTATTATTCCATTATTTATATCATTTTTAATCAATTGTTTATTTATTTTTTGTAATGTCTTTGGATGAATTTTCATTGATTTTAATAGTAATGTTTTTAATTCGGTTATTTGGTCTTCTAGCTTTTTTATTTGATTATTATCAACTTGATTATTATCTTTTGTTTTACATTTTTGTTCATGTTTCCATTTCCCTTGTTTATATTTAAATGACTTATTGCAATAATTACATTTAAATCGACTATCTTTTTCATTTATATTTTGGATTATTTTGGATGACTTTTGGATGACTTTTGGATTACTCTTAAGATTTTTTGGATTACTTTGAATGACTTTCGGATTATCTTTGAATGAATGGTATTTTTTGATGTGTAACCATCTACTTTTATATGATGAATATTGTTTATTACAATGTTCGCATTTATATTCTGTTCTATCTGACACGATATATATCTATTTATAGATTTTATTTTCTTAAACGTTTTTTATTTTTATCTATTAAAATAGATATCTATCTTTTCTTGCGAGAGAGAGAGGATATATAGTTAGAAAAATTAAATAATTTTATTTTAAAGAACCATTATTTATTTATATTAAATATGGAATATTTACCATGGGTAGAAAAATATAGACCGCAAACTATTGACGAAATTATAAGTCATGACCAAAATATTGAAACTATAAAAAAAATGTTGAGTGGTGGTTCATTACCACATTTATTATTTCACGGAACACCTGGAACAGGTAAAACATCGTTAATTCTAGCAATCGCAAATGAGTTATATGGTAATTCAAAAAATTTAATGATAATGAAATTAGATGCATCAGATGATAGAGGTATTAATTCTGTAAGAGACGAAATAAAAGGTTTTGCAGAGAAAGTTAATATGTTTTGTCAGGGTGTAAAATTGATTATTTTAGATGAAGCAGATTCAATGACTTTTGATGCTCAATTTGCATTGAGAAGAATAATTGAAAAGTATTCAAGAACAACAAGATTTTGTTTTATATGTAATTATGAAAATAAAATAATTCCAGCAATTAGATCAAGATGTGCTAATTTTAGATTTAGTCCAATCAGTCCTATTCATATTCAAAAAAAATTATCTTATATTTGTGAAAAAGAAAAATTAACTTATGATAAAAATGTATTAGAAACAATTAGTTTATTATCAAAAGGAGATTTAAGAAAAAGTATTAATTTCTTACAATCTTTATCATTACAATCAAATCATTTAAACTTGGAACTTTGTTATAAAATAGCAGGTGTTCCATCAATAGATGAAGTTAAAGATATATTGAATACATTATTTAATAATAAAATAGATTATAATGAAACTAATAAAAAAATAGATAAACTTATTAAATCTCAGGGTTATTCATTATCAATTGTATTAAAAGAACTAGTGTCATATTTATTAACTTATAAGATTAAAGATATGGACACTAACAAATTGGCTATTTATTTAAGTGAAATGGCTGATTTAGAAAATAGGGTTACAAAATCAACATTTGGGGATATATATATGTCTGGTTTAGTAGGTATATTCAAAAAATAATATATTATATTAGTTTTTCTTATTTTGTATGCAAAATAAAAAAAATTGAACATTTTAAGCCCTATTGTAGTATTAGAATATTTATGTCTTTCCAGCAGTCTTCTGTTGATGTTTCTACTTCTACTTCCACCAAGGGTGTCAACCCTATGGTGAACGCCTTCGCTAAGGAGGCAGCGATTAACGCTGTAGCCGACCTGATCACGGCCTGGACTTGGAATGGCGATGCCACTTTCGGGTCTATGGGCGATGGTCCTGGTGCTTCGATGCTGTCACTGGATAACCGGATGGTCCGTCAGGTTCATTCCGCACCCAGTGCCCGTCGTGGTTTCAAGGCAACTCCCACCAAGCACCATGCGCCTACGCCCGCGGTGATTGACGAGTATCAGCGCCAGATTCTGGACGAGCGGTTCGACGAGTTCGTTAGCCGCATCACCTCTCTGCCGATGACCGAGCAGGCCCGGTGGTGGAGTATGATGTTCCGCTACGTCTTCTACCTGCGCAACCTGCGTGGTGAGGGCAAGCGTGAGCGTCTGCTCTTCTACTATCTCTTCGACAAGGTGCACGCGCACTACCCGAAGACTGCAGAGGCACTGGTCTTCCTGATCCCAGACTATGGGTATTTCGGTGACCTCGACCACCTTCTCACCATGTACGCGACGCGCGATGATGGTGTGGTAAAGGCTGCACTCAACTGCTATGTCCACTATCTGAACGCTGACGCCATCCAGGTGTTTGGCAAGAAGGTGGGCGACATCACCGCAGATGAGGCTGACCAGCTCAACACCAAGCTGAAGGCGATGACCAGCGAGGAGCTGTCTGCTTTCCGCAAGGGTAAGAAGCTCAGCCTTGCAGCCAAGTGGTTCAAGCGCGAGGGCAAGAAGGATTCCGACCACGTCGAGCTCTTCATTGAACAGTTCTTCTTCCCCAACGGCGGTTTCAGCGAGCTGAAGACCAGCAGCCCTGCCGTCTACAAGAAGCGCGCGAACTACTCGATGATGCGACTCCGCAAGATCATCACCGCGCTCACCCAATGCCTGGCCGTGGGCGAGCAGCTGATGACTGCGACCGATAGTCCAGCAGACATCCAGCGTGACTGGAGCGACATCGACATGGAGCATGCTCCTGCCGCGTTCGCGACCAAGTACCGCAAGGCTCTGCTGAACGAGTCGCTCACCGTGACCCTCAGTGCAGATGAGGTCGACACTGGTAACCGCTCCTCTGCAGTGGACCGTGTCGCTTGCCGCAAGAACACCCTGAACGCCATTCTCGGCGGGAAGCTCAAGGGTGCTAACAGCGACCTAGCTAACCTGGCCAAGATCGTGATGGGCTACATGGTTGGAGGTAACGGGTACGGACATGCCAGTCTGAGCCCGACACTCACCTCCGCCGAGCGGTCTCTCATCAGCCAGCAGTGGCGCGACATGATGAAGAGCGTTTCCGAGCTGGTCGACGAGGCTGTCAAGCTGCATGCTGACGACCCCGAGTTCCTCGACCCTCGTGAGGCAATCTTCGTCGTAGACACGTCTGGTTCGATGTCCAGTGCGAATGTACAGCACATTGCTGTCGCACTTGGTCTCCTTGGTGCTTCCATCAGCACCATGCCAGGCTGTCTCATCAGCTTCAGCGACGAGCCGAAGCTGTTCAAGGTTGACCTGAGCAAGGACGTCTTCGACCAGTTCCTGACAGTTCTCAACGGTCCCACTGGTCTGAACACGAACATTGATGCCACTTACCGTCTGGTCCTCGACCTGATGGAGAAGAGCGGCACCACTCGTTCCACGTTCGCGCTCGTCTACCTGACCGATGGCCAGTTCGACTCTGGACTCGTGCACTTTGAGGGCGACTCGAGTGCAACGCCAAAGTACGGATATGGCTACGGTAGTGGCTACGGCACACAGGGAACCAAGAAGCACTTTGAGCAGGTCTTCCTCGGTCGGATGGAGAAGGCCTTCGCCTCGAAGGGTTTCACACTCCCTCGCACTGTCTTCTGGAACCTCAACGGTATGGGAGACGGTTACTCAGCCACTGCTGACATCAAGGGCGTGCAGATGGTCTCCGGCTTCAGCCAGACTATCATGCGCCAGGTGCTCAGTGGCGAGTACAAGCAGGTCACGGACCCGGTCACCGGCGCCTCCCGCGTTGATGTTGACCCCTGGACCAGCTTTGCGAAGGCGGTTTCAAGCGCAACGTTCGAGCCTGTGCTCCGTTGTGTGCTGGACACCAAGGAGGGTGTGTTCGGTCTCACTGCCACCAGTGAGGTCTGACAGGCTGTGCCATAAGCCAACACCCTAAAATTATTTTATAACATAAAAAATACATAAAAAATACATATATTAATCGAAAAAATTGTTTTTTATTAACTTAAATAATAAATTATATAAGTTAATGGAAATAAGTCCCTATGCTTCGGAAATTAAAACCATACTGTCAAAAGTATCTGGTATTAACAAAGTAGAATTGGTTAAGTTCGAAGAGACAGAAGAATATTATGTGCTTCATCTGTCAATTAATACTTATCCTATAAAATTAATTACTAACTTTGATAATTATTGTTATTTCGAATCAGAAATAATTCCAACAGAAGAATTAAATAATTATTTCTTTGAAAATAAAACAAATAAACCTGACTACATTGTTAGTAAATTAAATGATTACAAAATAAATGTTCAAACAAAAGATAAGGTTGATGTTGTTGATAGATATCACATTTATCAAAAGATTGAAGAAATTTCAAAAGTATTAATCAATTATGAACTTGTAGAGAAAGAATCTAAACTTCTAAGAGATTCTAAATCATCAATTGATATTTCTAAATTCCCTAAAGAATTACTTTTTAATCCAAATCAAATTTATCAAATCATTGTAAATGAAATGAAATCATTTAATCAAAATCTATCATTTAAACATTTTATTGAACCAATCAATAACAATCCGTATAATCTAAAATTAGTAAGTTATCTAACTAACACAAATGTAAAAGATTTTGTTGTAGAAATGAAAATTTCAGTTGAACCAAAACTGTATCCTTTCTATCCACCAAGAATAGAATTTATTAGACCTGCAATTAAACTTCCTCTTGTTTATAGTCTAATGAATATGAAATTACTTAAGATGGAAAATTGGAATCCAACGATTTCTCTACAATGGTTAATTGAAAAATTAGTTGAACATCTTCAACCTATCATTCATGAGTATGTAAAAGAAGGAACAGTTAAATATCCAGAGATGGATGCTCTTTTAGTGAAACTTGCTTCTTTAACTAAAGAATATTCCGCAGAACTAGATTTACTAAACATTACTGCTCCCAAAGTAACTATGGATTCTGGAAATGATGGGACTAATGCAAACAAGTATTGGAAATCAGGTGTTGGATATGGACATGATCAAAGAGCTGCTTGGGATATTAGTGCATATATCAAAGAACAAGAAGTCCAAAACAATGAACTAGCGAATCTTGTAAAGCAAATTAGCGAATATATTGTAGAAGAATCAATGGATGAACTATTTTCATCTACTTTTGCAACATTTGTTGTTAATAGAATTAAAGGTCTGACTTTACTAGAACTTGAAAAGAATCAAGGACTTTATAGGGAAATTTTACTTTCACTAAATAAATTAATCAAATATGATAGTTTCAAATCTAGAGTAACTTTTATCAATAATCTAGGCGAAGCATTTAGTGTTGTTGCTGATGAGATTCAATCTCTATTCCAATCTAGACCAGAAACTCAAGATAATGAATTATATCTACAAATCCATTGTATGGCAGACTGGTTCAAATCTAATACTAAAGTTGAATCTACTGTAATCACAGTCGAAGAGACAAATAAAGATATTAAAGCTGAATATGAAGCTGTAATGAAGAAATTACAATTTGGACCTTATGAAATTCCTCAAGGCCATAGATTCAAAGAATATCTAACTCAAAAACCAGAGTCAAAAGCAGTTATGCGTATGATTTCTGAGATTTCAACATTCAAGACTGGATTACCTCTAAACTGGGAATCCACTGTATGGGTCCGTGTATCCAAACAAAATATGAATGTATTTAGCTTTTTCATCTCTGGACCTAAAGATACTCCATATGAAAATGGTATTTTTGAATTCCATGCTGCCTTCCCAACTAATTATCCTAATTCTGAACCCAAAGTTCTATTAGATACAACAGGTGGAGGTAAAGTTCGATTCAATCCAAATCTATACCATTGTGGTAAAGTATGTCTTTCTCTACTTGGAACTTGGTCTGGTCAAGAAGGAGAAAAATGGAATCCTAAAACGTCTACATTCCTTCAAGTGCTTGTATCAATTCAGTCACTAATCTTTGTAGAAAATCCTTATTTCAATGAACCTGGTTGGGAAAGAGAAATGCACACACCAGCGGGTCAAAAGAAATCTAAAGATTATAATGAACCTCTTCAAATTGGAACAATTGAATGGGCAATTAATGGAATGCTCAGAAACCCACCAAATGGTATGGAAGAAGTAGTAAAAACACATTTCAGAATGAAGAAAGAAGAAATTACCAAGACTACCCTAAAATGGCTCAATGAAATGTCACCAGGTAGTAAACCTCGTTTTGAAAAAGTAAGAAATGAAATGTTAGAACTATTCGAAGTATTATAATTATTAGAATAGTTACATTATTTTATTATTAATTATATTTTATGATTATTTATATTTATAATTGATAGGATAAGATTCATATTTATTTTTGTATTTTGTTTTAGGAATAGGTTGATTTTTAAATTCAATATCTGTTTTTAATTTTGAAGGACTTTTAGTAATAGATGTCAATACTCTAGATAAATAATCAATATCATCCTTCTTTTCTTTATTTACTTTAAATATTCTATATAATGAGAAGATTTCACCACCTTCATCACCCCATTCTTCTAAACTTCCTCTAAAAAATTTATTTAATACTATTTGTCTAGCACCACTTGTAAAAGTAAATTTAGCTGTATTAGGTGTTCTTGTTTTTTTAGCTGTATCATTTATACCAGGTATAACCTCCTTAGCTGTAAGTTGTGCAACTAAATAGTTACCAGTTGCATTATCGGCAATAATAACATCGGAACTTAAATCCATATTTGATAATTCAGATAAATCATCAACAGGAGTAATGTCTGGTTTGGTTTCTGTTGTTAAGTCACCAAAAAAATCGTCGTCCATTAATAAATATGATAAAATATTAAATATATTTTTATTAATCCTAAATTAAATTTATTTACTTAATTGAAATAATTTTGTAACTATTAATAAATGAAATATACTTTAACTTTAGAAGGTAAAAAAGAGTTTTATCCAAATTTAAATAATAAAACCTATGAAATTCTTTTGGTAGATTCAAAAGATAAAATAGATTTTATGTGTAATTTCTTCAAGAATTTTATAAATCAACAAAATAAAAATTTAGAAAAAAAATTTTATTTAGGTATGGATTTTGAATATAACAGAGTTAGAAAAACAGAACGAGATATTGCATTATTTCAAATTAATTTAGAAAATGATATAGATGATAAAGGAACTATTTTTGTTTTTTATCCACCAGAATTAAATAAAAATCAACTTGATACAGTTATCGAATTAATTACTCATCGTAATATGATAAAAATTCTTCATGGTGGTGAATCATTGGATATTCCTTATTTATTTGACCAATTATTAGTTGATGAAAAAAAAGTTCATGACTTTTGTGAAAATTTATTTGACACAAAATATTTATGTGAATATTATCACATTGATACAAATAGTCAAAATAAAAAATGTTCTATTTACTATTTATTAGAAGAACATAAAGTAATAACATCACAGAAGTTTAAGGATTTAGAATCCATTGAAGAAAAAACAGGACCTATCTATTTGATTCATATTAATATTCACAAAATTAATTTTGATGTATTTAGATATTCTTTGTACGATGTATTATTTTTACCGGATTTAATAAAAAAATTCTTGGTTAAATCTACGGTTTACACTGAATTAATTCCAGAAATGGCTCAAATTGTTTTTCAATATAAAAGAAATATTAAATCAGTAAAATTAGATTTTAATCAGTTAAGAACGGATGTAGCTGCATTTAATATTAGATTTATCCCAATGAAAGATAGAAATGTTTTATTAAATGAACTTTATGAATATTATTCATTGACATTATATGATAAAACTAAAATATGGGATAAATTGAAAAAAATAACTTATTTCAAAGAATTTTTTGAAACTTTATTAAGATATGTTGTATATAGTCATATTACTAAAATAAATGATGTTTATGTTAAAAAAGATAAAGCATCTCCGTCAATAAGATCATATGATTTTAGCTATTATAAGAATATAGCTGATTTACTGGCAGGGCTTAATGATTCAATTGTTAAATATTAATCTATATAAAGGCTAACAAAAAAATTGATTAAATATCATTTAAAGGTTTAAAGTCATTATATTTTAATGCCCGAATCTAAGAAACTCAAATCAACCCAAACCAGCTCTGGTGAAAAGAAAACCAAGACTACAACTACTAAAACTACCAAGAAGGAAACACAAGTAGCTAAACCTGAACCTGTCGTAAAAGAAGTTGTTGAAGAAGCTACTGAATCTAATCAACAAAACAAGAAGAAATCTGTAAGAAAGGCTGGTAGAACTCTGCTTGTATCCCCTAGCAATGGTTCTTCAGTAAGTGAATCAACATTTAGCGGACTAACTGGGCTATCTGTATCACATTCTACTAAAAATGGTTCCTACTTCCTCACTTTTGACAGTGTCCAAAATGCTCTCGATAGTTTCAGAAAGCTCAGACAAGACCATCCTGAACTCCGTGTAAAGTTTGCTCGTTACCAAGTATTCTTCACTGTAACTGGTCTCACTGATGCCTCTGATTACTCTCAAGTCAAACAAGACCTCACTAGCTTTGTAGAAAAGGAATCTGGTGCTAATGTTCTCTACTTCAAGCTCTATCGTAAAGGTTCTCAATATCTCGGCTGTGGTGATCTAACTGTAGATACTAAAGATTCTATGGACAAACTCCTCAACAAGGAAGGTTCCCTCAAAAATTACACTTTAGGTTCTCTAACTGGAACTTTCTACCGTTACAACAAGACTCAAAACAAAGATCAAGATCAAGATCAAGACCAAGCTGATGCTTAAATATGATTTTGATTAAAATTACTTTATTTAAATAATAAAAGATATAATATAATAATGTCAAATAATTATATTATATATGTGCTTTACAATACACATTCAACATGTACATATGTTGGAATAACTAATAAACCAGATAGAAGAATTCGTCAACATAATGGTGAATTAGTTGGTGGTGCTAAATATACTAAACATAAAAAAGGAGAAGGTAAGTGGGAATATTATGGCTGGATAAAAAGTGTAGATGGTTATATAATGGAAAAAAATATAGCATTATCACTAGAGAAAAGAATACAGATTTTATCTAGAAAAATGAAGGGAAAAACACCAATTGAAAGAAGATTAAATACAATTGATAAATTAATACAAGAATATGATGGATTAGAATTCATTAAATTATTTAATGAGAACTAATTATTTAAAACATAGGGGTATACATAAAAGGAATATGAATATTATATTTTTCCATACCGTATCCAATTATGATTATAGCACATACAGCTAAAACTACATAGCTAAATGTTCTAAAACCTTTCCAACCTTTAGGTTCGGGTTCACCAGCTTTAGCGGCTTTAGATATTTTTACATGAGCAGTAATAGTTAAAGCAACGAAGATAATAGCAACAATTACAGTTGTAGAATAAATAGGGTTTTCAGAAATCCAAGACAACATTCTATATTAATAACTTAGAAATTAAATTAATCTTTTTTTAAATTATTTGTTGATAAAAAACTTCTGTCAACATCATAATTTCTTTGTGGAATATTTAATACTCCTATCATGCTAAAAATTCTATCACCCATAACAGTAGCATCTATTTTTTCTTTTTTTAATATTGTTGCCTTTTCAGTAGATTTATCTTTATATTTATTTTGTGCATCAATTTCTTGAATAATAATACTGTCGTATATCTTCTTTAAATCTTTATTTGCCAAAACATATTTAGCTTTCTTTAATTCTTTGATTTCATATTTTTGAGTATCATTTAAGAAAGGTAAATTTAAATATTTTTGAATTTTTTTATTGTATGCATCATAAACATCTTTACTTTCGGCATCATACTGAACTTCTAAGATTTTATAGTAGTAATCAATAACTTCCATTATAAATTAAGACTTTTAATATTTTATTAAACTTATTAAATTTTAATAAAATAATTTGTATGATAATGTAGATAATGGTACAAGTTTTTGTAAAAGGATTAAATAGCAAAACATCAGTATTAAATCTTGAAGATAATTATACCATTAGTTCAAAAGAATTAATTGTTAAATGTTTAAAAGCTATTTTTGAAAAAGAAGAAAAATCATTTCAAGATTTAATCAATAATAATAAGATAAACTTTATTAATAATCTTTATAGTAAATCTTCATGTAACATAAATATTTATAGTAAATCTTCATGTAAAATAATTAGATATAATACTGAAACTACTTATTTCAATACGAGTCAATTTAATGATTGCACTTTAGATATGATTGTTGCAAATGGTGTAATAAAAGAAATTAGTCCAGTCGATAAAGAAAACATACAAAATATTTTAAATGGTTATTATTAAAATATAATTTAATATAATGGATCCAAGTAAAGATAAAACTTATATATTCATGAAAAATTTAGCAAGAAAAAATTATAAATTAGAAAGTTTTGAAAGAGTGAAAGACGGTAAATTTGTTGAAGATAATGAAGAATTAACAAAAGTAGGTGAAGAAATTATTAATAACTTCATTGGTAATAAAAGTTTAAAAATTAATTTTTTTGCGGACATTTGTGCTGCACCTGGTAATTATTCTAAAATTATTCTTGATAAGTTCGATGTAGTTACTGGTATTGGAATTAGTTTACCTCCAGAAGAAGGCGGTGTTGAATTTGAATTAAATGATAAAAAATACAAGACATTGTATAAAAATATTCTTGATAAAAAATACAGATTGGAAATCCCAGAAAAATTAGACTTGGGTATGGCATCATGTGTTTCATATCAAAATGATGCTAAATTAGCAAATAAACTTAATATTGAATTAATTGTAAAGAGTGTTTATTTATTATTACCTAATTTTAAATCAGGGTCAAATCTTATTGTTAATATGACAATGAAAAATATTAATTTAGCATTTAATTTAGTTAATATAATGAGAAAATATTTCAAGATTACTAAATTATGGAAATCACATACTGTGTGGGGAACTAAGAATACCTTTTATTTCTTTGGTTATGATTTTATAGAAAATAAAAATGTAGCCGAAGAAATTAATATATTGTATGAAAAAATAAAAGATGATAATAATGATATTTATAATAAATTTTTAGGTTCTTCTGATGATTATAATAATGTAAATAGAATGATGAGAAACGTTTATCAAGTTAGAATAGATGCAATTAAAACATTAGTAGAATCATCAAAAAAATAATTATATAATTAATTTTTTACACCAAGTAGAACATAAATACTTAGCACCATTAAAATCTTTATTTAATAATTTCAATACTAAGTTTTCTAGTTCCATTTTACCAAATCTATCAAAGATATCATTACTACCTCCTGTTTGTATTAAATTGTCTAATTCTAGATTATTTAATCTTGCATAACTAATTCTTATTTGAAAATCATATAATTTAACATTTCTATCATTTAATAAATTAACATAATCAATATAAGATATCATTATAATATAAGAGTTAAAAAAATTTTGTAAATAATTTCTAGATTTAATATAATGGCTGAAATTAATGAAATAAAATCTGAAGATTTATTAAGAAATTGTTATGGTGTTCAAAGAAAACAGAAATCAGGTTCTTGTTGGTTTGATTCAACTTTAGAAATACTTTTTAATTCTGATGTAATAGGAGAAATAGTAAGAACCAATTGTTTTGATTATGGTTTATACAAAGGAAGAGTTGTTCCTTATCGTGTAAAATTAAGTTTGTTGGATAAATTTAGAGTTGAAAATTTCTTATTATTCATTATTTTAAATTATGTTTTATTTAATTTAGAGATAACTAATGAACCAGATTATATAGTTTTTGGAGAAAGTGAGTATTCAATTAGACGTAAAGATGAATTAGAAGTTTGTGAAGTCGGATTTGAAAATTTTTTAGCTAAGATTAAACATATTTTAGAGTATTATAATTATAAAAAAGATCTTAAAAACAGAGATGGAACCCCAAAGTATGAATTGGATTTAACTTTACCAACAGTTTTAACTGCTGATAGTTATGGCGGACATTCTTATTATTTGTACGAATTATTTTTTAAAAAAGTTCCAGAATTAGATAATTATGTTAAAAATACAGTCTATAATGGACCTGATTTGACATCTAGAAAAGGGTATGAACGTGATATAAGATTTCCTATTGCATCGGTTTTATTTAATAGAGAAAAGTTTCTAGCAACATCTTTAAGTTTTAAAGGACATGCTACATCATTAATAAGATGTAGTAATAAGATTTTTTATTATGATAATAATGCTCCAATTAATATCAAAACCCAAAGAAGAAATACTGATTTTTCCGAAGTTGTAAAGAAAGATGGAACAATAGAAAAACATCCTGAATATTTAGAAAAATTTTGGAGAGAAGGATTGGATTATTTAAAACATTGGGGGGATTATTTTAAAAGATATAAAGGTAGAGAATATGATTTTGGATATATTGATCGTGTAAGAGCAAGAGATTATGAATTTTTTAATAGAGTAACTATTTTTGAAAAGAAAGATGGGTTTGTTTTTAGAAAAAATATATCAGTTGATAAATTAGATGATTCAATTTCTTTGAAAGATATTTTATCATGTGAATTATTAAAAGCAAAAGATATAATATCTTCTAAAACTACTGATCCAGAAAGAACAAAATTAATCAAAGATTGTTTTGAAATTGTAACAAATGATTTGGAATTATATAAAAATAAATATTTGTTTTATAAGAGAAAATATTTACAATTAAAAAACAAAATTGACGCTAAATTATAAAATCTATTTTAAAAAAAATTGATTTTGTAAATAATTCAATTTAAGGAAAAATAATCTTAATTTATATAATGTTATCAAATACCACACTTAACCAAGTTAAAACGGTGTTTAACAAATTGGGACCAAAAGATGAGTTCGAAATTATGTTTAACAACTACAAATCTGATAATAAGTTATCGATAATCAAATTTATGGATGCCCTAAAATACTTAAAATGGAGAAGTGAAGAAGATAAATTAGAATTAGTTTCAGAAACAACATTAGATATTGGTTATACTTATGAGAATCAAAATACTTATCGTATAACTATCGCTGGAAATGAAATGATTAATAAAATTTTAAATTTAGTTCATCAAAGAAAAAATCATATCATTTTCTCAATTCTAGTTACTCAATTCTTAAAAGATGAAAGTTTCACCTTTATGGATAAAACAAAAGATAATAAAAGTTTTGTTGATGTAGATGCTTTTGACATCCGTTTCAGAAAATCAACTGAAAGTGAAATTGATAGTAAAAAATTAAAAGATTTAGCAAATGTACCAATAAATGATTCAGATAAAATCTTTTTCAGATACAAACAAAGAGTAAGTTTAAAATTACTTGATGAAAAAGATGCTAAAGCTCAAGTCGATTTAACAATTATTAAAACATCATCTAATCCAAATGATTTAACATTATCACCTAAATCTTATGAATTAGAAATAGATTTTATGGGTAATCCAAATGAAAAAATTTTTGGAATGTTAATGAAAGAAGCAGAAGCAATAAAACAAGTATTGGAAGGAACTAATGAATTAATTTCAAAAGATGAAAGTAAAAGTATTATCGAGAATTACAAAAAATTAACATTTGGAACTGTTATGGATTCAAATACAAACTTATATTCTATGCAACCTATTTCAGCAGAAGTTCAACATGTTATTGATAAGATTCCAAACCGTTATAGTGTAACAGATAAGGCAGATGGTGAAAAATATCAAATGTTAATATTTAATGGTTCAATTTATTTGATATCAAACAATTTAAATGTTAAAAAAATCAGTAAAAAGGTAAAAGATTTAGATAATACAATTATTGAAGGTGAATTAATCCATTTAGTAGCTGAAAAGAAATATATGTTTATGGGTTTTGATTGTTTAATTTTCAAAGGTAAAGATTTAAGAAACGAGGTCAATTTACAAGTAAGATTAAAAGCTGTTGAAGATACTTTAGGTAAAATACAAAATAAAATTTATATTTCAAAACCATTTACAGGTAAATTCGATTTGGATAAACAAGAAAAACATTATACTACTGAAATCGAAAACTTTTATGTAAATTTAAATAAACTTATAGCTGAAACTAAGGAATCAGATTATTTATTCCATCCTAAATTATTCATTTTCCCAACTGGTGGTTCAAATAGTGAAGTCTATTTATATGCATATTTAATATGGTATGCCTGCACTAATTCCAATAAAGTCAGCTGTCCTTATTATTTAGATGGTATTATTTTTACAGCATTAGAACAAAAATATACCAGAGATAAGAGAGAACAAAAATATCCTATTTATAAATTCAAACCACCGGAAACTAACTCAATTGATATTTATATGAATTTCCAAAGAAATCCTGAAACTGGAGGATATTTAGAAATATATGATAACTCTTTACCAACACAATCAGGTTCTAATAGTAGTGCAGACCAAGTTTACAGAGTTGCTAACTTTTATGTTGGTGATTTAGTAGGAAACAAAGAAGTTCCTGTTCCTTTTATGAAAGAAGAAAACAATCACGAAGCTTTCTTCCCTTTAGTAAGGGGTGAAGTAAGAGATGTAGAAGGAAACTTTATTCAAGATAATACAGTTATTGAAGTTATTTATTCAAATAATCCTAATATTCCTCATCAATACAGATGGTCAATTTTAAGAACTCGTTGGGATAAGACTGAAAGTGTATTAAGAGAAGGTAAAAGATATGGTAACTTTAAAGATACTGCAATCAAAACTTGGAAATCAATGAGAGAAGCTGTAACAATTGATGAAATTAAAAAATTAGCAAACCCAGATTCATACACACAACAATTAAAATTACTTCAAACAAGAATTGATTCTTCAGTAATCACTACTGACAGAGCACAAGATGTATATTATCAAAATATTACTAACTTATGTAAAGTTATGAGAGAATTCCAAAACTGGATTAAATCTATTTTAATCTATACCTATTGTCAACCATTTAAAAGAACTTTCGATGGTAAACCTCAAAAAGCATCTGTATTAGATATTGGTTGTGGCAGAGGTGGTGATATCTTAAAAATGTATCACGCACGTGTAGGAGATTATGTTGGTATTGATCCAGATTATGAAGGTTTATTCTCAGCAACAGATAGTGCAGTAAGTCGTTATAACTTTTTGAAGAGTAAATTTCCAGATTATGGTAAGATGGTTTTCATTCAAGCAGATGGTTCATTACCTCTCAAGTCTGAAATTCAATCTAAGAAACTAACAAATATGACTCAAGATAATAAAAACAATATTGATAAATACTTTGATGGTAAACGTAAGTTTGATATGATTACAAGCAGTTTTGCAATTCACTATTTATTCAATAATCAAGAACTAGTAAATAACTTAATTAATAATATCAAAACATATTTACAAGTTGGAGGTTATATCGTATTAACATTATTCGATTCTGGCGAAGTAATGAAATTACTTGGTGATAAAGATGTATATACTTCCTATTACACAGATGATAATGGTGAGAAATTAAAATTATTTGAAATCACTAAAAAATTCCAAGGTGCTTTTAAAGATGAACCAGGACAAACAATTGATGTTTACATGAAATGGATTTCTGAATCTATTTATCCTGAAAACTTGATCTCTCCTAAATTAATGATGAAAACAATGGAGAAAGCTGGATGCAGATTAGTAGATTCTGATTTATTTGCAAACTTGTATCAAATCAATAGAGGTTGGTTCAGTGATGTAATTTCACATGAAGAAAATCCTAAAAATAGAGAGTTCTACGAAAAGGTTGCTAAATTTTATAGTGAATTGAAGGGAGCAGATAAAGAAAGTAGATCGTTCTCATTTTTGAATAGATATTACATATTCCAAAAGATGGAATAAAAATTGAATTTTTTTATTTTAATTAATATTTAAAATTAATATGGAAGTTGACATCAACAAGATTATGATTACTATCCGTATTACTAATGCAATTAAAAAGTATAAACCAGAAGTTGATTTATCTGGTTTTGAAATTATAGATGATGGAACACTACCTTTAAATAGGATGGATAACATGATGAGTTTAAATTTTGATGAACTGCTACTCAGCGAGCCAGTTCAACTACAAGAATCATATGGTTATTACAAAATCCTAAATGGAAGACACCGAATTGCCCGAGCAATTATTGAAGGGAGAAACATGATACATGCAAAAATAATGTAAAAAATTGATATTCTTTTAATTTATCTTAAAATAACATAAATTAATGGACTATATTAACTATTTAGCTAAAGATTCCCATATGGAACCTGAAGTAGGTAAAGTTATCTGCTTATCTAAAGTTAACAAATTATTTTTCGGTAATTCAGAACCTTTCTGTCTTTCTGGAATGTTTGAACTTATGAACTCAAATATGGTTATCAAAAAAGATAATAAATTTTATATCCTAACAAACATGCTTCCATATTATTTTGAAACTGTTCGTGACAGACTTGCTGTTAATAAACATTTTCCGTATAACTATTATACTTTAGTAGATTCAGAAAATGTTCCTGAACATTATCAATGTATGATTAAAGCATTAAATGAATACCTAGCTTATCTGGATAAAAAAGATGATATGTTTAGCAAAACAATCAAAAGTATTATTATCAAAAATAATTTTGTAACAGGTGAAATTGCAGATTGTATTCCTTACAATTATATTGTAAAATTTGATAAAGTAGGAAAACCACTTATTATCAATTTTACTTATGATTCTATAACTGATTGGGTTTTACATCTAAACAGAGAAAATACAGAAACAATGTTAGAAACTTTATATCTAACCCATAAAAATCAACTCTTAATGGAAGACCCAAAAACATTCTTAATCAATAATCTTGAAAGAGTAACAGGTGATATTAACTTTGCAACAATGGCAGTAACATCATATCTTCAAAAAGATGAATTTACAACTCCAGTTGAAGGTCTAATGGATCTAATTCTTTGGAAAGATGATGAATCAAAACTTGCGTACTTACATTTTTTCATGAAGAAATACGTAAATATTGTAAAAGAATCAACACTAGGACTAATGACAAACTTTGAAGGATTTAACAAATTCTTACTCAATCTTGAAGTTAAATATCTACAACAATGGGAAGTGAAAGAACAATACAATGAGTTATATTATCAAATAACTCACGAATTGATTAGAAGTTATGAACTTTTATATCAAAATAAATAATTGTTCTAACTAATTTAATTTAATTGAATATGTAAATAAGGTGTTACATAAGAATAGAATGTAGGGATGAATACAGAGTCTAATTTATAAACTTGAGGGTCATACCACCAGTAATATAAAGGAGGTGCAACAACAGGTTTATAAGTTTGAGCTCTGGCGTAGAATTCTTCGGATGAATCTAAATCAGAATCGGAAGAGTCATCTAATCTTCTTGTAGGTTGTTTAGTTTTCTTAGAACCTTTTTTGGATCCTTTTTTAGAACCTTTTCTTTTACCACCAGCTTGTGTGAATTTAGATTTGAAAGAAGATAATTTGCTTTTGAAAGAGCTAATAGTTTGTGAGTCTTCAGGGATAGAATAAGGTTCAATGTTAAATTTAACTTCATCATCTTCTTTTAATTCCTTTACAACAAAGTGATACATTTTACCTTCACCAGAACCACCTTTTTGGATGGAAAAGTAGAATTTAGGAACGTTATTATTGAAATGTTGTGATAATGATTTGTAAAAAGTTCTTGCAGCAACCATAGAATTATCAGCTTTAATTTTGCCTTTAAATTCACCTTCGATATGAGGGTTTACAAGTCTGTAAGTGTTGGACATTATATAAGAATTTAGAATTTTTTTTTTAAATTAATAAATTTATATTTAATAAAAACATTTTAAAGACTTTAAAGTAATTAAATTAATGGTCTATATTTTAGAATTAGAAACTTCACAATCTAATGCTATCAAGATTTTAATTGATACTATAAGTTCAATAGTGACAGATGTTAAATTTACATTTTATCCTTATTATATGGATAAAAATAATTCAGAAGATGATGAAGATACAGAATTAATGTCAGAAAATAAGCAAAAACAAATTGGTGGTCTTGTCATGAAAGAGTTAAATAAATCTGGTACTATTTTAGCATATAGTAAATTAGATGCTGATAGATTTGACAAATATAAATACAACTACAACAAAAAGAAAATTACAATTGGTGTTAACTTGGATAATCTTTTAATTATATTAAAATGTATGTCTAATACTGATAAAATGACTTGGGCATTAGATGATGAAGACATCAATAAGCTGATTATTATTTTAGAAAATACAGATAAGAAAGAAAAAAAGATTTTTAGATTGAACTTATCTGACCTTGATGAAGAAAAAATGGAAATTGATAATATTAAATTCCCCTATGCAGCTAAATTCCCTGCTTCAGATTTCCATAAGTATTGTAAAGATTTAAGTTTGATTACAGAGTTAATTGAAATTAAATGCACTAATAATAAAGTATCTTTTGGAATCAAAGGAGCTGATATTTGTGATGCAGACTTTGAAATATCAGAAACAAATGGTGGATTAAATATTGATGTAAGTACAGATAATAAAAATGAAATAGTTCAAGGTGTATTCTCATTGAAATGGTTAAATGTTTTTACAAAATGCACAAATTTATCACCTCAGGTATTTTTATATTTGAAGAATGATTACCCTTTAATTATAAAATATGATGTTGCAGCATTAGGTGAAGTTAAATTTGTATTATCTCAAAAAGATAATAAAAGTTAAAAAAATATAAAAATATATAATTTTTATCTAAAATTATATATATACAATGGGCGGTACTGATGCTAGTTGTTTAAAAAGCAATTTAAATGTTAATGCTAATGTAGTTGAAACAGTTGAACCTAATAATGCAAGTACTATGGTAATCACTTTACCTAGTTCTCCTGGTTGTGCAGCAGGTAAAACTGTAACAATAAAAAGAAGTGCTGATTTTAAAAGTTTATTCTATGCCGTAGATTTCAAAACTCCTGATAGTAAAGATAATCATTATGAATTCAATTATGTTCCTCCTGCTGCCGCGCAGCAACAAGGATTTGCAAATACTTTTGAGGAAGTCCCAACAACGAAATCAGAAAGTAATGAAATCTGTCCTAAATATAACATGATGATCAGTTTATTAATAATTTTAGCTATCGTTTATTACGTAATAAATAGAAAATA